>VFQO010000620.1_pt1 | contig 35671 bp, 31 predicted proteins | sample 3512331 | NCBI WGS metagenome assembly VFQO01 (sample SAMN10412371, study PRJNA504923) | tailings metagenome | isolation source: Replicate 3 from Balatoc abandoned mine | place: Philippines: Itogon, Benguet | collected 2017-08-28 | reverse complement strand
CTAGATCAGAGTAGGTGCCTGACCGGCTTTGGTTTTACGCAATGCCTGATCGAGGAAATTTGGAATCAAAGTCTCATTGGTTTTATAGATTTTTTGTTCATCCACGAGATTTTCAAGCATTTCCCGAAACTTAGTTTTTCCTTTCAACTCAATGATTTTTTCTTTGACCATCGGTTTTTTGAGATGTTCCAGAAAGCTTACCGGATCAGCTTCAGGATGAAATTGGGTGCCGACGATTTCATCAGAAAAGCGAATAGCCATGATGGCTCGCTCATATTCTACGTGATTTCGGATTTTTTCTAGGGCGATGATTTTGGCTCCGAGGTGTTTAAATTTTCGCGTGTTGGGTTGTACTACCTGAAAGTCCCTCGAATCCACCGCCCAGAATGGGTTACCCAAGTTTTGGAAAAGCTCATCGTGAATCCCGTCGTTGGTCTTGTGTACGGTCATTACACCAAAAGAAGTTGACTTTCGTTTGGTGATTTCACCCAATCCAAAATGCTTGCAAGCCATCTGAAAGGAATGGCAGATCAGCAAAAGGTACTTTTTTCGGCTGTGGTTTTGATTCCAAATCCATACTTGGCCCAGGAAATCATTGTATTTGAGATCCCACACTCCGTCACCTTCGAGGGGATTACCCGGTCCTCCTGTAGAAATAAACAAATCAAAATCACGGATTTCAGGCAATTCAGACTTACCTCTCACATCAAACTCCCGATAGGAGATCGAGTCCGAAAATCTGGCAAGAATATCATGAATGCAGCGCATACCCTGATTGGGTTCACCATCATACATATCCAAAATCGCCAGATTCACTTTTTTCTTTGCCACAGTACGCTTCGGTTAAGTTTGTCTCAAAGGTACTCAATCCGTCAAATTCCCTCGGTAAACTTCGAGGTAATATAATCTACGACCGATTCCAGACTGCCGGTTTGTTCAAAAACAGCCAGCTGCTGATCGGCTCCTGTACCCCGCTCCAGGATCTTGTGTACATAGTTGATTTCTTTTCGGCTGCCTAGTTCATCCACTACATCGTCCACAAAATCGAGCAATTCCATGATGAGCTCTTTGGTAGGCACTTCTACCTTTTTACCAAAATCGATCAATAATCCTTCGATACCGTTTCGGGCTGCGCGGAATTTATTCTCTCGAATGAGTGCGATCCGGTAAATATTAAAGCTCGTATTGCTCATGAGCAGCTTATAGAGTTTGGCTACTACTGCTTGTATCAAAGCTACCACACAGATCGTCTCATCGACGGTCAAACACATGTCACAGATACGAAACTCAATGGTGGAGAAAAAGGGATGCATCCGGAGATCCCACCAGATTTTTTTCGGATTATCGATGCAGTTGGTCTTTACCAGAATCTCCAGAAAATTGTCGTACGACTGTACCGAATCAAAATACTCCGGCAGTCCAGTCCTCGGAAATTTGGCAAAAACCTTGGCGCGAAAAGCTTTGAAGCCGGTATTTCTCCCTTCCCAAAAAGGTGAGTTGGTCGTAAGGGCGTAAATATGCGGCAAGAAATAGCAGGCCTGATTCATCAGCTGCAAGGCGATTTCGCGGCTCTCGATGCCTACGTGGACATGAAGCCCAAAGATCAGGTTTGATCGAGCGATATCCTTGAGTTCATTGACAATGGTGTGGTATCTGGGATCATCGGTGATCTCCTGATCCTGCCATTTGGCAAAAGGATGCGTACTGGATGCCCCGGCCACGAGGCCTTGGGCACGTGCTAATTCGTCGATTTTCCTTCGAAGAAAGGCAACCTCCCTTCTAGCCTCTGCCACATTCTGACAAATATTTGTCCCTACCTCCACGACCGACTGATGCATCTCGGCCTTGACTTGTTCACGTAGTTGGATTTTTCCACCCTCCACGATTTTGGACATGTGGGACCGGAGATCCCGTGTTTTGGGATCCAGGATCATGTACTCCTCCTCCACTCCTAGGGTGAATTTGGGAAGCTTTTTCAACGCAATCGACATACCTTTTATGCTTAAAATCGTTTGGCCATCGCTACAGAATCCTTTACAAAAGTACCCCAGGTAAGATTCATCTTTCCGGGCTTTTGAGCTTTGGCATAAGCTATCGCCATTTTGGCAGCTTCCTCTACTACCCACTCAAAGTTGGCCTGCCCTACGGAATTGACATCAGCATCCGGGGCTGGATTGCCAAAGTCGATGGCATATGGAATACCATCCCGCACGGCAAATTCTACGGTATTGAAATCATACCCTAGACCGGTGCAGAGTCGCATGGTATACTCTTTTACCGTATTGAGCAGCTTTTTGGAGGATGGTGCCCGATCGACTACATAGCGCAAATGATGTGGATTTCGGGGTTCGTACTCCATGATTCGGACGGCTTTTCCACCCAGGCAATACACACGGAAATACTCGTCAAAGACGATTTCTTCCTGCAGGAGCATCACCAATTGGCCTGTTTCGGGATGTTTCTGAAAAAACTCCTCCTTATTCTCGAGGCGATAGACATGCTTCCATCCTCCACCAGCATATGGCTTCATATAGGCCGGAAAACCGATGTAATTAAAAATCCCCTCCCAATCCAAAGGTGCTATCAAATTTCTGAACGACTTGGAGGTGGTATCATCAGGATGCTTTGCTGACGGTAAAATGACCGTTTTAGGGAGTGGAACACCCAAGGTATCCGCCAGGCAATTGTTGAAAAACTTATCATCGGCACTCCACCAAAAGGGATTGTTAATCACAGCCGTACCCGTGAGGGCAGCATTTTTGAGGTAAGCCCGATAAAAAGGGACATCCTGAGATATTCGGTCAATGATGACGGCATATTCTGTGAGTTGATTTTGGATGACTTTATCGATTTTGACAGGTTCGGCGACGATCCCCTTGGGGGCAATTTGATTGACTCGCTCCACAAAAGCATGCGGAAAGGTATCCTCCATGCCGAAAAGTATTCCGATCTTTTTCATAAGTATAGGTATAAAACTTTAATATAAACTACTGATTTTATGCTAGTTAAATTTAATCGTACTGAGATAGTGAGGAAACATTTCTCTCCATACCGGCCAGTCATGCTGTCGATCCTGTCTGACATCGAGCCAGTGATTGATGTTTTTTTGCTTGAGTACTTCGTTTAGTTTCAGGTTGGAATCGTAGCAGATATCCCAGTTGGAAGTACCCAGGGCAATGCCCATATTCCAAAGCTCCCCATCCTGAAGACCCGGTAGATATTCCAGCGGGCTATTGTAGTAGATATCATCATGCTGGTATCCATCCATGAAGCTCCTAATATCAAAAGCACCACTCATACTAAATAGGTGACTGACATAGCCGGGATGCCTAAAGGCAAAATTCGCTGCATGATATCCTCCAAAACTGCACCCTGCCACAGCTACTTTTGCCACGGCAGTATTGAGCCGAATTCGCTCTACCAGCTCATGGCAGATCATTTTGTCATAGGCCACATGATTTTGGATCCGATCGTAGGGTGCGATACCCTTGTTGTAAAAGCTCTGCTTATCATTACTCTCAGGACAATAAATCTGAATTAAACCCTGATCTAAATACCATTGAGCTGATCCGATGAGGCCCATATCTCTGTTTTCGTGAAAAGACCCCATCGAAGTAGGAAAAACTACTACGGGATATCCCGCATGACCAAAAACAAGCATTTCTACGTCGCGATTGAGATGCGGGGAGTACCATTTAAAATATTCTTCTTTCATAGACTAGTGAATCGTGTGCGGGACTAACCCTTACTTTGTCAAATACTAGTCAAAAATCATTGAAAAGAAAAGAAGATCTCAAAAGTGAATGGTAAAGCTCAATTAAATTCTGATTTAACTGAGGTCAGAATACTTTTTTTTCGAGAAAAGAACGAATTCCAAACCCCTCCCAAAATAGACAAAATCATGACTCCAACCGCGATCCATTTACCGGTAGAAAAAAAGGAACAAACCCACACCGCTACTTCCATTCGCTCTGGATAGGCTCCCAAAATCCCCATTAGCAAAAAATTCTCTACCAAATCCATAAGGGCAATAGTAAGTGGTATCAGAAAATACCGGTGACCACCCCAAAGTCTTTTAAGCAAAGCCGAGAAAAACAAAAAATAAATCACCAGATAGGGCATGTCCAGAGACCATACCCCAAATCGATAAAGTTCGATTTCTTCTGCATTGAGATTACTCAGAGATTGATAGGCTTCTTCTACTGTGTAGGCAAATTTCAAGTCAAGAGCATAATCCTTGGGTAAAAAAGAGGACAAGAGATAGTTAATCCAAAGGAATAACAAAAAGAGAATTACAAGATTTCTCCGACTTTCCAGGTCACAAAAAAAAGATCTCATAAGCAAAAGTGAATGAATCAAATGTAAAAAACGAAGGGATTTAATTCAAGTTTTCTGGCAGGAAAAATATTTGAAAAACAATTACTTACCTACCTTTTACACTTTTCCCTGATCATACCATTCGGAATACATAGGATAGTTTCTGGCAGTACGTAGGATTACCTCCTTCATCTCGGGGGTAATGTCTTTTACTTTTTTGGCTGGAGTACCGGCATATATCGTACCGGATTCTACCACTGTACCCGCCAAAACTACCGCTCCTGCTGCAATTACCGAATCCGAATGGACCACCGCTCCATCCATGACTATCGCTCCCATTCCGATCAAAACCCGATCATGAATCGTACAGCCGTGCACACAGGCATTGTGGGCAATGGACACTTGGCTTCCGATATGGGTAGCTGCTTTTTGATAGGTACAGTGAATCACTGCCCCATCCTGGATATTGGTATCATCTCCGATCCGTATCTCATGGACATCTCCCCGCACGATGGCATTGAACCAAACTGTGCAGTTTTTGCCCATGACTACATCTCCTACTACAGTGGCATTGGGGGCCAGCCAGCAATTTGGTCCAAATTCAGGAGCTACTCCCTTCACAGTTAAGATTAATGCCATGCGTTGATTATGGATTAGTAAGGTTTATCGATCGAAAATTAAAAATTTTATGCTGTTGCTGAACTTTTTTTATCAAATACAGTTTCCGTGTATATACATTTAAAATACCAAAACCAATCCAACAAGTACAACTATGAAAATTACAAAGCAAATTGGCCTATTCTTGGCAGCTTCAATGCTCGCATTCGCTTGCGGTAAGCCAGGCGATACGGTAGAAACTACCGAAGCTCAGGAAGTAGCGGCAGGTGAAGGTCAGACACTCACCGCTGACTTGGCCGCAACCACTATCGCATGGACAGGATACAAGCCAGCAGGAAAGCACTTTGGCAAAATACCTACCACAAGTGGTACACTTACAGTAGCAGGTGATCAGATCACAGCGGGTTCATTCACATTTGATATCACTGGACTTACTATTGAAGATATGCAGCCTGCTGACGAAAATTATGGCAAACTCTTTGGCCACCTTCAGTCAGCTGACTTCTTTGATGCGGCTAATTTCCCAACTGCCACATTTGAAATCACCGAGGTAGCGCCTTTTGCTGCCGGAGATACTGTGGCCGACAAGGAGGAGTTTGCAACTGACAACACGCCGGCATCTGACAGTTCTTTGTCACCTGCTAACCCTACCCATTGGATAAGCGGAAACCTGACCATGAGAGGAACTACCAAAAACATCAAATTCCCTGCTGCAGTAGCGATCAACAACGGCGCAGTAACTGCGAAAGCAGGATTCAACATCGACAGAACTCAGTGGGGTTTGATGTACGGTGACGAATCTGCAGCAGTAGACAAAGCTAAAGATCAGTTCATCTACAATACCGTCTCTTTGGTATTGGATGTGACTGCTAAGTAAATACCAACTACCACAATGATTAGGGAGGAATTTTTCGGAATTCCTCCTTTTTTTGTTTCCGAGATTTGGATTTCTCCGAAAATGACCGAACCAGAAAAGCCTGCCTTGCGAAAAATCATCCACGTGGATATGGACGCCTTCTATGCATCGGTGGAGCAGCTCGATCATCCAGAGTGGAGAAATAAGCCGTTGGTCGTGGGTGGCAACGAAGTTCGGGGTGTGGTCGCAGCGGCGAGTTACGAAGCTCGAAAATTTGGAATTCACTCGGCAATGGCCTCCTCCCTTGCTGCCAGAAAATGCCCCAATTTGATTTTTGCCAGGCCAAGATTTGATCGGTACAAGGAGATTTCGCTTCAGATCAGAGAAATATTTTTTGAATACACCGACCTGGTGGAGCCCTTATCCTTGGATGAAGCATTCTTGGATGTGACGGACAACAAAGTAGGACTCAAGTCTGCGATCCTGATTGCTCGGCAAATCCGTGAAAAAATCAAATCCAAGACCGGGCTCAATGCTTCTGCAGGAGTCAGTTACAATAAGTTTCTCGCCAAAACTGCCTCTGACCTCAACAAACCCAACGGGCAGGCGGTGATTTTGCCGGAGGAGGCTGAATCCTTTTTGGAAAAACTCCCGATCGGGAAATTTTTCGGCATCGGAAAAGTCACTGCCGAAAAAATGCAGAAGCTAGGCATCCATACCGGCAAAGACCTCAAGGAGTATTCGCTTCAGTTTTTGACCAAAAAATTCGGAAAATCGGGACTCCACTATTTCAATATTGTTCGGGGCATTCATCTCTCAGAGGTTCAGCCACACCGAGTTCGCAAAAGCCTGAGTGCAGAAAACACCTTTGAAAAAGACCTCCTCACTCCGACAGAAATGGAACTGAATCTGAGGCCGATTTACGAAGAGGTAATTCGCCGAATAGAGAAAAGTGGAATCAAAGGACGAACCGTCACGTTGAAGTTGAAATATTCAGATTTCACACTCCAAACCCGAAGCAAAACAATCGATCAATATCCGGAAAATGAGCTAATCTGGCAGATCGGACTAGAGCTTTTGAAGCAAGAGGAAATTTCCAAGCCCATCAGATTATTGGGACTTGGTATCTCCAACCTGAATATCACCGAAGAACAGGAGATTTTTGGCACCCAACTTCGAATCCCCTTTGAATCCTAAAGCACCAAGAATAAAACAACCGAAATCCTGCCATTTTGTCCGCTAATTCGTAATTTTGCAGGCCGATAACGATAGCTTGAATGAATAACCTGATCAAAGACATAGATATTATCACCGGAGAAGAGGCTCAGGCAGTGGACTACAAAACCACCTCTGATCAAAACACGGGTCAATCAAAAAAACTTTACATCGAAAGCTACGGCTGTCAGATGAATTTTTCGGATTCCGAAATCGTCGCCTCCATTATGAAAGAGAATGGGTTTGACACGACGTCGGATTTCGAAAAGGCCGATGTGATTTTCTTAAATACCTGCTCCATCCGCGAAAAAGCAGAATTGACCGTCAGAAAGCGGCTCAGCCAATTTCAAAAGGCAAAGAAAAATAAGCCTGAATTGACCATTGGAGTCTTGGGATGTATGGCAGAGCGATTGAAAGAAAACCTGCTGGAAGAAGAAAAAATCGTCGATGTAGTAGTCGGCCCCGATGCCTATCGGGATCTTCCCAACTTGGTCAATGCCGCCGAAGATGGACGCAAAGGAGTCAATACTTTCCTTTCACGGGAAGAAACCTATGCCGATATCGCACCTGTGCGACTGAACTCCAACGGGGTGACGGCCTTCATTTCCATCATGAGAGGCTGTGACAATATGTGCTCGTTTTGCGTGGTCCCTTTTACCCGAGGTAGAGAGCGAAGCCGAGACCCGCATTCCATCGTAGCAGAAGCCAGGGATCTCTTCGACAAGGGGTACCGGGAAGTAACCCTATTGGGTCAAAATGTGGACAGCTATAAATGGTCTCCGGAGGAAAACAACAAGGCCCGATTAAATAAAAAAGAAGAGGAAGTAAGCCAAGTGGTGAATTTTGCTCACCTGCTGGAAATGGTGGCACAAGTCAGTCCAATGCTCCGGGTTCGCTTTTCGACCTCCCATCCCAAAGACATCACAGATGAGGTACTGTACACCATGAAAAAGTACGATAACATCTGCAACTACATCCATCTACCTGTCCAATCCGGAAACAGCCGAGTATTGGAACTGATGAATCGTACCTATGACCGGGAGTGGTATCTGGATCGAGTTCGGGCTATTCGTGAAATTTTAGGTGAAGAATGCGGAATTTCTTCTGATATGATTGCCGGATTCTGCTCCGAAACCGAAGAGGAGCATCAGGACACCTTGAGCCTGATGGATATCGTCAAGTACGACTTCTCCTACATGTTTTACTATTCCGAGAGACCTGGAACTTTGGCCGCCAAGAAATTTGAAGATGATATTCCGCTCGAAGTCAAAAAACGACGACTGGCTGAGATCATCGAAAAACAGAATATGCTGTCCCACGAACGTAATCTACTTGACTTGGGAAAAGAACAACTTATCCTCATCGAAGGGACTTCCAAAAAATCAGAGCTTGAATTCAAGGGTAGGAACTCTGCCAATAAAGTAGTGATCGTACCTGCGGATGGTCTGAAAATGGGTGACTACGTGAAAGTCAAAATCAAAGACTGCTCTCCAGCCACCCTATTTGGAGAAGTATTGGAAATCAATCCGACTCTCGTATGATTTCACCTTCAGAAATCCAAAGCATCAAGCAGCGGTTTGGAATCATAGGCAACAGTCCGCTTCTCAATCATGCCATTCAAGTAGCCATGCAGGTATCCCCTACTGACATGACGGTCTTGATCACCGGAGAAAGTGGCAGTGGAAAAGAGAGTTTTTCCAAAATTATCCATTCGCTTTCACTGCGAAAGCATGGCAAATTTATCGCCATCAACTGCGGGGCAATTCCAGAGGGTACGATCGATTCCGAACTGTTTGGTCATGAAAAAGGATCCTTCACCGGTGCTCATGAGGCCAGAAAAGGATACTTTGAGGTCACCGATGGAGGAACGATTTTTTTGGATGAAATCGGAGAAATGCCCCTTGGCACTCAGTCTAGACTCCTGCGGGTTTTGGAAAACGGTGAATTCATTCGCGTCGGTTCTTCCAAAGTCCAAAAAACCAACGTCCGAGTGATCGCTGCGACCAATGTCAACCTGATCAGAGCCGTAGAAAAGGGAAAGTTCAGAGAAGATCTCTATTATAGACTGAACACCGTTCCGATTTTTGTGCCGCCCTTGCGCGAGCGAGGCGAAGACATGGTACTGCTTTTCAGGAAGTTTACCACAGATTTCTCCGAGCGGTATCATGTCAAGCCAATCACTTTGGACCCCGAAGCGCAGGCTTTGCTGATGCGTTATCCTTTTCCGGGAAATATCCGTCAGCTGAAAAATATTGCAGAGCAGGTGTCGCTTTTGGAAGAAACCAGAGAAATCAATGCCTTCACGCTCAGCAAATATTTGCCTCAGGAATCCTCCAAACTGCCGATGACATTGCCAGGAAAGCAGGGAAGTGGAGAAAACATGGATTTTTCTGAAAGGGACATTCTGTACAAAGTCCTTTTTGACATGAAAAAAGACATGAATGACCTCAAAAAGCTTGTCTTAGAATCCTTTCAAAACGGCGGGTTAAACGCTAGTCTCATTCAAAAGCACCAAGATCTCTTTGAAGAGGTAGATGGGAATTTTTTCTCCAAAGAATCCTCTGAATCCTCAAGCCCTTACCAAGTCCCGTTGGTTTTAGATCCGCAAAAAAAGTCAGGAAGCCCCGAAGAGCCTTATGAAGAGGAAGAAATCATCGAAGATATCATCCATGAGGAGGATGATAATTCGCTTTCTCTAGAGCGAAAAGAAAAAGAAATGATCCTAAAAGCTCTCCGAAAGCACAACAATAAGCGTAAATATGCTGCAAGCGATCTCGGAATATCAGAACGAACGCTTTATCGAAAAATCAAGCAATATGAAATTGAGTAAACAGACGATTTTCGTAGCAGTGATTCTTTTGCTTTTTCAATCCTGCTCCGTCAAGTACAGCTTCACCGGAACCAACATCAATTACGAAATTGTAAAGACATTTTCGGTAGAAAACTTTTTCAATGATTCAGGAAACGGACCGGCAAATATGGAGCAGCTGTTTACTGAATCGCTCAAGGACTATTATCAGCGAAATACTCAGCTCGAACTCGTCAGAACGAATGGTGATTTGCAGTTTTCAGGCTCGATAGTAGGGTACACTATTGCGCCTCAGGCGGTAGTATCCAGTGGCAATGCCAACCTACCTGACCGGGCAGGGCAGACCAGACTCACCATACAGGTCTCAGTTGATTATGTCAACTTGACCAATGAGGAGGAGAATAAAAAACAGACCTTTTCGTTTTTCCAAGATTACGATTCGAGGACTACCACTCTACTCGATGTAGAAAGCCAACTGGTGGAGGAGATCTTTGAGGTCATCATTCAAGATATATTCACGGCCACGGTGGCAAACTGGTAAAATCCCTATATTGACTCTCAAACCGAAAGCCGTGAACGCTCAGACATTCCTAGATATCATCCACCGGGCAGATCAACTGGAAAAAGCTGATTTTCTCCAACTGAAAAAAATCCAGGAAAACTTCCCCTATTTCCAAATCCCCTATGTACTTGGAGCTCGATTTGAACAGACCAAGCAGCCTGATAAACGGAGCTCTCAGCTACACCTAGCTGCGCTGACAAGTCCCAATCGGGTGTGGCTGAAAAATTGGCTCGAAAGACCCCTGCTGGCAGTCAATGCCTCTGCCGAAAAAGTAGACCTACTTCCTGAAGAGCAAGTACAGCCTTCTGACCCAGCCAAACGAACCGAATCGCTCAAAATGCTTGGCGAAAAACTCAAGGGACAGTCAACCGAAACCGATGAAAAACCAGCTCGTCCTAAGCGTAAAAAACCAAAAGACGATCTCATCGAGACGATCAAACGGAAGGAAAAAAAGGAAATCATCGATCAGAAAAAACAGGAGCAGATCGACTTAATCAAGGCTTTTAGCAAAAAAGAAATCAAAAAAGCCACGATCAAAGAAATCGAAGCCAATCAAAACACTGAAAATCTAGCCGAATCCAGTACCAAGCTTAACGACAACCTCATATCAGAAACCTTTGCTAAAGTCCTCATCCGCCAAGGTAAAAAGGATATGGCCAAAGAAATTTATGAAAAATTGAGTTTGAAGTTTCCCGATAAAAGGGCTTACTTTGCGGACTTGATTGAAAAATTAACAGAATAATTATACCTCATTATGTTTACCTTCTTGATTAGCGTGATTTTGATTTTGGCAGTATTGCTGATTCTGGTGATTCTGGGCCAAAATTCAAAAGGTGGTGCGGGTGCTGCTTTTGGTGGTAGCGCATCTCAGATTATGGGTGTGACTCGTACCGGAAATGTATTGGAAAAAGCTACTTGGTTTTTGGCAATTGCCATCTTGGTGCTTTCTTTAGCTTCCTCGGCGTTTTACACCACCAGCCAGCCAAATCAGTTTTCATCGCCTAATATCGAAAGCGCTAAGCAGCAGATAGTTACTCCAGCCTTTGGCGATACAGAAAGTGCACTTCCTGTGCAGGAAAGCACTGAAACGACAGACACTACAGGAACCAATTAATCTAAAAGGTTAAGAAAATTTAATAAAGTCTGCCTCGAGAAGGCAGACTTTTTTTGTACCTTAAAGAATCTTTTGTTTGGAAAAACGAATTCGTTCAGTTCAGCCAATGGGTAAATTAAATTTTCACCATACAGATTAATTTATGCTCGAAAAACCGATTCGGCTGGAAGATCTCCAGCTAGAAAATTGGCCCAATATCATTCTATGGGCTGCTCCCATCATGTTTTTATTGGTATTTGTCGAATGGGGCATCAGTATCTATCAGAAAAAAGACACCTACGATACCAAGGATTTTCTTGCGGCAGCCTTCATCGGCTTCGTCAATATTGGCATATCTGCATCGATTAAATTGGCCACGTTTGGGATCGCTATTTTCTGTTACAACATCTCGCCTTTTCAGATACCGGCTACCTGGTGGTCGTTTGTTCTTTGTTTTATCGGGATTGACTTTGCCCGATACTGGGCACATCGGGTGTCGCATGAGCAGCGATTTTGGTGGGCGACCCATATCACGCATCACAATTCAGAAAAGTACAACCTCTCGGTATCCTTTCGATTAGGCTGGACCCAACATATCAAAATCATTTTCTTTGTACCGGTCATGCTGATGGGCTTTGATCCATTTGTGTTTTTTATCTGCCATCAGATCGCCGTACTGTACCAGTTTTGGATCCATACCGAGTACATTACTAAGCTGCATCCGGTTATTGAATATTTTTTCACTACTCCCTCACATCACAGAGTACACCACGCCAGTGATGCACATTATCTGGACAAAAACTATGGCTCGACATTTATTATCTGGGATAGAATGTTTGGAACCTTTATGCCCGAGGCCGAGAGACCCACCTATGGCATCACCAAGCCAGTCGAATCATACAATCCTATCTATTTGAATTTTCACGAATGGAGAGATATTGTCAACGACCTCAAACAAGCCCAAAGTCTAAAAGAAGGCTTTAAGGTGGTGTTTGGCAAGCCTGGAGCTGAGGTGATCAAAAATCGTCAGATCGTTGAGCTCGCACAAAAAAAGGCTCACTCCCCAAAGGAGAAAGCCCCTGAAATGATCATGGAAAAATAGGATTTATTCGGTCACTGACCGAAGCAATAGCCTTTTCCCTACAGGAATTAACGTCTCCTCTAGCGGAAACACCTGGGAACTGTGCAGCCGCCAAGTAGCGGGGTTGGGCAGTTCCTTTATTTCTTTTATGAGTTGCAGTTTGAGTCTTTCCAAAGTCTGTACGAGTGACCTTTGGAATACTCCGATGAGCCAAAGTGAAATACTCCGAAACTTCTCTCCCGCCAGCTGAATAAAATTGCTTCGATACCGAAATGCATGAATATCCGATTTCTTTTCCTGGGTAAGTAAAATATAGCCCTCTCGGTTATACAGGGGCTGGATTCCTACAGGCTCAAATTGGACTTGCTCCTCGACAAAGTCATAAATGGCCCGGCCCTCCTCGATTTGAGATTTTAGCTTTGGCAAAGCAAAAGCGGTGATTTGGGCGATCTCCTCCATAATCACCCCATCCTGCACGGTAGGTTGGTAGTGCAGTTGGGCATTTTGAAGGTCGATGCTATTTAGCGCTTTGGGAAAAAGGCTCTGCAGTTGGGTTTTACCGGATTGTAGTTCTTTGAGCGTCCGGTGATGATCGATCAAGTCCACAAGCGAAGGATAAAGTTTGACGGCTTTAAATTCCTGCTCGGTGGCTTGGAGATACGCCAAGAGCTGGTACTTTTTGTATTCAAAATCGATCAGACCATCCGTAATCCAGTTTTTAGGTAAAGTTCGCATAGGTAATGAGGTTTTACATTGGCATGACATAAAATACGGATTTCTGACAAAAAATGCTGCCAATCGGGAAATTTTGACAGCAAATACAGAAAGGAAACTAGCCTAAAAACAGCCGAATTCAGGAGAATTACAGCCGATTTGTCAGTTTGCTCACTTTATGATCGCTTGGCACAAGAAGTGCACGACGGGCTGTAGCATTTTAATCTAACCTTAAACAATTTCATATTATGTCAAACGTGAACATCAAACCTCTTGCAGACCGAGTTTTGGTACAACCAGCTGCAGCCGAAGAAAAAACAGCCTCCGGTCTTTACATTCCGGACACTGCGAAAGAAAAGCCACAAAGAGGAACTGTCGTAGCAGTGGGCAACGGCAAAAAAGATGAGCCCTTGACTGTACAAGTAGGAGACACTGTTCTTTACGGGAAATACTCCGGCACCGAACTGAGCGTCGATGGCAAAGACTTCCTCATCATGAGAGAATCTGACATTTTCGCAATCCTTTAATCATTTAATCACTTAACTGAAAAATTCTAAAAAACATGGCTAAACAATTGTTTTTCGACACCAACGCACGCGACCAACTCAAGAAAGGCGTGGATGCTTTGGCTGATGCAGTAAAAGTAACCCTAGGTCCAAAAGGCCGAAACGTCATCATCGACAAGAAATTTGGAGCTCCTACCATCACTAAGGACGGTGTATCCGTAGCGAAAGAAATCGAATTGGCTGAACCAATCGAAAATATGGGAGCACAGCTGGTAAAAGAAGTAGCTTCCAAAACTGCAGACAATGCAGGTGACGGAACTACTACCGCTACCGTTTTGGCTCAGGCGATCTTCGCTGTGGGTATCAAAAACGTAGCAGCAGGCGCTAACCCAATGGATTTGAAGAGAGGTATCGACAAGGCTGTAGCCGCAGTAGTAGGTCAGCTAAAAGAAAACTCCAAGCAAATCTCTACTTCTAAAGAAATCGCTCAAGTGGCTACCGTCTCCGCAAATAACGATGAGGAAATCGGTAACATGATCGCTGATGCGATGGACAAAGTTGGCAAAGACGGTGTCATCACAGTAGAAGAGGCAAAAGGTACTGAAACTGAAGTGAAAACTGTAGAAGGTATGCAGTTTGACAGAGGTTACCTTTCTCCATACTTCGTGACAAACACGGAGAAAATGGAAGCCGAATTGGATCATCCATTCATTTTGATCTACGACAAGAAGATCTCTTCCATGAAGGAATTGCTTCCAGTTCTTGAGCCAGTAGCTCAGTCAGGCAAGCCGCTTTTGATAATTGCTGAGGATGTAGATGGCGAGGCACTAGCTACCTTGGTGGTGAACAAAATCAGAGGTGCTTTGAAAGTAGCCGCTGTAAAAGCTCCAGGATTCGGTGACAGAAGAAAAGCAATGTTGGAAGACATCGCAATCTTGACTGGTGGTACCGTGATCTCTGAAGAAAGAGGATTTAAATTGGAAAACGCTACTCCAGACATGCTGGGTAGAGCAGAAAAGATCAACATCGACAAAGACAACACTACCATCGTAAACGGTGCGGGTGATGCCGCTGCTATTAAAGGCAGAATCGCTGAGATCAAAGCTCAAATCGAAAAAACCACTTCTGACTACGACAGAGAGAAACTACAGGAAAGACTTGCAAAGCTTTCTGGTGGTGTAGCCATCCTGTACATCGGTGCTGCTACTGAAGTAGAAATGAAGGAAAAGAAAGACCGCGTTGACGATGCTCTGCATGCCACTAGAGCTGCTGTACAAGAAGGTGTAGTAGTAGGTGGTGGAGTTGCATTGGTCAGAGCTGCTTCTGCTCTTGACACGTTGAAAGGTTCTAATGATGACCAAGATACAGGTATCAATATCGTAAGAACTGCTATCGAAGCTCCTTTGAGAACTATCGTGAGCAATGCCGGTGGGGAGCCATCCGTAGTGATCAACAAGATCAGAGAAAACAAAGGCAACTTCGGTTACAATGCCAGAACAGACGAGTACATGGATCTATTCGAAGCGGGTGTAATTGACCCGACTAAGGTGACCAGACTTGCTCTTGAAAATGCCGCTTCTATCGCAGCCTTGCTACTGACCACGGAGTGTGTGGTAGCAGACGTGAAAGAAGATACTCCTGCTATGCCTCCTATGGGCGGCGGCGGAATGGGCGGAATGATGTAATACCAAACAGTCCTGATAACTAAGGAGGCTCAACGATGAGCCTCCTTTTATTTTTTTCTTCATTTGAACTTCAAAAAATCCATACAACCTGTCTCCCAATCCTGTGCTACAAATTTATCTTCAGCCCTGCCAGATATTTTCTTTACAGATTTTGTTCTGTGCGTAGGAATAATTGTATTTTCGAATAAGAACTCCAACTATCCCGATTTATTTAATTAATGAACCAATTTGATTCGATTTTTTTAGTGGACGATGATCCGATTAATAATTTGATCAATAAAAGATTACTTGGCAAAACAGGAGCTTCTGCCAGTATCAAAGAATTTTTGGAGGGCGAAAATGCCCTTCAGTTGATATCTCAATTAAGTTCAGAACATCGTTTGCTAGTCTTCCTCGATATCAATATGCCTGTGATGAACGGATGGGAATTTTTGAATCAGTATCAGGAATTGTTTCCAAACCGAAAGGACAAAATTCTTATACTTTCTTCCTCCATTGATTTCCAAGATCGGCAGCGAGCAAAAGAATATGAGGTGGTGACCGGTTTTTTGGAAAAACCACTTACACTCGAAAAAATCGCCGACTTTTTCAACTTAGGACATTAACCACCGATCACTTTAGCCATTTTTTCCCAAAACTCCCTGACAAATACAAAAGGAGAATCACTTTCCCCGACATTACCCCCCATTCGGATAATAACCAGGTTTTCAGATGGTATCACCATCATTACTTGAGCTCCCTCCCCTACTGACAAATACATATCCGACGGGGCAGAGGGCACCAATGATCCAAAAATCGGTCTTTGCACACCCGGTAATCTGTAAGAAGACTGACCATTTAGCCAAGTGAGGTAACCATAGCTGGGATTGGATTTTTGGGAAGACTGGGTCATTTTGGCAAAATAGGATCCAGACCATATTTTGGTGTCGGCCCATTTGCCCTCAGCTAAATGCAATAAGCCAAACCTTGCAAATGACCTCGCATCCGAGTAAAACACATAAGTATCTGCAGTTTTTTGCCATAATCCTCGCATACCGATTGGATCTCCAATTTGGCTTTTAAACAAATCCTGAAGTGACTGCCCGCTGGCTTTCTCCAAAACTTGCTCCAGAATGGAATAGGTAGCGTAATGTTCTGCCCAACGAACACCAGGCTTAGCCCTAAAAGTCAATAAATCCGGAGATGCTCTCTGAAGGTCCGAGATCTCCTCATCTATCCCCGTGGACATTGACAAATGATGAATAAGCTGGATTTCCTGCTCCTGAAGTGGGCTCATTGAAGTCCACCCAACACCTAGATAGGTTTGAGTTTTATCTTTTATGGATAAAAGTTTTGCTTGTTGCGCTAACCCTACCATACTCGCAGTGAGTGTCCTTCCAGCAGCCCCCCAATACCAAAGAGATGATTCATCCATCGCACCGGTTCCTGTAAGTTTGCTTCCCCAGTATTCTTCGATCACGATTTTTCCATCCTTGAGAATAATCAAGGCCCGGCTATCCTGGGTAGGCATCCAAGCGAGTAGCTCTGCAAGAGATTCTCTATTCCATTTGAGATTTTCCAAAGGTAAACGTTCCCACTCATTGGAGTCAGTGGGGAAATAAAGACCTGAGGAAGTCTGCCCGCTGAGTGAAGTGCCAAAAAAGATCACAGCACTACTTAACAGCAGGACTCTTCTGAGGAAAGTACAAATCATCGGGAGCGGTGATACCTGCATTGATTACTGACGTTGGGTAGATTCGATAAATTCTTTGAGATCCTGACGGAAAAGCTTAGCAGAAGGAAGGTGGGTGTACATCATGTGACCTGCCTCGTAGTAGGTCATGATGATTCGATCCAAGGCAGATTGGGGCAAATCGATGTGAGAAATCGAATGCTCCACACCATGAAATACGGTGGCCAAATCGTAATATCCGTTCATGATCAAAATTTTGACATGAGGATCCTTGCTCAGCGCCTCAGTCATATCCGGGACAGTAGTAACCGCAGCATCTGCTCCCCAAAAATTATTTCCCCGATGCTTCCAGTCCCATCGAAATCCCTCTTTGGAATAGGCTGAAGTAGCGTAAAGCAAGTCTTTACTGACCCCAAGTGCTCCATGGAAATAATCTAAAAAGCCCATCGTATAGGCAGGAGATATCGCATCGCTTTGGGGGTCAGTAAATGCTGTCATAGACATCGGGTCAAGATTGATCCCCTTGTACCTCGAATCCAACCTACCTACCGTCAACCCATCTTCCCGCATCAATTCTTGATAATACTCATCCGCTGTCAGTTTCAGATCTGCCCTAACCCAAATTTCTGCAGAAATACCTGTAATCTCTTCCAGTTTTTGTGCAATCAACGTTTTGCCTTCCTTCGAAATTCGATTTCCCTTAAACAATGCAGGAGCATATTCATTTTCGGTAAACTCTCTCACCCGCTGCACAAATGCCGGCAATTCCGCTCCGCCATTGGAAACTCTGCCGTGGTACCAGCTCGTGGCTGCCATAGTCGGTAAGTAGACGATATAGGGTAAATCTTCATTTGGTGCAAAAAAGAGAGTCCTCAAATCGAAAACCGCAGAGACCATGATCACGCCATTCAGCGCATAGCCCTTTCCCAGAAGGTAGTTCATCACCCCTGCATTTCTAAAAGTCCCGTAGCTCTCGCCTAATATATATTTGGGGCTATTGAGCCGATCATGCTCTTTCAAAAATTGCATGATAAACAAGCTGATACTTCTGATATCCTGGTCAACACCCCAAAAATCTGATCCTTTAGCATCTCCAATCGGTACACTCAAGCCAGTGCCTACTGGATCCATCATTACCACATCCGCTACATCTAGAATAGAAAATTCATTATTCACCAATTCATAGGGTGCCGCTTGGTTATACTCAGGATCATTGACTACGATCCGCTTGGGGCCCATGATTCCCATGTGCAACCAATAAGAAGACGAACCTGGCCCTCCATTGTAGGCAAAAACAATCGGTCTTTCCTTACCGGCCCCTTCCTTGAAATAGGCTGTAAATCCAAACAGGGCAATCGGTTTGTTATTTTCATCCTTCAACTGAAACGTTCCAGCTTTGGCCTGAAGGTTGATCACCTTTCCGTCGATAGTTACGGATTGCTTCGATTCAAATACCTGAGCCTGGGGGAGGTTACTTTCGCTAACGGATTTTTCCTGTGCCAAAGAAACACCAGAAGCAATCAAGAGAAATGCGAGAATCCATGTCTTCATCTTAGTTCAATTAGTGGTCAAGAAATATATTTTTAAGTTTAAGCCGAGGAGTGAGAGTATCAATCCAAAAGGGACCAGTTGATTTCAATTCCTTTTGAAAATCTTTCCGTCCTTCATGACAAAAACCACTTCTTTCAACGCCAGAATATCTTCGGCGGGGTTTCCATGGACTGCAATAATATCGGCTAGTTTGCCTGACTCCAAAGTACCCAGCTTATCCTCCATTCCCAATAATTGGGCGGCATTGAGGGTAGCGGATTGAATAGCTTCGAGGTTGGGCATTCCCACTTCGGTCATATAGACAAACTCACGGTAATTTTCTCCATGAGGAAAAACACCTGCGTCTGTACCAAATGCTATTTTCACCCCCTTTTTATACGCCTTGGCAAAAGTATCCTGAATTTGAGCACCGATTCTCATAGCTTTATCCCTAACGACCGGAGGATAATATCCGGGGATTTTGGCGTATTCTGCAGCAGACATTCCCGCCGTCACCGTAGGCACGTACCAAGTACCGGCCGATTTCATCATTTCCATAGTTTCTTCTGACATCATAGTCCCGTGCTCAATGGAGTGAATCCCAGCCTGAACCGCCCGCTTCATCCCCTCATCGCCATGTGCATGTGCTGCTACATGAATCCCAAAATCTCTAGCTATCTCCACTACCGCATCCAGTTCATCCTGCTGAAATTGTGGCGCAGATCCGTCACGAGCTACGGATAGTACTCCTCCTGTCGCAGTCACTTTGATGACATCTGAACCATATTTTACCGCTTGCCTGACAGCCTTGCGAGCATCATAGGGCCCATTGATTACCCCTGACTCGGGTCCCGGATCTCCCATAAGATCGCGCTTCACTCCATTCGTCGGATCGGCGTGACCTCCTGTTGGGGCTATGGATTTGCCTGCTGTAAAAATCCTCGGGCCTACGACAAGCCCACTATTGATCGCATTTCGCAAAGCAATATTTACTCCAGTGCCACCTAAATCCCTAACTGTAGTGAATCCAGCCATCAAAGTAATCTGCGCATAAGGCAGTGCCTTATAGGCGACATCGGCTTCATTATCTCTAAATCCATCCACATATCGAGTAGGACTGGTTTGGCTTTCGATATGGACATGCATATCCATTAGTCCGGGCATCACCGTGGCATCTTTCAAATCTACAACTAGATCACCTTCTCCCGAATTTTGATATCCGGAAGAGACGGAGACAATTTTATCCCCTTCGACAACGATCGTTTGCTCGGCCAGGACTTTTTGATTTCTGACGTCGATGAGCTTACCGGCATAGATATAGGTCGTTTGAGCAAAAAGGCTAAATGAGATCAACAGCGCAAAGCTGACTAGTAAAGTTTTCTTCATGGATGTTGGGATTTGAGTTTGGTGAGAGGAAGTTAAGTCTTTATTCAAAAAAGTAGATCACCGGGCTTCAATTGATAACATCGCTCATGTAAATGAAAGCCTGCGGCCCTATAGAATCCTTCAGCATCCTCAGCTGAAAACAGGATCAATCTAGCCTCAGGTGCCAAATCTCGGGTAAATTGAAGCATTCGCTTGCCTATCCCCTTTCTTTGACACTCCTTTACCACTGCCAAATCTGCTATAAAACATCGGTAGCAATAATCAGACAGCCCTCTCAAAAAACCAACTAATTTCCCGCTTTGGCGGGCAGTCACGATAAGGTTTGAGCCATCAAGCATTTTTTGCAAAAGTTTGAGATTCTCCATTGGCCTTCTTCTACCAAGCCCGGATTGGTCCAATATCAGGACAAACTCCCCAAGTGAAATGCTCGACTCTTGCTGAATAATGATACTTGACCCATCCATGCGATAAAGGAATAAGTTACCTCTCGGCTAATTCAAAAAAAAAGTCTAGAAAAACTAGACTTTTACTATTAATGAAGATCATTTCAATTCATTCGATCCAAGACCTCGAAGCGAGATGAATTTGAAATAAATTCTGGAACTAGCACCTTGAGGTGTCTCACAAGGTCTGTCTCGTTATTTTTCCCGACCAGCTCCTGGAATAGCTCTATCTGACCATCAATCTTGTGGTAAGAAGATGGCTGTACTTGGGCAATCTTGATTTTGGGATGATGGGTGATTTTGACCGTCTCAAAGTCATTCAATAGCTCCTCATAAAGCTTTTCGCCTTCCCTTAGACCAGAGAATTGAATCTTGATATCCTCCTCAATTTTCTTTCCGGAGAGCTGAATCATCTTTTTAGCCAGATCAAGAATTTTTACAGGCTCACCCATATCAAAAACATAAATCTCACCTCCATGCCCCATGACTGCAGCTTCTAATACCAGCTGACACGCCTCTGGAATGGTCATAAAATATCGGGTGATCTCGGGATGGGTGACCGTAAGTGGACCTCCATTCATGATTTGTTTTTTAAACAATGGGATGACCGATCCATTAGACCCCAATACATTTCCAAATCGTGTGGTGATAAACTTGGTATGAAACTTTTTGTGATTGGTCTCTAAATATTCATTCAACGCCTGAACGTACATTTCAGCAGCTCGTTTACTCGCCCCCATCACGTTGGTCGGATTTACCGCTTTATCAGTCGAAACAAAAACAAATTTTTCTACCTGAGAAAGCACTGAAAGATCCGCAAGAATTTTTGTTCCAAGTACATTCGCATGAATCGCTTCCTCAGGATAATTTTCCATCATCGGAACGTGCTTGTAAGCTGCTGTATGGAAAACTACCTCGGGCTTAAACTCCCGAAATACTTCCTTCATCTTCTTTTTATTCCGCACATCTCCCAAAATAATCTTGATCGGACAATTGGGGTGATGTTCTTTAAACTCCTGCTCCACATCATAGAGTGGAGATTCGGCAATATCCAAAAGGATTAGAAGCTTGGGGTGATAGTGACAAATCTGACGACAGAGCTCAGATCCAATAGATCCAGCCGCCCCAGATACTAACACCACCTTGCCAAATAGATCCTGCTCGATACGCGGATTGTCTAAGACAATCTGCTCTCGACTTAACAAATCCTCAATCTTAATTTCCCGGATAGCACCCGCAGTCAAGCCGCCGTTGATCCACTGATCTACAGGAGGCACTAGAGATACGGAGATTTTCAGCCGGAGACATTCATCTATTATTTCATTCTTGCGCTGGACAGACAAGTCACGAACCGCAATGATCAATTCTGTGATATGGAATTGTTTAGCAAGCTTTTCCAAATCCGTGAGGCCATGGTAGATCCGTTTGCCATCGATATTTTTACCCTCTTTTTTAGAGTCATCATCTAGGAAAGCTACAATGTTCATTTGGGTTTTTGAATCCCTTTTGATCGCCTCTTGGGCGATGATCCCTGCTTCTCCAGCGCCAAAGATCACCCCGTTTTTCTTGTCTTTTTCAGCAAAACCCGATTTGAGGTAATTGAAAAGTTCTTTGACCACCAAGCGATAAAATATCAGCATGAATAATGCAGACAAACTCGCAATGATCAATACCGATGTGGGAAGCAAAAATCGGTCGTTCAGGAAACTTCCGTGGAAATAATTCAAAAATAGAAAGAGGATAAAGTTTATGAGAACGGTCTTGAAAATATTGGAACCGTCGCGGAATCCTGTGTGGCGTACGATCCCTTCATAGGACCGAGTATTTTGCATGACTAGCAAGCCGCCCACCATGAAAGTAAAACTACCTGCAAAGGCATCATACTCCTCGATAAGTTCTAATTCAAAATTGAATCTGACCAAATAGCCAAACAGGGCGCAGTGAAAAAGGATAAACGAGTCTAGAGTCGCAATGATCCATCTTGGAAGGATCTTTAATCGGGATAAAAAATTCATGGTAAATTTCTTTTCAAATAGACAAAATTTTCAAGAAATACTTTAATTCATTCTGAAATCTGGCACAAAGTAAACATAATTTTTAATTTACTTCAAAAATCAAAATTTTTCACCACTCATTTGGAATTCATTTAAGGGAATAGTGAATCAAAACCATTCAAATGAATTCCAAATCAAATTGACAAATTTCAATTTGGATACGGATATACGGAGTAGCTGCAAAAATTGGATTGCCGACTTTTTAAATTGATATCAAAGTCTAGAAAAACCTCAGTTTTCCCCGTCAAATCTCCCTACCGTGACGTGTCCCTGCTGACTTACCCCTTTTCCCAAAATGACATTCCAAGCCGTAATCAGGAGAATTTTGACATCCAAACTAAACGAACAATGATCCACATACCAAAGGTCGTATTCAAATTTTTCCTTCCAGGATATGGTGTTTCTTCCATTGATTTGTGCCCAACCCGTAACCCCTGGCTTCACCAAATGCCTCCTGGCCTGGCGCTCGGAGTATAATCCGAGATAGTCCACAAGCAAAGGTCTAGGCCCCACCAAACTCATCTCTCCTTTAATTACATTAAACAGTTGCGGAATTTCGTCGAGTGAAAATTTCCTGATCCATTTTCCAATGCCGAAAAGTCTTTGATGATCAGGAAGGGGATTTCCATGGTCATCTGTACGGTCCACCATGGTTTTGAATTTTATTATCAGAAAAATTTTACCCTCAATACCTGGCCTAGGCTGGAAAAAAAATGGAGATCCACCGTGGACGGTCATCAAGACTAGGAAAACGATAAGGAATAGTGGAGAAAGAACTAAAAACATACCCAAAGCAAGGATCAAATCCAATACTCGCTTCCCGACCGATTGGTAAGTCACTTTAGGAAATTTTGCTAAACTCTTTTTCAATGATTCCGAAAATCTTCATTTGATCTTCATAGGTCAGATTTGCCGAACTCGGTAGACAAAGCCCTTTTAAGAATAGATGTTCAGAAACATGTCCGCCATAATATGGAGCAGACCTGTAGACAGGTTGTAAATGGAGGGGCTTCCAGAGGAATCTTGTTTCGATTCCATTTTTAAAGAATTGAACCCTCAATCTATCATTAGAAAATCCTGTGATCTTCTCGTCGATAAGAATTGTAGTTAACCAAAAATTGGACCGGACACTTTCGTATTCTGTTTGAAAGGATAGACCAGGAAAATCTCCTAATAACTTTCTGTATATTGAATTGATCTCTCGTCTTCGATTGACCAGCTTTTCAAGTTTTTCAAGTTGAGCTAGTCCCACGGCCGCTGCCATATTAGTCATGCGGTAATTATACCCAATCTCAAGGTGTTGATAAAATGGCAAATCCTCCCGGGCTTGTGTAGAGAGGTATTTTGCCTTTTCGATATAAGTGGCATCATTAGACAATAAGGCTCCACCACCTCCAGTGGTCATTATTTTGTTTCCGTTGAATGAAAAAATACCAACTTTCCCAAAAGTCCCACAATATTTTCCTTCATAGGTACTCCCAACGGCTTCTGCGGCATCCTCTAATACGACTATATCATATTTGGCCGCAATCTCAAGAATCTCATTCATTTTCGCCGGCATGCCAAAAAGATGTACTACAATGATCGCTTTCGGCTTTTTGCCATTAGCCAATCTACTTAGTATAGTATCCTCCAATAGTTCCGGATTGATGTTCCAGCTTTCCTCTTCACTATCTACAAAAATTGGAGTAGCTCCCAAATAGACCACCGGATTAGCAGAAGCACAAAAGGTAAATGACTGGCAAATGACCTCATCTCCAAACCCTACCCCAAGTAATACCAAAGAGAGATGAAGCGCGGAAGTCCCTGAGTTTAATGCAACTACCTGATGACTCTTAAGCTTTTTGTTTAGTTTGCTTTCAAACTTGCCAATAAATGAGCCACTCGTAGCCAGATACCCTGAGCTAAGTACTTGTTGGATGTATAGATTTTCATTACCATCAAATACAGGGAAAGAAAGTGGCAATAATTGAGACATCGAGGAAGATTGGGGTGCTTCGGAAAGTATGAAATTACAATTCCAGACACAAAAACCCAACCAAATCTAATTTTTAACATTATAAAAAAATATGGCAACGATGGACTTTATTTTAGTTGCAAAAAATCAACAAACCATTTCTCATTAATTCGGAAAAAAGTCATTAATCATAGGAAGTAAAAATTGTGAGGATATCTGACCGAGAGAATCAAAAATCTCTTTCTGAAATAAATCAAGGGATCCTTATATCATAAGGCCTTACTCGCACTCCCGCCCAGGGAAATTCAAATCCAAAAGGATTAGTTTAAATTCATTTTACCGGACTCTACAGATTGCTTTTCAAGGAGAAGTTCTAGGTCTTTTCGCTTTTTGGTTGCTCGTATTTCTAATACGCGGGGTGCTTTTTTCACCTTTTTCCTGACTTGCTTGACTGTAAGGGTATCAAGCTTTGCTCCTAGGGACAACACTATTGCAGAGAGAATTGGCAACACGATATTATCAGAAAATCCACCAAAAGAAAACACCATCATAACCAGTCCTATCTGAACAACTCCAAGAATCAGTGCTACTTCGTTATGTTTTAATCCTGTTCGCATCAAAAAATGATGAACGTGTCCCTTATCGGGTGACATTGGATGTTTTCCCTTCAAAATTCTTCTGGTAAACACCCTTGCCATATCATATAGTGGATAGATCATCAATACGATCCCTGAGGTAAAGGTGGGCTCAAATCTTAAAAACGTCCCACTTGGAAGAGCGGCATTGTATTCCATAAATGCCACTACCAAACTTCCCAGTGCAAAGCCAAGGGTAAGTGAACCCGTGTCTCCCATGAAAATCTTGGCTGGGTGCCAATTAAACATTAAGAATGCGGCAATGCCTCCAAAAAGAGTGAAACTTAAAAGTGCGAAACTTTCTAATCCCTGAATATAAAACCAAGAACCCAAAATCAATAAAGTCAAGCCACCTATCACTCCCGCTAAACCATCCAATCCATCGATCAAGTTAAAAGCATTCGTTAAGGTGAGTAATACAAAAGAAGTAAACGTATAACTAAACCAAATTGGCAGAGTTTCGATGCCTAAAAAACCGTGAAACTCCTTGATTCGAATGTCACCTGCCACTACTACGAGCAATACGGCAACCAACTGAAGAAGGATTTTCTTCTTGGCAGAAAGCTCCACCAAATCATCTCTCAAGCCTACAAAAAACATTAAAGCAATCGCTCCAAGCAAAAACCGGATATCCGGCAAAGGAAACTGCCAGCCCCAAATAGCCAATGCCAAAAAGGTCGCCAGCACAATGGAAATTCCTCCCATTGAAGGAGTAAATTTTTTGTGGATTTTTCTCCCGCCTGGGGTATCTCCGATTTTAGCTTTCTTAAGGATAGAAATTAAAACCGGAGTGATCAACACACCCACAGTGAAGGAGGTCAGGATAGCAAAAATGAAGTACATAAAAAACAGCGTTTTAAGATCAACAGGCACTGCAAAGTTAATGCTAAAGAATCAACAGGCCTAATCTACCCAATTATAAATGTTTTAAAGAAACATGAATTTATTGAAAATTTCTTTACAAACACAAATAAAAACTATCTGAAATACAATTATTTAAATAAAAAATATTTCAAATCCATTACTTTTTTTGACCTATACAGATAATCAATCCCTTCTATTGACGCTATTCCTGCATTAACGTCGCGCGGCCTCAGAGATGATATTTCCCATCCAATCGATCGGCTGAGCTTTGATTGCAGTGAATTCATTCAAGATCACTGCAACTTGTCTTCTATCTAATACAGATTTGGGGGAAAATTGTCCTGATAAGCCATTTTTATCCAGAGTCTCCGCAAGTTGCTGAATCGATACCGACAAGCCTGCTGCTTTCAAAATCTCAACCAGCCTTTCTGCTCGCAGGTATTCCCCCGATGCAGCCCAATATTCCTTTAATTGTGGAAAATATGGTCTTAGCCCCTCTGCCAGTTCAAACTCAGTGACTTTCCGATCTGGATAAAACCAAGTCTGATTAGCCCACAGGTAGGCTACTCCTTCCCCTTTTAATACGCCTGCAACACCTACCCATTGAATCGCCTCGAAATGCGGATCATCGCTTGGCACATCGATAAACGGCATCAAATACGCTTTTTGATTGAGCAAGGTCTGCTGAACTTCACGGATAGAGACTTCTGAGAGTGATTTCCCGGATTTAGCAGCTACTGCACCAAGGACTCCGGCAGCTTGGCCGATTCCCAATACTACCGGCTGCAGTCGTGTAGCGCCATTGACGATGTTGGATACCGATATACTTTTTTCTGCCAAAATCAATGCAGGTTGATCCTTAGAAATCAACGCACCAAGTGGAATCGTGTATGAAGGCACCCGGATTTTAATGAAATCAATTGCAGGGGCTTTCTGATTTTTTTTATGATGATGATCTATGGTATAATCTCCAACCGCGATGCCTGTCCGGTAAAATGGAAACTCAGTGTCATAGGGAGCCTTGACGTATGGCAATGTAAAAGTCACCAGACCGTGATATCGACGGGACTCTCGATGATAAGGTATCAATGGCAAATAGTCTGCTGTCGGATATTCATCCTCTGCCAATCCCAAATGTTTATATCCCAAATCGTGTTGAAGGTAATACACAAATCGGAGTGTGGTTTGTTTGGCTTTCTCCATCTCGATCTTCCGCTTCTCAGGATCCAATTCTACCAAATTAACATAGTGATCATTTCCGCAATTAGGCCAGTTGATCATGTATTTTCCGTTTGGCAGCTTGCCATACTCAATCATTTTGTCGCAGTCCAGTGTAGGGACTTGGTCTGTAGTCGGATCTGAATGTGCACAGGCACAAGCAAACTCTGCGGGATCGTAGTCTGCAGGCCTCGGAATAGTCCTGTCTGCATTTTTTCCATAGTCCTGAAGTGTAGCCACATAGGTGAGATCTTGGACAATGTCATTGGCCGATTCAGGAGCAAATTCCTCCCCTATTTCATCCCGAGCATCCATTCCGAGGCGATAGGATAATCCCAAGGAGGCCGCTACATCTCCGAGTTCGGTGGCATCGATGAGGATTTTGGATTTCACTGTAGTTGACGTTCCATTTGACGTATAATTAATCGTCCAAACACCGTCCTTGTAGGAAGCATTTTTCCACTCACTCTCCAAAGCAATAGTCAAGTTGGGTGTATTTTCGGCCATATTTTTCAGAATAGCCTGTCCCACTTTGGGTTCAAATAGTGTGTTGCTCACCCAACCTGTCGAAAGGGCCTGCTGTGAACCATATCTTGCGATAAGACTGTCCCGGAATTCACCCCAAATACCCGATGGAAGGCGGTGATTACCATCTATGGCTGATACTCCTGCAGAGGTCAACATCCCTCCTAACCATGGAGTAGATTCGATGAGTAAAGTTGAGGCTCCCTCTCGTCCGGCAGCGATTCCAGCGGAAGTACCGCTAGCCCCTCCTCCCACAATGATCAGGTCGAAAGTTTGTGCCTGAGAAAGTATGCAAAAGCTAAATAGAACTAAGACAGTGAATTGAAACTTCATGAGGTTAATTTCATAGTGGTAAAGAAAGTATGGCACGCCCCTAAGATTGCGGCTCGCTCTCCAAGTTGGGCAATCTGAATGGGTACTTGGCATTGATTGGTAGCAAGGCAATCCACCAATGCTGGCATAAACATTTCTGAAGAATAAGAGATTTTCCCTCCCAACACAATTTTCTCGAACCTGTACTCGCGCAAATACGGCTGAAGAAATTCACCAAGTGTATTTCCAAATTCCTCAAAAAGAAAAGCCGCTTGGGTTTCAAATTTTCCGGAAATCAAGTCCTTGGCTCCTTGGATTTCAATCCCAAATTCGGATTTGGCTTTTTTCAAAAACCAACCCGTCCCCAAATAATCTTCTGCCAATCCATCTCGAAAAGGAGCCGCCCAGAGTTTGGCGTCTTGACTTTTGCCATCTAGAAAATATGCCGAACCTAGTCCGGTCCCCAGTGTAAGCCCGATCACTCGTCTTTTTGCCAGGGAGGAGTCGGCCATCACTTCACCTGCTAAAAAAGCCTCTGCATCATTGGTAAAGTGAATTTGTCTCGGTGAAATCCCCAATTCGTCCGCCATAAGGATTTTTACAGATTTACCGAGCAGACTCTTCATTTTGCCTTGCTCTTTGATCAGGGAGATTCCGTTTTCGTAGTCAAAAGGTCCAGGCATAGCAATCCCGATTTGGTAATCGGTATCCGCAGGAGTTACATTTTTGATCACTAGTGCCCAATTCCGAATCAGCTCCCGATCAGTGGCAGATGCATCCACATCAGCCTCAGCGATGTAACCAAAATTATACTTGTTCCCCACTTGGATGATTTCTGCAGCACTGATATGGCTGCCTCCGATATCTACTCCGACTAATTTCATTCCTTTTGATTGAGTGATCGATGGAGCACATCAAGCAAAGTTTTAGTATTATCTTCAGATAGCTCCCAAAACATCGCGCCCGCCAGATTTTTGTCATGGATATAGTTGGCTTTGAGCTTTAGCGATATGGTATCTTCATACGTGATCCAAGTCGAATCCTCCAAGGAAAAGAGATAGGGAGCCTGAGCTTTTTCATCCCAATGACGTGTAAATTTGTTCATACTGGCCAGGGCTGCGATCTGATGGTTAGGGAGTCCCATTTCGAATTTCCCGGTTTGAAAAAGTCCATTTTCAGCCGGATTTACAGCCTTCCACATGCGACCATAAAATGGCACACCCAATACGATCTTTTCAGCAGGCACACCAAACTCAATATGTTCCTCAACGGCTGTTTGGGCTGATCTACCTTTGGCGCCACTGGGCGAAAGATTGGCATGATGTCCCGTAGTGGCGTCACCTGCGGTATAAAAATCATAGGCCATGATATTCACAAAATCGAGGTATTTCTGAGCCTCGGCCATATTGTTTGCCTCGAGGTAAGATCTAAAGCCGCCCGAAGCAATGCTGGTTAGATAGTGCTTTCCGTCGAGTTGTCCCAGCGAATCAAGTGCCTCTCGGACACTTTTCAGCATGGATACGAAGTTTTCCCGATCTTCCGGTCTATAGGGATTATTATCACCTGGCAGGTTGGGATATTCCCAGTCAAAATCCAATCCGTCCAGTTGATGCTTCTTGAGGTACTCGAGACCTGATTGGGTGAGTTTTTCGATACCTTCCTTAGTCAAAACTGCATCAGAAAATCCCTTTGAGTGAGTCCATCCCCCAATGGAAACCAGCAGTTTAAGTTCGGGATTTCTTTGCTTCAGCATGTGCAAAAGGGTAAAGTTGAGACTATCCCGCTCCCGGTACTTTTCGTCCATAGGGGCGATCAGGCCTAGGCTATCTACATGAGTAAAGGCGTAGTTGATATGGGTGAGCTTTTCGGCAGGGATTTGTTTGGGGTTTACTTTTTTCCAACCGGCGACATAGCCCACCACATACTTGGGATTGGAGGTGGCAGTTTCAGGCTTTTTTTCTCCGCAGGAAAAAACAATAAAAAATCCGATCAGGAAGAGGTATCTCATGTGCAAGGATGGTGTAGTTAGTGCAAATATAAAAAAGACAGAGGCTTTGGTATCAGCCAAAACCTCTGTCAGGGTAATCAATCAGGGGAAATTAATTTCCTCCATCCCACCAAGTTCTAGTAATCCAGTCATCCCCGCCCATTCTGGCAACTGCACTATTTAATGCTTCAGCATTAAGAGAAGTTTCACCGTTTGGAAATGGCTGTCTTCTAGGGATCTGGCCTGAAGAAAAATTTCCCGGAAAATTGACAGGAGTTAACTCGGGGTAACCCGATCTTTTCCAATTATTCCAAGCTTCAACAAAGTTGGCAAAAAGGCTAGTTGTAGCCCAAATTTGTTCATTTATCATTTTCATAGAAGCGTCCATCGAACTAATATCTAAAGGATTAGCAGCCATATAAACCGAAGCATCTCCAGAAGAAATTGAACCTCCGCCAAATTTAGCCATCGAAGTAAATGCTCCTGTTACCCCACTTCGATAATAGTCGGCTGCTGACCCGGTTGTCCAGCCTCTTAACGCAGCTTCTGCTAGTAACAATTGAATTTCCGCATAAGTCAGAGCGAAAATTGGAGCATTTCTATCCCTGTAAATAGAAGTAGGTCGTGAATACGCTCCAATAGGTGCCAAATCATTTCCAGAGCCAGTACCTCCTGGAAAGTCAGGATGTCTGGAGATATCAAATTCTCCTCCCCGAAGATCAAACCCATTAGGAAGGCCAATTTGAACAGAAGGATCACTGTTACCTTCACTTCCCGCGCGGTTAGCTACTAATCCGGGATTAGGAACTTCTGCTATTACGGAAAGCCTCGGATCGTTTGTTGATTTAAGATAATCGATCATCTTTTTAGACCATCTTACCTCGTAAATATCATCAGGTACATTCAGTGCATTGGCGCTTGAATTTGAATAACCATTTCCTTCATCACCTGGAATCAGAGCATCGTCATCTGGAGAAGAAAATACTCCACCTGCTACCGCCTTTTGGACCCAATCTCTAGCTGCTGTTGGATCCTTTTTCACCAAACGCATAGCCAATTTAAGCATCAAAGAATATCCAAATCTTCTCCATTTTGCAATATCACCTCCGTAAATCACATCGTTCCGGATAGGATCACCAGAAGCTGAAAGCGCACCAAGGGATGCCTCTAATTCAGTAAGCATAGATATGTAGGCCAGAGATTGACTATCATAGGAAGGTTGAGTTATGCCCTCATCCGCCTTCAACGCTTCTGAATAAGGAACATCACCATATACATCAGATATAAAGGAAATAGTCAAAACTTTGAAAATACCTCCTACAGCAACTAGGTTGTTCATTTCTTTAGTTGCTGCCAGCTTCTGCATTTGCTGTATGCGGGAAGCGGTGCTGTAACCTGTATTCCAAACATTAGCAATGTAGGAATTGGTACTTCCAGATATCACATACTTATCGGCATTTGAATAGTAGTTAGCTCCACCTGTAGAAGTCGAGGCCATAGCCTGAATCCACATACTCTGAAACAAAATAGCACCAGTATATCCCGTCATCATATCTCCGTACCCAAAGGATGCGGTTGGTAAAATAAGATTTGGATCAAAGACCGTTGCACCTGCCCTGTTAGGGTCTGTATTTAGCTCCTCAAAATTGGAGTCACAGGAAGTCACTCCTAAAAACCCTGCTAATAAAATGGCGCTTATATATTTTTTCATGATCAATTCAATTTGAAGTTTAAGTTGAATCCAATAGATCTTGTACTAGGAAGGCTAGTCCCCTCTATTCCCAAAAAGTTTATATTAGAACCAAAGGTGGCCTCAGGATCTATATTTTCTGCTTTTCGCATCAAAATCGCCAAGTTTCTAGCTACGATTGAAGCAGTCAATCCTTTCAGCACGGGGAATGAATTAAACATTTCACTTGGAAAGGTGTAGCCAAGAGTTAGCTGACGTAATTTGATAAAATCACCATCAACAACGCTGGTTTTAGTCACATTTTGAACAAGTCCTCTATAGTAATTTTCCGCTGTAGCCGTTATTTCATTTGTGGTTATCCCTCCTTCGCGACCTTCGAGGGTATTTTGATGTAAGCCTCTGAAATAGGAATAAAACTCCGTGGCAGACAAAACTTTATTTCCGAAACTGTAATCAACTAAAACCCCGAAAGAAAAACTTTTATAATTGAATTCGTTATTCCAACCACCATAGACTGTAGGAAGTACCGAACCCCAATTTTTGAGCTCACCTCTTTCAGGAATACCTGCACTGTTGACAACTATGTTACCGCTAGCATCATACCTATAATCATATGCTCGGATTTGGGGACCTGGCAAGCCAACAACATAAGCGGTAACTGCATTTCCAAGAGTTGCTCTATTTTCCCCTAGATTAATAGGATTATTGTTCGGATCAGTACTCAATACCTCATTTCTCACATTGGTGAAATTAAGTGAAGATTTCCAAGAGAAACTGGCAGTCTGAACAGGAATACCTGTGACCAAAACTTCCAACCCTTTATTACGAGTTGACCCGGTAGCTACAACTCCAGATCCAAATCCTGAAGCGATTGAGTAATTTGCGTTCATGATTTCATTGTTTGTGGTTTTGGTAAAGTAGGCCACATCAAACGATAGTCTTGTTTTGAAAAAACTCAAATCAAATCCAACTTCAATCTCATCTGTAGTAAAGGGTTTCAAAGAAAGATTTGGCAGACCGAGAGGTGAAGATCCGGCTGGTACACCAGCGAATGCATTAGCCGAATTGTAATAAAATTGAGTTTGATAAGCTGCAAAAGGCTCACCACTTGTAACTGCATAAGAGGCTCTCAACTTACCAAAATCCAAAGAAGGCATATTCAAAAACTTGTCAAACAAGAAGGCTCCTGTTACCGAAGGTGAGAAGATGTTATTATTGATAGCTGGAAGTGTACTATAAACGTCGTATCTGCCAGTAGTCGTTAATGTCAAAAAATCCTTGTATCCAAACCCTAAAGAATAAAATCCGGATTGCACCTCACGTTCTTGGAAACCATATGATCGTCCAAAGTTTACAACATTGAAAGGAGAATATAGACCAGGGATTACAAAACGAGATCCACTTACTCCTACAGTCTCGAAACTGTTTTTTCTAATTGTTCCACCGGCCAATGCGTCAAGAGAAATATCATCAGTCAGTTTAAAGTCTCCACCAAACAAAGCGTCTATATTTAATTCAGTTTGGGTGGAAAGACCTCTACCTCCCAGATTACCTTGCAAATTTGCAGTAAAGGCCAATCCCGTCGGTTCTACATTAAAGAAATCATCGTTGGAAACATCATTACCGACTCTCAGAAGCGCAAACACCTTCGGGGTAAAACTATACTTCGCAGAAAGTGCGGAGATTGTTCGCTTGCGGCCTAAATTATTGATATTTCTATTCGCAACGAAATAGGGGTTTGTCACAAAAATATCATCGCTGAATACGATTTCATTTCCAGCTGCATCATATCCAGGAGCAAAGATGCTAGGTCGAATATTGGGAGCCAAAAACAAAAAGTTATTTGGATTTCTAGGCCCATCACTTAAAGATGGAATATTGGTAGACTTCTGATCCACATAGTTGATCATGGCTGATACATTCAGCTTGTCAGTAATATTTTGTTCGATATTGAGATTGATATTAAGCCTATCTACTCCGCTGTTTGGAACAATTGAATTTGATTTCAAATTAGAAAGAGAGAGACGAAAAGCCCCATCCTCTCCTAATCCCTTAGAAATAGCTACCGTATTAGTAGTATTTGTTCCTCTTCTGTAAAAATCGATATAACTCTCGTTTGAAGGTGAATAAGGGTATTGATTGCCATCATATCCAATTACATTCCCTCCCATTCGTTCACCCCAAGCAAATCGGCCTGAAGTCTGGGCATCTGTTGCAGTAAGTGGACGTTGTCCTCCTGTGCCTTGACCATATACCCTTTGGAAATTGGTGAAATCCATAGGGTTTTCGGTCATTACGTTAAGATTGTAAGTTAAGGTCCAATCGCCACCTTTTTGAGCCCCTTTGGTTGTAATAAGAATAACACCATTAGAAGCTCGGGCACCATATAGTGCCGAAGCTGCTTGTCCTTTCAACACGGTCATTGACTCGATATCATCAGGACTTAAGTTTCCTATACCATCACCATTGTCACTTCCACCCCACTGTCCAGCAGATCCACGCTGGGTATTGTCCATTGGGACACCATTAATTACAAATAACGGAGAACCAGTACCTGAAATACTTGGTAGGCCCCGAAGCACAATATTAGATGAGCCACCAGGCCCACCATTTGTACCTTTTACTACTAAGCCTGCCACTTGACCAGCAAGGGAATTAGCTACATTGGTTTCTCTAGCCTTATCAAGCACATCGCTCCTTACGGTGGTGACCGAATATCCGACCTTTTCTTTCTCTTTAGTTAAACCGAGGGCTACAACCACCACTTCTCCCAAAATTTTGGAATCTTCTTCAAGAATAACATCCAGCTCAGTCATACTTCCGACGGTGTACTCTTTACTCGTAAATCCAATAAAGGAAAATACCAAAACGGACTGATCCGTAACCGAAATAGAGTACTCACCATCCACATTGGTGGTGGTACCGGTTTGATTGCTCTTGTCCAGGATCGTTACTCCCGGGATAGGAAGGCCATCTGTCGATGCAGTGACCACTCCCCTCAATACTCTTCGTTGATCCTGCGCAGACACCGAGACGGTGAGCAGCAGAAGCAATGCGAAAGCAATTGATAGAAACTTTCTCATAGCTGGTAATGAAAGGTTAGAAATAATTGAGTTGATAAATCGGGATGTCCCGATGCCGGAATGGCAGAGGTAGGAAGTATAAATTTTGCCATATAGTCAAATTAAAAGGTTTACAAAAATTAAGTACTCATCTGAAAATGTGAAGATTAAATCACTAAAAGAAGGTTCACTTTTCAATTTCTCACTAAAGCTAATTATTCAAATATTTCCTACAAATAATTATTTGGATTTTTTTAATGAAAAATGAATTCTTTATTGATTTTTTTTAAAAAGTCAATCAATGGATGACCATTTTTTAGTTTCTAATTAATACTTCATCCATATTTCTCAAACATTCAACTAGGTTAGTTAAAAAATCATCAGGAAATAGTACAGTTCTTTAAAATCTATCCTCCCTAAAATAAAAATTTCAAAAAACCACCTCAAAAAACTCCACATCCTCCATCGAATTTCATCCTCATTCAATCACTAATTAAATTTTTTCTAGAAACCACCTTTCTATTTCAGTCATTCTTGAAACTCCTTCACCTCATTTATTGATGATGAAAGGTAAAAAATTGAGATAAATGCAAAATTTAACCTGATCAAGTGCAAAAACTTTTCTAAAGGTCTAATCTCAAATCAAGAAAATTCAACTTAGGTCCTGCAACCCGGATTATGCAGAAAATTCCTTTTCCAAGGCGAAAAGTGTTAGAATCAATCGTTTCGTTGCAATTAACTCATTCATCTGTGCGGTACTTTACCTATTTCTTAAATACTTTATCTTCTCGCATTTTGGGTTCTCGCTACGAATTCTAATACCAAATCAAGGTCTAACCGAATTCAAATTCCTGATCAAATCGGTAACCTTCTAAGGAAA
>VFQO010000619.1_pt1 | contig 35673 bp, 44 predicted proteins | sample 3512331 | NCBI WGS metagenome assembly VFQO01 (sample SAMN10412371, study PRJNA504923) | tailings metagenome | isolation source: Replicate 3 from Balatoc abandoned mine | place: Philippines: Itogon, Benguet | collected 2017-08-28 | reverse complement strand
CAATCAGCGAGCGTAAGCCGATCTTGCGAAAGCTTCTTGATTCACCCGTGCATCGTTGTTCGTATCTTGAGAATCGAGGATTTCACCAGATTTCACACATAAGCCTGAAATACTATGGTCTATGGCAAGTCTTAAACCAAGAAATGACTTTGCAGTGCCTGAAGTAGCTCTGTAGACCATGTCATTCCCCTCGGCTAATTCAATTGCTGCGCCATCAGCACCAACGAGTTCTAGTGTCCTCTCAACCACAAGCTGCATGACGCCATATAAATCAAGCCCGAGTTTTGAAATCTCGGTTTGAATGTTAATGATTTGCAGTAGTTTGTTTGATTCAATCAACTTGAACTCCACTTTCTATTTCTAAATAAATTTAACTTCAATCGATTTTTATAGATAGTTTTAGGTACAAATTTAATACCATTCAAATTACGTTTGAATTAAACGAGTTAGTTTTGGCGAGTAGCATCCATCATCAATTTTTTCAATTCATTAAAATTAAAAGATTAGCCTTTTATATATTACATTTCAAGGTTGAGTTTGGCCTTTCTTAGAACAATTAAATGACTAAATAAATAGTGGCGATTCAATATTCATATCAACACCATCTAGACCACACACTAAGATAGTGAAACAGGAACTAAAAATTTAGTTTGAGTATTACAACACTTAGCGTATACGTAAAAATGTTCAGGCGCTTGCCATAGAGGATATTTAGAAATAATTAATGGAATATTAACGACCGATTTAGGAATACAAGTCTCGTTACATAGAATCAAGTTTATTTCGTCAATTTAATATCAACTTTGCGGATTAGTATCCCAGCTACTAACCTGCTCGATGTGTAAATTTCATTAGTTAACAACTTTAATAGTCAAATTAACAACTTTAATTGCCAGTTAACAACTTTAATTGTTTAGAACAAGGCAGTTCAGAATCAGGCGTCAAGTTAACAATTCTTACCTATACACGCATAGGAACTACTTGAACCTACATCATTTGGGATGGCTAATATTTTTTGGGATATAGTTTCTGCTGTATGAGGGAAATAATATGAAGGTATCAAATTACCATTGGCAATCATGACGTATTTGTTATCGTAGGGATTTATGATATTTCTCCTAATGCAGGTTCTTGTGTGACTCTGCTAATTATCCATGCATGATGCTACATCAAAGTGGTAATTTAGAATGTTGACTTGTTCCTCTTGCGCCATACCCAAGGAGGCAGCGGATTATCATCAGACCATACGCCAGCCTTTAGATGCCTTGCGTTGGCTTCTGCCTTTGTGTAAGTCTCTCGCTCAGTTGGAGACTGATTCTTGGAAAAGTATTTGTAATGCCAGGCGTGACCTGCATCGACCATCGCAAGGTTGATGTCCTTGCCATCTGCATATACGGTGCCTACTACGCGGTTGCCTGACATGCCCTGCCCTAGCCTGACATCGACATATTTACCAAGCACCAGCTGCCGCAGGTGGAGTTTTGATTCTTTTGCCCCTGCTTGTCCTTTTTCGACGCAGAAATTATCAGATAAGCCATGACAGGTTGCCTCCGGCGCATCAATTGCAAACATCCTGATGATGACGTTGCCATAACGTGAGCTCACGGTAAGTGTGTCTCCGTCTGACACTGCGACGACTTTGCCATTCAGCACATCTACATTCTTGGCTGACTCCGCATTGGCGACGCTGACGAGTCCATTGGTTGTCTGTCCGAAGATATTCTTGAGGTCTAAGCTTTCATTGAAGATGCTGTAGAACCCCGACCCTATCATCGCGAATACGACATAGTAAACTAATCGATACATAGCATTCCTTAATGTAGATTAATGACAGTTTTTGCCCAGTTCACGACAACCGGGCTGCACAATCCATTTTTCTACTTGTTATTTCGTTGTTAAAACTTCTGCAGCGGCGTTAAGCAATCTATGTGTCTGGAGCAATCGTGAGGTGTCCGAACTTGATTACTTCAGGTACATCTGCTTGCCACGCCTTGTTACCACCCTTCCCTGTTGTTGCAGCGGGAAGCATGGAACTGCCTTGTATTTCTTTACTACTGATTTGATTCAACATCTTTTTATTTCCTCTCTTGGTTATTCCGCGTTCCGACATGGATCGCAGAGAATTTCTTTACTTACGACTTCAACTTAGCACGCAATTTAATTCACGCAACTTTTTTTGGATTTTTTGCTTTACTTCAGGCGTGGCAGTCCGTCATCGGCATGCCGGATTCTGTTCTGTCCTCGTTCCAATGCTCAATCCAGCTGATTACGGCTTCCATCCAGTTGCCGTTTTCATCAAAAATGACGTCCTGGCCATACGGGGTTGTCCCGAAGAAATAGCCGTTCTGCGGTTTCAGTTCAATTTGGCATCCGTTGCTGAATGAAGCGTGTTTTCCAATCAGTCTTGGCAGCATTACTCTGATTTCATCGGCGTTTTTGGTGAATATTTCTACTGGTTTAACGTCTTTATTCATGTTTCTTGACTAATTTAATGCTGTTTCAAAAACAGTCTTAAGCTGCTGTATGTTGTTAGGTAGCTGGCCGCTAGTAGAACCCATGAAATTCCCGACTGCAGCGTTGATATCGTTATTTTTCATTGATTGATATTTTTTAAGCACCTCTGCACCCAGGATAAAACCGCCTTCGGCAGTGATGTAGGACAGGCCTTCACTCTTCAGTGTTTTAATAATTTCAGGATGCTTAGCGATATTCACGCCCATGATCCCGACAAATTTATTGCCGTTATAGATTTTGAATTTTCGGCTTTCAGCTGCGATGGCCAGTAACAATGATGTCTCTATACCTGTGCGATTAGAAGCTTGCCTAGCTGCATTCACATAGTTGGTAGCCTCATACATTGTTAACTGGTAGTCCCGCTGCAGTATTTCCTCGATGGAAGGTCTCTTCACTACTGGAATCGATGGCACAATATCTGCTGCAGGCATGGCCATCGGTATGGCCGGCACGATGAGCGTATTGTCAGCCGCAGGTGTTTCTGTAACTGGTTCCGGCGCAGGCTTCACAACTGCGATCTTGACCAGTGGTTTGGTTTCGACTTTGCTGAACCTGAAGCTACTGAACTTGTATTGTTCTTTGCCAAAGCTGAATAACCAAGGTTTAGGCATTCCAGCGCCCGCTACCAAGCCAATCGCTAAACTGACAATTACAATCAAAGCCACAGAATTCAGGCGGATGTAAGTCTCGTTAAGGGACTTGGTGAGTAGTGGCGCTTTTCTAGCTGTCCAAGGGGTGTAACCTCGACTTCTCATGGTCATATTTAGATAGTTTTAATTATTGGTTAATTTACTTGATTGGCTTCTGGCGTCAATTCTATATAACAGCAAAAAACGCACCCAATAAAACATCACCCGACAAATGGTTTCCATTCTTCAGGCATGATTACATGCGGGCCGAAGCCAGCGAATAAAGGCGCAATTTCATGATCCATGTATCCGGCTAGACCGCAACCCACCCTGGTCACAAAGAATGTCTTGTTCCTGCCGTAGATGGTGAACATGCGGAATTCCTCTACATGCTTGCGGATTTCCTCAAGTGGCAACACCTTCAGTTCAGCGTCTTTAGTTGGAATGGCGTAACAGGAGCTGCTTTCGTTCCGGTACATATAACCAGACCCCTTACCCGTCTTTGCACCAAACTTCTGTTTGGCTACCAGAGCTGCGCCTGCACCATGCCGCCCAGCAAGATTTGATCCGAAAACGAATATCTCCCCATTTCTAGGCAGAGTTCTATCAGGATGAAATTGACGTTCGGTTGAATTTTCCATATCTGTGACCTTTTTAGAATGCAAGGTCTTTAATATCTGTAACCTTGCTCATGATCGCAGACCATTCTTCACTACTTACAGAAAAATTCCCGGTTTCTGGATCGGCCTTTGAAGCCAGTTTTTCAAGCGAGTTAAGCAAAGCATCGACTTTCTTTTTTTTCTCAAAAAACGGGGCGACAATGTGATCTTCTAAACTTGCCAATAATTTGTTTTCATCAGCTTGTACGAACAATCCGGCATTCGGGTTATTCAGCAGTTTATGAATTGCAATCGATGTAAAGCGCAGGCTGAACTTGAAAGTCTCTTCGCGCAATTTTCGCTGGGTAATTTCCTTGTCGTTAAAAATCAGCCGTCCATTCAAATCATTGAATTTCAGATAATCCTCGTTTTTCAGCTCAACGCGCACTGATTCTGCTTTTGTTGTAATAACAGCTGTTAAGTCGTTCATGTCTTGTTTTCCTTTTTTGTTAATTGGTGTTTTTTGTAAATACGCATTGAATATTGCATATTTTTTTAATTCGTCAAATTTTTCGCTTTTTTGGTAAAAACCATGCCATTTTTTGAAAATCAATTTACACCGGAAGGCGTACGGTCGATCTTCTGAGGAGGGGCTATGCTACGAGATGGGTCAAAAAGCCCCTGAAAATCAGTTTACCAATGCGTAAATTGAAAATAGTTTGTGAATCTGGATTTTTTTGTTATGGTGGGAAAACCAATGCTGGTTTTTAACGAAAACTATCAAAATGTGTGGACGTGTTCATGGAAAATACAGAAAAAGTGCGTAAAAGTGTAGAAATTAAGAATTATTGGAAAAACTCAATTAATGCCGGTTTTCTCGCTTGGATTGAAAAACACGGATATAGCGAAAAAACAAAGAAAACCTACGAAAGCATGTTATTGGCATTTCTGCGATTTTTGGCGGTTAAGGATATACCTGCTAAAAAGAGAGCAGAACACGAATCTTTAATAACTCAGCTTTCCGATCTGGATGACATTGAAGGCTTGCCTGACAAAATTCAGAGTGCCAACAAGACGCTGACGGATATCTTCTTTGAAATGCGTAACGTGCAGGATAAAACCAAGAACCGCTATCTGTGGCTGATCTCGGATATCTATGAAGATATGGTGGAAGCTGGATATATCGAGATCAACAGAATTGCACAGGTGCATGAAAAGCGCCGTGCCGCCAAACGAGGCAAAACAACGGAAAGATTGCCGATGGCGTTAAGCGCGTCCGAAGTGGAAATGCTGGATGAATACATCGAGCAGTTGCCGAGGCATTATTCTGGCCAGCGCGAGCGTTGCGCCTTGATGCTGCTGCTGGGCACCGGATTGCGCGAGCAGGAATTGTGCGACCTAAAAACGTCCGACATGTATCTGAACGAGGAAACGCCTTATATCAGGATCGTAGGCAAGAACGACAAGGAGCGCCTGATCCCGATACCCGAGGATATTATTAACGACCTGCTCGATTTCAATGATATGAAGACCCGATCCAGCAAATACTTCCTGAGTTCAAAGGAAAGCGGCCTGCCCTATCAGCCCTCATCCATCTATAAGCTGGTTAGGACCGCGATGTATGATGCCGGTATCAGGAAGGAAAAAATGTCACCGCACATATTGCGGCACACTTACTGCACGCGGCAGCTGGAGTCTGGTGTGGACATCAAGATCGTGAAAAACTGGATGGGGCATAAATCGATAGCGACCACCGCCATTTATGAGCATGTGGCCACCACCGTCAAGAGCGCGAAACCCGTCTATTAGTTGTTCGCAATGTGAATACAGGGGCGCAGCGTGAACTGCAGACTAAGTGGGATTACTCGAATCTTACCGGCTCAACATTGCCTGATTTGTCCCTCACGACTACGGTTGAGGCGAGTTTGTCATGCCAGCCCTGTTTTTTGCTATCGAAAGTGATCCAAATAAAGCCCATGAACACTGGGATCATAGCCAAAAAATAACTAATGTATCTCCCAAACGATTGGCTTACTGTAAGAGGTGCGCCAGTTTTTGCATCTAGCACCTTGAGTGAAAAAACCATTTTTCCCGGGGTGGCCGATTTGGTTGTCCAGAAAATGATTGTGGCCAGTATCGGGAACACCCATTCAAACAAGACTTTGGCGGGAGCTAAATAGGGAATGGTATCATCGAGATAAGGCTGACCATATATGCCATAAAGAATGGGTACAGCGATCAATGCAAGCAAAAATGTATCAATGATGCATGCTAATAAACGCACCCAGAACCCAGCATATTCCAAATCATTATTATTCATAATATTCCTAGAGTTTTTGATTAATCAAATAGGCGAGAGCAATTAAATCCCCCGCGCCAAAAAACCGGCGGCTATAACATGTAATTTGTTTTCGTTAAGTTACTCTTCAATTTCTGATGCCATGAAATTGGCAACACAATTAATAAAAGTATTTTTTTAACGATTTATTTTTAGTTGTGTAAGTAACCATAAGATTTCTTAAAAGTTTAATTCTAGATAAAGCATTAGAAAATCTACCTAAAAAATTTACGTCTTTATACCGATAATCTTTGGCTAAATCATTTGCCCCATTGTTAGTGGTTTTTTCAGATTTCAGATTTGAGGCTTTTCTATTAATGTGGAAAGCGATTATTGACTCAAAGCATTGAATTGACCATATCCGGGGATCAGATTTTTTGTCACTGAATTTAGCGAATCTAAAATTAATTTTATCAATCATATTCTTAACATATGAAATGAATGAGTATTTTTTAGGACCGTAGCGCTTCATATAGGAAGTATGAGTGTCCTCAACGACAAGAATGCCGTGATCCTTGATATGGTCTAACAACATTTCAGTAGTAGTGATTTGTTGTAAGTAAGTGTGACCACCATCATCAAGTACAACATCAATCGGTCCTACTTTTTCGATAAAATCTTTCCAAAAGGATTCATCGCTTTGACTACCAATAAATATTTCAAAGCCGTGTTCTTCCCATTTCTTAGCATTCGGATTAAAGTCTACGCCTATAATTCTAGCTTTTGGTCCGAAGAACTCTCTCCACATAAACAACGAGCCTCCTCCCAGCACTCCAATCTCGACAAACGTGACGTCTTTGTTCCGATATCGAGAGAATAATTCATCATATACTTCGAAGTATGTGGTGTGTTTGACGCTTCTGTAAGGACTTTTTAAGTATGCTTCGTAGGATAGAGTGTTTTTCATAGCGAGCTCAACAATTAAAATTTTTCTGATAATACCATTTAAGTATGTGCATATTCCCTGTTTAATTTGTTGTTGTTATATCTGTAACATAACCATCAACAATACTAAGCTGGCCGCCGTTATATGACCAAATTTCAATATCCATATTGATTGATGCGCTTTTTGTCTTAAACTGAGGTTTTCCCCAATGACTCTTCAAGACATCTTCTTTTGTAAAACCAAGACTTACCCCAGATTTTTTAAAATGGTTATCGTAAAGTCTTTTTTGTTTTTTCCAGCTTGCGTTAGGTTTTAAAGGAATGATTTGTAATTTCCACGGTTGTGCATCCAATACATATGCTCGCGTTGGATTTTGAGCGTCAAGAAAATCGGCTACTCTGATATATGCAATATCCTTGTCATCAAAAACAAGTTTGTAATAACAGAAAATTACATTTTTATCACATACATTGTCTCCAAAACCCCTACCCTCTCTAACTTTTGGCGCAACGATTGATTCGATTTTAAAGTTTTGATTTTTAGTAATTTCTTTTCGTTGGCAGTCATGTTTGACGCAACTAGGTGTGTCTGGATCTTTCAAAAAGGCATGGTGAGTAACTAAGGAATTATTGACTCCGAATTGATTGATAATGTACAGATTGTCTTTTCTAGCCATGAAATTTTGACCAATCAATTCAAAATAATTTTTTTGACTTTGAAATTTATCAGGTGAAATTACTGCTTCGTTTGCAATACTTAAATTGGAGTGTAATGAGATGGATAGTAAAGTTAGAAGAATAGTTTTGAATTTGAAAGTGTACATAAAGCTGCTTTCTTATAGGTTTTATTAATTGTGAATTTCACGATAGGTTAGCGGTCGATAAGTTTACTATCAAATAATACGAGTAGACCACGATTTTTATGATTGAAAATGTGCAACGTGAAGCTATCAACCGCGTATTACGAGCACTCTACAATTAAAATTTTTATTAATATGAATCAGTGGATGACCCTGTTCCCAGGTATGAAATGAGTTAATACAGGTTGGTCGTCAGCGTCACTTTCGGGCGGTGTCTCCTGTTTCGCGTACCACAAGCTATACAGGAACATGGCTTCTAGCTCGGTAAACTGTTCGTTGCTGCTTTCATCCGTGTACATATCATCAGCCTGGCTGTAGCGCAGGCTGTAATCGCCAAATGGCAATGAGCTGTTTGCCGAATCTCGCATTTGCTTGAACAGAATGTTTGCTTGTTCTAAGCCATCCTTGATTTCGCTATGTTGCAAGTTGCACTGCGAGACGTTTTTTACGATATTTTCTAAGACGCTCATGCTGGCACCATTAAGTTATCACCAGGCTGATTGTGCGCTGATGCGCATTGTTTTTTATTGAACTCATCAATAGCGGTCAGTGGATCGGATGCGAGAACGTTATGTTCCTTACCATTAGAATCCGTCACTATATTCCACACTACAGGCATGCGGTCTGATTCAGGGGTGTTTGGGAATTTAACTCTTGCTGAGATTGCGCGTACTTTTGTCATTGTTTGCTCCTTTTTTATGACTCTGGATTTATTAAACAATAGAATTTATTTCACGCAACTTTTCTGATTTTCTAGTTATTGCTATGGCGAAACTAACGAAAGGATGAATGTTGTTGTGGCAAACAATGATCATTGTTTGCTAGGATTGTCGTCGTCCCATGGTTTCTTTGCGCCACTGGGCTTATACATGACCACGGCAATTTGGCCGGTGTTGTCACGTAACCAAATTTGCCAGTACTTCTTCTCGGCAGCTTTAATGAATTTGGTTAACTCGTCTTCTGTATCTGCCGTAGCTTCAAGCAGGTCCCATCCTTGTGCCCGTGTCCACGGATGTCCAAAATTTCTCGTTATGTGATATTCGTGTGTCATTTCAATAACTCGTGGTGCAAAGATGCCCATGCGACATTCGGTACTCGTCCAGCTCATCAAGGCTCAAGTGTCCAAATTCTTGTATGGACTCAGCCAGAACTTCAGGCAGCAGTTTCTTGCCATTCACCCCTAGATTCTTTCCGGACGCGCAGCGACCTTCCCAGTTTGCAATCTTCCGCGCTTCATGCTCAACCCACTCCTGGTACATCTCAGGCAGTGCACGATATGTCCACAGTAGCTCGATCTTGTTCTTGAACGGGCAGAAAACGCAATTGCTTGGCGGTGGAACTGGCAGGTCAACCCGACGCAGATAATCCTGACATTCTTTGCGCCCATAGCCAATATCAATCAATGGATACACCTTGTCGATGCTACTTTGCCATGCGTGAGGATCAGTTGCACCGAGTCTTCTCTCCTCGCCCTTTGCAATTCCTATCAGGACGCGGATATTGCCGTGCGTGGCTGCGAATGACTTGATGCCAGCTTTCCGGCCAGCTTTGAAGCCGTATTTTTCACCGACATAGTGATCCAGAAATTTGTAGATTGGCTTGATTTTCAGATTGTCTGTACAGGTCTTTGGATACGCCTTGGAAGCGATATTACCCTTGGCCTTGAAGTAGAATTGGAGCGTTTGCCATGACTCAGTATGAAAGCCCATATCCTTTGTCAGATGCACGAACTCGATGCCGTGCTGTCTGCAGAATTCTTTGGTGTATTCACAATGCGCGTAGGTTTCAGGGTGTTCGTTACCGGTGTCGGCAGCAATCACAAGCAGATCGCCGGGCGCGTATTTGTTCCTGAAATCGGGGTCTAGGGCAAGTTTGGCCAGTATCGCCCAGCTATCCTGCCCTATCCCGTAACTCAGGACGGTCAGACTGCTCATATCAACCCCACAGGCGTTTGCCGTAGCGATTGCGGCGATACGTCCAGCAGCAGTGACGGCATGCCTGTGGCGACCAGACGAAGCGTTCAATTACCTCGTCATCCATGAAGTCCTGACGGCACTCTCGATAGCTGATCATCTGTTCATGGATGAACATTTACGCCACCGCCTCATTTTCTTCCTGGGCGACCGCTTCCAGATAATCTGCATATTCGGCCATTAAACCCTTGGCGCGAAGAAAGCTTTCCAGATGATGTACTTCAACTTCTTTGTTCCATCCTTGCTGGTTGACCACTGTAGCGACACGCTGTTCGGCGCGTAATGATTGCATATTAGACATGATTGACTCCTTGGTTGTGCGGAGTCGAATAACCCCGCTATGGAATCAATATAGAACAGAAGTCTAATCGCGCAACTTTTTAGCTTCCGTTATCAATTCCGGTAAATTTGTTTATTTTTCATAATATCGTATGATTAACATAAATATTATTATGGAATAATCATTCACATGGAAACGCTGACAACATCAACCTTACGCAGTTTACGCAATAAAAAGCGATGGAATCTTATTAGGCTTGAAGCTGAAACGGGCATGTCATCCCAGCATCTTTCTGAAATCGAAAGTGGGAAGCGTGATCCGAGACTGTCATCAATCGAGCGTATGGCACAGGCGTTAGGTTATACGATTGTATTGGTTCCGACCGATACAGCGCCTGCAGTGAGAAGGTTTATTTCCATGCATGAAGTAAGCCGCCCGAACTCTAAAATTTAAAAAGGTATGAATATGAAAAATGAACTGAAGTTTACAGTCTCAAAAGACTTGGATGAAGATGGCCGTGAAATCATGCGTGGCATGTTCACAAGAAACTGGGATTCCGAAGAAGAGTTGGATGAGCTTCATGACCAGCTTGAACTAGGCGAGATCGAGGAAGCAGATGCTTTGAAAATAGCCAGGCTTGAACTGAGCGCAAATCCTGACAATCTGGAGTGGCATAATTTCTACGCGAATAGACTCTGGAACCTTGAATTAAGAGATCAGGCAGCTGAAGGGTGGCAAGAGGCTTACGAACTGGGTTATTCAAAAATACCGAAGGGGTTCAAGGGAATTATCTCTTGGTATGAGCTTGATAATCGATCATTCTTGCGCTGTGCACACGGGCATGTGCTTGGATTAATGCATCTTAAAAGATTTAAAGAAGCGCTGGCTTTGGCTAGGAAGATGATGCGCTGGAATAAAAGTGATAACCTGGGCGTTCGATATCTTATCCCCGACCTTCAATTTGCAATAGGCGATCTGGATTCCGCACTGCAGTCTTATCTGCAACGAGCTAGAGAGCAGCCGACCTTGTGGTATAGCGCGGCATTAATTGCATACCGTCAGGGAAGATTCATACAAGCCTGTACATATCTAAGACGTGGTATCGCCGGTAATCCGTATGTTGCTGAAGCTTTGACCGGACGCACAATAATTTACGACCATTTGTATAGGCACGTCAGCAATCTGTATGGCACTGACTTTGCCTTGGATTATATAAACTCCCCTATCATGCCCTGGCGTGATGATGAAACTGATTTTGTGGACTGGGTATTCAATTGCTCACTTGTTCTCAAAGAGCGCGCCGAGTTAATGGAGTGCCTCGAAGGGCTTACCTATGAGCATGATTATGCAAGAAGAGGCCCTCTGGTTGATAAGTGGCAAAGCCTGATTTCAGGCATCGATGATTCTATTTCAGAAAAGCTTGTACGGAAAGTCGCAAGCAGACTTAGAAATGAAGTATGGCCATGGGATAGGCGTGGTTTAAAGCGCTAATTTAAGTTCTACATAGCCCATCATGACCGCTAATGTCATGATGGGATGCACATAGCAGTAAAACTGACGCACATCTAGCATAGGTGTATCCAAGATTTGTCGGATGAAGCCATAATCAGGTAATTTGTAACCGCCCACAGCCAAGGGTGTATCCAATTAATTTCCAAGGCCTATATTATTCTGCGTCATTATTTGGAAGATGCCTTCTTAAATAGATACGTTTTATAGTGCCAGCTATTTCGGTATCGGTTTTTACTTCAACGTGACCTTTGTTGATATAGCTGGCGATAAGGTGTGGTATTGTTGTTTCATCTACAACTTATAACTGATTTCAGATGCTTATTAACGAAGACTGGCAGACGCAGGCGCGTGGATCCAACGAAGACGAATATCGAATCTATGTCGCTAATGCTTCAAGTCTTGGCTGGATGGTGAGGGATTATCAAGAATGGTCGAACAACTGATGCAGAGTTTAAATATATTTTGGCTATATGCCATCATGAGTATCTTGGCATTTATAACCTACGCCCGAGATAAATCTGCCGCTGTCAGGCAACAACGGCGCGTTCCTGAAAATACGCTGCACTTACTGGCATTTGCAGGCGGCTGGCCAGGTGCATTGCTGGCTCAGAAGATGCTGCGCCACAAGACCAAAAAAACTTCGTTTCTGGTCGTGTTCTATATGACGATAGTGATGAATTTGCTGGCGTTTAATTGGGTGTTCAAGCCTTTTGCTTAATTACATTCATCTTTGCACCAGTAACAAAAAAACCTCCCAATCCCGAAGGACTGAGAGGTTAGTTTCATAGCTGCTGATAAACTAGCAGCCTGTTTTGTCATCTATTCCAAAACAAAGGCATGCTCACCATTCTCCAATCGCGTTGAAGTGATGCGCACATCTGTTTCCGGACGGATGATGAACTTGTCCCCGTACTTGTAGAATGAAGCCGCCAAATTGCTACCGTCAAAATGCAGGTGCATGGTTTGCGTGTATTCCTTACGGCCGGGAATCTTGTTAATTTCAAATGTTGCTGCCAGTACGTCATCAACGTTGCCGTCGATAGCTGCTACATCTACAAATAGCTGGCCGTTGGATTTGCGCTGATCAATTACTTCTATCTCATAAGCAAATCCGTCTGCAGGATCAGAGTAATAAACTAAATCATAGTCAACAACGATGAATTCACCGTTGCCTTCCGATTTTAGCTTATTCAATTCCTCTAAGCCACCTTCGGCATAATAGTAAATGTCCTGATCCGGCACGCCATAGCAATCGACATCCACATCATCATTTGCACTTTGCTTGCAGAACGAGATGTAAACAGTTTTAAGCGAGCCATCTTCCAGGATGCGGATATTGCAGTTGGCGCCTCTGTAAAACGCCCCTGTGTAGCTGGCATAGTCCCAGTGTCCAACCGCCACTTTGGATTTGATGGCAAACTCTTCAGTTACTTGCGGCTCTGCCGCTGACTCAGATTCATTCGAGAGCGCCGGATTTAGAAATGCTTCCAGTGCCTCTTCAGTTTCAAATTCAGCGATTGCTTGCTTGCTGTCGTTTTCGATCAAGTGCTGTATTTCGTTGAAGACGCGGTAATACAGGCCTTCATGGTTGTACACGAATACCGTGTCGAACGTGTCGTCAGACATATCCGCGCTCTGGTACCACTTGCACACTTCCCAGCTTCTTGATGCGACGCCGACATTTTCTGTATGCAGGCACAAATCGTTACGTTGCTTTTTTGCACTGGATGCGGCTGATTTCTCCGCCCCGTAGCTCAGATTTGCTTCTTCCCACAACACCCAATTTGCATCATTGCCTGTGGCAACCGGCAGATTAAAGCATTTCGATTCATCTGCCGTGTACAGCGTGGCATTACTGAAATCCACCCAACCTTGCTGGTTAGACCAGAAGCCGCAACCAGAACTGATTGCTGACTCATTCGCTGAATAAATCACAAACTTGTCGTTGCGGTCACGCTGCAGTCGCATGGCATTTTGGAAGTCAAGGCATACCTTAACCAATGTTTTCGCATCATAATGCTGCGTGATTGGTGTCATGCTACCTAACTCGCCCACTTTTCCGATTGCGTACATACCGCTTTCGCCCATCAGTTTGCATGGTGTTTTAAGTGCGCTGGTGAAATCTTCCGCAAAACTTTTTAATGTTTCGATGGTATTGCTCATTTTATTGCTCCTATAAATTTGACGGAGCGCACCATTCCCCAGAAACGGAAATGGTGATTCCCGTCTGGGTTGGTGTTAAGCCGGAAGTTCTACAATTTTTAAAATATGACCCGGAGAGGTAGCGTTTTTTCGCAACCAGGTTTTATTAAAAGCCTTGCATTCTTGCCAGCCGTAATATTTGTCTTTTACAAGAAATGTCTTCAGATATTCACTGAAATTGAACAGATATCCTTGCAACTTATATGTGCCATTGCGATAGGTATCGTAATGCCAAAGTTGTCCGAATACTGATTCCATTAGCGTCTTGTCAGCATCTTTAACCGTACCGCCTTCGTTGAAATGTTTCATCAGTTTGTAAACAGATGAATTTTCAAGTTGGCTTAACGGTGGAATATCATGATCAACAAATTTACGAACGTTCTTCATTATTTGATTGCTCCATATAAAATTAGGGAACAACCTGCCCCAACGGGCAAGGTTATTACCCGTTGGTTTTAAATAAATTACGTCAAATCAAGCTGCTTTTTTCTTTGCCTTGCTGAGCACCTGTACCTTGGCATATCGCCAGAGTCCGTCATCCAGTAGACGCAGAATTGCGTCACCCAGACAAAAACACGTAAGGTTGCCATCTACCTTTTCAGCGGTTGAACCATCGCTATTCAAGGTTTCGACTACATACGTGTCACAGGCGCGGTCATACGAAATGCGGATTGCTCCGGTAAATTTCTCGGTACGCGCACTGAATGTCAATGACGGCGGTGTTGCAATGATATTTTCGTCAGTAGGGTCAACGTAGGTTACGTTTTGCTCTAACGCGCCATAATCAATCAAGGCCTGGGCGATGGTGCGAATGCCATCCGGCATCTTCATCTCCTCAACCTGCTTGATCATGTCTTTCAGATACTCGCTTTGCAATGTAGCCTTATCAATAGGAAGTTTCGAAATTGATTCCCCTATAGTGTAAGACGTAACTGAATAGCCTTGTCCACGCTCGGTTACTACCGGATCGCCCAACAAGCGGCCATCGAATGCGCGCCGATGATATGGCGTACACAAGATTTTTTCCCCAATAGCAGGCACATAACTGCTTTCCAGAATCGCTCTATCGACAAGACGGAAATCCGCCCGGCCAGTTTTGTATATCAGAAACGCATCCTGTATATCAATTAACGTACCTTCAAACGGTTTTGGGTCAAACTGGAACCCATACGCGCCTTCACTCAACTTTGATGTTATAAAGCGAGCGGTGTACTGCCTGGCGTTTTTTGCTGCAAATAAACCTACGATTGAACGCAGACGGTCATTAGCTTCTTGGTGTAAATTAGACATCTTTTTCTCCTTCGGTTGGTGTGAATACAGGATGTATCCACGATTTTGAAATGCGTATCCTGCGATACACGGGTTTTACCCTGACGGGTAAAATTCCTGAAGGCTTTCCGCTGCGTCCTGAACGTACAAGGCACGATGGAAAGCCGTAAGGCTTACCTAATCACACGGGGCGATTAATTATGGCTGACAATGACATTCACCCAACATGAATGAAATGTATTTGGCAGCTTTACCTAGCGACTTGAAATTAGCCTGATTTTCATCATGCATAAAAACACCGTATGTATAGCCTTTATCGAAAAGATCGCCCTCTGAATAGCGGCGAAGTTCCAAATCCGGCAACTGGTATTTTTCGTGACGATAAAGCTCAGTTGACGTTTCCACATCAATGATGCGTACGATGCAGGCATCAAGAATGCTTGCACCATAGTTATCATCTTCTTTCATGAGTAATGGTATTTTCATGACACCGGTAGAACGGCCGACAGTACCAACTGTGTCGCATTCTTCCAGCCAATCGCGTCCTGTCTTGACATCGCCATAGAAAATGCGAATCTTGTCAGAACTGTTCATGTATTTATTTAAAATACGCTGAACCTCTTTTGGTGTGTCATGGCTGTACCAAGTGCCCAGGTCAAATTTTGAAGCTATAGCGAATAATTCCTGATACTGCGCGTACTGGGTTAGCGTACCAACCTCCTCTGCCTTAATTTCGATTCCGTGAATCTTGTTAAGGTGTTCCGCACTCAGTTTATTTTTAAGCGCCAGCAGTTTTTGTCGCACTTGAAGCGATTGTTGATAAACGTAATCAAATCCCATGGTAGTGATGTAGCCTTTTCCAGCCGGGATGATGAATAGACGCTGATCATCATTTACAGATAATATTGCTTGCATAATTTTCTCCTTTAATTGAGTTGGCGAGCCAGAACTGGCCCACCATAAGTTTTGATAAAAATACTAGGAAATCTTAAAGCTGCAGAACTGTGAAAACAGTTTTTGCCCAATCATATGTTCCTGATTGGAGCCTTTGATTTTCTTTAGCAGTATTTTTTTGGCACGCTCCACCTTGTTTAACTTGGTACCGGTTTTGCGGAATTTCACTTCACCGATGACTTCGTTCCCAAAATAAAACGTCATTGTTTTGGCTTTTACTTTCTCGATGTTCCGAGAACGAACCGCTGCTGCATGAGATTCAAGTTCATCAAGGCCAAATTCTTCTTCAGCTTTGGCAATGGCGTGATTGATTGCGGAAATATTATTCAGATAATCCTGATCGACCGGAGTACCATCCATGAATTTGATGTTATCCATCATTCATCTCCTTTGTCGTAATAATTAATATCGTAATCAATTAGCCCGGCATCTTTCAGCGCCTTGTATGCGGCAATTTCTGCCTCATGTTCAGGACCTTCAAGATTAGGGTTGTAGCCATCGCAAGTGCGCACCTCTTGGAACAAGGTTTGCAATGCTTTGGCACACGCATGCAGTTTTTCCAGCGTGGCTGAATTGTTGATACCAGTAGCAGTCGCTTGACGATAAACGCCAACAAAGTTTTCTGCCACGGATTCGATTTCTTCAGCTAGTTCAAAGACACTCATATTCTCGAACTTTTCCAGCATGGTAATTTCGGCAGGCATGGCGCTCATCTTGCTAGCAAGAATAGCCTCCAAAGCCTCATCATCAGAATCGAATTCATGATCGTGGATGTAGTGATACATCACGGTTTTCATCGCGTCATGATGTGATAGTGGCGGATTCAGCGTTTGCCAGTTGACCACCTTAACCGAACCTTCCAGAATTGAAGGCCAAGGAATATCCTTAACGTTGCCATCTTGTTCTGGTTGGAACTCAAGTGCTACAAAATGTCTGTTGCTCATATTTTTCTCCTTCGATTGGTGCGAATACAGGACGTATCCACGATTTTGAAATGCGTAATTTCTTACGCGACTTTTTACCCATGCGGGCAAAATTCCTGAAGACTTTCCGTTGTGTCCTGAATATACAAGAGACAATGGAAAGCCTTGCGGCTTTCCTTGCTAAGCTGCAAGTTCCTTATTGATTTCTTCCAGTGCAGACTCACGAATCGCTTCGCGTGACATACCTGTTAGAGTTTTCAATCTGGCAGCAGCCAAGATACCGCTCCAACCACACAATGTTCTATCTGTGGCTAGTTCGGAAAGGCGGCTATTGATTCGCTTGTCCACGTCATCAATAGGCTTTTTAACGAGATGCTTGAAATGGTCACCTAAACGATTACGAATATCCGCCAGACGCTCATTCTCCCAATCAATCAGCCCTTGAGCCTCTTTGATCGGAACACTTTCATAATATGGTGCCTGGACAGCGTTGATCGCGGTATAGACTTCATCCCACTTTATTTTCCGGTTCTGTTTGTGCACATAGCAAATTGCGCGGAACTGGAAATCTGTTTCATCATCATCCTGAGACAGTAGATGAATAGCACTCACAACAAAAGTCACGCCGCTAAGCGTTCCCAGAGCTGAAGCTATCGCATTGAGTTTGTTTCTCAAATCAGATGCGGTGGTTACTTTTGAATTGTCTGACGACTTGTTTGCGTAGACCTTAAAGCGTTTTGCCATGATGTTCTCCTTGTTACGGAGAGCACTACCCTTGCGAGGGCTGTGTGCCCTCCTGGGTTAATGGTTAAGTGCCTTGATGGAAAATCAGGTATGAAATCCCACGCGCCTGCGCTTCCTGAAATACACCTTTCAGCTTTTCAGGAATGTCATCGTAGGAAAGATTCATGTTCATCATGAATTCCCATACGCCGAGATTGCCGTTCTTGGTGTTTTTGAAGCTTGCGTTGGCTTCAATCCACTTCCATTCCGGCACTTCATCTGGTGTATCGTAATCACCTACTATGTCTTGCATCGACACAGAAGAGACTTCTTCAGGTTGATCCAGCACATCCTCCTCGTCCTGAATAATATATTCAGTATTAGGTAGTGCAGGGTTTTCCGTGATCAGATATCCCATGCGGTTTACGTGATGATAGCCCTTGCCAATGACGAGTTTGCCATCACAGTCCATGATCGTCCAAACGTGCAGCGGATTTGATAAATTTTTTGCATGCACGTAATCCACTTCCTTGCCGTAAGTCTCAAACATACAATCATCAAATGAGGCATTGTTGACCAAATGATTTTTCACCGGCCTGAACTGTTCCCAGAATTCGGTTTCAGTTATTTCTACTACCTGGTTGCTGCTCATGATTTTCTCCTTAGAGTTACGACGAGCAGCCCCTGAACAGGAGCTTGCCCGTCAGGGTTTTGAAATATGTAAGTTGCCTCACACGATTAAATTATCCTGCGTCTCAGGATTTTTTAAGTTTTTCGATATGTATTTTCGTGACGAAATCACGGTAATCTTTATCGGTGTTGAAATATTTGCCACTGCTCTCGATGTTTTGTATGGCATCTACAAGCATGGTTTCATATTCCAGTTCTTCAGCTTCGGTGATTTGCGGATATTCACGGCCAGCAAAACCTCTCTTACCTTTAAGGTATTTGAGTTTGCTCAACACTTGAAACCGTTCCAGATCAAATGGCGATTGCTCACCATCTTCAACCTCAGATTCATCGGCAGATAACGATAAACTGTCTGGAGTTTTTGCAAACCAGTAGCAGTCATTATCCAAATAGATGAAATGGTCGCTCCACATTTCCTCTGCAGTTGCAAAACCAACGATTACGTTACCAGGAAAGCTGATACCGTATTCGTTCGTGAAGGTCACTTTGTCGCCTACCTTGAATTCACATGGCACGGGCGGTACCGCTTGCACCGTAGACAGAAATTCAATGTATTTGCGTTGATATGGCGTTAGCATTTCATTCGCTCCTTAATAAAATACAGAGCATCCCCGTGGGGCGATGCCCCATAGGGTTGAATTTCTTGTTGTTACGCTGAAGCCTGAGTCACGGTATTATTTTGTGGAGCTTGCGCTTTCACAAACATAGCGACACGGGTCGTCAGATTCAACATTTTTAATATTTCATCTCTCGTGAAGCTTGCCCGCATTTCGTTACCATCGTAGATCTCGAAACGAGTGTCGGATGAGTAAACAAAATAGCCTGCCTTGAGAAATATTTTTTTGATGTTGTCGAAGAATGCTTCGCGTGTGCGATACATGCCAAGCTCGACAGCTTCACGTACAAGGGCAAGGGACTTGTTCAGAATTTCCTCGAATGAACGAATCAATTCCAGACAGATTTCAATTGATTCCTTGCTGTCCCACTCGTAAAACGTTTCGATATTCCCATCTTTATTTTCACTTCCCCAGCAATCGAAGAAGGTAAATTCAATAGGGTCGATATTGTCTGGTTCAATCTTCAGCTCACCGCCGTTAATTGTCAGATCAGGACTTAATGATTTTGAATCAGCTGTTGTAGCCATTTTGATGCTCCTAAATTGCGACGAGCATCTCCCAACGGGGAACTGCCCGTCAGGGTTTGTGAAATGCGTGGTGAATACCACACGGGTTTTGGCGATTACTCGCACAAAATTCTTTAGATGATTGGGTTTGACAATGGTTTGTACGCTCTGCGCGAACAGCACAAAGCATTGTCTGGAACGTTTTTTGAGGTGCTGCGAGATATGAAATGCTCTTTGCTTTGAATTGGCGAGCTACCAATAGACGTAATCTATTCTAATCGAAAGATTACGTCAAGCGTGTAATTCATATTTGCTTTATTGTGGCCAGTTTTTACTGCTCAGACCATGCTTTTAATAGATTATTGAACACTTCTCTTTTCATTCTGGCAACTTCAGTAGGCACGCCATGCTTGTCAACAACAGGACGTGTGCCAGGCGAGCAGTCATCTCGTTGGCTAAAATCAGCAGGTTGATGCCACCATAGTTCTCTAGGTTTGTCTTGGAAGGCTACGCGCCACCTCATAACGGCGAAATACCCTTCCATTCCGATTTTATCTACGAATACTGGTGGCTCTATACTCTGAATGGCGCTTAAATCCACCCATTCTCCGTCTTTGTGTAATTGATATGGTTTCATGTTCCTTCACTTTTTCACATTATGTTTAATTGTCAGAACTGGCTGATTATCCATCGATCAATTCGATACACCTGATAACTCTACATTGGTTGGAATATCCATGTTGAATTTTAGGGTAGTCTCATTTTAAATGCCTAACTCTATTTTGGTCTCGCATTCTTTTAAAACTACCAAACCCCCGATAATTCTAAATGTCCAAACTAGCCTGCTTTCTGATTGGTGATTTTATATCCTTTATTTCAGCACCTTTCCTGGCACGCTTATTGATGTATCTAGCAAGGAACTCACCTTCTACTACCTTGGTCTTTTTATTGACCACAATCTCGACAGACTCGCCGTCACCAAGTTGGATGCTGCTTAATGATACGCCGTCTGGAAGATCCATCAGACGTACACCTTTACCGCCATTTTGGTACTCATTTACTTCTTCAAGGGTAAACACCAGCAATCTGTTCTCTGAGGAGGTTGTGGCAATATGCGTCTCGTTATTTATCCTCAATGGGCTTAATATCTTCGCATCGTCTTCCGGCTTTAGAAATGCCTTACCAGCTTTCGGCCTTGCCACCAGACCTTTCATCGGTGCAATAAAGCCGTAACCATTGGAAGTTGCAAACAGGAACCTGTCATCGTCCTTGCCTGAGATTGCATGCACCAGTTTTGCCCCGCCCTGCACCTCTATGATTGAACTGACAGGGATGCCATCACCTTTACCACCCGGCACTGAGGATGCGTCGAAAGAATAACAGCGCCCATTGGAATCCATGAGCACCACTGGCAGTACCGTGCGCGTTTCTAGCACGGCAAATTCGCCGTCACCTGGTTTCCATGAGATTGAGTCACGATCGACACCATGCCCTTGCCTTGAACGTATCCAGCCGTTTTTGGACAGGAGAATAGTTACAGGCTCGTCCACGACAAAGACTTTTTGACCGCCCTGCACTCTCTCAACAGGCTCAATCAATGTGCGTCTGTCATCGCCGTATTTCTCGGCATCCTGCTTGATCTCTTTGGCTGTAAGTCTGCGAAGTTTTGTATCGCTACCTAGGATTGACTGCAATCCTTCAGCCTCTTCTCGCAAGTCATTGAGTTCTTTTTCAATCTTGAAACCCTCAAGCCTTGCCAGCTGACGCAATCTAATTTCCAGAATGTCTTCAGCCTGAATCTCGCTCAGGTTAAATGCCGCAATCAGGTCTGCTTTGGGTTCATCCGAATTACGAATTACCTTGATGACTTCATCGATATGTAGGAAAGCTATCATGCGGCCTTCAAGGATGTGGATGCGCTTGTTGATTTTGTCTAAATCGAACTGGCAGCGTCTGCGCACGACATTGATGCGAAAATCAATCCATTCCTGAATAATTGGAAGCAGCCCTTTTTGCGAAGGCCTGCCATCCGTGCCTATCATCACCATATTGACTGGGCATGAGACTTCCATGCTGGTGTGCAGTAACAGGAAAGCCATCAATTCATCACTGGAAACCTTGCTGGTTTTTGGTTCAATGATGAGACGCACATCCTTTTTACCCTCACTCTTGACCGTATCAATCATGCTTAAAGCGGACTGCTTGATTAGCAGCTGCTCCTGATCGATGGTCTTTTTATCTTTTTTAGGTTTCGGGTTGGATATCGACAGGATTTCTTCTTGTACCGTTTCGACTGATACACCCTGCGGCAACTCGGTAATAATGATGCGCCACTGGCCACGCGCCATTTGTTCGACTGTCCACCTTGCCCTCAACCTCAACGAGCCGCGGCCGGTTTCGTATATGGACTGTATATCCGAAATCTGTGAAATGATCTGTGCGCCACAAGGGAAGTCCGGTCCAGGCACATGCTGCATGATTTCCTGCGTGGTACATGTTGGGTTATCCATGACATGCAATACAGCGTTGGCAATCTCTCGCATATTGTGCGGTACCATCTCGGTTGCCATGCCGACTGCGATCCCTGACGCGCCGTTCAGCAGCATCATTGGTAATCGCGCCGGAAGAAGCACCGGCTCTTGGAAAGCACCATCGTAATTGCTTTGGAAATCAACCGTGCCGCGGTCAATCTCAGACAATAGCAAATCGGCTATCGGGGATAGGCGCATTTCCGTATAGCGCATTGCTGCAGCACCATCGCCATCTCGTGAGCCAAAGTTACCCTGACCATCAATCAATGGGTAACGCAACGTAAAGTCCTGCGTCAAACGCACAGCTGCTTCATAAGCCGAACTGTCGCCGTGTGGATGGTATTTACCAAGAACGTCACCCACTACGCGGGCTGATTTTACGGGTTTTACCCCGGCGACTAACCCCATTTCTTTCATCGCATAGAGAATGCGACGCTGTACCGGCTTTTGCCCGTCCTCAACGGACGGTAGTGCGCGACCTTTTACTACGGATACCGCGTATGAGAGGTATGCATTTTCAGCATATTCCCCAATCTGAACTGCGTCATCTTCCATTTGGTTATTTACGTGTCCGTCCATTAAACATCAGCCTCCACTTCGTTGCCACGGCGTTCAATCCATTCCTTGCGCGCCGCAGATTCATTTTTGGCCATTAACATATCAAACATGCTGATCGCTTCCTGTATGTCGTTATCCGGCAACTTAACCTGAACCAGTCGCCTCGTATCTGGGCAGAGCGTGGTTTCCCACAACTGATCCGGATTCATCTCTCCAAGCCCTTTAAACCGCTGTATGCCGAGTTTGTCTTCTGAAATGCCTTCACGCTTCAATTTCTCAATGGCGGAAATCTTTTCAGCATCATCAGAAACATAGATTTTGCGTACTGGCTTGGATTTACCCTGTGCCGGCACGTCAATACGATAGAGTGGCGGCTGCGCAATATACACATGGCCTCGTTCAATCAATTTTGGAGCGTGCTTGAGGAACAGCGTTAACAGCAAAGTCTGGATGTGCGCCCCATCTACATCGGCATCAGACAAGATGCAAATCTTGCCGTAGCGTAGTCCGGTAAAATCAGGGTTGTCATTCATGGTGTGCGGCTCGATACCTAAAGCCACGAATATGTCATGCACTTCGGAATTGGCAAAAATACGGCCAGCCTCAACTTCCCAAGTATTCAAGACTTTTCCTCTCAATGGCAGCAATGATTGAAATTCATTATCACGCCCCATTTTGGCACTGCCGCCAGCTGAGTCCCCTTCTACCAGGAACAGTTCTGCTTCCATAGTTCCAGCGGCTTCGCAGTCAGTCAGTTTACTTGGCATGATGTTGATGCCGGTGGTTTTGCGTTTTTCTATTTTCTGAGTAGATTTATTACGTGCTGCAGCAGATTTGTTGACCAGATCGGAAATGCGTTTGGCATATTCGACATTATTGCTTAGCCATGTTTCCATGTATGGCTTCACCGCAGAGGCAACCATTTTCATAGCGTCGCGGTTGGACAATTTTTCTTTGGTCTGACCTTGGAATTGCGGATCAAGCACTTTGGCCGCCAGTACATAACAGACGTTGTTCCAGACATCTTCGGAAGATATTTTCAACCCGCGCTGCATCATGCTGTGATGTTCCATAAACGATTTCACAGCTTCATACACCCCGTTACGCATTCCTGCTTCGTGTGTGCCTCCAGACAACGTAGGAATGAGGTTTACATAGGATTCGCCGCGCCCTCCGCCAGAGCCGAATGATAACGCCCAAATAGCACCCTCGCCTTTAGAGATGCCATCGGTATTCTCGGTGTGGTAGAACTCTCCTGAAATAATCGGGATTGGCGTCTCATCATCCTCTAATTCTCGTTCGCCCATCAGTTCATCAAGATATTCTGGCAATCCGCCTGCATAATTCCATGTGCGGTCTTCAAATCCATCATTGCCTTCAATCGACAAGGTGACTGTAACGCCACGCAGCAATACTGCCTTGGATTTGATTAGATGCTCAATCTGCTGAATCGACACCTTTGGCGAATCAAAATATTTTGGGTCAGGCCAGCATTTGACGGTGGTGCCGGTATCCTTCTTGAGGCATTTGCCGCTTTCTGCCAAAGGTTCGGTAGTGTTGCCATTTTCAAAAGCAAGGCTGTAGATTCTGCCATCGCGCTTGACCTGTACCTGCAGACGTGTTGACAAGGCATTGGTAACAGATACGCCTACCCCGTGCAGACCACCCGAAAAACGATAAGAACTGGATTCATCTTCCTTATCAAATTTACCTCCGGCATGGAGCTGCACGAATACAAGTTCAACGGCTGGCTGAGTTTCACCTTTGGGTATTTCTACGGGGATGCCGCGCCCGTTATCGGAAACTTCAACGGCGCCATCTTTAAAAATGGTGACATTGATATTGGTGGCATGGCCGCCTAATGCTTCATCTGCGGCGTTATCAATGACCTCTTGTATGATATGCGTAGGTGAATCGGTTCGCGTATACATTCCGGGTCTTGCACGTACAGGTTCCAGACCTCTCAGGACTCTGACCGAATCAGCATCGTATTGTTTTTCTGCCATTGGGTAATTCTTCCTTAGTTTTATTTATTGCACTCGTTTTTTACCGATAACAGCCATATTAGTCTGAATTAAAACCAAACAACTTCCTCATAAAGCGAACCGGCCAAGGGATTTCCTGAATGATCATATAAGTATTTTTCCATCCTTCATTCGTCAGTGTCTCGACACGAATAGTACGGGGATCAGTTTTTCTGTAGCGTTGAACCCCTTCAGCAATTACGTTGCATTCATTACAAATACAAACCGCATGGAAAGCGACCAAATTTGGTTGTGGTTGCGTCACATAGCCATGTGTCAATGCTTCAGGAATCGGCTCATTGCATTCCTGGCAGCGCAGTTTAAAATCCGTCAGTTCAAAACCATCCAGTTCCACGGGCATTTGAACGCATATCGGCTGCGTTTCTTTAAACATCTTAAGTAGGTTGTTGTTTTTGTTTTTTTCTTCGTTTTGCATAATTGAGCCCCGTTGCCGGGGCTAGTCCTGTCAGGCGGCTAGAGCCTCACGCTTGTATTTTAGCTGAGAAACATCACATTCGATGCGCTCAATATCCGTGCGCTTGCCTAGATAAACAGGCTGAATGAGCGAGCCATTTTTCATTGCGTAAAGATATTGGATTTCTACAATATCATCCGTGTTAGGGATGTCCTGATTATTAGGGATTGCTACATTGCCATGGTCTACCAGTTGGCCATTTACTAGCAGCCCAAAAGATACACTACGTTTACTGCTATGCTGAGCAATGACTACGCATGAAGCACTTTCAATAAATTTCAGCTTGATTTGATCCCCGCCGCTATTTGGGCGACCTGCTGTATATTTAGAATTTTTGCGCTTGAATACAACCCCTTCGCCGCCGCTGTCCATCACTCTAAGATAGAGCGCGAGCTTTTCTTCCTGAGTGTAGGCGGTTTCTACCATATGCAGATATTCATTGCTTGTAGCAAGTGCCGACTCATATCGTGTTATACGTTCTATCGCTGATAAGCCGCGCAAATCCTGACCGTTAATTTCCATAACGTCAAAAATGAAGTAATGATCGCCAATGCTCTCACCGTCAGTCGTGATGCTGCCTACGCTCAAGCTGGTAATGCTGTTGTGGATAGTTGATGCCAGGGATGTAACATATCCCAGTTTATTAGAACCTGTAACCTTATCATTTGCCTTCTGTGTCATCAGGCGCTGGCCATCAAACTTTTCCTGCATCATCCAAGTATCATCATTGATGTATTTCATGGCTTCATCGAGGTAGATAGGATTTAGCAGTTGCGGCATGAGGCCTGAACGGATTTTACCCAATGCGCTATCGCTGACGCTTGCAGTGCCGGGTGTGCCGCCTGATGTGAGCTGATAGCCTTTTTTTGTTTTTTCGCTGATGACCTTGTTATAAGCCGAGTCAGCCGCGCCGTAGCTTACTTCGCCTTTGGTTTTTTCTGTTTCCGACAGCGTTGAACCACGTCTCCCGAATTGGCAAACAACTTTGTACTTGTTCGAGGCCTTATCGACTTCAATTAGATTTGCAATATATACCTTATCGCTCCCATTTTCTTGAAAGTAAAGGGATGTGGTCTTGATGACTTGTGCCATTTTTAATTTCCTTTTGTTGGTGCAGAATCGGACTGATCCCGCTATGAATTAAATATATAACAAAAGGCTAATCGCGCAAGTTTTCTGTAAATACAGGCGTAAAAAAACCACCCCCGGGTTGCTCCGGGAGTGGCAGATTTACTGCTGCATTAGTAACCTATTAGTGAAAAGTGTAACTGATACAGCGTCTTTTCCAACTCAACCAACTGTGGGGACGTATATTCATCCCGTTCAATCGGAAGGTGGTAAGTGCCGTCATCTAACTGCTCGATATACAGGCAATCGCGATAAATGTAGCCCTTGATTTTGTCTCCACCGTTATCAAAACCGATGGATTTTTCAACATCATCCGACCACTTCTTGGTTGCTATGAAGTCCTCAAAAGACACCTTCACAACGCCGAACTGATCAACGCCTGGAATGAGCGACAAGGTTCTGCCGTTATCCCATTTCATGAGTAGTTGACCAGCGTCATCAACCCCTTCAACTACGCCCTGCGTCCCGTATGGAATTGGGTCTGGGTCTTCAGGCATATACTCAAGTCTGATGCGCGTACCTACTGGATAGGTTTCACGTACTTGCGCGACATTGACTTTCCCTGGTGAATTTGAAGCATGAACCTGTTTTGCTGTCTCCAGCTTAGCCAGAGCATCCTCCTCGTCCAGTAAGTCGCTGAGCACCAGATTTTTTACATCCGTTTCTTCAGGAGCATTTGCCTTAAGCCATGCTGCTACCGCATCTCCCATCATTTTTTCCAATGGAATCACGACATCTGGCCCAAGATCGCCACTCTCAATTTCAGGATATGCCTTTACGATTTCAGACCAGAATGCTTCCTTGGCGTTACTAATTGCATCCATAAAGCGTTCATCTACATTGATTTCCTTGTAGATCAACTCCCACAGATAGCTCTCAGCTTCACTTTCAGAGTTGTGCTGGTATCCTTCGCCTTTATCCGCCAAATCACTAGGCACCACGGATTGCCACTCACCATATGAAGTATGACTAATGCCAAATACCTGCCCGTCAGGGCGCGTGTGCAGCGTTTTAAACGGCGTAAGCTCGTGTGACTCAGGGTTAGCTTCAACCTTTTGTTCAAAAGCCTCCATTGCCGCCTGGGGTGATGGAATATCCACCATCGGTTTTAATTTTGGCATAGCCTTATCACGGCTCAACATCAACTTCACATCCGCCAGCTTCAAACCACGGATAGTGATTGGATTTGCATGCCAGCCGTCCATGAAATTAACATGCGCAAGCTGCAAAGGTTTTTCCTTTACCACCTGATAATAGGCATGCCCATCTGCGACGGGGAAGCTGATAATGCCGCCTACCACCTGACCTTTTGGAAGATTATCGGATTGATCCCATAATTCCTCCATCAGTTTTTTAGTGCGGGCATCATGTTCTGTCCATGATTCGTTTTCCAATTTTCCAAATGATTGCAAACTACCAATAATCGTAGCCATGTTTTTCTCCTTTTTTGGGATATTGGCGGTGGGAAAATCCCACCACCTTTTTGAAATTTCAGTTTTTACACTGAAGGTTGATTGCCTGACCTGTTAAGGTTTTGGCCTGTTTGTATTGATTTTTTCCACCAAGTCCTGAGTTCTGGTTGGCAGGAAGAATTCATTGCTATCTTCCTGATAACACAGTTCCCGGATGATTTCGTGAAACGATATGACGTCCTGTGCCAACAACGCGCCTAGATGCTTGCGCAATTGTTCCAGCAGCCTGACATCACCTTCATCAGCATGCTCGTCTTCAACAAAGAAATAATCGCCATTGTTGTCAACGAGAGTTTCCAGAAAATCATCGCGGTCTAGTTCAAATTCATTACCGGACAACGTGATTTCAGAACCATCGTCAAGGATGCACGTAATTAAGCCGACATCCTTGAATGCTACGGATTCGCTAACGTCAAAGTAAGAAACCTTGACCACGTTTGGCGCCAGCATAGATGCCACGTTATACATGGAAGCCTTGCTTGCATCCTTCAGCCCCGCGATTAGGAGGTGTAGGTTGTACGTGCGCGCTACTGCAGCTTCATTTTCCACGGGGCTGCCAAGATCAGTCTGTTCAACTCTGGTCGCTTCACTCAATACTGTCATGAGCGCAGGTGCATCGATCAGTAATTCGTTGTTGAACTTCTTGCCTTGGTATGTCTGGATACGGCTCATGATTTCACGCATTTTGTTGTACGTGAAATCCACCATCAGCTCCTGAATTCTCTCAGTTGCCATCAGTGTGAGCGTTTTTTGGTCATCTGCAACCGTGGCTTTGATGTATAGGATATTGTCATTGCTACGGTAGTCCTCGTTACCAGTTAGGTTGTATCGTATTTCCAGCAATACATCATCCAGAACTGCTAGGACATCCCCTTCTTCTGTTCCGTATCCGGTTGTTATATCCTCCTCAAAGTACAGGGTGGTTGCGCCCAAATTAACTAGAAGTGATTGGAGGTCACGCGGTCCGTTGCTGAACTGATGCTCAAGACTGCTAGTTCCCATGCCTTCGTTGGTAACGATTTCTATCTTCGCATTTTCTTCATTGTCATACTCTGAAGAAAATTCAACGAAGTGGTTGCTAAACAATGCACTTAAAATAAGCGCGTGATTTGGTTTGGTATTAGCCATTTTTTTTCCTTAAGATTGTTGCAGAGCAGAATTGCCCCGCTATTTTGAAATTACCCTAAAAGTCCAAAAACGCAACTTTAGATAAGAAAAAACCACACCCCCGAAGGAATGTGGTTTTATTTTTTACAACTTGCTAATTTCAGGTCTGCCTTTGTCGTTAATGGTCAGCTTGAACTCTTTACCAATCATCTCGTGGAGAGTTGAAGAGTAAATTGTATCGAGCAAACCCTGCATGGTCTTGACCTCATCGCCGGTGCGCATCATTTCAAGGTACAGATGGAAAGCTTGGATATCCTCGCTTTGCTCATCTGAATGAAAATCATCTTCCCAGTAATAAGAACAACCCTGCATTACTGCCATGTCCGCTGCCGCGTGGGATAAACATTCCCCAGGCACCAGCAGAAGGCCGTCATTAGTTAGCAAAGGCTCGTTTTTCACGTCAACCTTGTGCAGGTTGCCTTCATCGTCTGTATACGACATCAGATAGCTGTCGCACAAAACAATATCTACGCTGACCTGCCAACAGTTGAAGTTAAAATGTGAACGCTTGGTTTCACCCAATATTTCCACTTCAATTTTGTCATGACTCAGCTGGTGGATATAACTGCTTACCCAGTGCTTTGCCTTCTCAAGCATATTGCGGTCTTGGACGATAAGCCACCCCATCTGGCGTGCGAAGACATAAGCCGCAGCATTGCTTTCTTCATACTCAACCATATTATCCATAGTGCAGAATTGGACTTTACGCTGGCGAACTTCCTCCAGTGAATATGACTCAGCTTTTTGGCTGTGTTTAACAGTCTCGTCTTCGTGATAGCAGGACGGTTGTGCATCGGCAATTTCCCCAAAGAAATAACTGGAGAAACGAACATCCTCGCCGGCCAGCACTTCAAGCCCGCCATCAATGCTACGTGCATAGCGCACGATTTCCGGTTTAGCGAACTCTTCCGCACTTAACGTGTTTTTGAGTTCAACCAGATGCGCAAGGCGCGCCGCGTTGATGGTTTTTTTGACCAGCTTCAGCACTTCTTCCTCATCCACCAACTTGTCGCGATCCGGCAGCCTTGCGTTGAACAGGCTGGAATCCAGATGCACGATATGGTGCTCGGGGTGGTAAAACCTGTTATAGCTGGAATAGACCGGTAGGCCCTGCAGATATATCGTCACTCTGGATTCATCCATCTGATAACCATATTGAGTTTTATAATCGGCAAGATAAATCACGCCTAATCCGGCATCCTGAACCACGCGCTTACCTGAAACCGCCAGTACATCTACGGCATCAGTTCTTTCTAAAGCTTCACCATTGAATATCACGTCAATGGCAAAACCTGTGGCAAGGTGCTGCAAAGTTTGTTTGGTCTTGTCCAGCGTCAAAGCGAAATCCTCCAATACAACCTTCGTATAGGATTTTTTCTTCTTCAAGTCGGCTTTCAACACCTCCAAAGCAGCGCCGGTAAGAATTTCACCGGTGTCGCCTTGTACATACTTGCCATTACTTTCGACATAGATGCGTTTAGCTCCATACAGGCAGCTCAACCAACCCATGCCAAAAGGCTTCTCTTTCGCGATGGTTTCCAAATCCCACCCGGATTCGGCAATACTGAACAGATGCTGAAAATCCTCTATTCCCTTGCCGTTGTCCTCGATGATCAGGTCGCCATGCTCACCGTTCGCATTGTAGGTAATTTCCACCTTCGTTGCGCCAGCTCTGCGGGCGTTCTGCATCATTTCACCTAACACTGTAGTCTTGTTGCTAAAAGAGAACTTCAGATTCGCAATGAGCTTGTCCTGGTTCACTTTGATTGCTACGGTAGTTGAGCTTTTAACGTTACTAGCGTTAATGTTTTGTGTAATAGACATCTTTTTTTTCCTTTACGATTGGTGCCGGACGAATGTCCAGCGTTTTGAAATGCGTATCTTGCGATACGCGCTATTTGCCATTGCTGGCAAAATTCTTCTTATGATTTTCCAGTGAGTCCTGTCACGACGCATTGGAAAGTCATAAGACTTCCCCGTGATAAATCACGATTTATGGTGTTTTTCTGAATTAGAAATTATCGGTTGGAATGCCGGTTTTAAGAGTGAAGTTGGCAATTTCATTGCCTTCTGCATCGTAAATCCCCATCATGAATGGCGCACCCGGTTCAGTAGGCAATTCATGTGAAGTACCTTCCGTATCGGTCAGCCAAATGTAGTCGCCGTCCGTTGTTTCTAACTGCAGCGCAGTACAGCCGCCGCCTGTATGGTATACAGAGAAACCATAAGCTTTTTTCGGATCAACTTGGAATCGACCGCATGAAGACAAGGTTGGGTTGGTAATTTCTACCCCTTGAAAGATAAATCCTTCCTCGGTGAGTGTGACTTCACTGTTTACCCCTACCCCTGTTTTTTGGAACACTTGCACGTATTCATTCTCAATTTTGAGCCAGTCGGTCAAGACATCAACGAACACCCCATCCTTGTAATGCAATTGATAGTCATCATCGCTAAGGAGGTTTGTGATGAAATTATGGTACCAGTCCGGTAAAAACTCTGGTTCTGTGATTTCTCCCGTATAGATGTCACTGTTGTCTACAGCCATAGGCGCAGTCATCAATGTACCGTCCAGAACAAACCATGAGCAGCTGTTCATTTCATCGTTGAACACACGGGTTAAACTGTTACCTATGTGTTGCCAAGCTTCGCTGATTACAGCGTTGCAGTCTTGCTGGTACTTTTGCAAAGCTAAGTCACGCATAACTTCACTCCGGAACCACTCGACATGCAGCACTTCGTCATTGTTAATGTGCTCGATGCCATGTATATACCCGCTGTTGCCATCCTCACCCTCCCAGGTGACTGCAACCTGTTTCACGTCCTTAACGGAACCGGTGAGTCTTTTCACCACTTCCAGGTCAGGCGCGTAATTTGCAAGCAGCTCAACCGCTTCCAGTAAATCCGGCATTGCGTTTTGTGCCAATACAATAAATTCTGCATTGTCTTTTGCAAGCCATGTATCGTGCGGCCATTGATAAATCCGTGCAATCATTACATCCTGCACATCCTTAATCACCGCATGACCATTGTCTTCAACATCGAATTCATCATCAAATCGCCATTGCTCCGGCGTAGTTGATTTGAAAGCTACTTTTAATTTATCTAATAACGATAAACTCATAATATTTCTCCTGATTGTGCCGAGCGAATGCCCAGCGTTTTGAAATGACAGACGTACAAATTCACTGCAAGACATGTAGCCTTGTCAGTGTATTGGCACGAATGCTTTTTTGATAAAGCTATGCTTTAAACAGAAGCCTTGCGTTTGCTACCAGAAAAACCGATCTAGCTTGGTCTTTCAGCACCTCGCGCTCGAACTCCCTTGCAAGGGCTGTTGTCCTGGATGGACTCCTTGCGTTTTTGTGATACTTTTTCATCTTCAAGCTTTGTACGTTCTGTAGTATCTGCATGTGTCCTGACATATTGTTCTCCTGATTAAACCAAACAACACCAACCCTTTCGGGCCGGTGTATTAGGCAGCTAATTTCTCGCGTAGCACATCGTTAATGTCATGATGTGCCGGTGGAGATTTCAACTGGTTATCCATGTTCAGCTTGGTTAATTCCTCTTGTAATTTGGCAGCCCATGTCTGGCCGGGGTTTTTTAATTGACCCACGACCTTGCCATCGACCAGTTCATCCACTTCATCACTATCGTTATCAAGGGCTAGAAACCACTTTTTAACGTCCAGTTTTGAAGCAATCGAGGTAAACCATTCAGGATTCCAGCTATTTGCCCCAGGCATACCAACAACATGGCCGGTATAACCCAAAGCAACAGCGGATAACATATCAATGAACCCTTCTACAACCATTGCACGGCTTGATTGCTCAACGCGCCACACAAACGGCAATTTGATGTTCTTGCCATAGCGCAGACTCTTTGGCGTATCGTCATTCTCCGGTTTCCCGATAATGCGAAACTCCGCAGCGTTAAAGCCAGGTAATATGAACATCAACGGCCGATAAAATATGGCAGATGATTTTGCACCTTCTTTCCATAACCCGCTGGATTTCAGCAGGCTTTCGCCCACGCTATCCATCAGAAGCTGTTTTGCTTTTGCCGGGTCTGCAGGCAGGAAACTCAACATCTTGCGACGCTGTGCTTCTCTGATCACATCTTCGGGCAGGCTACGCACAATACAAAGGTAATCCAGACAGGACTGCTCGTCTTTATAGGACTCCGTAGCTTGGTGGATTTTGATCAAAGCTTCACGCAGATGCAGCGCACGTTCAGCTTCTTTCTTTTTTACATCTTCATCAGGAACGATCACACGCTGCTTGATCGTGGTGGCATGAGTAGAAGTATCATTGGATTTCCCTGTTAAACGGAGAGCCGTTTCCCAGTTGCTTGTACCCCATAGATGCATGGCGACGGTGATGATGTCACCCTCCTCCTTGCAACGATGGCAGTGGCACATGCGGTCACCCTGCAATACTGCTAACCTGACACTACCTGCCGGACCTTCACCGCACCAAGGACATTCCGAATAACGGACTGTTCCTGATAGGGGTTTGCCCTTTACGTTCAACTCATTATCGAGAAAATTCGACAATGAAAGCGCGCGTACTTCGTCATAGACTGCTTCAAACTTGTTACTAGCCATACACTATCCTTTCTCGATATTAATGGTTGATGGTGGTTAATTTGGCGGGAGTCGCCGGTTTTGAAATGCGCAATCAATTGCGCCGCTTCTGTCATCGCTGACAAGAAATTCAGTTTCCTTTATGTTGTGCACAAAGGAAGCTAAACTTGCATGTCGGTCTTTATTTGCTATGCTGAAGGCATCTGACAAATCAAAGGTTAGCGCGATGAGAGAAAAATCTAAATTGAAAGTAATCGAAGGACAGCGGGAAGAACTGGAAAACCAGATCCCCCACGCCCTGTTTACTGTTTTTGATGATAAAGAACTGGACAATAAGCTAACAGAGATTCACAACAGACTTGAACCCAAAGGGAAACTCAAGCTTGTTTCTGATGAGACTCAAACAGCTCAAGACGAGCACTGATTTCTTCGTCAATCAGACGAATACACAAGCGCACATCTCTTTTTGCTTCAGCACTTTTCAACACGGGATTTGCAAGTTGTTGAACACAGCGTTCGCGGCGAGCATTAAGTGTCTCATCGCAAGCGCCTTCCAACCATTGCACAAATTTTTTTACCAATAATCTTTCCATGACTGACTCCTAAAAATGAAAAAGAGTCAGCCCCAGCAGGGACGGACCCTGCGGGTTGATAAATCAATTAAAACGGTTTGGCACTAATAATCATCGTCCGGGTTGTACTGGAGATGGGCTGTAGTGCTACCGTTAAATTGATCAAGGCCTGCACCGTTCGCCATGTCGTTAAAACCATAGAGACCGTTGTTTTTATGGGATTCAGCATATTGGTATGCAGTTTCGTTTTCATCAGCAGCATGGGGCTCTGAAGAAGCAGAAATGACAGGTTCTGACACTAGGTTTTTTAGAAATTTAAACATTTTGAGTGCTCCTAAGTGAAATAGGTCGCACCCGTTAGGGATATAGACCCTAAAGGTTTTGAGATACATAGCGCAATAGGCCATGTGTTTCTGTCCGTTAGGACAAGAAATCATAATGCACCGTCAATGATGACCATGCAATGAGAATTGGGTATTGATCGACAAAAAGCCAATCAGAGAAAAGCCGATGTTCCGGCAAAGATATTTTATGCTGCGTTTACTACCTATGAAATGCTCTTTTTTTAATTTGGCGAGCTACCACAGTGCAATTATTGTTCAGCCTGTATTTATCTGTCAATAGAAAATTCCAGTTTAATTCCAGAAAAGTTGCGCAATCGGAAAAATGTTAGATGATTAATTCAATGTGATGAATTAGGAAAGAAATGTGTGCTTTCAGGAGAGGAGCTTTCCGAAATGGATGATGTTGCTTTAATCGAGACTGCCTATCAGGTGTGGGCAGATTATTGTCGATGAGTCTATCAAGACCAAAACCAAACGACCCTGCCACCAAGCGATTAGTGCATAAATTGGCACGGCTAGCGGCCAAAGGACACGGCGAAAAGACAACCGGTTGGGAGAAGACTTTCCTGAAAGAAGTCGGTGACCGTGTTGGTCAGTACGGGTCAGCGTTCTGCGATGCCGAGAAAGGCGATCTCGGTCAGCATTTGTCTATGCGCCAGTATTACAAAATGCGGGAAATAGGTCGTTTGATCCGGTACCGCGACAAGAAGTTGCATAAACAAAAATAATGGCACGCTTCAAATCATTAAAAGAACTTGGCAAAGGCGGCTGGAAAATAGCCTCCATTACCCCTGTCGCCAGTAAGCCTGCAACAGTCAGGAAGAAAAAGTCCGGTCAGGAACCGCAAGCAATTCTTTATGAAGCTGTGCGCATCAGGTGGCCGCAGGCGATAGCCGAGTATCCGCCTAATATACAAGGCCGCAGGTTCAGGATAGATATTGCATTCGTAGATGAGGCATTAGCTATTGAGCTGGATGGCTGGCAGTGGCATGCAAAACATCTTGAAGATTTTAAACGTGACCGACGCAGGCAGAATCTGCTTGTTATTCACGGCTGGCGCGTATTGCGCTTTACCGCAGAAGACATTCACCAGAATTTAGAAGGCTGTCTTGATTTGATAGCGGTCAGCCTGGAGCACAGTATCAGTAAAACCGCCTAATCACTGTTGTCACTCAGATAGAGCTTTTTAATCTCATCAAAATAGCGTATCAGCGTGTACATAAATTCAAGCACATGCCAGCCTATCAGCAGTTTTACCAATGCAAGCAGGTCAATTTGTGATGGGTAGGTTAGAGCAAACAGGGTCGCCCAACCTATGATGCGATAAGTCTTATGAACTTTCG
>VFQO010000617.1_pt1 | contig 35687 bp, 26 predicted proteins | sample 3512331 | NCBI WGS metagenome assembly VFQO01 (sample SAMN10412371, study PRJNA504923) | tailings metagenome | isolation source: Replicate 3 from Balatoc abandoned mine | place: Philippines: Itogon, Benguet | collected 2017-08-28 | reverse complement strand
GTAATCATGGATGAGGCACATCACGCTAGGAGTAAAGGTGATGAGGAATCTAACTCAAATTCTATATTTAGGAGTGTTGTAGAGATCTTAAAGAGATACAACAAGCTTAGGGTAATATTTCTAAGTGCCACACCTGTTGTAGATAGAGGATCTGAGATAGATGGTGTGTACAAGTTGTTAACTCGTAAAGATCCTTATGATAGCGTAAGATATAAGAGTGGCCAAGACTCCAGACATCTGGGCTTAGATTACGAAATCATTGCTGGCATGTTAGAAGGTTATGTAAGTACTAGAATAAATACTAAGCAGAACAAAGCTTATAAGTATCTACAGACCTTCGACATTCCCATAACCCTCCAACACGTACCATGTGTCATGGTGAAGGGTGGAGCCCAGGAGAGAGCTTACACTTCTCTCAAGAAGAACGAAGCTGTACACAGTCATACTAAAGCTGCTTCGAGATTTGCTACAGTGTTAGGAACTAAGGCAGAAAAGCTAGAAGATACAATAGACGACATACTGATCCGAGCTGGTTTGGAAGATGCTGATCCTGACACTCAGCTAAAGTATCTTGGCAGTTATAGTATCAAGTACAAAACTCTAGCTGAGATGTTACTAGCTGCCAACGATTGTGTAAAGTTTGTGTATGACTCGTGGAAAGAGAGAGGTGGTGCAATTCGTCTAGTTGAGTTTCTTACTCACAGATGCGTAGGATTTCAAGAGGTTACAAGTATAGAATCAGCGCGTAAGAAAGGTCTTCGTAAGGTTCTGGCATTACACAAGTTCTCCAAGGATACTAAAGCTGTTAGAGAATTGTTGGAGATTGTTAAGTCTCCTGAGAATCAATCTGGAGAGTTGATAGAGATTGTCATAGGTACTCCAAAGTATGCAGAAAGTATATCCATAACTACAGCTCTACAGGAGTACATAGTAGAGCACCCGTGGAACAACACAGCTTTGGAGCAGATCATTGGAAGAACCAACAGACGTAACTCTCTTAAGTGGATTACTGACGAATCTAAGAAGTTCATCAGTGTTTACATATTGGAGCTGAAGTATTCTGATGGTTCAAACACTGTAGAAGCTAGTATAAGACGTGCGGCTGAGGAGAAGTACAGAGAGGTTAGAAAGATTAGTATGAAACTTCACGATGTCTCTATAGAGCGCTTACCTGTCAGAGGAAATGGTAAGAACTCTCTTAAGATATTCCACAATCAGCAATACTTGCCCAATGACTATGTAAGATCCGGAAGAGCTTTGGTAAGTCATAGAAACATACCCCTAGACACTGGACACTTTGTAAGTATTATAGATAACTCTAATAACTTTTGGGATGCCATGATAGCAGCCACGGAGATCTACGGTGGTGGCAGGTATGTGGTAACAGTAATACACACTCTAGAAGCTATGTATCTCTACAGAAAATTCAAGAAGCCGTTAGAGCCTAATCACGAGGTGGTGATTAAGACATTTATGGAGAGTGCTATAAGAGTTATAGAAGGCAAGACTTATCACTGTATGTATTTTGTAAGCACTGACACTACTGAATACACTCGTCTATGTGGTGTAAATAAGGGAGTTCTCAGAGTGTTAGACGAGGATGCTAAATGTTGGAAAGACTACACAGAGCCTACCTTAGTTAAAGAGGTCTACACTTGGTATCAGAATAAGACTGCAGAGTTTGAAGAGAGTATAATGGATAGATGGAAGGAAGTGGGACATTACGTAGTAGAGTACAGTATGCCACCAGCAGTGAGACTTGTAGAATACAGAGATAGTAAAGCACTAGCTGCGAGATCTGACGCTAATAAGGAAGATGGTAGAAAGGTTCCCAGGGGTGTCAAGAGTGCATACTACAACAAGGACAAACTAGTAACAGTGTTAACTAAGTACACCCCAGAGAATCCCAACGTGGTCAGACAAATGCTAAAGCTATGGAAAGAGGATAAAGCTGGAGTGAATAGAATGGTAGCTCGCAACCTCAAGGAAGACGGTCTGTGGATGAGATTACCCTTCTAAATCTGTTAAAAATTACTAAGAAGGTTAATAGGCTCCAGTAGAGCTATAGAACACTTTTTGACTCTACTACAATTATCCCAACTTTTAGATAGTTCAGTAAAGATTTGCTTAGTCGTGCAGAAGTTGGTATGAGAACATTGGACTTTGTAATATTAACATGAGTTTCATGAACTCGAAGATCTCGTAGAAAGCTACACAAGTCTAGTATAACCATTAAAAGCTCGTGCAGCTTTCTGAGTTTCTACTAGTTGCTATAGGGTTACAAAGTGTCCATAGCAGTTGTTAGCAGATCAGGAAGATTAGACTGAGCTTTTTAAATTCTATAGAACTCTTACTAGCATCAAGTAAGTCGTGGCAACTCTACTGGTACTCTAATAATCTCTGTTGATATTATTAAGAAAGATATAAGATCTACAGCGTTGTTATAAGTTAACAGAAGTCTAGCTAGAACTAAATGTGTTAGTAGTAGATGTTCAACCTTGAGAAGTTGCCATAAGCTATTATAACACTGAGAAACTTACTTTTAATACTGTACACTCACCATCTCTAGATGATCTTTTAGTGATGTTAACATCTTACTGTAAACCTTCACCTTTCTCTCAGCTTCTAGTATAGCCACATAGGAACTTTCGTAATCCGTGCTCATTCTGAAGTTTCTCAATCTTCCCAGTAGACCTATCTTCCTGCTGAGAACTCTGTAACATTGTTGCATACAACAATCTCTGCACAAACTGTGTGGCAACCCAGAGATCTCTAGTGGAGACCATATACTGTACCTTATATATTTGGCCAGCTGTCTCACGTAGTAAACTTTGTAACATTCTGAACACTCACAGGCTATTACCAGATTCGGCCCATCATAAGCGACTAGATAGCCTGGCTTGACATGCTCGAAGGTCTCAGTACACGTACTCATTCTAATATAAGCTAGCAATATATCCGTATATTTGTAGTAATTTTTTAGATTTATTAGAACTGTGAGGAGCTCTACAGACTTACGAGAAGTTACTAGTAACACTGGAAACTCTACAGACTTACTAGCAACTTGTTGTAACACTGGAAACTCTACAGACTTACTAGCAACTTGTTGTAACACTGGAAACTCTACAGACTTACTAGCAACTTCCTGTAACACTGGAGCTCTACAGACTTACTAGAGGTTACTAGTAACACTGGAAACTCTACAGACTTACTAGAGGTTACTAGTAACACTGGAAACTCTACAGTGTTTTAATAGGCTATAGTACATCTGCAGGCTCTACCATATCCATCCAGTTTTCACAACTTCGAACGAACTTTAGAGCTCCGTTAAACTTTGAGAACTCTCTGAACAGTATATCAGATACCACAAGATCATCAAAGTTCAGACCCTTTCCACATTCTCGGGCTCTTGTCAGGATTTCTTTGTAGCAGGTGCGGGCACTCCGTCGTATCCTTTGACACTCATACACTGTGCAAAAAGGACAGAGACCACACACTGCCGGAAGCTCTGTGGGTAGCGTTGAGAGCTCCAGATAGCTTAGATAGTCTTTTAGACACTCTACACATCTGTAGTGGTATGCATAAAGCTGCTCCTGAAACTCTGTGGGGTGTTGAACTATTAGGCAATTGGTTGGCATTGGCTTATCATTGTAATACCCCGAAGAAACCGTTCTAAACAAACTACGCTCCTCGGCAGTCAGTGTGACAGATATATTCCAGTTGATATTAGCCATCTTTGCCTGATCCGCGGAGAGGCGTAATAACATCATTAATATATAATGGATGTGGAAAAGTTAAGAGTGTTAGAAAATAGACTAGAGGAACGAAGACGTCAGGAGAACCAGAGATTCTCCATGCAGCTTGACAGGCCTACTGGAGCTGTAAAGGTGGAACTATCTTATGAAGTCTGGAAGACCTTAGTAATGAGTATTGCCATACTCATATCTCTGGTAGCATTTGGACTTTGTCAGTGTCTTACTAAATCCAAGTAAGTTAAAAGCAGTCTTAGTAAATTGTAATAACTCTATTAGATATTGGATCAACTCTAGCTGCTATAATGGAATCTAATAAAGTTGTGTGGAGGTCTGTAGTACTGCCAAAAGGATCTAGTGAGACCTTATGGTTCAACAGATACTACAAGAAAATTAAGAAGCTCTACAAAGATTGTAAGATCAGGTGCGTTCCCAAACCCCACAGGATTACGGATGCGCGGGGGAGAACTACTAGCTACTGGGCTGTGGGCAAAGAGAGTCATAGTATCAGCGTGAGTGGAGAAGCTGACAGAGTAAATCGAGCAATTGCTAGAATATTGCGATATATCGAAAGAGTCTCACCAGGTTATGTACAAGCTCAGCTAGAGTTGGAAGTGCAGGACAGTATAGAAAATCTTCTAGATGTTTCCGAGAATCTTTGGAAGTACGTTGAAAAGGCCGTGGATGCTCAATTAGTTGGTGGCACTCATGGCAACGTACCTGTGATTTATGTAGTAACTAGGAAGTCTTCTGAGATATTCACACATGCCAGACTTGTCCATTACCTCATGAGTCTCAGACTGTTCACAAGGACGTTAGAAGCATCGCCTCGTCTTACACGTGATAGGTTTCCTATGATACGGGATTACATCATAGAATATTGTAATAGTGTAGTAATTGATGGAGACTTGCTAACATTCTCTGTGAGTAAAAGAAATTATGCGCGAGTCAGGAGAATATTAGCCAGATATATAGAGCTGCCAGAAGACTTTCCACATCCTGTAACTGGAAAAGATTCCTTCGTCATCTTGGAGCTTCTAGGAAATTACTCAAGATTTAGAAATATACCTTTAATGCCTAAGAGCTTGCTCAGATCTCCTCATAAATAGTGATATCTTTGAGATGTACACTGTGGCTAGATCTGCTATGGATACTTGCAACAGAGAAATAATATATAACCTCCGCAAGAGTATAGAGGAGAGTCGGAAACGGTTGGACCTACTGATGCTCCGTAACTTGTTCGTGGTGCCAATGTGTCTATACATCTTGTATGTGAACGTGGCTGTACAGGTACATCTGTACAGATTATGAAAGTTAAAAGAGTCTGGTAAACTTTAGTAAAGCTTCAATGATGTCAACGGAGCTCTACTGAGATCACCTGATGTCAACAGAGATCACCTGATGTCAACAGAGTTCCATTGATATTACCTGATGTCAACTGAGCTCTACTGAGCTCCACTAATATTTAGTAAAGTTCAATGATGTCAACTGAGTTCCATTGAGATTACTTGAGCTCTACTAAGCTCCACTGATATTTACAGAGCTCTACTAAGTTCCACTGATATTCACAGAGCTCTACTAAGTTCCACTGATATTCACAGAGCTCCACAGAGAAGCTTTTAATATACAATAATACATTCACCTTAAGGTGAGCTTTGCATGATGTGGAGAAGATACCACAACAGGAGAATGCTCACCGAGCTCCAGGACTGTGTGAAGTGTGATGGCTTGCTTGATGTCCTTGGACTGGAAGACGTAGATGTCATCTCTGAGGTGGAAGTAAATCAGAGATGACATTTGCGGCTTTGACAAAGTTGCAGAGAGTAGAGGATCCTGCTCTAGCTTCTGGCAGTCGCTGCGAAGCTTGATACTGATTGTGTAAGGTAGAGGAGCTGCTACATTCACAGGAGCTACAGAAGCCATAGGAGATGTAGGAGCTGCCGGGGGAGGATCGGCTCGTGGTGACTCTGTGAGAATCATCTGAATTCCCTGATCCTTACATGCAGTTGTAACAATTTGGAGTAGTTTGTTGTAGCACTTCAGAACTTGTTCTCGTGTAACAGAGACCGCGCGAATCACCATGGGTGCTTCGTGATCTTTGTGCTTGTTGTGAACCCAATTGCCGTTCTTGCGAAAGCGCTCAGCATTCTCAACAGTTACACGAACTGTTGCAAAGTCCGAAATGACATTCTTGTATTCTTCAGTGAATACATAACGCTCATCAAGAGCTATAGGAACCTTGATGATCTTAGTGAACAGTGGACCCTCTGCAGACATGTTAGTAGTACAACCCTCTAGACTGTATCCCAGGAGATAGACTAGGATTATAGTTTTAATGTAAAGATTGTAAGATGTTTAAAAATAGCAGTAGGAATTAGCATGAGCTGACAGGATCCTCAGTTGGCTTCACCAAGCTAATAAGATCTACAATTAGTTCTCTTGAGATCCAGTAAACTAGTAAGATCTACAATTAGTTCTCTTGAGATCCAGTAGATTAATTAAGATTCTATAACCTTTGGAATATTAGTCAGAACTTATTCTATTCCCATTAACACCTTAGTAACCACGTCTGAATCTATACGCTCTACTAAATTCTTCTTTACTGCACGGAGCAACACATCCACCTGGCGCTCAATGACAAGTCCCTTGAAAGCATTAAGCTCTACCATAGTGTCGAAATCCAAAGCATTTCTAGATCCATCCGCAAATAGTATACACCCTATAAATTCGTACAATCTATCTCCAGATAGATGGGTCAAGTAGATCTTTGCAGTGGTTAATCTACCTAACACTCTCACGTTGAGATCACTGTCCGTTGTGAATATGTCAGCATCTGGAAAGAACACTATATCCCTCATTAGTGATTCCAGAAAGTTACCCTTAAATGTTGTGCACACTATGTTAGTTTTACCAAAGATTGTACGGACGTCAAAGTGTCTCTCCTTGCCGAATGATATGCTGGGCCTGAGTGACTCGTACATGATCTTGGAGCTCATAGACTTTAACAAGACTACGTAACATGGCTCGTCAGATCTGTTATACACTACAGATTTATCAACATCTAGATGTAACTTAAGATGAGACATAAGAGTATCTATAGTTACACCATATAGTGCCATCTTAGTAGCATCCAACAACATTAAGAATCTACAGCTATCTCTAGGAGACATACCAGCCTTCTTCAGAAAAGGTAACAGCTTGTGATCAGCTTTGTCGATAATAGGCACGTATGAAGAAGATGCTGGGTCGTTGTAGATCTCTGATACAAGCTCGCATAGCTTCACAGGCAACAGGGAGTGCCACTGTGCTAACACTATATCTGCAGAGGTGTTTCTATGTATAACATATGTATATATATTCTCACTCTTACCGTAAGCTATTTGCATTATGTCAGGTCCTACAGAAGTTGAGGTAGCACCACCATGTTTACCAACATCTATAGCTGCCTGTAAGTTACCAGTGGCAGCGAGTGCTACATCCAACATAGGCTCTCTTGGTGGTATACTCAAGCTTTGCCTGTCTCCAGAAAGGAACAGGAGCTTAGGTAGCCCGTGCTCGTCTACCGAGTAGTCAGGATACTCCATATAGTCTACGCGCCCTCCACAAGCTTTATATAACATTATATCGGGCTATATTAATGATACAATAAATCTAGTACAGGCAAGGCAGCTGAGTAAAGCCATGGAGGAACCGTGGAATCTGCTACCTGGAAAGGAGTCCCAAAAGCTCCTGTTAGATGTCTTGATACCCGGAATATTCGCAGGAATTAACACAGAGAGTTACAATCTTAGGAGTGAAGTCCAAGATGAGGCCACAGCTAAGAAGAGAACATTCATGTACGACTTGGAATATGTAGAGACTCGCGAGTCTACTAAAGACAATTGTAAGATATGGGAGATTATGGGCTACATAAAGCCTGGGAGAAATGTAAAAGCTACCAAAGATATGCGTAGTTACGGTAGCAAACAAGAACCCGTCCCGCTCGTCAAGCTGCCCCAAGTCGATGAGCGCGGTATGTTCAATCTACAAGGTGAATTATTCTATGTGATATCTAGACAGCGATTGGCTGCCAATATACCAATCTGCACATATAAACATGAAAGTGGAAAAGATAGAAAGTTAGAGTGTGAGATTAGATCTGCTAACTTATACACTTGTGAGAGTAGAAAACTTACTATAGTCAGAAAAAAGTTAGCTAAAGATCAGTACGCTTTATGTATTATCCGGAGCTCAAGGAGTGGTAAAGGAGTCAAGAGCAACCCCGTGATCAAGTTATTAGATTACATCATGCGTGGAAAGCCAGCAGAAGACTCTAGCAAATGGTTATACAAGTTGGCAATTGGGCTAGGGTTTAGTAATAAAGTGGCGAATCTCTTAGAGCTGGAAAAAGCTCAAGCTAGTAATACTTCCATCCAGGACAAGTATCTACTTCCATCAGCTCTTGATATTGCAGGAAATGTGACTAAGCTTTCATACTCCTGGTCCATCTTCGGCTCGGATACGGAAGTAGGGCTATCCACAGAGACTCTCGAATTTGTATATATAGCATGTAAATTTCTAGCTATAGAATGTGGGGAAATGCTCCCTGACGATCCAGACAACTACGCTAATAAGACCGTAGAACTCCCAGCAGTGTTATTAGGATTGACCCTAAGAAAAGTTATGAGAAACAAGCTAACTCGCACATCTACACAGGACAGCTGGAAGGATATGGGAGACGCTGTATTCTATGAAATATGTAATAGTGCTAGGGAGAACAGTTGGCAAGTCGTAGATGAGAAGAACAGCGAACTAAGATTGTCGAGAAGTGCTGCAGGTCTGCCAGAGCACTCGATTAACAACACCTTAAGAGAAGTGTTGACTTATAGGGCAACTACCTCATCTGGAATAACCAGAGGTGAATCTTACGAACTCAGACAGCTCCATCCAACTCAAAGAGGGTTTGTGTGTATGCTGATGACTCACGATGATGAGAATGCTGGCTACAGACAGTATTTATCTAGGATGGGATTTGTCACTACTACTATACCTAGCGAGAATGATACTAGAGGTTTTGTAGCTAGGGTAAAAGAATCACGCAGAATGTCTATATCCTCGTTTGTGGACGGTATCTTTGAGCTTGACGAGATTCTAACGGAATCGAAACAGGATAAGATAGATTACAAAGCTATCAAAGAGGTTAGTAGATGTCTAGAAAGTGGTGAGAAGATTCCAGAAGACTATAACAACCTGATAGGACCCGTATCTAAACTATCAGATCTTGTTAATCTCAGTGAATTCGATAAGGATGTATGCAGTCTTAAGGAGATCGAGGATTTTGCAGAATCCACCCTAGTCTTGTGGATCCATAATCATGTTGCATGTGGTAGATTCCCTTACAAGAAACTAGTAGAAGAGTTTGAGAAGACTACAGATGCTACTCTGTCCTGGAATCGCAATCTGAATATTGTAGAAAGTAGAAACTACTATGGGAGATTCATGACCAGATTGGATGATACAAACTATGACAGTAGAGAAGTGGTGCTAAGAGTTCCAAGCTTGCAATCAAAGTTGGAACCATTCTCAGCACTTGTCTACGAGGCCCCTTTCATGGGCAGACGTCCTGTAAGTAGAACAACTTTAGCCTGTAAGATATTAGGTAAGAATATTGGTAAACCTGTACTAGGTTATGAAGATGCTACTTACTATAAGCTCCTGTCTCCAGATGATCCAGAGTACGGAACTATCACAGTCGCTGGAAAGACTGAGAAGGTCCCCGAATTTCCTAGAGATGTTAAGGAATATATGAACAGATATTACTTCGGAAGACAATCTCCACTAGTCAGAACAGCATGGGGCTCCAACAAGGATTATGGAACTCATGTGATATCTGCAGAAATGACTCACAAAGGTTATGGAGTAGAGGATCCACTGGTGATTAACGAGGAGAGTGTGAAGCGTGGAATGTTCAAGATCTATGAGAAAGTTTGCATAGTCTGGGATGCTACTCTGATAAAGAGACCCATCCTAGAATGGGCCATACTTACTAACATTAACGAGGTGGTAAAGGAGGGTAGCATCCTGATGAAGGCGAGCTTTGAGGATGAGTATAACAATAAGAGGGAAACTATAATAAGACACAAGAATCCTTACAAAGCTCTAGTGAGTAAGATAAATGTGGTGTACACTAAAGATAACAGAAAACCTCCAGTAAGAGTAGAGTTTATATTAACTCGCAGAAAGTATGTGCACACTGGCCAGAAGTTCGCAAGTTATCATGGACAGAAGATGGTAGTAGTAAAGATTGCCAAGCCTGAGGAGTTGCCTACACTTATTCCCATAAGTGGTGAAGGGTTGGAAGAGGTCAAGAAGATTATGGAAGTCAGAAAGTACAAACCTGATATCATAATAGATCCACTATCCATCTTAGCTAGATCAACCTTCTCACAAATTTTGGCATCTACAGTAGCACTCTATGCAATTGCTAAAGGCTATGACAAAGTTGTAGAAGTTCCTTTCAGTCATGTAGAGGCTCACAAAGGTGATCAAAAAGAGGTGATAGATGTTGATAAGATTCCTAGATACCTTTGTAAGACCATACGACCGGACGGAACGGAGTCTGATATTCCCACAGCTATAGGATGTGACTACTACATCTTACCACCTCACATAGCAGACTCGAAAGCTAAGGGTCTTGGTATAACTTCTATGAATCCAGTAACAGGTGCTCCACGTAAGAGTGGCAAAGAGGGACCCGTAAGACTCGGATGGCAAGAGAATATTGCAGCAATGCACAGCAACTCTAAGGAACTCATCAGAGACATCTACGCAAATGACGAACGCTTGGATGAGTATCCATATTGCGACACCTGTAGGAAGTCTACCGAGATCAACAAGAATAAGTGTATATTCTGTGGAGAATTTGTCAAGAGTACTATAAGATTACCCAAGTCTATGAGAGCTCTGATATTGTCAATGGAGGCTATGGGGTGTCACATGGGATTCTCTCACTAAAGTTGTAGGATATCTGCAGTAACTCTTAAAAGATCCTAAGAGCTACTGAAGTTTGTAGGAAATCTACAGTAACTATACAAGGATTCTAAGAGCTACTGAAGTTTGTAGGAAATCTACAGTAACTATACAAGGATTCTAAGAGCTACTGAAGTTTGTAGGAAATCTACAGTAACTATACAAGGATTCTAAGAGCTACTGAAGTTTGTAGGAAATCTACAGTAACTCTTAAAAGATCCTAATACCTTATAATGACTCACTAAAGTTTGTAGAACATCTACAGGATTATAAGAGACTATAGTAAGTTAGCAGGTGCAAAATGTTAATAATACACTGGGACAGGCTGGAGAAATGGAGACGCCCGTATGGTATAAAGACGTGACCGAGGATATATTCCAAGATGATGGGAACAACTCATCCCTCGTGCACTTTGTGTCAGCTAATATGACTAGCCTAGATTTACTGGGTGAGGAATTTCTAACAAGATATGGATGTGTGGATAAGATCCTACAGAGCGACAAAAAACCTGGGGATGTTGCCACAATCAGAGATAACTCTAGATATGTATTCTATCTCTTGGTAACACAAGAAACTACCGACGGGATTAAGAAGGAGTATATAGATTCAGCAATAGAGAGACTATTCACACTAGTTACACAACTTGGTGTGAAGTTTCTTAGAATGGGTAGGATGACTAGAGAAGGTACAGAGCTTACTTGGGATTATGTAAGACTCAAAATGTTGGAAGTGTTTACAGATGGTGGAGTGAATCTAACAATATGTTGGAAGTCTCAGAGACCTCCTGAGGAACATACTGAATGGATCTATGATATGTCAGTAGGTTTCTATAAACGCTACAAAGTAGAGAAGACTTCTACAAGCTCTAGCAGCGTAAAGAGTCCTAGCAAGTCGGAAGCCCTCAAGATGGCTGAGAAGATTGTAGAATATTCAGAGAGCGATGAAGAGAGTAGTAGCAGTATGGAAGACAGTATGGACAGTTTACCAGAAGCCAAACCAGCTGGGGCAGGGTCTGACTCAGATGAGGAATATGATAGTGATACCAATCCTTTCAAGAGTCCTTATAAGAGATCTAAGTTTGTCCCAGAAGCTAACCCGTTTAATCTTAATGCTAAGAAGGTAGATGTGTCAGTTCCTGGCTACAAGTGGCTTATGTGTACTCGTGCCAGTCCTCACGAGCTTAATATTCTCAAGACGTGGCTCAAGGTACTACCTAGCGAATGTACTAAAGCGCTGGACTCTATATACCTTGACCTATGCCGAGTAATTAGTGAGCGCAATCAGATATATCCTGATATCTGTTATGCAATGCTACCATTTACTAGAATATTACCCAAAGATGTGGATCTTGTAATAGTTGGCCAGTCTCCCTATAAGAATGGAACTGCTACTGGAATTCCCATAACTAGCATGAAAAGCGGAGAGATCATAATGACTCCCAGTACTAGAGTATTCAAAGCGGCAATTGCAGGATGTTTACCAGATGTAGTGGTTCCGAACAACTGCATGCCATTCTACTACACTAACGGGGTTCTAGTACTCAACGCAAGCTTTACAGGAGAGTGGGGAAGAGACAAAAGATACGAAATGTTCCACGGGCATGAGATGTGCTGGGGTAAGTTTATGTTTCCTTTCATGAGATACTGTATGTCTCAAAAGATATGCCTGCTAATGCTAGGAAAGCTAGCACAGACGCTAACTCGTGACATAGCTTACCAATTCATGATGACTCAGGAGTTCCCTACAGAGCGCCCGGACAAGGGTAGAGCCGCCAAGGGTGGGCAAGAGTTCAGTAAGAATCTTAGACTTATCTTCATAACAAGTAAGATTGTAAGACTTATAAAGAATGTGGAAAGCTATACAAGCTCTAAGAGGTCCGAGATGGATGTTGAAATTGGCAAACATTCTCGTAACAGTCAGAAGATAGAGGCCAGTTATAAGCAGGACATAAGAGAATACAAGAGAGCCGAGATTCACAAAATCAGAGAGTATCTCAAGAAGCTAACAGAAGATATGCCAAACCCCTTGGATGACGAGACCATTGATCAGGTGATAAGAGAAACTAGCGAAAGTTATCACAAACTAGTATAGCTCTAGGAGCCTGTTAGTTTGGTAAAACTTCCATAATATCTAGTGGTAACCTCGAGAATTGTCGAGGTTATTAGAAGATTCTAAAGACTCTACTAATCTTATAAAGGTTACCAACAACTTTGATAAGCTTTAAAAGGCTAGCAGATTGCTGATAGCTTACCAAATATTATGGTGCTACAAGATTAAATCTTATATCCAGAAACTGTTAGGGTATAAGAGTCAAATGTGTAGTCTAGAGTAGATAATAGATATGGAGAAGGTTTACAAGAACATGAAGGAGATAGACATAACTTCCATACCTATGGAAGTTGCCATAGAAGTTGTATTTGACAAGCCAAGTCCTATGGATATCCCCTTGTCCGGGGTACAGGCAGAAGTTGCACTAGCTCACCCGAGTGGACAATATGTTTCCATCTGCAGGAAGTGCTCAGAAAGGCTCGGAATAGTTGAGCCATTTGTTAAGATCTTGCACGATGTCAAGGTGAACAAAGTTATGTCCGAGAAAAACAGACTAGTATCCAAGTTCGTATACACAGGTAGAATACTAATCCTTTGTACTGGAGCAGAAGACCATGATTTGGGAGTGCTAAGGCATCTCATTGTTGAATTAAGATATTAGACATTCATCATTAAAACCTCCCACAGCTACAAAGATGTACTCGTAACTGCTAGAGCTCTGGGTAACTTCTAGAATATAACAGATCTTGTAAAATCTGACAGTGATTACTAGGAACATTTCTGTAGCATTCTAGAGGTTTAGCAAGATTATAAAGGAGTAGAGGTCTCTAGAATGCTCTTGTGACATTGGATGTTATTAGAAAGTATAACTGATATTCTAAATGCTAGTGGGACTTTAGTGCAGAATAGGTGGGAATGTGCGCCCTACCTAATGCCGCGAAGGCTGAGGACACTAAGGTGATAAAGGTACTCTACAGGTTCTGCGATTTTCTACTAAAACATCCACAAGAATGTATAACTATAGAAGAGCTAATAGAAGTAATCTTTGATATTGTGGTGTATCGCAGAAGATCCAGATCTCCCAGCAGATCCAGATCTCCCAGCAGGTCCAGATCCAGGTCCAGATCTAGATCCAGATCCAGATCCAGATCCAGATCCAGATCAAGATCCAGCTCATTGGACAGCTACTCGTCTTACTCTGAAGACTATGAGAATGTCGATAAGTCCTATAAGGAATTCGCAGATCAAATCATAAACAGTAGAAAGACTCAACTAGGATTTAGAACATTCTTATATCTTAGTAAACTCGTGATGAAAGCTCGAGCAGAGAACATTAGAGGTTATCCGTACACTTACAAATCTATGGTGGAAGAGTACCTAAGAACCAGTGTACGAGGAGTAACTCCGAAGTATGGATATCACATGTATGTTACTCTAAACGTGATAGCCCAGCACATGTACTGCGAAGTTCAGAAAAAAGGTGTGTGGCTGAAGTGGCATAAAGGAGTGTGGGAAGAAGTAGAAGCTAGTTCCCTAGACGCTAGCTTCTACAACTTAATGGAAGACAACTATCCCCAGCGTATAAAAGTCAGCAAGATGCTAAAGATAGATCACGCATGGTTCAAGGCGCACTTCACAGCTCCTGGAATTACTAGGCTGCTCAACAAGCGTGATGTGCTAGTCTGTAAGGATAGTACATATGAAAGAGAGCATCACAAGCTGCGTAAACATCTACCAATGGATTGCAGCTCCCAGAAGATGGGGTTCGATCCAGCAGATCCTGAAACCCACAAGAAGCTCAGACCAGAGATGATGAAAATCTTCGTAGGTTGGTTGGGAGACGCGGAGACTGTGGACTTCCACCTGAACTGTTTAGCTACTGCGCTCTCAGGTAGGTTCTCACCCAGATGGATGAACGTGTTGTTAGGTACTGGCAGCGATGGCAAATCTACACTGATTAGCATATTTGGTATGGTGTTTGGAGGATACTTTGTGGTGATCCCTGGCAGCTACTTTTGCAATCGGTCAACTGATCCCAACAGTGCTACACCTATAGCATCTATCATGAGCAACAAGCTGTTAGTAGCAATGCCTGATAACAACAATAACATTGATCTAGGTGGAGACAGATTCAAGAGTGTCATGGGTGGTGACAGCAGCTACAAGAGAAGTCTGTACAGCGAGGGTGATAATGACGAAAGTAAGCCCTATATTCTGGGAGCTTATAACAGTCTGAACGGTCCCACAGAACTTGCAGTACTTACCAGAGTCAAGGTAACTCGTATGGGTAACAAGACTGCTGCAATTGAGGACATTCGCACCGCGCCTCAGCATCTCAGATCCAAGTTCCGAGAGGGTCGTGCAGACTATGCAAAGGTGTTCGTGAGTAAGTTCGGAAGTGTGCTACTAGCAGAGCTTCTGTCAAGGGTACCTAATATGATGAAGCTTGCAAAGGAGTCAATAGGTATCCCAATCAGCGAGAAGGTTCACAATGACACACAAAAGTGGATGGCTAGCAACCCAGTAGGAGAGTTCCTAAACACCGTGTTAGCCAACCTCAAGAAGAAGGAGAGGGAGAAACTTGCCAAGATCGAGCAAGCTATTGCGAATGGTGAGTATAAGCTCAAGATTTCCCATGTAGAATCCACCGAATACAGACCTACTGTACAGAGGGTATTCACAATTTGGAACACCTACAGAAGAGCTCTGACAGGAGGAGAGAGGGGTCTGAGAACCATCAATGAGTTTGTGAACGCTTGTAAGATGTTCGAAGTGATAGACACCCTCCGAGTGGAGGGAAAGGATATAGAAATATTCTCCGAGAAGAAGATAGACATGAAAGGACTAGATGGTCTGATGCTACCCTCTGCACCCATGGGAAGGAGCCCCCTCATGATTGGAAATGGGGGATTTAGCTCCAGCAAATATGATACTGAGAGGATTCAGGAGGTAGATGGAATCTAATCAGATTGCAAAGATTAAAAGAGATCGCTGGAGTTATTATGATATTATTAAAACTCCATAGAAATCAGGAAGCTCTAGTAATCTCTTTTAAACTCCTTAAAGATCACTAAGATTAAAAGAGATCGCTGGAGCTATTAGAGTTATTATGATGTTATTAAAACTCCTTAAGGATCAATGAGTTCTATGAAGCTATTAGAGTTATTATGATGTTATTAAAACTCCATAGAGATCAGGAAGTTCTAGTGATCTCTTTTAAACTCCTTAAGGATCACTGAGTTCTATGAAGCTATTAGAGTTATTATGATGTTAATGTAACTTTTAATATTACAGCTTTACATCACAACATTCGTCACAATGATAGAGGACTGAAAGGTTGGAAGTGTCCACTGTAAGCCCTATACACTTGTAGTAATCTGCAGCAGAGTTGAGATTATAGAAAGTCCTACAGGGAATATACAAAGTGTTGTAAGACACGGCAGCAGTAGACATAAGATCTGTAACCTCGTTAAAACTCATAAGAGTGTTGCCAGCCTCCAGATAATCATTAAGTCTCTTACGAACAACACAAAGATCGTCTAGGTCTGAAGGGATGCAAGCATATCCAGAGGTATTTATCAAACCTTGGAAGTCTTCGGAGAGCTGCCCAGTCACGTTGAAGCCTCTGACACAAGTGAAGAGTGTAAAGGATCTGAGAGTGTGGTAATGAGTTATCCGTGAACCGTTAGAAATTGCAACGAGCTTTACAACTCCGTTAACAGCTGCGGAGATGTTTACGTGATTGGCGTGCTCCATGGGCTCCTTAAATTTGCTCATAAAACTTAGAGCTAGGGAGCTGTGAACACCTTTGGGGTAGCACATAAGATTTGCCCAAAGCCCGTAAAGTATCTGGAGAACGTTACAGATATCGTGATTGTTTGTAGGAGCTTTAGGTAGTATATTGGCCAGTATCCTAGCCGCTCCCTCAGCGTCGACACGCTCTAATACCTTAGAGAGCCTTGACATTTCCCAGGGGAGCTGATAAGAATATAGGTTAATATCCACAGAACTCTAAGAGGTTACTCGGATATCAGTGAACCTCTTATAATATCCACAAAGCTCTAGGAGATTGACTGACACTCCAGTAACTTCTCATAATATCCACATAACTCTAAGAGGTTACTTGGATACCAGTGAACCTATTATAAGATCCACGGAACTCTAAGAGACTACTTGGATATCAGTAAGCCTCTCATAAGATCCACGGAACTCTAGGAGACTACTTGGATATCAGTAAGCCTCTCATAAGATCCACGGAACTCTAGGAGACTACTTGGATACCAGTGAACATCTCATAAGATCCACGGAACTCTAGGAGACTACTTGGATACCAGTAAGCCTCTCATAAGATCCACAGAACTCTAAGAGGTTCAATGTAATCCCAGTAGCTTCTCATGTGATCCACAGAACTCTAAGAGATTATTTAGATGTTAGTAGACCTCTTATAATATCCTAAGAACTCTAACAGGTTACTATAATGTCAGGAAAGTTTTAACTAACATCTAGTTAGCTCCAGAAGCCTCAGTAGCTCCACGCTTACCCGAGGGCTTCACATAAGATTTGATACGAGCTAGCAACCCCTCCAGACACTCGGCACCTCCCTGAGGAGCGCCAGATAACACTGTAAGCTGTACAGAGTTACAAGACTTGCCAGAGTGATGGACGTCACAACTCTTTTCGAGTTTGTAAGCCTTGCAGATTCTCTCTAAAGCTGCGTAGGCATCCTGAGACATCTCCACCTTAGCAGTCTTCACCCGGCCCTGGAGATAGCAGCGATCCAGGATCTCATTGGCATATTCCAAAACCTTGACAAGTTCTTCTCGATTGTGGGAAGTCATGGTAATAGTCACAGGACTATGAGGAAGCTTGGCAGGGTTAGGGACTGCGGAGGTAGATCCCTTGTCTCCTGGAAGCCTGAGAAACTTCGCATTCATTGTCTGTATTTGCACGTTGCTGCCCTTAAAGTCTATGATCTTCTTATGGATAAACCTAGAATAGATATCCTCGTCAAATTTGGGAGGAATCTTGAGCTCTGCCGAATAGGCAACAACTTCCACAATCTCCGCAGAGCCCCAGGGTTTCTCTTCAGACTTCTCCATAAACATACCAACACTTAGCTACACAGTACGGTCCTATGAGAGTAGAAGAAATCATTTAACATGTAATATAATTGTAGAGATTAGTAGAGGTTAGGAAAGTCATAGGGGTCTATAATAAATCATAAAATGGGTACTGGTACTGGAGGAATGCGGAGATAGGAGCACGCTAGGAGATGTCTGGTGTCTACTACGCATACGTGACAAATGGCAAGGGTGTAGTAACTACAAACCTTTCAGAGTGCAATACTGCAAAGTCGAGAAACCCCGAAGTAACTGTAGAAGCATTTAGTAGTGAAGATAGAGCAAAAGCTTGGTTAGCAAAGAGGATCAACAAGAAGCCTCCTCTAACTAGGGTAGAAGTTCCGAACGTTATGGAAGATCCTGAGTATCCGTCAGAACTGGTAGCACATGTAAATTACAAAGTTTCTAGTGATACTAGGGATAGTAAGAGAATTCGGGTATCTGCAACAATTATTGTAGAAAGTGAAGGAGAGGAGATACAAAATATCAAGATACGTTGCAGCTGTGAAGACCATAGATACTCGGCAGAGATTACAGTGCTTACTGGATTGCTACAAAAGTGCAGTAAATCTGGAAACATTAAGATAGTCTCAGAGAGTCATGCACTGGGTAGAGTGGTTGCGAGACTCTCGGGCTACAGGACTAGCAAGCAGTGTCACGAGATAGAAGATGACGCTGAGAGAAATCTGGCAACTCTGAGAAAGGGTCAAGAAAGAGAACTAACTCACGAGTTGCTGTCCTGAGCATATAATAAGATTTAATAAGGATGTGAATATCACGCTAGATGTGTAGAACTCTCGCTTGGTCTACCAGAGTCTGCAAAGATGCTAGAGGATTGGCATAGATGTGCAAGAGTTCGCATAAATATGCTAAAACTAGTGCTAAATCGGTCTATATATATATATATATATATATATATATATATATATATATATAATTTCCTATACTATACTAAGATATAATACCCTACCCGAGGATTTGTGTGATATCAGGAAATATCTACTAATCTCTACTAATCTCTACTAATCTCTATTAGTCTCTATTAATCTCAGGTAGTCTCAAGAAGTTTGTAACATCTTCTAGGAAATTCTAGGAGATTCTAGAAGCTGTATGGGTGTCAGGTGTAATTCGAGTAACGCCACAGATTTCATGAAAGACTCTGAGTAGTTCGGGAATGTCAAAAAAAATCACTGACAGGACTAGCGTTACTCTACGAGGGTGGCGCAGCGCTCAGTAATCAGCGGTGTGGAGTAACCTACTTAACCTTGCTAACTCTCTAGAGATGTTGGGATGTCAGAAGAAATCCCTGACAGTTGCGAAGAGATCACTAGAGCTGTTGGGATGTCAGAAGAAATCCCTGACAGTTGCGAAGAGATCGCTGAAACTTCGGGAATGTTAGGAGAGATCACTAGAGCTGTTGGGATGTCGGAAGAAATCACTGACAGTTGTGGAGAGGTTCTGAGTAACTTCGGGAATGTCAGGAGAAATCACTGACAGCTGTGGAGAGATCTCCTTGAGCTGTTAGGGTGTCAGGAGAAATCACTGACATTCTAGTACAACTATTAAAAGTTCTAATCTACATTTAAAACTGATTAAACCCCTCAGTAGTTATGGACTCTAGTATACCAGCTGCACAGACATTCTAGTATACCAGAGTAGCTATGGAAGACTCTCGTGATGACAGTCAAGCTGATGGGGATTTTGACGATCTTATGAATGTGAAGCCTGACGCCGAAGCCGAAGGACCTTCCGAATCTAGTAGGGGTAGACGTGTGCGCGACGACCGATCTGCTAGCGGATCTCGTAGCAGCTCTCGTAGCAGCTCTCGTGACAGCAGATCTCGCAGTAGATCTCGCAGTCAGTCCCCGGAGAGGCGCGAGAATAAGGTGACTGCTTACAAGAAGTCTGTATCTCTTGTTAAGGGTGCTAGTAAGCAAGAGCCTCTAAGTGCTGATGAGATGTGGGAGAGACTCCAGGAGCAGAGTGTTTCTCTGGTTCCCAAGAAGGCCAAGAAGTTCAAGAACTCTAGGGAGTCCAAAAAGGAAGAGTACCCTAGCATGGTGGTGAAGGTTGGTGGCATGAAGTGCTACATGGAGATCAATGGCACTATGAAACCTCGCGACCAGTCCGACCACAGTGACAAGGTATTCAAGATGTACATGATCAACGAAGGAAAGGAAGGAGCAACTCTGTTGAAGATTGCGAAGTTCTTGGAGGAGGCCATATCTCCCATTATGTCCAAGAAATACAGCAAGCTCCAGATGCTCATGGGAACCTACCTTGGAGATGTTGCGAATGCTACTATAGTCAGCGAGGGTCGTGGAAAGTCTAAGGGTGTTGCCGAAAGCGACACCATCTGGACTAACGGTGTGCTGTTCCCCTACGACTGTCAGAGCTTCCGCAATCGTGACGCCACTTGTAACATCTTCAAGATTGTCAAGGGTAAGAAAGTTTCTGCCACCAGCGAGGAGCTTTCGAGCTACAGTGGAGCCGTCAGGACTGTCGCCACCATAGGTAATCTTGTGGATTATGATCAGAAGAACCCGGGACTCGTTCATCTCAAGTACACCTTTGAGGAGGTCGTGCTTCTCGAGGAAGTCGACGCCGCTCCTAAGGTGGACAAGCTCTCCGGCCCCCTTCGCAACTTCACTCGTGATCGCGAGAAGGGTGATGCCCTTGAGAGACTTCTGAAAGTGTTGTCTGACATGACTATTACTGAGATAGATTCCATTACTTCTAACATCGCCAAGAACCGCTCCAAGCCTCGTGAGCGTGAGCGTGAGCGCGACTATGATCGCAAGGATCATAGGGACACTCGTGATCGTGACCGTGATCGCAAGGATCATCGGGACAATCGTGATCGTGACCGTGATCGCCGCCGCTGAGCTTAGCCCGCTGACATCTAGCCAGTTGCCAGAATGTCTATAGAGTTATTAAAAGTTATTAGGATCTTCACTGACATCTGAATAGTTACTAGGATGTCAGTAGAGTTATTAGGATCTTTACTGACATCTTAATAGTTACTAGGATGTCAGTGAAGATCTTCACTGACATCTGAATAGTTATTAGGAACCACTAAGAGTTACTAGGATGTCAGTGAAGATCTTCACTGACATCTGAATAGTTACTAGGAACTACTAGGAGTTATTAGGATGTCAGTAGAGCTAATAGGAGTTACTAGGATGTCAGTAGAACTACTAAAAGTTATTAAAAGGTACTAGGATGTCAGTGAAGATCTTCACTGACATCTGAATAGTTACTGTAATATCCATTAACATCTCAATAACTTCTAGGAGTGTCATAACACCTTTTAATAGATTTAGTGGATTACTCATAACATTGCTAATATCACAAGCTCCACCACCCTCGCCATTAGTATAGTGCTTAGTAAGCTTTGGTAGTCTCAATGGAGCTCTAATGAGATCAGTGGAGCTCTAATGACATCGAAGATCAATAAAGTTCCAGTAAGATCAGTGGAGCTCTAATGACATCCACTAAGGTCAATGAAGTTCCAGTAAGATAAGTAGAACTCTACTAACATCCACTAAGGTCAATGAAGTTCCAGTAAGATAAGTAGAACTCTACTAACATCCACTAAGGTCAATGGAGCTCTACTGATCTTACTCGAACTCTACTAACATCCACTAAGGTCAATGAAGTTCTACTGATCTTACTCGAACTCCATTGATCTTACTGGATGTCATTAGAGCTCTACTGACATCCAGTAAGATCAATGGAACTTGCTGATACACAAGTGGCGGAGTGGCTCCTGGTGGTCGGGGAGATTAGGAGTCTTCTAAGAACTTTACTAAGTTAGTGTGATGTCAGTGGAATTCCTAGTAGTTCAGCTGAGTTACTGAGATGTCAGTAAAGCTCCTAGTAGTTCCATTAAGATCACATTAACTCAGTAGATCTCTTATGACATCCTAGTAGTTCAGCTGAGTTACTGCGATGTCAGTAAAGCTCCTAGTAGTTCCATTAAGATCACATTAACTCAGTAGATCTCTTATGACATCCTAGTAGTTCAACTGAGCTACTGTGATGTTAGTAGATCTCTCATAACATCCTAGGATCTCTCATGATATTATAGTAACTCAGTTGAATTCTACTGAGCTACTATGATTTTAATAGAATTCTACTGAGTTACTGTGATGTCAATGGATCTCTCATGACATCCTAGGATCTGTAGGGAGCTACTATGATGTCAATAGATCTCTCATGACATCCTAGGAACTCCACTGAGTTATTGTGATGTTACAGTAACTCGGTTGAATTCTACTGAGCTGCTATGATGTCAATGGATCTCTCATGACATCCTAGGATCTGTAGGGAGCTACTATGATGTCAAGAGATCTCTCATGACATCCTAGGAACTCCACTGAGTTATTGTGATGTCACAGTAACTCAGTGGAGTTCTACTGAGTTATTGCGATGTCACAGTAACTCGGTTGAGTTCTACTGAGTTACTGTAATCTCGATTGAGCTTTTAATAATTCCTAGAATGTTGTTAGATCTCTCATAAAGTGTCAAGAGATTAGTTGAAGTCCTCGACAGTCTCCTCAGGCTTGGAGGGATTCTCATCAGCGGGCTTCTCATCAGCGGGCTTCTCTTCAGCGGGCTCCTTCTCCTTGGGAAGCTTCTTATCCTTGGCACCAGTAGAGATTACCACGGCATTCTCAGTATCCTCCTCGTCGTCGGAGTTAGCATCAAGTTTCTCATCCTCATCTTCGGAATCTGAGTCCAAAGCTTTGTTGGTTGCAGCGAAGTTAGGAATGCTGCGATTAACTGTGGGAGCCTTGACAGTCTTAGAGGACTTGGAGGACTTCGAAGACAATCCCAACAAGTTGTCACTGTCACTGTCACTGTCACTGTCACTGTCACTGTCGCTGTCAGAAGAGCCGTTAGTGATCACTCTGTTGTCTCGGCCCTTGGCAGAGTTGCTGGAGCTGGGCTTAGATTTAGAGGAGGATGGGCTAGATTTCATGAGGTTGAAGGGGCTGTCATCTTCTTCCTCGTCGTCAGAAACCGCCTGAACTTTTCTAGAGCGCTCGGACTTGGGCGCATGTACGGTCAAGCTCTTACCATCTCCGGGATAGACCTGAAGTCTTCCGTTGTGGTCCAAGTAGAATCGAGTACCATGAGGGAAGCTCCTGGCATACTCCACATCCTGGACAATCATGGCGAATCTCTTCTTAGCAAGATTCATAGTAAGGTTGGTGCAGGCATATCCATTGTAAGCACTGAGGATAACCTGCTGAACATCCTTGATCTCATCTCGAATTGCGATCTCCGTCGAGGATTTGCGAGAGCTGGACTTGCTGTCCATTCTGCCCACAGCCTCTGCGAACTTGTGATCCACTCCGGGCTTCTTCACATACTCGATGATATCATCAGCGCTCACAATGCTTCTCTTACCCTTAGTCATGCTAGCAGCAGTCTGACTGAGCAGCTCCATCTTACTCTCCTCACTCATGTTCTTAGCGAGCTTCATGAGATTGCTACGATCTGCAAGGTTTATCAGAGCCTTGGAGCGAGACTTCTCGAATGCGCAGTAGTCTTCCCAAGTCTTCTGGAACTTGGCAAGGATGGCGGCGGGCTGGAAGATTAGACCCAGCTTATCAGCCTTCAGGAGATTACTGGCACTCGCCTCCTTGTCAGAGTTTGTGCGGCCCCAGCTAATCACCTGTGAACTGTCGCCCTTCTTGTTGATTCTATCGGCAATAGCCACTAAGAGCTTCCACATAGCTAGCTGGACCTTCTGGCGATCTCCCTTGGTGCGGGCCTTGATTGTCTCATCTCCTAGAGGGTTGAGAACATACTTGGTAACCTTGGTAATCTTAGCAGATTCTATACCCCTATGAGTAACCTTCTTGACATGCTTAGTGTGCTCCTCAGCCTTGCCGATATCGGTGTACTTCAAAGCATGCTTGATGGCGCTGCGGATGGTCTCGACAGACATAATCTTGGGTTCTCTAAGATCGTCTGGAGTGAGCTCACCCTTCCCAGATTTGCGGAAGGCAGCGTGCACCATAGGATCTGCGAAAATGCATAAATCAGGCTTACGTTCAATAGCGGTGTGATAGTATAGGTAAACGTTGATAACATGTTCAGTCTTACCGTCAACTGCTACTGGCTTATCTTCCCTACTACCAGATCCACCCTTTCGGGCAGTGGGTTTGGTACTGCGATAGTTTTGCAAAGCTCGGTTGAGACTGTGACTCATGCTGGCGGTGTGCTGGATACTGGCTCCTCTACACTGACAGCTCGCTACTTTGGGGGTATAATACAATTTATTACTAACTACCACATAGCACCATATATCTCCTAGTAGGCTCTAGGGGATAAAACTGTTCTATGGGGGTAACTGTGGTATTAGAAGGGAGAGGGAGCCTCTGGAGTGGGAGTGGTGCAGAAGATGTGCGCTCTCCCAGGAGCACTGGGAGGATCTAGACTCTTCTAGCTTTGTGTATCTACTTGATATGTTACTAAACACTGTCAAGTTTGACGTAATTCTTGTTACACCTGTTAATGACCTAGAATACCGGATGTTGTGGTAGACGTACCTAAGCGTTCCAAGAGACGCACACATCTTAATGGGAGCTTCCCGCAGTCACCACCGGCCGCGCGCGCACCTACGAGTATTCGAGAGGACACTGACAGGTGAGCACTCTTAATCTATTTGAATTTCTAGCATCTTCCATGATCCGCTATGAACTTCACTGATATATTAAGAGTTGGACAGGTAACCCCCCGAGATTATAGATATTATAGATATTATAGATATTATAGATATTATAGGAAAGCTTGCTAGCTATTTTTACGAACGTTTGTGGAATTTCTTAGGAGTTCCACTGATCCTACAAGAGCTCCTAGGAGTTCCACTGATCCTACAAGAGCTCCTAGGAGTTCCACTGATCCCACAAGAGCTCCTAGGAGTTCCACTGATCCCACAAGAGCTCCTAGGAGTTCCACTGATCCCACAAGAGCTCCTAGGAGTTCCACTGATCCCACAAGAGCTCCTAGGAGTTCCACTGATCCCACAAGAGCTCCTAGGAGTTCCACTGATCCCACAAGAGCTCCTAGGAGTTCTCGTGGAACCTTTTAAAACTTCCAGAAGCTCTATCACAGCTTGTCGGAGTCGTCGCAAACTTCTATCAACTCTCTTATATTAGTACCACATTCTTTCTCAATTACCAAAGCCCTGTTGATACATCTGATATCTCTAGAAACTTCTTCTAGGGTGAAGATGATGTCTGACATTTTTGTCGTCCCTCTGGGCAGTGGCACCTTAGAGACGCTCTGGTACTTAGTATAGTACTGCTCTTCAGTGTAAACGTATGTAACCAGCTTAGTCTCACCAGAACTCATGACCACTCCTCTGGCATACATGCGCTCCAGTAACATTCCTTTAGATGAACCAGGTTTATACACTTTGCCTTTGTTAGTTAAAACCTTGCAGAACTTGCTAATGTCTTCTACTTTCTCTGCCTTTCTGAGGACTTTTCTATATGCTTTACGAGCTGCTTCATGACCTTCTGTAACTAGTATAGTTATAATCTTCTTGAAGATGTCTCTGGCAATTGGAGGAGCACTACTCTTGACTGATTTATATCCAGCAATCTTTAGGCTATTGTCTGGATATACGAAGACGTAGTGCTTCTTCTTCTTGATTATGAGCTCCTTTACTGGTGCCTCTTTAACTAGTCTAATGTTCTTGGGACACCTAGAATGTACCACATCTAAGAACTCATCTACTTTGCTGCCGGGAGTCAGAAAGAGACTATCGGTGTCTCCGTAGATCACGGTAATTCCCATACTCTTAGCAAGCTTCCTAATCTCTTTGGCTATTCTGCGACCAGTGGTAGTTACTACATCGTTCAACTCAGTTGATACAATAGGGTTAGTCCCGCTGGCCCTCTCTGCAAATGCTCCTATAGTACTGTTGTTCAGCTCCTTATCAGCCAGCTGGGCGGCATCTGCTAGCTTATACTCCTTGCTATCCTTTCCGTATAACTCCATAGCTTTCTTCATCTTTTGCTTACTCTCTTCTCTCATTCTGAGTCCCTCATCTAGGCTAGCCGGTGTTAGACCCATAGGCTCTTTCAGAAAATACACAGCTTTTCCAGATTCACACCTTAGCTTATAGAACTGGTCGCAATACTCGCAGCCTCTGCAGCTTTCTCCAGCCTTACATTCATCGGGTGGATTCATGTACATTGTGGAAGGGCATGTGTTATACGCAATCGCTATGTTAGGATACAGAGAGCTAAAGTCCACTGGTTGAACATCTTGCCATCTTCCAGGAATTACGTCATGTACAAAACCCCCTCCAGGCTGCATACTTTCACTCATAGGTTCATCAAGTAGCATTCTTCTTTCTGCAGCCTTCATACACAGTCTACCACTTACCTGGGCCACCATGCCACTTGTCAACTGCTTTTGCATATGCACTCCTGTTCTGGAATATACTGCGCGCATTCTTTCCCATACGGAGAAGTGTTTGTAAAGCATAACAGGTAGATAAGAATCGTGAGCTGAGTACTCGATTAGTTTGAGCTTCTCAGATAATGTACCCTCTTCGTAGATGCGGCGCTGCTCCACATAGCTCAGATCTTTCTTATCATCCTTTAGATACTTTTTCGATACCTCTCCAAGTTTCATACTCTCCTTCTCCTCGTTGGGTATTAGCTTATCTAGATAGGGGTATATGTCTATGAATGATACTCCTGGAAGTATAGGACACATTCCACTATCTGAGTCAGAGCTTTTCTTGTCTAGCTTTTTTGTCCTAATTACGTAGGGATCGAATCCTGTTGCAGGATGTTTGGGGAGGGGCTGCAGATTTCTCATGAACTCTTTACATATGGCTGGTAGATCTAGATTGTATAAGTTATACCCAGTAACTACATCTGGTGCATCTTTATATATTGTCTCTATCCACTTCTTTGCCATGTCCAAAGAGTTCTCACATAGTATCGCCTGGATCCTGTAGGGGCTTCCTGGTTCATTTGGATAGGTTATCTTCTCTGGATGAAAATCCTTGGTGTACCACACTTTGGCTATACCATTGCAGTAGTAAGAGGTCATGTACCACCTACAGTTGGGATCTGATACATTAAGTGATAGGACTTCAATATCTGTTGCTGCAATTTTGGGAGCGTAATTAAACTTTTGCACCTCTTGCTCAGTGCTGGGTCTTATGCTAATAAACTCCTCTCTATCAACACGCTGCTTGTATGAGTAAGTTATATGGTTCGCACCGAATATATTTAGAGATCCTAGGAATTGCTCTTCTTCTGTTAAAAAGGTATTACATTTCCAGATTATTCCCAGTCCTAATTCGTTGATGACAGTTCTGCTGACTCTTTCTAGAGCTAGGTAAACTTTGTAATCATTGCAGCTAAACTTAATAGCATGTCCCACTTTTCTATACATCATAAATCTCTCTCCCATTGACTGAACTTTTACACTGTTCTGATAGGCTCCTAATCTTGACATAATCTCTATCCTAGCGTTAGTACATCTTTCTGGAGTTTGTGCACCTATTATAACTCTGTAGTATGCTGGCATACTCAATACTCTTAGTGCACCTTTCTCATCCTTTGCTAGTATACTAGCGTATCCAGTAACTTTGTTATTACCGGCTCTTGACCGGACGTACTCATTGGCTACTACACATCCACAGAAGGATAGGACCTCCTCTACTACAGAGTGCTCCTTCTCCATCGTAGATTTCCCTCGCTAGGTGTATCTTTATAATTTTTAAACGCCTATCTGGACATCATAGTAATTCGACAAAGTGGTGTAAATCTCAGTGTAGCTCAGGTGATATTCTATTAATCTCAATAAAGCTCAGGTGACATCTTAGTAATCTTACTAATCTTAGTAGAGTTGTAGTAACCTTAGTAAAGCTCGTGTGACATCCTAGTAACCTTATTGAGTTGTGGTAATCCCATTAGAGTTTACTTGATATCCTAGCAATCTTATTGAGTTGTAGTAATCTTAGTACAGCTCAGCTGACATCTAAGTAACTCTTTTGAGCTTTCTAGATCTTAATTAACATACTGCTAACTTGATAGAGTTTTAATAGAGTGTAGAATATACCACATTTCTGTAAGTCTCTGTAATGTACTTGGAAGGTACTTTGAATCTCAAGTGAGCTTCTGGATCATTCTCGTAAGCTCGTCTACACTTGAAGATGAACTCGTTATCTTGGTTAATATATCCATATGCGTTATCGCTCTCGTGCCATCTTTTGCAGATGCCACACCACCAAGAACATCCTGTAATTTTCCTGTAGTTGTAGTAACCATTCTGGTAGTTCCACAGGGCCAACCCGTAGAACTGAGGTAATACTAAAGGGTTTGCATATCTTGAGATGTTGTCAGATTCTCCACTATCTTTGTCTGATATCTCTGGAGCCAATTCGATGCTCTGATCATCGTGGGAGTGCCTCAGGTAATAATTATCTAGTCTACCTGGAGTTATATCTACTAATCTTCTTTTGTATACTCCATCTTTAAACTTGTATTGCCCGATTACCCTAAGTCCACCATGCTTTCTGTAGATTGACCTGTCACACTTAATCCCCAGTTTGCGTTTGAGTCTCCTGGCCATCTTGAGGCACCCTGATTTCCAGCAGTTCTTGAAGTAACACCCGTTAACTATTAGGTGCATGCCTACCTTTTGGGCACATTTAGCAATCTTCCAGTAGCACCTCACAATTTGATTGTATTTCTTATAGAAGTACCTAGTTACAAACTCTTCTATGGAGCTTTTGTGATCCCTTATATCTTCGTCGAATTCCATACAAGGTCTAGCAGTGTCGTCGATCACCACTTCGCACCATCCCATTCTGGGATCTAAATCATCTTTGAATAATGGCCATGGGAATATTCGATACTTGTGTAGAGTCATGGAGAATAACAGTATGCTAGGATATTCTTGGGCTTCTAGAGCCTCCAGAGCTTGACTCAGAGTTCTGTAGAATTCACTAACTATCATTGTGACTACCACGACTGCTACACATTTGGCGAATCTCCGGTATGCTACTTACTTCTTTTCGGTTTATATTAAATCTATGCAATTGCTAAGATCTAACGGATATACTAGAACTTTGTATAGTATAATGAAGGCCATCAAGAAATTACTAGGACTGCGCGATCCTAAGAATCCTCCTGAGCGCACTCCGGAGAAGGTGAAGCATGCCAACTTCAATCATCATATCAGATTGTCTACTACTATATCTGGGATGAGTTCTAATGATGCTAGCTCAGGTAGCATAGTCATGTCGGACTCTACTGGATCTTTCCTAGTTGTGGATCTACCCAGCGAGGATTACAGACGCACTGCTTATGTCACAGATTCCGAAAGACCACCAGTGTTTCCCGAGGAGCCTAGATCTCCTAAGCCTCGCAAAAGCTCTAGGAGGCATAGACGCTGTGTAGATTACGCGGACATTCCCAGTGCTCAGCAAATCTCTCTCGAATGCCCAGAAGCCTTCTCTAGCTTTACTAGAAATCAACAGATCTCCCACGAGCCCTGTCAAGCTCTTTCCAATCTTACTGAATTTGAGCAAGTTTTTCATGAGTCCTCTCAAGCTCCACAACTTGTAGAAGATCCTCAAAGTCGTCAGATCTCTATAAGTGTTACTGAATCCACTGTAACCTCTTTGACAATTGCCGGATATCCACTGGAGAAGTACAAGCCCCGTGTGCTCCCTCCGTCTCCATCGCGCTGTGGACATAAGCGAGAATCCAGCAATGTTCGTCTGCGCTCTACTATGACCAATGGAAATGTGAGAGCTAAGATAGAATTCTTTGAGTCTAGAAATTGCTAGTATATGTTAAAAGAGTTTTTGTAGAGTTGATAGAATATTCTTGGAGTTACTACTGGGATGTCAGTAGCTTTGTAGAGTTGATAGAATATTCTTGGAGTTACTACTGACATCCCAGTAGCTTTGTAGAGTTGATAGAATATTCTTGGAGTTACTCGTGACATCCCAGTAGCTTTGGATAACAACCACGAACATCACAGTAGCCTTGTAGAGTTAATAGAATATTCCTGGAGTTGCTAGTTACATCCCAGTAGTTTCAGAGAGTTCATAGAATATTCCTGGAGCTACTAGTAAGATCTCAGTAGCTCTGTAGAGCTTTGTATAATTACTAGTAAGATCCCAGTAGTTTCAGAGAGTTCATAAAATACTCTCGGAGTTACTAGTAAGATCCCAGTAGCTTTGTAGAGCTTTGGATAATTGCCACTGATATCCCAGTAGCTTTGTAGAGCTGCAGTATTTTAATAGAGCTTTATATCGGCTTGAACCCCAGGGCTAGCATGGTGTCTTCTATAGAAGCTCCTGGAGATTCTTGCACCTTACCACATTTGCATAGAGCTTTATGCAAATTGGGGAATCTTTCTCTAAAGATGTTACAATTCACAGCAACATCTTCATCTTCGCAAAGACTCTCTAACAGCTCTATGGGTGCCGAACCTTCATAGAACCAGTAGAGTTCTATAGGTATTTCTCCATATCTAGGAATTTCCCATTCGTTATACTTACATAACAGACTCAGGTGCTTCTTTTCCAGATTGAACATACCACATACTTTGTCTAGCAACTCCCAATTGTGTTTTATACTCATGCAACTCTTCAGAAAGGTTACAAGATCTTTTCTGAGATCCTTGGGATTTCTCTCAGCTCTTACCTGCTCTATAAATCCTGTCAAGTTACACACGTTTAGTATAGCTGTATTCTTCTCCTTTAGGTCCATCCTACACACCTCATATATGTGTCTGTATCCATCTACTAACCCAGATTCCAGTAGGGTGAGGATTCCCATAAGATCCTTGGCAGCTACACACTCATCCATGGCATACTTGGCACGCGATTGTAGTACTCTTAGTATATTTCTATCTACAGTGAATGATCTCATGACGTTGTCTATTACTCTTAGTTTGGCAGATCTTAGATATCTTGTCCAGTTTCTCGGTGTTCTGTGAATACCTGTAGTTCTGTGAGGTTCTATAGCAGCTTCTGTGAATGCTACGTGATGTGGGTAGTTCATAATGTCCCAGACCCACTCCCTGAGTAGAGTGTAATGTCTAAGTTTCCGAAGGTTTTCAGGGTTCATACTCTTTCTGATGTTGCGCCAAGATCCACGAATACTCCTCAGTGTCGGTAATAGCTCTTGGAATACTCCTAGTCTTATTATATCTTTTCCAGATACTATACTTACCTTGGATCCACCTGGGACTCTTATAGTGTATAACTCAGTTAGATCAACCTTGCGGTAGTTTACGATCTCAGATGGTACTCTTTTACATCTGATAAATTCTTGTATCTTACTATCGAGTATTCTACTCTTAATGACTTCGTTCCAGCTTTTGCACACTCTCCTAAGCGTGGGTAGATATGCAATTATCCGTATGAATACTAATAGCCAATATTCATCTATGGGATAAAACGGGTTTACAGTAGATATCTCCATTTCTATAGAGATCTCTCCATTACATAAGCTAGATAAGTTTTAACTTAGTTGTACACTTGTCGGGCATCTTGCACAGCCCTCGGACTTCCAGGGGTCCCCAGGAGAGATGATAATTTGTACACAGAGTTTCTCTTGTTCATCACTCCATGCACATATGTGTCAACCCTTAACTTAGAGCTCTCCCACAGCTCGAAGATTCTGAAGTCTTGTCCTGCCTCCCACTTTTCCACGAGGCAGTAGATGATCTTGTCAGGCTCTATATCCTTCTTGAGTCTTTTACAGTAAGCATAGTCGTCTTCACCCTTCTTGCGACTCAGTAGCTCAAAGATCCATTCAGAAGGTCCTATAGCATCCTTGAGATTCTCAGTGTCAAAAAGTTCTGTGTGAAATATGTGAATATTATCGCAGTAGTCTGGATCTAATCCATCACATATGGTCTTCCTGAAGTCTATTCCAGGATACAGGTTTCTGTAATCGTTGGCGGCGTAGAGTAACACTCTATATTCTCTTGGAGATTGTGATGAAGACTGAGATGTCTCACAACTACTCGAAGAGCTATCTCTAGATATGCTAAGTTTTGACATAGATCTTGAAAGTTGTCTATTGTTCTTGGGAGATTCTAATTTACGATTAGTAGCCCCCATAGCTAGAGCCTCTATTCCATACATACTTGAGTTTAATATAGTTTATATAGTTCTGTAGAGATCACACGAATTTACTAGAGTTTTAGTAGACTTATCAGAGTTCATCAGAGCTCTAGTAGGCTCTGGTAAATTTACTAGACATCACAGAAGCTCTACTGAGTTTATCAGAGCTCTAGTAGACTCTGGTAACTTTACTAGACATCACAGGAATTTCTGTGATCTCTACTAAACTTAACAGAGTTTACTAGAGATCACAAAAGCTCCACGGAGTTTATCAGAGCTCTAGTAAGTTTACTAGACATCACAGAAGTTCTAATGAGTTTAATGGATCTTTTAATTAATGTTGAACACCCATATAGGTATGTCCGAGGTGTTCAGATGTTCGTAGACTCTAGTAATATATTTAGAAGCTTTGGGCCCCTTTCTAATGTGTATGACATGCGTGATGGGCAAGGCTTCACAGAGACTGCAGAAGCTGGCAGCGCCTATCCTACCACTATCATCCCTCAAAGCTCCTGGATAATAACACCATCCATATTCTTTTGTGAAATCATCTATGAGCTGAGGTGGTTCTAGCATCCCACACACGCTTACAGACTTTGTATTGTTTGTACACGCTCCTATGGAGTTGAGCAATCCGTATAGACTTGGATTGATATTAGTGTAGCTTATCTCAACTTCTGAATATATTAGCACTAGTACAGGAACCTCCTTACTTTTGTGAGAAATGTTCCTACAGTCCTGATGATGTACGCCACCACGAGGTAACTGTCTTATGTCTAGGGATTTAGTAGATTTGAGCCCCATCTTTGTCGCTACTCCAAACTTATTATCATTAATGTAGCACTATACACTTTTAACAAATTAACAACATTGCTAATATTATCAAATTCCAGATAGCTTCTGGTAACACTGAAGTACTTTTTCCAGATGGAGTATTCATGCTAATAGGGTTGAAGCCTAATGGAGATCCACTAGCCTTAGGAGAGCTGTTACAGCCTCCGGAGACACTACAGAGATTCGAAGAGCACCCACAACTTTGGTAAGCATCTGCTGCGCATGTGGCACCAGTAGAGATTGGCTTGAGTGTACACAGCGATTCAGTATTGTTAGTAGTTATCAGAGAAGTTAGATTAGCATTAGCAGACAACTGAGATGGCCAAGGACCACTCAGTAGATTACTAGATAAGTCTAAGCTTGTGAGAGCTTTGAGATTTGACATAGAGCTTGGTACACTTCCTGTCAATCCGTTACTCCTTAGACTTATGAATTGCAATCTGTAATTCACCGGATAGTTAGTGGGGAGTCCTCCAGATAGGCTATTCCTTCCCAGATCTACAGATGTTAGAGAATCTCCAGCAAAGATGTTGGCTGGCAGAGAACCTCCCACATTGCAATTGAGCAGCGTGAGAGTTCTTAAGAACATGTTGTTTATGTCAACACTCAAAGATCCTCCCAAATTTACGTTGGTCAGACTGACAGACCTAGGTATTACCCTAGTTACTAAAGCTGTCCCGTTGTCATATATGGTTGGCAAACATGTTATACCTTGCCAGTTATTAGCGCAGGCATCTACAAGATTAGTAGATGTCCAGCCGATTGCCGAAGCTCCTGGAAATGAGCTGACAAAGTTAGCAAATGCTACATCTACAAGATCTGACTGTGCAGACTTGGAGAGTATCCAGATTATTAGTAAAGCTCCTAATATCTTCATAGTATCTATTAGCCCACTTATATTTAGTATAATATGTTTTAATATCTTCTGAGATCATTAAGCTCTTAGTAAGTTCTAAGAGACTACACGATGTCATGACAGCTGTTAGAAGATTGTGAGATCTTCTAATAGTTGCAGAGAGTTTTAGTTAGATCTCTAGAGTTTTTAATAATTACGTCAGAACTAGTATCACTCTACAGTCTTCAAAAGTGGATGAGATGTTACAATCCTTAAGTACTAAGTGCATATCTAAAGCTTCTAGGTCTAGACCAGGTCTGGGGATAATGTCAAAGTAGGCTAACATTCTCGAGATTCCAGTACTCCTCACTTTGCCACAGAAGTAGCTCACCACATCATATTCAGATATGACATTTACATGATCCGACTGTGTAGATTTGGACAGTATCCAGATTATTAGTAGTGCTCTTAGTATCTTCATAGTATCTGCAAGTCCATTTACAATGTATAATATCTTTTAATATCTTGTAAGCTCCTAACAATTACATAGAGTTTCTATTGGATCTCTGGAGCTTTTAATAATTACATTAGAACTAGTGTTACTCTGCACTTTCCAGCGGTGGAGGAGGCGTCGCCGTCTTAGCAAGCTTAGCCATCTTAGTGATATTGTGACCTTTTATGCCAGCACACTTAGTCTTTACGACTGTGGCCATAGCTACCAAAATTGCTATACATGAAAGAACCAGTGCTACTATTCCTAGAGCTTTTGCAAGGTTCACAGAAGATTCAGTAGCCTCTATCTTCTCAGTGTTGCTTTGTGCGACTGGTGCCATCAACATGCTATTCGCAATTGCTGTTATGTTTGCGAGGGCCTGTTGATATCTTAATTCCATAGCAGCTCTTTGTCTTGCCAAGGATTCTTCCACGTCCACATTGGCCTGATTCTTTAGTGCAGTATATGTGTCTTCCAGAGCTTGTTGGACCACCGAGAAGTTTCTTTGTATTCTCTGGTAAAGCCCACTAAGGTCTGGATACTCCACCTTTACTGTGATAGTAGTGTTGACATTAGATTGGGTGTACTGAGTTAGGTTGAGACTAGCTGCAGCTTCTGTAAGACTGTTAGAAGCTCTAGTTAATAGTGCTTGGATCTCTGCAGCATAGTTGTAACCTTGTTGAGCTCCTACAAAGTTGGGAAGATTGGGTCTATCTATGAGGGTACTGAACACATCAACAGGATATGCTACAAAGCTGTTGATGCTGGCCTTGCATTGGAAGCGGTTGCAGACTATCGTATCAGACCCGTCCTTTACAACAACGTCCAATACTGCTCCGTCGGATACTGATACTGTTGATGTACATACTCCCTGTGCACTACATACAGACTGTCCTGCTACAGTCAGATTGGTGTCTCTAGAGCTCCAGCCACCTAGTACACACTTTTGGGATCCGCTCTCACTTCTGTAAGATACTGAGAGTTTAGGACATAGATTAACATTGTTGATATATGCAGCTTCATAGTCAATGCCATCCTTAAGTACGAAGTCCATTTGTAGAGTGTCGGGATCCAGGCCAGGTCTAGGAATTATGTCAAAGTAGTCTAACATTCTAGAGATTCCACTACTCCTCACTTTTCCAGAGAAGTAGTTCACCATGTCATATCCCGGTATGACATAGCTGACACATGACCTGGGCTGATGTAGGAACTTATCCATCTCGTATGTCAGACAATCATATCCAGCATTTCCTATTCCATAGAGTCTGTCCATTTCGTCCACAACTTCACCATTCTCCTGAAGATATAAGATCTTCCTACCATCCAAGTTGGTGATGAGTGTTGGCACAATCTCATCTTCAAATCTGGCACTTATGGTATATAGTGGAACTTTACCCAACACCTTGGAATAGTAGATGCACGCCGCAGGGTAAAGACCTTGTGGCGATATAGTACCAGTCTG
>VFQO010000616.1_pt1 | contig 35691 bp, 27 predicted proteins | sample 3512331 | NCBI WGS metagenome assembly VFQO01 (sample SAMN10412371, study PRJNA504923) | tailings metagenome | isolation source: Replicate 3 from Balatoc abandoned mine | place: Philippines: Itogon, Benguet | collected 2017-08-28 | reverse complement strand
TAAAATGGCCGTGAGAGCCATGGTAGACATGGGTATGAAGAAAAAAGACCGTCGAGAAAAAGGCAATATTGACCAGATTGCTGCTACCATTTTATTACAAGAATACCTGCAAAACCGGTAATGGTTGGCCGAAGCTTTGTGGGTTCGGGCTTTAGGGGTACTTTTGCAGCGATCTAATTTAAATTTTCTATGATTCTTCCTATTGTGGCGTATGGTGCGCCGGTTCTACGTAAGATTGCGCAACCCATTGCGGCCGATTATCCTGAATTGTCTAAACTGATTGAAGACATGTGGGAAACCATGTATTCCAGCAATGGGGTGGGTTTAGCGGCACCGCAGATCAACCACGATATCCGTTTGTTTGTGGTAGATTCTGAACAGATTTTCGAAAACTTGGAAGACGACGAGAAAGGAAAATACAATGATGCGCCTGGCATTAAGAAAGTATTTATCAATGCCCAAGTAGAAGCCATTCATGGCGAAGAGTGGGCGTATAACGAAGGTTGCTTGAGCATTCCCAAAATCCGCGAAGACATTATGCGGGGTGAATCCGTTACCATGACCTATTACGACGAAAATTTCAAGCAGTACCGTTCTACATTCTCGGGCATTACAGCCCGTGTAATCCTGCACGAATACGATCATATTGAAGGAAAATTGTTCATTGATTACTTGAAGCCTTTGCGCAAGAAAATGTTGCAGAGCAAGCTGAACGATATCAGCAAGGGGAAAATCAAAGTAGATTACAAAATGAGTTTTGCCAAATGAGGTATGCGTCATTGCTTCTAATTGCCTTCCTTTCATTCAAGCGCTCACAGGCGCAGGATAGCACAATGATCATCGACGAAAAGCGGTTTACTTTATCGGAAGTAGTGGTGCGCAATAACATAGACTACAAAATGCTGCTCGACCGCATTAAAAACGATACCAGTTTTTACAAAGCTTTCAAAACCTTACGCATCATCGGTTTTAGCAGTTACAATAATATCCAGATGACGGATAAGAAGGGAAAAATAACGGCTTCCATGCTAAGCAAAACCCGTCAGAACCACGATGGCAAATGCCGCACCATGGATGTATTGGAAGAAACCGTTACTGGTGATTTTTACGATAGCGATGGCGATTACAATTATACCACGCCTGAACTCTATGCGAGTTTGTTTTTTACTAAGGGTACCATTTGCGGGGAAACCAATATTGTGGGTGGTCAACGAAAGGGCAAGGGAGGGAAGAAAGGCATTGAAAAACACAAGGAACAATTGAAAATGTTGTTCTTTAATCCTGGTAAGAAAATATCAGGGATTCCTTTTATTGGCGACAAGTTGGATCTCTACGATGAATCTGCGCACAAGTATTATCAATACCGCTTAGACATTGAAGAATACAAGGGCGAACTCTGTTATGTTTTTTCCATCCTACCTAAAGACGATTTGGGTTTCTTAAAGAACGACCGCATTGTGGTAGACCAGATGGTTACCTGGTTTAATATGAAAACCATGAACGTGATGGGGCGTAACTATGCCTTGAGTTATAAAGCTGGGGTTTACGATTTTGATGTGAGTATGGAAGTTGAAATGATCAACTTGGGCAATAATCTTATTGTGCCTAAAACCCTTCGCTACAAAGGCAATTGGGATGTAATCTTCAAGAAAAGAGAGCGGGCAATTTTTACCGCTACGATGTTCGATTTCAAGAAGCCATAGTCCTCCAAATTTACGTCTACATTGCCTTCGAAATTGCATTGCGAAGGTGGGTAAACAAACAAGCACCCCGAAGGGTGCTTGATGTAAGGCAAGGATTAAATTTGTTGAAAGTCTTATAAACCCAACTTTCTGCCTTGTAGGGTACGGGTTTTCTTGTCACTCTTGGTAACATCGGTGAGTTTAACCACCAGCTTCACATCGGCTACACTGCCATTGGTTACGCCGGCAGCGGCTCTGTAAATATTTTTATCATAGGGAATTTCTACGGTTCCGTTGTCCCAGTTATTACCAGCCACCACAAATTTGTCTTCGCCCTCGGCTGGAACAAATAGGAAGCTGTTTCCGTTTTCGAAGCTTACGCGCAGACCATTTAAATCGGCTGATTCAATGATGCCGGGTGTATAGGCTGGTATAATAATTTCGTTAATGAGTTTTCCATTGATGAATCGTACACTTCCAGATGCCACTTCCGCCTTAGCACTGTCTAGTGCGCGGGTTAAAATTAACTTCTGGTCAATGTAGAACTGTACTCTCTTCACGTCTACATTGTAGGCCATGAGTTTCATCTGCAATTCGCGCGAGAAAGGAACATACTGACTCTTGTCAATAGACGCTGCATTGCTGGGCGGAGCATATGAATTGTTTGCTGCAGGGTTGTTCTGTGGAGTGCTGCTTTTTAAATAGCCTTTAGAGCTGCTGCTGCTTTTTCCGCCGGCACAGCTGGTGAACAGCCCTAATCCCACCAAAACAATGCCTGTTAATAAACGAGACATATCTTTTTTTTTATGTTCAGAAAATAAAATGCAATTCGCTTCGTTTTAAGTACGGATAGTAGGGGGGTGTTACGTTTCTTAAAACATTTCAACTTCTAAGTTCTGTCTATTTTCTGAATTTTCCGTATTGTAATCTATTACCCTTTTTGAAAGCGATTATAATAAAGCTTCGTCTTTAATATTCAATAATCCTATTTAATTGCCTGTCAATCATTTGGTTGTGTTTGTTTACCTAAAATTTAGGTTGATAGGCAATTTCCATTTTTAATGGCTATCGCCTTTTTAAAAATCACTAGTAGTTGGTATGCCTTAATGGGCTATCAAAAGCTATTTCCCTCTCTTTTTTGCGTATTTATCGCTATTTGCCCCCTTTGTCTTTGGGTAAATTGGATGACTAAATCCACTTTATGCGTTTACTGGATCGACTCTATCAATACCTGGAACACCAGAATATCAGTGCCTATGCTTTTGAACATGCCTGCGACCTGAGCAATGGCTATCTCGGCAAACAAAAAAGGGGCAAGGGTACCATGGGTTCTGAAGTACTCTTGAAAATTCAGGCTTGCTTTCCCGAACTTAATATTCATTGGTTGCTGACAGGCAAGGGGAGAATGCTGCGGCAAGCCCTTCCTTATATTGCAGAAGGAGATCCTGAGATGGAGATTGTACAACTACTTCAAGAACGCATTGTATTGCTGGAAAAATCTTTAAAAGATAAAAATGAATTGATTCATCTGCTCAAAAAAAAGCGCCCCGATAAAAACCGGGACGCTACTGCTGTATGAATTAAATCAAACCTTGATAGTATGATAGTATACTAGGGTGTTTGCTTTGTGTTAAGCATTTTCTTCTGCATAAGAAGATACTGGCTCGCAGGTACAGATTAGGTTTCTGTCTCCATGTGTATTGTTCACTCTTGCCACACTTGGCCAGAACTTGTTCAGGGTTACATAATACAATGGGAATGCTGCTTCCTGTCTGGTATAAGGACGGGTCCATTCGTCTGCACATACTACAGCTTGTGTATGCGGTGCATTTTTTAATGGATTATTGGCCTTATCTGCTTTACCAGATTCTATGTCTTTGATTTCACCGTGAATGGCAATTAAGGCATCGCAGAAACGATCTAATTCTGCTTTGTCTTCGCTTTCTGTTGGCTCAATCATGATGGTACCTGCTACTGGGAAACTCATAGTAGGTGCGTGGAAACCATAGTCAATCAAACGCTTGGCTACGTCTTCTGCTTCTACACCCGCAGACTGTTTGAATGGTCTTAGGTCTACAATGAATTCGTGTGCACAGGTTCCGTTTTTACCGGTATATAGAATTGGATAATGCTTTTCTAGTCTTGCCTTCATATAATTGGCATTTAGAATTGCGTACTCTGTACTCATTCTGATACCATCTGCCCCTAACATTTTAATGTAGGCATAGCTGATGAGTAAAATGCTCGCCGAACCAAATGGTGCCGCACTTACTTCTAATCCAGTTTTGGCATAACCGGTTAAATGTCCTGGTAAGAAAGGAGCCAGCTTATCGTTTACACAAATAGGGCCCATGCCAGGTCCGCCACCACCGTGCGGAATAGCGAAGGTCTTGTGCAAATTCAAGTGACATACATCTGCGCCAATCATGCCTGGGCTGGTTAAACCAACCTGTGCATTCATGTTTGCTCCATCCATGTATACCAATCCACCATTCTCGTGTATGATGGCACAGATTTCTTTGATGGTTTCCTCAAACACACCGTGGGTAGATGGATAAGTTACCATCAATCCACCTAAGTTGTCTTTGTATTGTTCTGCTTTTGCTTTTAAGTCGGCTACATCAATGTTTCCGGCTTCATCACATTTTACTACCACTACTTTAAAGCCCGCCATGACTGCACTGGCAGGGTTGGTGCCGTGTGCACTGATCGGAATCAATACAATATTTCTATGTGCTTCGTTTCTGCTCTTATGGTATTCTCTAATGGTTAACAAACCAGCATACTCGCCCTGTGCACCACTGTTGGGTTGTAAGCTACAAGCGGTGAAGCCAGTAACTGCACATAGGTAATCGTTGAGTTCTTTTAAAATTTGCTGGTAACCTTCGGTTTGATTTACGGGAACGAAGGGATGTAAACCGCCGAATTCTGGCCAGCTCACTGGAATCATTTCAGTGGCCGCATTCAGCTTCATGGTGCAAGAACCTAAACTGATCATGCTGGTGTTCAAAGAAAGGTCTTTGTTTTCCAATGACTTGATATAACGCATCATTTGGCTTTCGCTATGGTGCGTGTTGAATACCGGATGCGTTAAGTACGCACTGGTTCTTTGCAAATTCGATGGAATGGCCACCGTATTTTCTGCAGGAGCAATATTGCCGGCCGATTTACCAGTTACTCCTTCAAATAGTTTTACCAATGCTTGTACATCGGCTAGGGTAGTGGTTTCGTCAATCGAAATACCAATGGTACCATTCGCAAAAAAGCGTAGGTTGATTTCCGCTTTTTCTGCTGCTGTTTTTACGGCTGCGGCATCTACGCCACTTATATGTAAAGTGTCAAAATAGTTTGCGTTGTTTTGCTGAATGCCCAATGCCGTCAATGCTTTGGCGGTTGTTTGTGCCAACGCGTGTACCCTGCCTGCAATATTTTTTAATCCCTGAGGACCATGGTATACGGCATACATTGCAGCCATATTTGCTAACAATGCTTGGGCGGTACAAATATTAGAAGTAGCTTTTTCACGCTTGATATGCTGCTCTCTGGTTTGTAAAGCCATTCTTAATGCACGGTTGCCCTGCGCATCAATACTCACCCCAATCAATCTACCTGGCATCCCTCTCTTGAAATCATCACTGGTAGCAAAAAATGCTGCGTGTGGTCCACCATATCCCATGGGAACACCAAAACGTTGTGCAGATCCTACGGCAACGTCTGCGCCCAATTCGCCTGGTGAAGTTAATACGGTTAAAGCCAATAAATCGGTAGCCATGATAACGTATGCATTGGCTGCGTGTACGCTATCAATGAATCCTTTGTAATCTTCTACAGAACCATTGTCTGCTGGGTATTGTAATAAGGCGCCAAAATAAGTTTCATCAATGGTAGTGGCTTTGTAGTCTCCAAATACCAATTCAACATTTATGGGTTCTGCTCGGGTAATCAATACCTGCTTGGTTTGTGGGAATACGTTGTTGTCAACAAACAATTTGGGTTTGGTGATATTATCTGTTTTATTGGCAATATGGAACAACATCGCCATGGCTTCGGCAGCCGCTGTGGCTTCGTCTAACAGAGAGGCATTGGCCATTGGCAATCCGGTTAAGTCGGATACCATGGTCTGGAAATTCAACAAGCTTTCCAAACGGCCTTGAGAAATTTCAGCCTGGTAGGGAGTGTACTGTGTATACCATCCTGGATTCTCAAAAATATTTCTTAGGATCACACTGGGAGTGATGGTGCCGTAATAACCCTGTCCAATAAAGTTTTTGTACAATTTATTTTTCGCAGCCAGTTTTTTCAACTCGGTTAGGTACTCAAATTCGCTGATGGCAGGCGGTACATTCAAGTCGCCTTTAATGCGAATACTATCGGGTACGGTCTTGCTGATTAAGGACTCCATATTGGGTTCGTTAATGGCAGCTAACATGGCTTTCAAATCGCTAGGATTGGGTCCTATATGTCTGCGTTGAAACTCGGTGGATTGATGCTGAAATAAATTCATACAGAATCGGGTCTTTTTTGTGGCGCAAAGGTACAAAGTTCAAACAGGAAAATCGCCGCTTTGTTGAGGTATTGACTTAATTTTACAGCGTTGTGATTAATTTCTTAATATGTTTAAAGCAAGCCCGTGGAAGATCTGTTGAATAATTGGGAGAAAAAGTCGGCGGAACACCAAAAAAACTACCAGCAATACCTAAAAAAAGCCAATAAAAACAAGGTATTGAAGGCATTGCCCGATTTGCATGAAGCGACATTTGAAAAAGTCAATTGCCTAGATTGCGCCAATTGTTGCAAGAATTATTCCCCTCGCTTCAAAATGCCTGATATCAAAAGAATCACCAAAGTATTGGGCATGAAGGAAACGGCTTTTATTGAACAATACCTGCAAATGGACAATGAAGGTGATTATGTAGTAAAGTCTACTCCCTGTCCTTTTCTGGGTGCCGATAATTTCTGCAGTATATATGATCATCGTCCATCCGATTGTGCTCGTTTCCCTTACACAGATGAAGATGTACTGTTAAAAAGACCTTTGATTACGATTAAAAATTCCAGCTTTTGTCCTGCAGTATATTATGTGCTGGAGAACCTAATGGTGGTAGCCAAATAATTTTAGTATTTCATTTTTCTGAGGGCAGGTGCTTTGAACCAAGTGGCAATTACTACAAGGATGGTCATGGATCCCCCGAAAATAACCGATGGAATCACCCCCATGATTTTGGCAGCCAACCCGCTCTCGAATTGTCCTAGTTCATTGCTGCTGTTGATAAACATGGAGTTCACACTCATCACTCTGCCCCGCATATGATCGGGTGTTTTCATTTGCACAATCGTGCCTCTGATAATCACGCTGATGCCATCGAGTATGCCGCTCAATAAAAGCGCAAAGAAAGACAGCCAGAATAGTTTGGATAAACCGAATACAATGATACAGGCCCCAAATCCACCCACGGCCCACAATAAAATTTTACCCTGATTGGTTTTCAGTGGAAAGAGGGTAGACCATACGATTATACAGATTGCGCCTATATCGGTAGCTGCGTTCAACCAGCCAAATCCAATGGGTCCTACTGCCAGAATATCTCTGGCAAATACCGGAACCATGGCCACTGCACCTCCAAAGAATACAGCAAATAAATCTAAGGATAGGGCGCCCAAAACTTCCTTGGTTTTAAATACAAATCGTAGTCCTTCCTTTACACTTTCCCAGCCCGTTTTCTCTCCTTTTTTATTGAGCGCTGGTTTGGCTTTTAGCTGGTATAAAAAGAGGATTCCAATGGCAATAAAACTCACAATGATGCTGAATGCACCGGTATTACCAATACCTGCAATTAAAAAACCGGCTGTAGCATGACCACTTACAGAAGCCGATAACCAGATACCCTGGTTCCAAGTGGTGGCACTTTGCAATTGTTGCTTGGGTACAATGGCGGCCAGCATGGTGCCAAATAGTGGTCCGGTAAATGCACGGATAATGCCTGTGCAAAAAATAATTCCGTAAATACAAAAGGCAATCCAGTTTTGTCCCAGTTCTGCCAAAGAGAATTGTGTGCTTAACAGCAGTAAAATGAGTGCGCAAATAAAATAAAATCCAATGCCTCTTAAAAGCAGTTTTCTTTTTTCACTGATATCTATCACATAACCTGCATACAGTGCCAGTGATACAGCCGGAATTACTTCGGCGAGCCCAATCAACCCAATGGCAAAAGGATCATTGGTTAATTCATAGATCCACCAACCCGTAACAGTACCCAGCATCCTTAATCCCATGATGAATAAAAAGCGTCCCGCTAATAAATGCCTGAATTCGCGGATGCGCAACACTTCAAAAGAAGGGTGGTTTTTGAGTGTGTTGGTGCTGGCCATTTTTATGGTTGGAATTGGTTGTTTTGGGTTACGGTAGAAGCATGGTTAGCAGTTGACTAGGGCAGGGTAAAATAATGTTGTCCCTGGTCTAAATCTTTTTCCAGTGCATCCAATATAATATTCACGTGTGCTTCATTGTTGATAAAGTCTGCATTGCTGGCGTCTACAAATATGGTTTTGATATTGTGTTGCTTAATGTAATGCGTATAAGTTTCCTGAATATTAAATAGGTATTCGTCGGGGATGCTCTGTTCGTAAGGACGATTTCTCTTCTTTATATTCTGCTGCAATTTATTTACAGGCGCATGTAGATATATGAGCACATCCGGAAACATTAATTGCTGATGAATAATGTCGAATAGTTTTTGATAGAGCCGGAATTCCTCTTCGGGTAAATTTACTTTTGCAAACAAAAGACATTTGGTAAACAGATAGTCCGAAATGGTTACTGTTTGAAACAATTCCTTGGTATGTACCAGGTCCTTCAATTGTTTGTACCGTTCGGCCATAAAGAACAATTCCAGCGGAAATGCATACTGAGCCGGATTGTCATAAAACTTAGATAGAAATGGATTGTCTGCAAATTCTTCTAGTATAATCCGCGCATTGAGTTTTTGCGCCAGTATATTGGTCAATGTGGTTTTTCCTGCTCCTATATTCCCCTCTATCGTTATAAATTGATGCTTCATGAATTTGCTCCTGAAGGGCAAATTTAGTTTTCGCGGGTATGCTTAGTCTATTTTTTTTTGCACATCGCTGTCGTCGGTACAGATCATCAGTAATTCAGTAGCGGTTTTTTGTTTTAAAGGATGCAACAAATCCGGGGCAATTTCCGCCAGCGGTGCCAAGGCAAACCTTCTTTCTGTCATGGCAGGATGTGGAATTTGTAAGATCGCAGATTCCATCACTAACTGGTCTATCTGCAATATGTCCAGGTCAATAATGCGGGGTCCCAGCTTCACCGTTCTGATTCTTCCCATTTTTGCCTCAATGTTTAGCAGGGTTTGCATTAGGGCTTCCGGACTCAGTTCGGTCTGTATCCATAAAGCCTGGTTAATGAAAGATGGCTGGTCGGTATATCCCCAGGGTGCGGTTTCGTAGAAGGCAGACTGTTTAACAATCTGGCCACATTCTTGTTGTATATAATGAACGGCTTTGGATAGCTGTTCTACTTTGTTTCCTAAATTACTGCCGATTAACAAATAGGCACTCTGCATAGTTGGTAGTATAGTGGGCATCAAATATCTTTAATAATATCTTTATTTGCTAAAAGGTTAACCAACATCTATGAGAGGATTTCTAAAAATTGTTCTGGCCACATTTGTTTCATTGATTTTATTTACCATTATTGGCGTCTTTATTTTAATAGGCATCGCCACAGCTGCTGCTTCTTCCGATAAACCCCTGATTGGTTCAAAAGCTGTTCTGGTCCTCGATTTATCTGTGCCCTTTAAAGAACAATTTGTAGAAGATCCGTTTTCGGCTATTTTAAATGAAGGGGAAGCAGAACCGCCATCTCTTTTTCAGGTGATTCAATTGCTGAAACATGCCCAGAAAGATTCTGCCGTTAAAGGCATGTATATACTTTGTGCCAGCAATGAAAATGGTTTTGCCGCCAGCGAAGAACTGCGTAAAGCTGTTGTTGAATTTAAGAACAGCGGCAAATTTGTAATAGCACATGGGGAAGTCATTTCTCAGAAAGGATATTATATAGCCAGTGCAGCCAATGAAGTTTATTGCAATCCGCAAGGTGGTTTGGAATGGAACGGTCTTTCTTCTAATCTGTTCTTTTTAAAAGGCATGTTGGATAAGCTAGATATTCAACCACAGATTTTTTATGCTGGTAAGTTTAAAAGTGCCACCGAACCGCTTCGAGAAACACAGATGACAGAAGCCAACAAATTACAGACCAGTGTATGGCTCGGCGAATTGTACAATCAGATGCTGCAGGCTACTGCTTTGTCTCGTAGTAAAGACACTGCTTTTTTAAGAGAGCTGGCGGTAAAGGGAATGATTCAGACCCCTGCCGATGCAAAAAAATACGGATTGATAGACGACTTAAAATACGACGATGAGATTAAGGCAGTCATTAGTAAAAAATTAAAACAAGAACTAAAGTCTAAAATCAATTTTGTTACGCTCTCTGATTATGCACAGGCAACTGATTTTGAGCCATCAGGTTCTGAAAAAGTGGCTTTGGTGTATGCCAATGGTGATATCGTTTCAGGTCAGGGAGACAATGAATCCATCGGAAGTGACAATTATAAAAATATTCTGCGTAAAATTCGTTTTGATAAATCTATCAAAGCCCTGGTATTCAGAATTAATTCTGGCGGGGGGAGTGCATTGGCCAGTGAAGTAATCTGGAGAGAAATTTCTTTAATCAGAAAAGAAAAGCCGGTTGTGGTGAGTATGGGTGATGTGGCCGCATCGGGAGGATATTATATTGCTTGCAATGCGGATAGTGTTTTCGCCAATGCCAATACCATTACGGGTTCCATTGGGGTTTTTAGTGTGGTGCCCAATATGCAGGCTTTCTTTAAAAACAAGCTGGGGATTACGTTTGACGGCGTTAAAACAGCGCCTTATGCGGATATGGGAGATATCAGTAAGCCCCTGAATGATAATGAAAAAAGATTTTTGCAGGCTTCTGTGGATAGTATTTATGCTACTTTCCTAAGCCGTGTTGCCAACGGTAGAAAACGTCCGGTTCCAGCTATTGATAGCATTGCGCAGGGCAGGGTATGGACGGGAACTACTGCTTTAAAAATTGGGTTGACCGATAGAGTAGGTGGCTTGCAGGATGCCATTGATTGTGCTGCCCGTATGGCGGATATTAAAAAGAACGACGTGAAACTGAAAGAATATCCCGAGAAGAAATCCCTGATTGAGCAAATCATGGGTGGCTATAAAAAATCGGTTTCCCAGTCATTCATCAGCGAACAGGTAGATCCTTCTTTGATGCAAGTAACCCGCGAATTAAAACAGGTGAAGCAGATGGTGGGTGTGCCTCAGACCCGATTGCCCTTTTTAGTGAATATACAATAGCATCTAGGGAATAAATAATAGATTTGTTCCTAAATTATTTGGATGCAGCAAGCGTATAGTCAACTCAGGGCCATGGTGGCCATTACCAAAGGAAGTCTGCGCGCCATTTTTAGAAGTCCGTCTTCTGTCGTGTTCAGTATTGCTTTCCCTTTGATTTTTATTCTGGTGTTTGGCTTTATTGGAAGTGGCGGTAAAATCAATGTCAATATAGCTTTTGATGAAAAGTCTGATACGGCTAATCCTGTGTATCTGGGTTTGAAAAATATTTCTGGTATCAAAGTCTCCAATAAAAACGGAGTGACCTTACAAGAAGACTTAGAAAAAGGCAGAATTACTGCGTTGTTGAAAATTACAAAAAATACATCTGTAAAAGGAGATAGTACTGCCTTATTACAAACTCCTTATTTGATTCATTTAACCAGTTCGGAAGCAGCTAATCCACAGAATTTACAAGTGCTGCAATCTATACTGAATGCAGTTATTAGTGGTATTAATCAACAACAATATCCTGCAGCACCAACTATTGCTGCTATCAGCAAGGATGTAAAAAAGATTCCAGGAAGAGTGTACAGAACCATTGATTTTATTTTGCCTGGACAATTGGGTTTTTCTTTGTTGAGTGCGGGGGTGTTTGGGGTGGCTTTTCTGTTTTTCAATTTGAGACAGCAACTGGTGTTAAAGCGCTTTTTTGCAACGCCAATTCAGCGTCCCTATATTGTTTTAGGCGAAGCATTGAGCCGCGTTATTTTTCAATTGATTACGGCTGTCATCATTATACTGATTGGCCATTTTGTTTTTGATTTTACCCTGGTGAACGGCTGGGTAACATTTGCCCAGATCATGGTATTAAGTTTTATTGCTTTGCTCTTGTTCATGGGCTTTGGATTTATTGTGAGCAGTGTAGCTAAAACAGAGAGTACCATTCCACCCTTTGCCAACCTGATTACTTTACCCCAGTTTTTACTGGCGGGTACTTTTTTCTCTATTGATAATTTCCCATCTTGGTTGCAACCCATTTCAAGGGTATTACCTTTGACGCATTTTAACAATGCCATGCGCAATATTGCATTTGAGGGGGCCGGATTGTCGGACTGTTTGTTTGAATTAGGAATATTGGGAATCTGGATGGTGGTGGTATATGCCATTGCTTTTAAAACCTTTAAATGGGAGTAAAATGAAATTGATAAAACTGGGATTGATTAGTTTTTTAGTGCTGGGTACCATCATTACTTCTATTGGATTATTGTTTCCTTCTACCGTATTGGTGTCTAGGGCAGTAGACGTAAATGCCAGTATCGTTAAAATTAAACCCATGGTGGCCAATATGCACCAATGGCCTTTGTGGATGGAAGGGATGAAAGATTCTTCTGTTACCATTCATTCCTCTACCAGCGCTCAAATCGGCAATACAGCCGTAACTATTACTGCTGTAACTGATTCTACCATCGTGGCCAGCTGGAAAGGGGCAGATGGGGTAGAACAAATCAGCACCATGAGATTGATTGGGGAACCAACTGCGAATACTGCCATTGTTCAATGGCAATTTGTTCAGCAGATCGGCTGGTATCCCTGGGAACGTTTTGGGTCTATGATGAACGATAAAATCATGGGCGCCCTAATGGAAAAACATTTACAACAAATTAAAATGATTGCTGAGCAACCTTAGTCTTTTAAAGACCATTCATTTAATCTATTACACAAAAAGGAAAGCCCCGTTCGATTACTCGACACGGGGCTTTTTACCAACTGCTTGGGGGTGAGACTCTTTATTATCCAGCCGGATCGGTTGGTGTATTAGGATTGTTATCTCTCTCTCTGCTTGGGTAAGGGAAGAAGGTTCTCTTACGTTCTGCAGCAGGACGACCCAATCTTCTGTTGTCTTCTAAACGCATACCGCTCATGCACAATTCAATACAACGCTGACGATAAATCTCGTCTAACAAAGCAGGTGCTGAAACAGTACCGGAGTAAGCTGCCAATCCACCTCCAACACCGAATGCATCAGCTGAAGGCAATTGTGTTCTTACAGCATTGATTTCTGTTACTGCTGCTGTTAAATCTGGAGCAGCCTGTCTTACATAGGCTTCTGCTTTAATCAAACGCATTTCATCTGGTAAGTACAAAGGAACTGCCTGTGTTGGTGCACTGAAGAATCCTCTGATTCTGTAACGGGGCTGAATGGTTGGATTGATAGAAGTATAGAAAGCAATGCGCTGATCATTTAAGTCAGGAGCCAGTGCAGTAGGTAATCCCAGCGTAGAATCTAGAATCTGGAATACGTTATTGGTAGCCGTTGCAGTAGTAAAAATTGGATTGGTAACAATCGCATCAAAACCCAGTACGGCTCCATTATAATTTAAGTCTACTGCATTGGCAGCGGTAATTGCACTTGCAAAATCACCTGCAAATAAACTGTAACGTGCTATCAATGCACTGATGGTATTGTTGAAATACGCAGTGGTGATATTGGTTGGCACATTTGCAAAGAAAGCGGCACTCGGCGCATTGGCTCCTAACGCGGTTTGTGCTGCACGCAAAGTGGTTACTGCTCTTCTAAAACCATCCACTCTGCTTTGGAAAGCAGCAGGTGTGGTTTGTGTACCAGGTGCTGCAGGTATTTGTTCAAAGAACATGGCTAAGTTTCCAATAGCCATTGCCTTGTAAATACTTGCATAGGCAATAAGGCCAGAAGCATAGTTCTTGTCGCCCAATTTATTGGCACCTTCCAGCACTTTGTCTGCATCATAAATAATCTTGTTGTTCCAGGTCCACATATTGCCGACAATACCGTTCAAGTTGTCTACAACAGCACCTCCCTGAAACAATTGAAACTCGTCGGTATTACCTGCGTTCATTAATCTGAACTCATTGGTTAAAGCACCTGCTGCAGTAACACCATTGTACAATGGACTTAAACGACCATTGCTGTAAACGTTCTGTAATCCTACGGCTACACCCGCTAATCCTCTGGGCGTAGAAAATGCATCTACATCTGAGATGGCACCCGGATTGGTAAAGTCCTGCTTACAAGCAACCAGACTAACTCCGGATAAAATGATGAATAATATTTTTTTCATAATTACTTTTTTGTTGGGTTAGAAATTAGCTACAACTCCAAATTGGAAGGTTTTTGGAATAGGTACGTTACCAAAATCTACGCCTCTGAACAAGCTGCTTTGGCCGGTAGAGTTGGTTTCTGGATCGTATCCTCTGTAGCTATCCCAAGAAATTAGATTTCTTCCTGTGAGCGTTACAGTTAAATTGTTGAATAGATTGCTGACTTTTCCAAAAGAATAGCCTACAGATATTTCACGCAATTTGGTGAAAGATCCGTCTTCTACTCTCCACTCTTCAATACCGTAAACACCACTGATATAACCTCTTGGTATTTCTCCCTTGTGTTCTCTTTGAGCAAATTCGCTACCGTTACCTACCCCTTGTCTGGTTCTGAAGTCAGCGTTAAATACTTCCACTCCGGCAACACGATCCAATTGAAAACCAAAGGTCCAGTTCTTGTAAGTGAAGCTGTTGATTAAAGTAGCTGTATAAGTTGGGTTAGGTGAGCCCAATACGGAACGTAAGATGGTTGAGTTAGGTCCGCTTGTGAAAGGCAATCCTGTTGCAGGATCCAATGTTGGTGTTCCAAATGGCTGACCATTGGCAATAGGTCCTCTTGCAGTTACAGGAATACCTGCTGCATTCTTCACTTCTGTGCCGTTTGCATTTCTTGCGAAGAAGGTAGAATAGAATACAGGGGCATCATATCCTGGAATTAAAGCAAATACGGCTCCGGTAGGGGCAGCAAATGAAATGAAAGGAACGCCTAAGTTTTCAATTCTGTTTTTGTTCTTGTTGAAGTTACCAGTGATTTCCCAACTGAAGTTCTTGTTCTTAACAGGAACCGCTGTAATCATAATTTCAAATCCTTTGTTGCTTAAAGAACCTACGTTCTTGGTAGCAGTAGGGAATCCGGAACTTGGAGCATTCGTAATATTCGGAACTAATAAATCAGTTACTTTCTTGTTGTAATAGTTGAATGTGAACTGAAGTCTGTTGCCGAATAATGCGATATCTGTACCAATCTCCAATTCTTTCTGACGTTCAGGCTTCAAGTTAGAGCTGATGGTTGCAGAAGGAGAAGTTAAGCTGGTTCTGCCTAAGAAAGGAGAGATATTGTAGATATTGAATCGATCGTATGCGCCAATACCGGTAAGGTTACCGCTCTCACCATAAGCAGCACGGATTTTAAATACATCTACAGAATTCGCTAAAGAAGATTTCTTAAAGAAATCAGTTTCAGAAATGATGTAGTTACCACTTACTTTAGGGTAGAAGAAGTTACGGTTGCTCTTATCGAATACAGAGGATCCGTCCACTCGACCTGCTACAGTTACGAACAACTGATTGTTGAACTTGAAGTTCTGCTGTAAGAAGAATCCACGGATGGTTCTTTCACTTCTTCCGTCAGAGTTAGGTAACAATGTGCTACCACCTGTTGCGGTAGAAATACCTGGCAATAAACCACGGCTTTGCGCCAAAATATATTGCGCTTTCTCGTACTGCTCAGAATATCCAAACTGGGTTACAGAAGCCAGTTTGCTGGTAATATTGGTGGTGTACGTGAAGTTTAGATCGTGGTTAAAGAAAGTAGAGTTAAAGCTGGCAGCACTGGCATAACCATTTTGTGTTGGGTCTAGTGTTGCACCACCACCGTAGAATGCAGGGCTAGCATTGTATGGGAACGGAGGAATATAAGTGGTACCGTTCTGTGCTATATTATCCAAACCTGCTGTATAATCAATCACCAATCCTTTAACAGGGAATAGTTTAAAACCTACATTGGAAACCGTTCTGTTGGTAACGTTTCTTTGCTTGATATCGTTGATGATGGTTAAAGGATTCACACGGCCTCTTTCACCCACAGCCAATAAGTTTCCATTGGCATCTCTTGCACGGATATTGTGGAGGTTACCAATGATGGTCATTGAGTTGATAGGGGAGAAGAAGCTATTACCGTCGGGTTTTTCATTGGTAGCGTTGTTGGTATAGTTAATACCCGCATTCCAGCTGAACCAGTTATTTACTTTGTTGTCTAAATTTAATCTGAATCCAAAACGGGTGTTGTCTGTTCCTCTGATAATACCCTGGTTGGTATTGTAATTCAAAGAAGCAAAGTAACGCATCTTGTCCTGACCACCCGTGATTGATACGTTGTTGTCAGTACCATATCCTGTTCTGAAAATATCGTCCTGATAATCGTAACGGGTTACAGGAGTAGTGTTGGTTAATGCTGGTGTTAAGATATCCTGAGTAATAGCACCAGGTCCATCTGCAGGTCCGCCAAATTTGGTGGTTGCGTTATTGAATACCAAACGCTTTCTTAAAGAGTTGGTATTTACTTTAGAACTAAAAGTAATTTTAGGTGCACCAGTAGATCCACGCTTGGTGAAGATTTGAATTACCCCTGCATTGGCACGGCTACCATAAATAGCAGCAGCTGCAGCACCATTCAATACCTCAATTCTGTCGATATCGTTAGGGTTAATATCCACCATGCGGTTCTGTCCTACACTTCCATAAGTATCATAGTCACTTTGTGCGTTGGTTACTCTTGCATTTGAGTTATTCAGAATAACCCCATCAATGATGTACAAAGGATCTGAAGAACCAGATATAGAACTTACACCACGTAGTTTCACACTCATACCGCCGGCAGGATCACCTGAGTTCTGCGTGATTTGCGCTCCGGGCACTTTACCTTGTAAAGAGGCAATGGCATTGGGTGAACCGGCATTGTTTACCTGACTTCCTTTAACGGTTCCAATGAAATTACCCAATTGCTTTTTGGTAGTTCCCTGTGATGTACCGGTAACTACTACTTCGTCCAGACCAGTTGCATCTTCCTTTAAACTTGCGTCGAAACTGAAGCTGCCCGCAGTGCTGGTTACGGTGATTGTTTTTTCAGCTGATTTAAATCCCACAGAAGAAACGACTACATCGTATTTTCCTGCTTTTAAATTGGCGATCAGCTGATACAAACCATCCGTTCCGGTTGCAGTACCTGCACCTGAATTTTTGATGGTGACAGAAGCGCCCGGAACAGGCAGCCCCTTGCTGTCGGTTACTTTTCCTTTAATGGTTGTTTGAGCTTGCAAGCCGATGGTCAGTGCCATACCGAAGAGAAGGAAGCACATCTTCGATAGAACACTGTTCTTGCCATTGTTGACATTCATATGCATATCGTTTTGGAGTTTTGAAAAACATTATAAATATATAATGTGTGCGGGAATTTCTTGGTTTTGTTGATAATTTTTCCAATAAATGGGGACAATTTGGTCAATGTTTTTATAAAAAGCGCATAAATCCGCAATTTTTATTCAGGTTTTGGGGGAAGAGGGTTAGGGGGGATTAAGGTTGCTTAAAGGAAGATGACTGCTGATGTTTAATCGTTTTGTGGTTGAATCCATTGTAGATTTCTGCGTATGCCTTCGTATTTGGCTCTTTTTAAGGGAGAGGCTTTGAAGGTAAACTTAAATACCTCTTCAGACATTTCTTCCCATTCCTGTGTGGTTAAATTCAGAATAGCAGGGATGGGCTCAAATGCAGGCTCCGAATGTGGTTTACTGAAACGATTCCAAGGACATACTTCCTGACAAATATCGCAGCCAAATAACCAGTTATCTGTTTTAACGCTTGTATGTTGGCTTAATGCTTCCTTTAATTCTATCGTATAATAACTGATGCAATGACTTCCGTTAATTTCTTTATTGGGCAATATGGCATCAGTAGGGCAGGCATCAATGCATTTTGTACAACTTCCACAATAGTCTTTTGCATAGGGATCATCGTATTGCAAAGGCAGGTCTACAATTAAAGTAGCAATAAAAAAATAAGACCCGTTCTGTTTGCTAATCAGATTCCCGTTTTTTCCTACCCATCCCAGGCCAGATTTTACTGCCCAGGCTCTTTCCAAAACTGGTGCTGAATCTACAAAGCCCCTTCCAGCTATGGTTCCAATTTCTTGATTCATCTCGGCCAGCAATTCCTTTAGCTGCGCTCTAATTACTTCGTGGTAATCCTTTCCCCAAGCATATCGGGCAATTTTTGGACTGTTGCTTTTTTGCTTTGCTTTAGGATAATAATTTTTCATCAGGGTAATAACCGATTGGGCACCCGGCACCAATAGGGTTGGATCAATTCTTTTATCAAAATGATTTTCCATGTACTGCATGCTGCCCTGATGGTTTTTGTTCAACCATTGCTCCAGCCTTTTTGCATCTTCATTTAATTTCTCTGCTTTGGCAATGCCGCAATAACTAAAGCCCAGCTTTGTCGCCAGTGCTTTAATGAATTGGGTATGTTTTGCTGCAAGCATGCTGTTTTTATACAATTCAAATTGATCGTAGAAAATTCAAATTAATTATTGACAATTCGATGCAATTTGTTCGTCAATTTTTTTCTTGAGATTTAGGTATACATCTCTTCGGTCTTCACTCATGAGTTCCTTTGCAAAAAATACCACTGCATAATTTCTGCACAAATCAATCATGGGCCAGGTGCCGAATAATCCGGGAGATGCCAATACAGATGGATTGCCATTTACATCGGTCTGAATAACCCATGATCCTGCTGCATAATTATACCCTTCCGCAACTTTGGGCGCGTATTTAATCATGGAAGAAGTAGTGTGCGCCTGCAATAAATATTGTACTGATGATTCAGATAAAATTCTTTTGCCATTGAACATGCCTTTGTTGAGCAACATAGAACAGAAATTGATATAATCATTTGCTGTTGATTGTGCACCACCTGATGGATTGATAGCATTTAAGCTTGAAAAATTGGTGCCCCGCATTTGCAAAGGACGTAAGATTTTTTCCTGCATAATTTGTTCGAATCCTCTTCTTAACGCAAGTTCAATGTAGCGACCTGCCAGGTTCAACCCCACATTGCTGTAACGGAATTCTATCCCTGGGTTGGCAACAATTTCTCTTTTGGTAACAAACTCTGTTATTTCTTCTTCTAGGCTGCTGTATCGGCTTCTTCTGATAATATCGCTTAATCTGATAGGCTCAGATGCGATGCCCGTTATATGGCTTAGGCAATGCCTGATGGTAATAAAGCCCTTGCTGTATTTATTCATGTCGGGAATATGCTTGCTGAGATTATCGTCCAGCGAAATTTTACCATCGTCTACTAAGGCCATAATTAAAGCGGCTGTTAACCATTTGCTGGCACTGGCAATGGGGGCCTGTGTTTTGGGATTGAATTCACCGGCCGATTTACTGAAGACTATTTTCCCGTCTTTATAAATAAGTATGCTGTATTCCTTACCCAGTTCTTTTTTAGATAGCTCGATGGTTTTTTCCAGTTCCTGAAAATTGTATTGGGCTTTTAGGGGCTGTAATAATAACAGAAAAATCACTCCCAGACTGACTATTGCGCAGTAAACTCTATTTTTTTGCGACATATTTTCCGAATTATTGAGTTGGATTATCGTTTGATGAATGGTATAAAGTTACATCAATACCCATTACTATGAATTTGAACAATTATACCATTAAAGCCCAAGAAGCTATACAATCTGCCCAACAGATTGCCTACAGCAATGGCAACCCCTCTATTGAAACAGATCACTTGCTGAAAGCCTTGTTAAACGAGAAAGATTCGGCCATTGATTTTTTGTTGAAAAAGAACAATGTAAATCCTGTTTTTCTGGAAACCAAATTGGCCGAGCAACTGAATAAGTTGCCAAAGGTACAAGGAGGAGAACCTGCTCAGAATGCCGGACGTGATTTCAGTAATGCTTTGTTGAAAGCAACTACGGTAATGAGTTCCTTTAAAGATGAATTCGTTACCCCTGAACATCTCTTGCTTGCTTTGGTGCAAATGAGTGATGCTACCGGAACTTTATTAAAAGCTGCAGGTTTAACAGAGAAGGGATTAACCACTGCCATTAAAGATCTACGAAAAGGAGATACCATTCGTTCTCAGGCACAAGAAACACAGCTAAATATGCTGAACAAATATGCCAAGAACCTGAACGATATGGCCAGACAAGGAAAACTAGATCCGGTAATTGGTCGTGATGAAGAAATTAGAAGAACCCTACATATTCTTACTCGTCGTTCCAAGAACAATCCCATTTTAGTGGGTGAACCAGGAGTTGGTAAAACAGCCATTGTGGAAGGATTGGCTATGAGGATTGTGAACGGTGACGTTCCTGAAAATTTGAAGAGCAAAATTATTTACGGACTAGATATGGGGCAATTGATTGCCGGTGCCAAATACAAGGGTGAATTTGAAGAAAGACTAAAAGGTGTGGTAAAAGAAGTGACTTCAAGTGACGGAGAAATTATTTTATTTATCGATGAAATACATACTCTTGTAGGAGCAGGTGGAGGCGAAGGTGCCATGGATGCTGCCAATATTTTAAAGCCGGCATTGGCACGTGGAGAGTTAAGAGCTATTGGTGCCACAACATTAAACGAATACCAGAAATATTTTGAAAAGGACAAGGCACTGGAAAGAAGATTTCAGAAAGTAATGATTGATGAGCCTACAGTAGAAGATGCCATTTCTATTTTGCGTGGTTTGAAAGATCGGTACGAAACGCACCACCATGTTCGTATTAAAGACGAAGCCATTATTGCTGCAGTAGAATTATCCAATCGTTATGTAACGGATCGTTTCTTACCCGATAAAGCCATTGACTTAATTGATGAGAGTGCAGCCAAGCTGAGACTCGAAATGAATTCCATGCCAGAAGAGCTGGATAAACTGGAACGTCAGATTCGTCAGTTGGAAATTGAACGCGAAGCCATTAAGCGGGAAGACGATGAAGACAAACTAAAAGAACTCAATATTGAAATCAGTAACCTTGCTGTGGAGCGTGATACGCTAAAAGCCAAGTGGACACAGGAGAAAGAACTGGTGGAGAAAGTTCAGTCTGCCAAAGCAAGGATTGAACAATTGAAGCAGGAAGCCGAGCAGGCTGAACGAAATGGAGAATATGGAAAAGTAGCTGAAATTAGATACGGTAAAGTAAAAGAACAGGAAACCCTTATTGCTTCCGTTACCGATCAGTTGATGCAGACTTCGGAGAAAAGATTATTGAAAGAAGAAGTGGATGCTGAAGATATTGCGGAAAGTATTGCAAAGGCAACGGGTATTCCGGTAGCCAAAATGCTGCAAGGGGAGAGAGAAAAATTATTGCATCTAGAAGAAGAACTGCATAGCAGGGTTGTAGGTCAGGAAGAAGCCATTGCTGCGGTTTCTGATGCCATCAGAAGAAGCAGGGCCGGATTGCAGGACCCTAAGAAGCCAATTGGGTCTTTTATTTTCTTAGGTACTACTGGTGTAGGTAAAACTGAACTCGCCAAAGCATTGGCAGAATACCTGTTTGATGATGAGACCATGATGACCCGCATAGATATGAGTGAATACCAGGAAAAACATACGGTTTCTCGTTTGATTGGTGCGCCTCCCGGATACGTAGGGTATGATGAAGGCGGACAATTAACAGAAGCGGTGCGCAGAAAACCTTACAGTGTAATTCTCTTGGATGAAATTGAAAAAGCACATCCTGACGTTTGGAATGTGATGTTACAGGTATTAGACGATGGCAGACTAACAGATAACAAAGGCAGAATGGTGAATTTTAAAAACACCATCATCATTATGACCAGCAATATTGGTAGCCATTTAATTCAGGAAGCGTTTGAAGGAGTAGAAGAAGTGGGACTGGAAGAAGCTGCTGAAAAAGCGAAGACAGAAGTAATGCAATTGCTAAAGCAAACAGTAAGACCTGAGTTCTTAAACAGGGTAGATGAAATTATCATGTTCAGCCCGTTGAATAAGAAACAGCTAAAGGGTATCATATCCATTCAGCTAGAATCGTTGAAGAAACTGGTTGCCGAAAACGATATTCAATTGCGCTTCAGTGATTATCTGGTTGAATACCTGATGGAAAATGGATTTGATGCACAGCTGGGTGCAAGACCTTTGAAGCGATTAATTCAGAAGTTAATTGTAAATGCATTGAGTAAGAAAATCCTTTCCGGTGACATTGATAAAAATCAACCTGTGCTGGTGGATGTGTTTGATGGAGTAGTCTTTTTTAGGAATGAATAAAAATTAAAAGGTCAAATTTGATTTGTTGCGAACTGTTGGCAAGAATTGATTGAAATTTGCCTATTCTAAGTTGAATAACGTATATTAGAGAAAGCATTATATGAAAATTATACTGACTACTCTGTTTACGTTGTTCAACTTTTTTTTGTTTGGACAGAATATGTATATGGCCAAGCCGGTTACACATTTTGTTGAAGTGTACGACGAAAAGGGAATGACCATTAGTGCCAATGTAGGAATGGTTAAAGGCAGTCCTTTATGGAGAGATGAATGGTGCAATGCCAATGTGGAAATGTTTAACGGGAAGAAATTTATGAATTTGCCTTTGATCATTAACCTTGTGAATGGTCATATTCATTTTAAACAGGGCGATGCTGAATTTCAATTTGTAGATGCCATACAGAAAATGACTTTGTTTTATCAGGAAGAGGGCATAGCAGATTCTATCACTATTATTAAACTGAGTCCAGATAATCCGCTCTTATACGAAGTGAAAAAATCAAGTGCCAAATACCAGCTACTGCAAATGATTAATAAGAAAGCAGTAGATACTTATGATTATGGTAAGTCATCGGGTGGAAAAAAGTTTGAACTCTTCACGGAAAGTTTTTTGCTGCGTCTAGCATCCAATGAACTGGTTCCCATAAAAGGCAAATCAGTTACTGAATTATTTACATCCGATGCGGAAGCGGCGATTCAAATTTTACCTGCTGCCAAAAAACGCAAACAGCTTAGCGTACGGGATATCAATACTATTATAGCTGGCCTCTAAGAAAAATCTTTTTGTTAATTCTTCTTTAACAGGCAGCATTCTAAAAACACCTGGCATCTATTTTTCATGGAGTAACGCTACACTAAAAACCTGAACCATGAAAAAAACAAACCCCCTTTTCTGGATGGCTGCATTTGCCATCGTTTTAGTAGTGTCATTGTCTGCCTGCAATAAGGCGGCTTCCATTGAAAACCCAGTTGGGTCTCAATCGGTGTCCTTGTATTTAACGGATGCGCCAGGCGTTTTTGATAATGTACTAATTGATATTAAATCTGTTTGGTTATTGGTTGATACCAGTAAAGACACGCGTAAAAAAGATACCTGTGACTGGGATAGAATTGGTCATTCCAGAAATGAAAAAAATGATTCCTCTCTGGTATGGCAGAACCTAGGTGTGAACCCCGGCGTGTATGATATTTTAAAACTGCGAAATGGGGTAGACACTTTGCTAGCAACAGCAACCGTTCCTAAGGGTGCTATTCGTTTAATTAAGATTGAACTTGGAGCAACACATACTTTAGTTAAAGACAGTGTAGCTTATCCGCTGAATATTCCACTGAATGAGAAAAATTATATTTTGGTAAAACTGAAAGGTCATGAGTGGGAGGAATTTCTTCCGAATCGCTCCAGACTTTGGTTAGACTTTGATGTGAGTAGATCCATCATTGAAAAGAATGGTCAGTTTTATCTAAAGCCGGTCATTAAATTCTTCACCGTAAAAGCTACTGCCAGTGTATCCGGTAAAGTAACACCGAAGGAAGCGCAGGCTGTAATTACGGTATTTAACAGCAAAGACACTGCCTATGCTTTACCTAATCATGACGGGCATTTTAAAGTAAGAGGATTGTCGGATGGGACCTACAGTGTTTTTGTAAATGCATCTAATGGGTATATGGATACAACTATTACCAATGTGGTGGTATCTAAAACCAGAGAAGCCCAATTGGGATTGATTACTTTGAAAAAATAAATAGGTTTATCATAAGGGTGATTCGTATGGGATGTGGTGGTTGATATCCCAACAGAAGTCCCGGCAAGTTTCTTGTCGGGATTTTGTATTTTACAGGATGCAAAACCAATTTTTACTCTACGGAGCCAACGGATATACCGGAAGATTAATTGCCAGGATGGCTAAAGATTATGGCTTAACACCTGTACTGGCCGGCAGGAACGCATCGGCCCTAGAAGCGATGGGATTAGAGCTGGGGCTTTCTTATCAAGTGATTGATTTATCTGACAAAGATAATTTAGTGGCAGCACTTCGTAGCTTTCCGCTGGTGTTGCATGCTGCTGGACCTTTTATACATACGGCTAAACCCATGGTAGAAGCTTGCCTGGAAACGGGAACCCATTATATAGATATTACTGGAGAGATTGCTGTTTTTGAACTGCTGAAAAGAATGGACGCTGCTGCGAAAGAAAAAAATATCATGATCATGCCTGGTGTTGGGTTTGATGTGGTACCCACGGATTGTATGGCTTTGTTTTTAAAAAATCAAATGCCCGATGCCCAGTCTTTGAAACTGGCATTTGCCAGTATTGGCGGAAAATTATCTCATGGTACGGCTACTACGATGGCAGAAGGAATGGGAGAGGGAAGCGCGGTTCGTTTAAACGGAAAAATTACCCGTGTTCCTTTAGGGCATAAAGGTATGTGGGTAGATTTTGGATTGAAGAAATTGTTTGTGATGACCATTCCATGGGGAGATATTTCTACAGCGTATACTACTACTGGTATTCCCAATATTGAAACCTACACCGGCGCTTCACCTAAAACATTCCAACTACTTAAATGGCAAAAGGGTTTTAACTGGATTTTGAAATTGTCGTTGGTGAGAAATTATTATAAAAAGAAAATTAAAAAAATGCCTGCTGGGCCCAGCGACGACATGCGTACAAAAGCAAAATCCTTGGTATGGGGACAGGTGGAAAGTGCAAATGGACAGCTAATTACTGCTATACAGGAAGGCCCAGAAGGCTATACTTTAACGGCTATTAGTAGCTTATTGATAGCCCGGAAAATACTTTCAGGAAATTTTAAGCCTGGCTATCAAACGCCTGCAGCCTGCTTTGGCGAAGACCTTGTGATGGAAATTCCGGGAGTAAAGAGAAGATTGGTGGAATCGTAATCATTTTTATTTCATATTTGTGCCCTATGGCCACTAATAAAAAAGCAGCAGTTGGTTTTATTTTTATTACCATTCTAATTGACGTAATTGGCCTCGGGCTAATTATTCCCGTAGTGCCTAAACTGATAGAAGAACTATTGCACAATGCAAGTACCAGCCTGGCAGCTCAATATGGTGGCTGGCTTACTTTTTCCTATGCCATCATGCAGTTTACCGTTTCTCCCATTTTAGGCAACCTGAGTGATCAGTATGGTAGAAGACCAGTACTGCTTTTTTCCTTGTTTGGGTTTGGTCTGGATTATTTATTTGTGGCTTTTGCACCCTCCATTGCCTGGCTATTTGTAGGTAGAATTATTGCAGGAATTACAGGAGCCAGCATTACTACAGCTTCCGCTTATATGGCGGATATCAGCACGCCTGAAAACAGGGCGCAGAATTTTGGTATGATTGGAGCTGCTTTTGGATTGGGCTTTATCATAGGTCCTTTATTGGGGGGCTTACTCGGAGAACATGGATCAAGACTGCCTTTTTTTGTTGCAGCCGGACTGGCTTTGGCTAATTGGTTGTATGGCTATTTTGTATTGCCGGAATCTTTACCTAAACACTTGAGGAGAAAATTTGAGTGGAAGCGTGCCAACCCATTGGGTTCTTTACTGCAATTGAGAAAGTATCCTTCAGTAGCTGGTTTAATTGGGTCTCTGATTTTGATTTATCTGGCGGCTCATAGTGTGCAAAGCAACTGGAGCTTTGTGAATATTGAAAAGTTTAAATGGACTCCCAAGTTGATTGGGATTTCTTTAGGCATTGTTGGATTTTTAGTTGCTTTGGTGCAAGGCTTGCTTATTCGGGTCATCAATCCTAAAATTGGCAATGAAAAAAGTGTGTATGTTGGATTGAGTTTATATACCCTCGGGCTATTGCTATTTACCTTTGCAACACAAACCTGGATGATGTTTGCTTTTTTGGTTCCTTATTGTTTGGGTGGGATTGCAGGCCCTGCTTTGCAGTCTATTATATCGGGCAATGTGCCGCCGAATGAACAGGGAGAGTTGCAGGGGGCCCTTACCAGCTTGATGAGTCTTACTTCTGTTTTGGGGCCACTTATGATGACGGGCACATTCGCTTATTTTACTGGGCCAACTGCTCCGTTTTATTTTCCTGGCGCATCCTTCTTATTGGGCGCATTACTAATGTTGTTCAGTCTCATCTGGGCTTACAACGCATTGCATCTGAAAAAGGTAAAAAAATAGTAAGGCCCTGCCGAAGGCAGGGCCGGCATATCCCCCGATATGCGTCATGAACTGCTCTTATAATTTCTTAAGACTGTTTAATATAGCGGCCAGTGATTTCTTTTCTGGCTTAATAGAAACATAAGTTTTGTTATTCAGATAATTATATCCTGTTTCACTATAGTAGAATTGATTGCCAATTAAAGAAAGCGTAATGATGTGAATCTTTTTCTGTTGTGGAATCGTGATTGATTTGAATGACCGGGAACTCAATTCAGGTAATAATTGAATTACTGTATTATAGTCGTCAGCGGTTGCAAAAACAACCGTGTTTTTATTGGTGAAGTTGGGTGGTAGCAGTACATGCAACTTGTTGGTACTGCCAAGATTGTTGTTAGGTGCGGCAATCGCCATCCACCTGAGTTGGTTGGTATAAATTTCGTAGTGTTCTATATCTCTGCTACCGTTATTGGTTTTGTAAACAGATTGCTGTAAGTTTAATGGATTCGATTCTTTCCAGAAAAATTGAGGATCTGCCAATACCCGCGAAGTAAAGGTTACCGTTTCCTCACCTGAATATATCTTCATCTGTTGTTTTACCTGATCGTATTTATTGCCGGCTCTGATCAAGTATTTTTTGCCCGGTGCAATTTTCAATTCTTCTCCATTGGATGTGGCAATAAGGCAAAATGCCAGATCTGATTCAAGCAAATGGGTTGGGTTCTCAGATGATTTAACTGTTCTGATGAATTCCCCTTTTTCATCCAATAGCAACAATTTAATTTCAACGGGACCTTTGATACTATCTCCTGTATTACTTACAAAAGCATTTGCCGGAAAATAAACACTAAATTTATCGGAGAACGCAATGGTTTTGGCATTGGTACCCATCATCGTGTCATTGTGTTTGTAAACGGCTGTAGAATCTAATATGCGCTGAATTCCAGTGCTCGCGAAGCTCCCGTTAGCCCAGGTAGTATCGTTTCTTACATCATTGTTATACAAAACAAAATTATTCCCATCTGATACTTCCTTGTTGCAGGCTGTAAACAATATGAAAGTTGCAAAAGCGGTGAAATAATATTTGAACAACTTGCGTAACATTATGCTATAGATACCTTATTAATTTTAATTGTTGCCTATCTGCTGTTTAAATTAAATCTTAGACCCATTGCCAGTCCTCCAATACTGAATCTTTGATTGAATGGAGCACCAGGGGTAGTCATATTTGATAAATTATATCTGAAATAGGGTTCAAAAAAGAGTTGTGTATTGTAGTTGATACTTTTAGTAATATGAAAGCCTGCATATATACCTAGGCCAATATTCTTTTTGTACATCATTCCATTGTCTTTGCCAATGGCTACGGCTGCCAGGCTGCTATCTAGTAAAACCCCTTCGTACCAACTGGATAAATTCACAATGGCTCCTGCCGTAATGCCCCATTTTAAATTGTCATTGCCAAATTGAACACTGGCAAGAACCGGGATGTCCAGACTTCTGAATCTGTTTTTTACGGTATTGGTTTTAAAACCAACCTGTGTTAAAGTGCTGGTATCTCTTACAATCAAAGTGTCACCCGGAGCCCTCACGATAGATCGAACGGTTACTACCGTTGTAGTTCTTGTTTCGTTTTCTGTTTTATACGTGAATCGCTCGTTAATCTGAGAATATTGTAAACCGGTTTTAAGCGATAAGTAATCATTTAGTGGTTTCACAATTCTGAAACCCGCAGTGAACCCAGGTCTCATTGATTCACTACTGTCTTTTCGGCTTAATAGCTGTGCTGATGCAGTGTTGTTGCTGATCGTTTTAAATGCCATATCTGGAGATATAAATACTTCCAAATCCCAGTCTGGATTTCTCATTTTTCTATCAGTGGGGCAAATGACTACGTTTTTAAAACTGGATGCATGTTGATAGGCATTTACATTGTGTCTGTTTCCCTGCCAGGCATTTTTATTCTGTCTGATGAATGCATTGCCTGCTTTTTCAGCAGTAATGTATTCTTCTTCTTTTTCTTCATCCGCTTTCTCTGCTACTGACTTATCCAATTCAGTATTGGCCAAATTCAACTGAATGCTTTGCTTTTTCTGCGAGTTGTCAAGTAAACTTTGTTCATAAGGGAATACAGAACCACGCTCTTTAAATGATGCTGTTTTATTTTTTCTGTCTAGTTTCCACACAGCTGCATTCCTTGCTTTCTCAGTTATATTACTTGAACTGGAAGCTGACTTGTCATCTATGCCAACAGTATTCTGTGTGTTTTTGGTATCATCTTGTTTGTTTGAATTGTCTCTTACAGCCGCCGGATCATTTGCAGAACCTGATTCCTGAACCTGAACAGGAGCATAGGGGGCAGATGCATTGTCTGATTGGTAAGCGTAATTGAATAAATAAGCGGCAACTGTTCCAACCAACAATACAAGAAGAATGGAAGCAGCCACGCGGTATTCTTGCGGAAACCAGAACAGGAACCTTCTTTTTCTTTTCTTTTCCTCTTCTTCATTGGCATTATCCTGTGCCTGCGGTGAAAATGAAGCATGTATGTTATCCCAGATTCGGTTGGGAACTTCTGCAGCATGTTGGTATAGCTTCTGATGAACAAATTCATCGAATGGGTCATTCGGCTCCGATAAATCCTTAGCGGCAATTTTATCCCATAAACCAGCTGGTACAGGGGCGCTGTACGAATGCAGTTTTTGGCGTATGATAGTATCGAACGCTTTGTTGTTCATTTAAACGGCAATCTTTTGTAGTTGCAGAATTTGACTCTGCAACATTTTTCTGGCTTTTACCAGCTGACTCCTGCTGGTACCCGCCTGTATATTCAGCATTTCTGCTATTTCATCATGGCTATACCCTTCAATCACACTCAGGTTGAATACCATCCTGTATCCCTCGGGGAGCGCACTGATGAGTTTCATCAGGTCTTCCTCCCCCAGAAAATGATAGGCACTGGGATCAACAGAAGGAAGGTCTGGTTGATGGTCATCAATTTCCTTAAAACTCATCTTTTTCCTTTCCAGGTGGCGGATGGCCGTATTCACTACAATTCTTCTGATCCAGCCTTCAAATGAGCCTTCAAATTTAAACTGACCCATGTATTGAAATACTTTTACAAAAGCATCCTGCAGCATGTCTTCCGCCTCCATGCTATCCTGGGCATAGCGAAGGCATACCCCCATCATCTTGCCTGCGTACTTTTCAAATAGCATACGCTGGCATGCGGGGTTCTGTTGAATACAGCCTTTTATCAACTCGTGCTCGGTCAAAAGAGGGTGGTTTAGGGTTGACATTTAATAGAGGGCAGTTTTTGGTAAAATGCTGCCTGAAAGAGTTAAACAACACAAAATTGTACCAAAAAGCCCCTGACATTCAGGGGCTTTATCTTTTTATGAATATTTTAATGTTTTGGGCTGCTTTGAACAGAATGCCTAAACGCTCAGAAACTGGTCGTGGATATAGTCTACCACACTTATCAAGCTACCTGTTTCCCGGTATACTTTCAATTGCCGGTCGGCCCCGGTTCCTCTTTCAAATATCTTGGTAACATGTTCTACCACATGTCTGCTGCCTAGTTCGTCTACTACATCATCCACAAAATCCAGTAATTCATAGATTAGTGCCTTGGTGTCAACTTCTGTTTCTTTTCCGAAATCGATGAGCTTACCATCTATTCCATAACGACTGGCCCGCCATTTATTTTCATTGATCAGGGATCGCTGATACATCATGAAATTCAAGTTCTGGTTTCTTAGTTTGTAAATTTTAGCACAGATTGCCTGAAATAAAGCAGCAATGGTCATAGTTTCCATGATATTCATGGGGACATCGCAGATCCTGAATTCAACCGTATTGAAAAATGGATGCACCCTTAAATCCCACCATATTTTTTTTGCATTGTCAATACAATTGGTTTTAATCAGGAGGTTTACGTAATTCTCATAAGCTTCAAAACTTTCAAAATAATCGGGTATGCCCGTCCTCGGAAATTTGTCGAAAACCTTGGTACGGAAAGATTTGTAGCCTGTGTCTCTGGATTCCCAGAAAGGAGAGTTGGTGCTTAATGCGTACACGTGGGGAAGAAAATAACGGGCCGTATTGGCAATATGAATGGCCATTTTGCGGTCTTCCATTCCAACGTGAACATGAAGGCCGAAAATCAAATTGCTTCGGGCTGCTTCCTGTAATTCGTTTACAATCTGATTATAACGAACATGATCGGTGATGAGCTGATTTTCCCAATGACTGAATGGATGCGTTCCCGATGCGCCAACCCAAAGACCCAGATCGCCCGCAATCTGAGCAATATTTCCTCTCAGAGAAGCTACATCTTTAAAAGCTTCATCAATGTCTTTGCAGATATCTGTTCCTACTTCTACCACCGCCTGGTGCATTTCTGCTTTGACTTTGTCTTTTAAAGTCAATTGACCTACCTGCACAATTTTCTGCTCATGGCTTTTTAATTCGCGTGAGAGTGGATCAATTACCATGTACTCTTCTTCAACGCCTAATGTGAAGTGGTTGTAATTTATTCTTGACATACTTGTCTTATTCGATCAACTTAATATAATGGCTTGCCGTTTGCACTTCTTTTGATGTATTCACCCCAGGTTAAATTGTCTTTTCCGGGTTGATATGCCTGTGCTTTTTCAATCGCAAAATTGGCAGCAGTTTCAACCACCCAATCAAAATTCTCCTGACCAACACTCTTTATGTCTGCGTCTGGTGCAGGGTTGCAGAAGTCAATAGCATAAGGTACACCATCTCTTAATGCCAATTCAACGGTATTAAAATCGTAACCCAGGTATTGGTTGATTTTTAATACGATATCAGTCATCATTTTCAGCTTTTCTGCTGAGGGCTTAAAGTCTGCAGCATATCTTAAATGATGAGGGTTGCGTGGTTCGTAAGACATGATTCGTACATATTTACCCCCAATACAATAGCATCGGTAGTACTCCTCAAAAATAATTTCTTCCTGTAGTAGCATTACCAGCTGACCTGTCTCTGCATGTTTTTCAAAGAAGTCTTGCTGGTCGTTTAGTTTATATACATTTTTCCATCCACCTCCTGCAAAGGGTTTCATATAGGCAGGGAAACCTACATAATTAAAAATGCCTTCCCAATCCAGTGGATAGGAGAGATTGCTGAAAGACAATTCAGCTGTATCTGTTGGCAAATCCCTGGAGGGCAATATGACTGTTTTGGGTACGGGCACATCTATTTTGGTAGACAAGCAATTGTTGAAAAACTTTTCATCGGCACTCCACCAGAAGGGATTGTTGATTACTGCCGTTCCACATAGCGCAGCATTTTTCAGGTAAGCCCTGTAAAAGGGAACGTCCTGGCTAATACGGTCAATGATGACTGCATAGCCACTATCTTCTCCTTGAATTACTTTATCGATTTTTACGGGTTCGGCCATAATGCCTTTTACCTGCTTACTGTTGATTCTTTCTATGAATGCATGCGGAAAGCTTCTTTCCTGCCCAAACAGAATCCCGATTTTTTTCATGTTTGCCTTTTTGGTTTAGTTGTAATTTAAGCCATAAGATGATAAATAAAAAAATATAATACCCTATTTTTGAGCATATGCATGCACATTCTCCCGCTAAGGCAGTATCGGTACAATTAGAAACCTGCCAGATACCTTCTGAATACCTAGAAAGAGAAGTTACCATTGATATATACTTGCCAACTCAAATGAGCGGCTTTGATCAAACCTCTTTATTGCTTATCAATGATGGACAGGACCTGATTAAAATGGATTTTCACGGGATGATTGCTGATTTGATTCAGTCGGGACAATTGGAGCCTATATGTTGTATTGGAATTCATTGCGGACCCAATCGGAAAATGGAATACGGTACAGCTTACTCTGCAGACTTTAAGGGTAGAGGAGCATCGGCTGGATTATACACGAAGTTTATTTTTGAAGAACTACTGCCCTTTATCCGCAAAAAATTCAATGCCCCTTCTTTTCGAGACAAGTCCTTTGCGGGCTTTTCATTAGGGGCTTTAAGTGCTATGGATATTGCTTGGAATCATGCCAGTGAATTCAGAAAGGTTGGGATGTTCAGCCCATCTCTATGGTGGAGACGAAAAGCCTATGAAGATGGGTATGATGATGAGCAGGATCGATTAATGCATTTGCAAGTTAGAAAAGGGAAGTTCTATCCTTGGCTGCAATTTTTTATTGAATGCGGAACCCTTGATGAAACAGCAGACCGAAACAATAATGGAGTGATTGATACCATTGATGATGCATTGGATTTAATTGTTGCGTTAAAGGCCAAGGGATTTACGGATGAGCATATTGCTTACCTGGAATTGGAAGATGGCAAACACGATGTGGAGACCTGGGAAAAAGCCATGCCTGATTTTTTAAAGTGGGGTTGGGGACGATAAGAATTGCAGCCTATTCCAATCTCTTTTTTGAATCTCAATTGGATAGATTTTTACCTAATGACCAACTGTTCCATAATAGTTGATTTTATAGTCAACTTTTCCTAGGTCGAGACAACCAATAAAAAAGCCCCGAGTATAACTCAGGGCTTTTTCTATTGAGGTTATTCTTTATTAGAAGATATAACGAACACCTAATTGCATAGACCATGTGCTGGCTAAGCTTAGGTTATCCTGCCAAGGTTTTGTAACCAACTGGCCATTTTGTTGCTGTAAGTTGAAAGTAGGACGACCCTGTGTATCCAGACCTCTGAAGATCAAAGGCCGAGTAGTAGTAGCAATCTGTCTAACACCTGCTGATTTGAACAACAAGTTACCTACGTTAAAGATATCAGCAGTTAATTGTAAAGTATGCTTGCGTGCACCAATATTAGCCATGATATCCTGAACTACTCTTAAGTCGAAACGGGCAACCCAAGGAAGGTAAACTTCGTTACGGCCGGCATTTCTTCCAAGGTTCTGTCTTAAGTATGGAGTGTTCTGAACAAACTGAAGCCAAGCGTCTGCTTGTTCTTGAGCAGTTCTTGCAGGGTTACCACCACTTGCAGTTTGTGCTACGAAAATTGGAGCAGCTGTAATGTGAATCAAGTCAGAGTTGTTACCGTCGTTGTTGATATCACCGTTGTAAGTGTAGCTAAAGTTGTTACCTCTTGCGATTTCACCGAACAAACCAATGGTTGTAGCCAAGTGCTTACCAGTATTAAACTTGTAAGACATATTGGTGATGATTCTGTGTGGAGTTACATAAGCAGAATTGAACAATTGTAAATCGTTCTGAGTTCCTGTAGTAGGGTTGCTCTGCCATGTAGAGGTAGCCTGGCTACCTGGGTTAGAAGTTAATTCATTTGCATAGCTCATGGTGTAAGCCAACATACCAGAGAATCCTTTAGTAGAAGTCTTAGTTACCATGAAAGTTAATGAACCACTGTTACCTTGGTTAGCGTTTTCAAGAACGATTGCAGAACCGATATTGCTGTAGATTCTTCTATCGCCAGTAGCAGCATATCTTGGTCTTAAATCGCCACCACCATTCAATTGAGAATTAGGTGCTTTTTGGTTAGCGTTTCTCATTACAACCGCATTCACATCCTTGGTGATCAAAGCTTCTAAAGTCAAGCTCCAGCCATTACCCAATTTCTTGTCAATAGCAATATTGTTTCTCCAAACTTGAGGGAAACGGAATGCTTTGTCCATCAATACAATGTTTGCGTTGTTCGCTAAAACACCAGCAACCGGGCTAAAGCTTCCTCTGTATGCATCTGGATTTGGATTGAACAAGAAGTTACCTAATAATGCAGGGTTGGTAACTGCCTGGCTAGCCTGATACATCTGGCTGTTGCTAGGCATATTGGTTAAGTATACAAAAGGAATTCTTCCAGTGAATAAACCTGATCCACCACGGATTACGATATTCTCGTCATCGATTTTGTAACGGAACCCTACTCTTGGAGAGAAGTAAATGGTATTTTGCTTAGGCCACTCGCTGGTTTTGAAATTGGTTGCAACACCATTTCTGTCAGGGAATGATAAAGCAGAAACATTCGGGTTTTCTAGAGGAGCTTCAGGGAAAATTACTTTGTCTACACGCAAACCATAAGTCAATTTGAAGTTTTCGTTTACGTTGTATTCATCCTGAAGATATACACCCAACTGTCCAATTTTCAAATCAGCTGCATAAACGGCTGGCTTGTTTGGATCTAAAGAGAATGTGTAAGAGAATGCAGCAGGTCTTCTGTTGTTGATAAAATCATCCAATGAATTGAATGCATAGTAGCTGGCAGAACCTGGCATAAACATATTACCTACACGCTGATACTCATAAGTTGCACCCGCAGTGAAAGTATGTTTACCTGCATAGTAAGTAAAGTTGTTGGTTACGTTGAACACATCATTCTTTACATCGTTGTTTCTGGTGAAAGGATCAGATCCCGCAGACATATAGTTCTGTCCATTGTTGTTGAAGATATCAATGGTTGGGAAGATACCACCAGCAACCGCTCTTGTAGCCTGAATCTTAGAGAAAGTAGCAATGAACTGGTTAGAGAACTTGCCATTGAAGTTAGAGTTCAATTCAATAGATCCTGTTCTAACGATGTCCTTGAACTTGTAGTTTGAATTTTCAAAAGACATAGAGTTCAAGCTGAAACGGTTGTTAGGTAGACGGCTGATTGAAGTACCACCAGCAGGGATAAAGGAAGGGTTGTTAGGAATACTAGAACCATTCAATTGCTGATCGTTGTTGTTTACTAAATCAGAATACTTTAAAGTTAACTTGTGGTTGTTATTGATGTTCCAGTCGATCTTTGCAAGAATCTTGGTGTTCTTAGTAGCAAAGTTGGGGAAGTTATCAAATGCTCCCGGATCGTATCCGTAAGTTGTTCTTAAGAAGTTGGCAAACTTAGTAAGTGAGTCAACACTTGTGTTACTTACGTTACCGTTACCAGAACCACCTCTTGGGCTGAAAGCTATACCAGGCTGGCTTCTTTCTTCTTCTTCATAAGAAGCAAAGAAGAACAATTTATTCTTGATGATGGCTCCACCTAAAGTAGCACCAAAGATTTTATTGCTAGATTTAACCTGAGCAGGCAATTTTGCATTGCCTACGTTTAAACCGTTAAAATCTTGGTTTCTGTATAAACCATAAACTGAACCTTTTAAAGTATTGGTACCGCTCTTGGTTACAGCGTTAATACCAGCACCAGTAAAACCAGACTGTCTAACGTCGAAAGGAGCAATGTTTACTGAAACTTCTTCAATCGCATCAATAGAGATTGGGCTTGCACCACCACCAGGAAGAGGATCGGAACTTAAACCAAAGTTGTTGTTTAAGTTGGCACCATCTACCTGAGTGTTGTTGA
>VFQO010000615.1_pt1 | contig 35758 bp, 33 predicted proteins | sample 3512331 | NCBI WGS metagenome assembly VFQO01 (sample SAMN10412371, study PRJNA504923) | tailings metagenome | isolation source: Replicate 3 from Balatoc abandoned mine | place: Philippines: Itogon, Benguet | collected 2017-08-28 | reverse complement strand
TCGACCATCCCGATATCGCCGCGATCAGCTTCGTCGGCAGCTCGGACATCGCGCAGTACATCTACGCGCGCGGTTCTGCGAACAACAAGCGCGTGCAGGCGTTTGGCGGGGCGAAGAACCACGGGATCGTGCTGCCCGACGCTGACCTCGATCAGGTGGTCACCGACCTCACCGGCGCGGCCTTCGGCTCGGCGGGGGAACGCTGTATGGCGCTGCCGGTGGTGGTGCCGGTGGGCGAGGAGACGGCGGAGCGGCTGAAAGAGAAGCTGCTCAAGTCCATCGCCGCGCTGCGCATCGGTGTGAGCAACGACCCCGAAGCCGACTACGGCCCCGTCGTCACGCCCGAGCACAAGGCGCGGATTGAACAGTGGATCACTATCGCCGAAGAAGAAGGCGCCGAGATCGTCGTCGACGGGCGCGGGTACACCTTGCAGGGCCATGAGAAAGGCTTCTTCGTCGGCCCAACCCTGATCGATCACGTCACGCCGCAGATGAAGTCCTATCAGGAAGAGATCTTCGGCCCCGTGCTCCAGATCGTGCGCGCGAAGGACTTCGAGGAAGCGGTGCGGCTCCCCTCCGAGCACCAATATGGCAACGGCGTCGCGATCTTCACCCGCAACGGCCACGCCGCGCGCGAATTTGCGGCGCGGGTGAATGTCGGGATGGTCGGCATCAACGTGCCGATCCCGGTGCCGGTCGCCTATCACTCCTTCGGCGGGTGGAAGCGTTCGGGCTTCGGCGACATCGACCAGTATGGCGTGGAAGGCCTCAGGTTCTGGACCAAGAACAAGAAGATCACCCAGCGCTGGCCCGATGGCTCGCAGGATGGGTCGAACGCCTTCGTCATCCCGACCATGGGGTGATGGGGGGACCAAATGATCCGGCTTCAATTCGGTCACGGGACCCGGAAGAAAATGGGACGGGAGAATGGCGAGCAAAGTTATTGAATTTCGCAGGCAACATCAGCCAAGTGAACTTGAGGGATTAATCGAAGCTGTCACGATCCGCCAGCCTTCGGACGTTCTCGGGGCATCGCTCGCGATAGCACGTGTTGTGGAAGATCATGACATGCGTCTCATGGTTCTCCATGACATCTCGTCCCAGCAGAAAACCGCTGACGCTGACGGATTAGATCTCAATACGAAGGTGTTTGGTTGGAAGCATGATGGTAGCGGCCAGTGGCAGGACTATGACGACACAAACTGCTCGCCGATCATTCGGGCTTGCCGTGTTGAAAGCGAGCCATTTTGGGTCAATCGTTACGGATTTAGGACACCGGTACACAATCCATTTTTGAACAGTATTGATCTTACCGATTTTGAAAAGCTGTCGCTCGTTAAAGCGGCAATTGTAATTCCGGTGCATCTACCATTCGGTCAGATTTCCGTCGCGATCATTTCAAGCAAAAATCATTTGAGGATAGATATTTCGTCTGCTTTCAGAAGCTATGCGAGCTTGTTTACCGCTTTAAGCCGGAGGTTTATTACGAGTTACGTCGTAACGATGCGTGACAATCCATATCTACCGGCGGAAACAGTCCTCAGCCTACGGGAGGTTCAGTGCCTACGATGGGCAGCTTTCGGCAAAACCGATAGAGAAATTGGGATGATCCTTGGCCGAAGTCATGCGACCATTCGTTATCATCTTGCGAGGGTCTGCGATAAGCTGGGTGCTGTAAATCGGGCTCAGTCTATCTTTAGAGCCGCGCAGTTAGGCTACCTTGGCTCAGAGACTTAGATTTGCTCCCCGCCAGGCCATATCTCCCTCAATGTGGCAAACCAGCCCAGCCGCATCATTCTAATCGGTGGCCGCCACTTCTCCGCAAATTGGTGCTCCGTATATTGGATGTGCCAGCGGCAGCTTCTGTCAGAAGCAGACGCCCAAGTTGGCTGATCCAAGTTACCGCCTTTGGGCCGATTGCTGCTGTTCCGCTTTCTTCAAAATGGTGTCTGAAGCGAAGCGTCAGGGATCAAAGGCCCATAAATTACCGACTGGTGACAGTTTGTGACTTATGTAACATAATCAGGTATATAGCCATGATTCATGGAACTCACAGAGATCAATCAAGTTGCCCAATCGGTCGCATGGCCTGATTTTCGTCTGTGGGCTATCATCCAACGCTTTGCACGACCTCGCATATCGATCGTGGCACGATCACCGCGCCAGTGAGCAGCCATTTGCGAAGCCTAGCTGCCTTCCAGTCCGAGACTAAGGGACGGCGGCTTGCGACCCAAATCACGACGTTCCGATGCTGTGATAGGAACGTCGGCTTGCGCCAACACCGGCCATCACGCGCGTCTCCCTGTCGATTGCAGCCCCTACATCAGACACTGTCGCGCATCTGAGGCGTGGGTTCGGGGCGTCGTGTGGTACAACGATCACGCACCGGGAAGCGCGAGGGCCGCTGCTATTCCGTCATTGAGCGAGATCATCAATCGCCGTTTATATGGAACTACGCGCGCTATAGTGCCAATAGCTATGTCTGCGATCCCAAATAGCCTAGTTGAGCAGCCCGGAAGACCGCCTGCACCCGGTTGGTTGCGTCCAGTTTCGTGCAAGCTCTGGCAAGATGGTATCGAACGGTCGCGTGGCTCGATCCGAGGATAACACCCACCTCCTTGTCCGTTTTACCGAAGGCGGCCCAGCGAAGGCAATCGACTTCCCGTGGTGAGAGAACCGCGTCATGCGGCAGGTAAGGGTTGTCCCGCATCGTGGTGACATAGCTGGACACAAATCGCCGAGTCAGATCGGCAAACAGCTTGTAGAAGCGCGCAAATTCATAGGACAGATCGTCTTTCGCTGGATCAATGCTGACGAGTTTGGCTACGGCGATCTCGCCGATGGGCAGATGTATCGGAACAACAATTGCCGCTTTGTGCGTCGACCATAGATCCACATGGCGCAGTTCGATGGGTTCCAGCAGTGGGTTCTTCACCGCAGTCCGGAAGCCCGATCGATTGACCCAAAAGGGATCGCCTTCAACCCGGCACGCCCGGATGATCGGGCACTTGTTGTGAGCCCATTCGGAATGATGCGAAGTCTCTGCGTCGGCTTGCCATCCGAATACCTCGGAATTCAGATCATTCCCGTCGGCATCCACCATCCGCAGTCGGGAGGAGATATTCGGGAGGACCATGATGCGCATGCGGTGCTCGGTCACGACCCTCTCCATCACGTTCGATGCATCGAGGATGTCGGAGGGACAACGGATGGTTACCGCCTCGATCAGGTGCAGGGGATCGACTGGTATTGAAGGTTTGCTGAATGCAAGGACGTTGCCGGTAGCACTGCATAGCCCTTGGTCGCCATCAACCGGCGTGGCGCGCGCAAGAAAACCTGTTGCGGCATCTGCGCTGAAAGGCATTGCGTTTCCGCCCAGAGCAACTTGATCAACTATCTGCATAACGCTTTCTCCCGAAGCAGAATCCAAGTTCGCATAGTAGAATAATGCAGACAACTCGCAGTTTCTCGGATATGACCTGCATTTATGCAGCATATTGATTGGAGCGATTACCAGTTCTTTCTTGAGATCGCGCGCGCAGGTACGCTTGCCAAAGCGGGGGAGTTGTTGAGAGTTGATGCGACGACCGTCAGCCGGAAGTTGCGCAGATTGGAAGCACGGCTGGGCACGACCCTGTTCGAGCGCACCAGAGAAGGGCAAGTCCTCTCGGAGCAAGGCGAAGCTCTCCTCGGCAAAGTCGAAGAGATGGCCCGCGCCGCGATGGCTATCAGCGAACCGGGCGCACAGGAACCCGCTGACAAGTTGACCGGGGCGCTGCGGATCAGTGCGTCCGAAGGGTTCGGAAGCTGGTTCCTCGCCCAGCATGTTCCCGAGTTTGTGACTGCGCACCCGTTACTCACTCTTGATCTGGTCGCATCGAGTGGCTTCCTGAGCCTCTCAAAACGAGAGGCGGACATCGCCGTGATGCTCTCCCGCCCTCGGGCAGGCCCGGTCATCGCCCGTAAGCTCAGCGACTACACGCTGCGGCTTTACGCCAAAGCGGAATACCTCGAAAGCGCAGGACGACCCCGCGGGCCAGACGATCTGCGCGCGAACCATCGGCTGGTGGGTTACATTCCGGATCTGATCTACGCACCGGAACTGTCATATCTCGATGAAGTTCGCTCCGATCTTGCGCCGCGACTGCGCTCATCGAGCATAAATGCGCAGCACCATTTGATTGCGGCGGGTGCAGGCATAGGCGTGCTGCCATGCTTCATAGGGGATGCCGATCCCGGCCTTGAGCGGGTCTTGCCGCAGGTGCGGATCGTGCGCACATTCTGGCTGGTAACGCATGAGGACACACACCAGTTCGCTCGCATCCGAGCCGGGCGCGACTGGATCATGCGGATCGTAGAGGAGAACAGGTCGGTGCTGATCGCCTAGGCGTTGGCAAACAACCGCCCGTGAGCATCATGGGCTCTCCACGAACATGCGCAATTGCCGCAGGGCTCTAGCCGTTGACCAGGTTTTCAGTGTTAAGCTCGGCGCGGATCAAATCCCGCTATCACGCAATGACGAGCGAATTGCTGATCATTGCGCCAAAGCCCTTGGTCCGCCGGTGACGGCCGCAGTCTTTCCGGAGAGATCAAAGAGGTTGCTTATGCTGTTCCTGCAGGCTTGGCGACATTTATCGTCTGCAGCGCCAAGTAAGGATAAAGGCCCTCGACACCGCCTTCCACGCCGAAGCCGGATTGCTTGTTTGCCGGGAACGGAACCTGCGGATCGAGCGCGCAATGCTGATTGACCCAGACGCTGCCGCTATCGAGCCGCGCCGCGACCTTGGCGGCCGCGTTCGTATCGCTTCCCCAGACCGATCCACCCAGTGCAAAGGGTGACGCATTGGCGCGCGCCACCACTTCGTCGATGTCGCTGTAGCGGATTATCGGCAGGATCGGGCCGAACGGCTCTTCATCGACGATGGCTGATCCATCGGTGACATCGCGCACGACGGTCAGAGGGACGAAATAGCCTACACCTTCGGCAGGCTCACCGCCCGCGATGACTTTCCCTGCAGCTTTTGCCTCAGCCAAGTAATGCAATACCTTCGCGAATTGCGCCTTGTTCTGAACCGGCCCGAATTCCGCATTGGCGGCGCTACCGGGTGCCACGACCGCCGCGCTCGCCATCGCGGCAATCGCATCGCACATGGCATCGTAAATGCTGTCATGCACATACAAGCGCTTGATGACCGCGCAGACCTGACCGGAATTGAAAAAGGCAAAGGCGAATATTGCGGGCGCGATCGCCGCGACATCGGCATCGGGCAGGACGATTGCGGCATCGTTCCCGCCAAGCTCGAGCGTGACGCGCTTCAGCGTTGGTGCTGCCGCTGCCATGATCTTGCGGCCGGTCTCGGTCGATCCGGTGAACGTGATCTTAGCCACATCAGGGTGCGCGACCAGCACCGCTCCGGCCTCGTTTCCGCCAGATAGGATGCTTACGACGCCGGCTGGCACAATATCGGCCCACAATTCGCCCAGGCGCAGCGTGGTCAACGGGGTCGTGGGCGCGGTCTTGAGGACGATGGTGTTGCCCGCCGCAAGCGCGGGTGCGATTTTGTTGCACGCAATGAAGACTGGAGCGTTCCAAGGAACGATCGCCCCCACTACGCCGAGCGGCTTGCGATGCAGCTCGACCCGGCGGGTGTCATCCTCGACGATCAGTTCCGGCTTCACTTGTAGGCCAGCGTAGTATTCGAGGTAGCCGGTTGCGAGATGCAGGATCTCGAACTGCGCAAGGCCGAGCGGGCGGCCTGTTTCCTGCACGAGCAGTGCGCACAGTTCGTCGGCATGCTGCTTGATGGCAGCTGCCATCGCTCGCAGAAAATCGCCCCTCTCGGACACTGATGCTTCACGCCAAGCTGGCCACGCGGCCTTCGCCGCAGCAACCGCGCGTTCGACGTCGGCCGCATCTGCATCCGGAGCTACGGCAAAGACCTCGCCTGTACAGGGATCGACGACATCGATCTTGCGGAGCGCATCACGTAGCTCTCCGTCAATCAACATCCGGACCATATCTCTCTCCTTGTTCAGGCGGTCACTGCCACCCTATTTTCTTCAACTGTCGCCGCGCTGACAGCGCCTGCCTCGTGAAAGCGTTTGAGGACACTCGCCTCCAGTGCGCGTACCTTTTCCACTGCGGCTTCTTTGACATGGCCGTAGCCGCGGATCTGGGCTGGCAGGCTCGCCAATTCGACCGCGAACTTGTGGTTGGCCGGTGTAAGGACTGCTGCCAATTCGCGCATCTGGGCCTCGTAGTGATCGATCAGTGCCCGCTCCATCTTGCGCTCAGCCGTATGACCGAACAGGTCAAACATCGTCCCTCGCAGAGCCTTGCCCTTGGCCAGCAGCGGGAAAAGCTTGCCAACCCACGGTCCGAATTCACGCTTCAACAGGTGTCCGGTCTGCGGATCACGTTTAGAAAACAGGGGCGGTGCAAGGTTGTAGCGCAGTTTTGCACCGTCTTCGAAGCTCGCGGCAAGATCGCGCTGGAAGGCGGGATCGGCATGCAGCCGGGCGACCTCGTATTCATCCTTGTACGCCATCAACTTGGCGAAATTGCGCGCGACCATCACCGCCAGCGTCTTCTTACCGGGCACGACCCGAGCCTCGGCTGCGGCCACTTCATCGACCAGCGCACGATAGCGCGCCGCGTAAGCCGCATCCTGATAGGCAGTCAGCAAGTCCGTGCGGTGCGCGATAATATCGCCAAGCTCGGTGAGGGGCTTAAACTCCGGCCCAGTGCTAGTCTCGGCCGCTGCGGCAAGCACCTTGTCGGGATCCACCACCAGCAGCCGCCCGAGGGCGAAAGCCGACTGATTGAAAGCGACCGCCACTCCGTTGATTTCGACCGCCCGGGCAATAGCATCCGGCGATACCGGAAGCAGGCCAAGCTGCGAGGCATAGCCAAGCATGAACAGGTTCGCGGCAATCGTGTCGCCGAACAGCGCCAAGCCAAGTCCGGTGGCATCGACACCGTGAAGCTTGGCAGACAAACCGCGAAGCCGGCCCACGATCTGGGTCTGGTCGAGCACCATATCAGGATTGCGCTGGAATGCCGGCGTGGGGGTGATCCGGGCGTTGACAACGGTTGTAGTGCGCGCGGCTGACAGAGTGGCAACCGGCTCCTTGGCGAGCGCCGCGACCGCATCGAAAGCCAGCCCCACATCGGCTTCTCCCGTACCAAGCTTTTGCGCAGCAAGAGCGCCTCGCGTGGCAGCGATACGGACATGGCTGTAAACCGCTCCGTTCTTCTGGCTCAGCCCCGTCATGTCGAAGACCGAGCAGGAAAGGCCTTCTAGGTGCGCCGCCATTCCCAGTAGCGCGCCGACCGTTACGACCCCGGTACCGCCGATGCCCGAAACCATAATGTTGAAAGCAACATCAGCAAGTTTAGCAATGGCAGGCTCTGGCAGATCAGTCTGCGCTTCGCCAGCCAAGCGCGATGCCTTGGGCTTGCGGGGTTCTGCATCGAGTACGGTGACGAAGCTGGGGCAGAAGCCTTTTACGCAGCTGTAGTCCTTGTTGCAGTTCGACTGGTCGATCTGGCGCTTGCGGCCGAGTTCGGTTTCCTTCGGCCACACGCTGACGCAGTTCGACTGCACTGAACAATCTCCGCAGCCCTCGCACACGGCACTGTTGATGAACATCCGCTTGGCTGGATCGGGGAATTTGCCGCGCTTGCGGCGACGGCGCTTTTCCGCCGCGCAGGTCTGTTCGTAGACGATGACGGTGACGCCCTTCACCTCGCGCAACTCGCGCTGCATGGCATCGAGCTCGTCGCGATGGTGGACGGTAACGCCGTGCCCGAGACCGCTGTGCGGGCCGTAGAGTTCGGGCCGGTCGGTCACGACAATGCAGCGCGCAACGCCCTCAGCCAGCACCTGACGGGTCACATCGCCCGGCGTCATCGGACCATCGACTGGCTGCCCTCCGGTCATCGCAACCGCATCGTTGAACAGCACCTTGTAGGTTATGTTGACCTTTGCCGCCACTGCGCCGCGGATCGCCAGCAGGCCCGAGTGATAATATGTGCCATCGCCGATGTTCTGGAAGATGTGCGGCGTCTTGGTGAAGTGCGCAAGGCTGTACCAGTGCGCGCCTTCGCCCCCCATCTGCGTGTTGGGGAGCATCTCGGGGCCGGAATACATCGCCATGGCATGACAGCCGATCCCGCCGCCTGCCAAGCTCCCTTCCGGGAAACGCGTGCCAGTGTTGTGGGGACAGCCCGAGCAGAAATAGGGCGCGCGCACCGGATCGCCGGACTTCTGGCTGGTCAGGCTTGCCATCGCCTCGCGCAGGCTTGCAGCACGCTGCACTACAGCCGGGGTATCCGCACCGAGCCTGCGCAGACGCTCGGAAATCACTAGCGAAAGTTGCAAGGGATCGAGCTGTTCGTCGCTCGGGATCATGAACGTGCCATTCTCGTCAGTCTTGCCGACGATCGCGGGCGCTCCGGCACGCCCGTAAAGGAGCGCTTTCGCCTGCGCCTCGGTCAGCCCTTCCTTTTCCTCAATGAAGAGCAATTCGTTTTGGCCCGCTGCGAACTCGGAAAGACCCTCGCGCTCGACCGGATACATGCAGCCGAGCTGATAGAGCGAAATGCCCAGCGCAGCCGCTTCCGCCTCACCGAGACCCAACAGTTGCAGCGCCTGGCGCGCGTCCTGAACAGCCTTGCCGGTGGCGACAATGCCGAGTTTGCGCGCGTTGCTATCAATCAGCACGCGGTCAATGCCGTTGGCGCGCACGAACTTCTCGACCAGCGGCCAGCGATAGCGTTTGACCACGATTTCGGACTGCACACGGTCAAGGTGCGTCGGGAAATTGTTGAACCCATTGGCAGGCGCATCGCCGCGATCGGGCAGAACGATTTCCTCGTCGAGGCGCGGCAGCTCGACCGTCATGGTCTGCTCGAGCACCTCGTTGCACATCTTAAAGCCAGTGAAGAGCCCTGTGTACCGTGACATTGCCCAGCCAAGTAGACCGAATTCCAGCGTATCCTGCACATCAGAGGGAGCGAGGATCGGCATGCCGGCATGCATCAGAGCAACTTCGCTCTGGTGGGCAACGGTCGAAGATTTGCCGCTGTGATCGTCACCGGCAACGATCAGCACCCCGCCGTTGGGATGGGATCCAGCCATATTGCCATGCTTGAACGGGTCACCCGACCGGTCCACTCCCGGCCCCTTGCCATACCAGATTGCGAATACACCTTCCTTTGTCGCATCGGGGATTCCGCCGAGCATCTGCGTACCCCACACGGCGGTGGCGGCGAGGTCTTCGTTCACGCCTGGCTGGAACAGGATGTCGCTCTGCGCGAGCAAATCCTTGGCGCGCCATAGCTCCTGATCGTAGCCACCGAGCGGCGAACCGCGGTAACCCGAGATGAACCCGCCCGTATCGAGCCCAGCGCGCTTGTCGCGCATCTTCTGGAGCATCGGCAAACGCACCAGCGCCTGCGTGCCAGTCATCAGCACGGTGCCTTCTTCTACGGTGTATTTGTCGGTCAGCTTGACGTTACGCATGGGAAAGGGGCCTTAGGTTTTTATCCGGGCGGTAGGCTGCGCCGTGGTCGGCGAGATAGACATCAAGGCTTTCTGCGAAGTCGGCCATGATCGAAACTGTGCTGGGGCGGCTGTGCATGGTGGCCAGCCAGTCCTGCAGTCCTCCAATTTCATCGATGATCGACCGCCCGTAAACGAAACGGGTCACACGGTCGGCGATGTCGAGGTTGTAAAAGGCAAACAGGTCGGCCTGGCCCGGCTGGTTACCGAACAGGAAGGGATGGGGCTCAAGCAGCCGCGAAAGCGCAGCGGTCGCCCGGTCCAACATGATGCGTACCGCCGTCTGGGTGACCGGCGCATTGGTGCCGCCCATGAATACTCCGGCAAACAGCTGGCGTACCTGGGCTTCGACATAGACCTGGACTATGTTTATCATCTGGCGCGACTTTGCCCTGTCGAACGCGTCCTGCGGCCGAAGCGGCACTGCTGGGTAGGCATCGTCGAGATAATCGAGGATTGCTGTCGTCTCGCTCAAAAACCCCGCGCCAGTATCGAGGACCGGAATTTTGCCGAGAGGGCTCATTGCAAGGAACTTCATATCCTGCGAAGCGCGCACGATCACGAAATCGAACTGCAGCTCCTTTTCTAGCAGCGCGGCGCGCACGATGTTGACATAGTTGCTCACCGGATAGCCGAACAAACGCAGGTGGCTCATGGATATGCATCCGATAAAATGGCGCAAGACGATAGAGTGATGGGGCTCACGATGGTGTGCCCCACGCAAGAAAGGCGGCCTAAGTCATTGCCAAGCTTCCGCCTCATACTCGCTCTCCGCAAACAGCGTTGACAGTATTCGATACCAGTTTTGCCTCGTTGCTGCGCGGATCGCCCAAGAGTTCGTCCGGCAAATTCATGTCGTAGTGCGTTCTAGGACCTTGCGTTTTTGACCGCTATGACCGCACGGTACAAGGCATGGCCCTTCGTGCCAAAATCGCCAGGGCGGGTGCGGCCCCTATCCGGCCAGTCAGGCTGCACCTTGAGCGGAGCCGATGGTCGCGTTTTGCCCCCAAGGTTCCAAGCGACAATCAGCCACGAAAGCCCTTCAGATCACACCCTCACAAATATCTGCTCGCCTTCCAGATGGACATCGAAGCGTTTTAGCTTGAGTTCGGGGTCTTCCTCGCAATCGCCAGTGTTCAGGTCGAATGACCATCCATGCCAGATGCAGGTAAGTATCGAACCGCACAGCTCCGCCTCATCGAGTGGGCCCTGAGCATGGGGACACCGTGCCTGGGTAGCGACCAGCTCCTCCCCCACCTGAAAGACGAGGATGGTCTTGCCCGCCACCTTCGCTTTCAGGGGATTGCGAATCTTGAGATCCGCCAGTGTGCCAACTCGTTCCATGCCGTTCAGTTCAAGATTGTCTGCCATGCAGCAAGCCCTCAGCAAGCGAGATCAGTTGAAATTGAACGTCACCATGACACCGTAGGTGGCGGGCCGGGCCGCGTAGCGGACCACCACATCTTGGGTCACGAACTGGTTGGTCCAGTAGTATTCGTTAAAGACATTGCGGCCCCAAAAGCCTGCGGTCCAGCGACCATCGGACGATTTGATACCCGCGCGAAGATCGACCGTCGTGAAGGCATCGATGACTGAACTTGGGGCGTTGCCCAAGGTCGAATTGGTCGAGGAGTTGTAGAGCATGTTTGCGCCAGCATAACCGTTGATCGCGTCCGAAAGCGGCAACTCGTAATTCACGTCGGCGACGACATGCCACTTCGGCGCGAACGGAAGTGCCGAGCCGGCATAATCGGCCAGAACACGTTCGTTGTTGATCCCGAAGAATTCCTTCACTTCGCTGTCGATGTAGGTGACTGCACCGCGCAGGGTCAGGCCCTCGGCGGGTCTTGCGGTCAGCTCCACTTCTGCGCCGTTGATTTTCGCCTTGGGGATGTTCACCAGCTGTTCGAGCTGGTTGAAGATCGGATCAATGACGAGCCCGCGAACCTGCTTGTCGTCATAGATGTAATGGAAGGCTGCCACGTTCAGCTGGATATCGCTGGCGGGCAGAGTGAATTTCCCGCCAACCTCGAAGGCCGTGACCGATTCCTGCGTGACCGGAGCAAATTGCGCTGTGGTGGATGCCGGAACGGTGGGGAAGCTGCCTGATTTGAAGCCCCGCGAGGCCAGTCCATACAGGAGCACATCGTTATTGACTTCGAAGTTGGCGCCGACACGCCACGAGAAGTTATCCTCGTTCAGCGTATCCTCGAACGGCGTCCGGATCGTGTTGAAGGTCGCTGCGTCCATATTCAGACAGGTGGTCGGCCCGAGCGCACCGCCCGGCGTACCGGACAGCACATCCGACAGCACGCCGAAAGTCACCTGCATCCCAATGTCGCCGGTCATGCAGGACGTGTAGTCATTCTTGCTTTCGGTGTAGCGTGCGCCGGCAAGCAAGGTGAGGCGGTCGGTGACTGCGGCCTCGACATTCCCGAACACCGCAATGTCGCGGATGTCCTGGGTAATGGTCGTGACAGAATCGGCGATCCACGGCAGCGGCGCAGGCAGGATCGCTGTGTTGGTGCTGTCACCGGTCAGGATGTTGTTCGCGCTGCGCACGTCGTTGGTGGCATAATTGGCGCCGACCAGCCAGTTGAGAGAACTGGAACTGCCGGAGAGACGCAGCTCCTGGTTGAAACTCTCCACATTGCCATCGGCCGTGACGCCAGCGTTTTTCAGCGCAGTGCCATCGCGGTCGACGTCGAAATTCTCGTTATACTTCGAGTAAGCGGTGATCGACGTCAGCGTAATTGAGCCGCTCAGATCAATGTCGGACCGCAGCGAGGCTTGGAAGAAACCGTCATCGCGGTCCAGTTCCCGATCCGCGTCCCAGTTCGCCGCTCGAGCGTTCTGCGGCGCATTTTGCTGCGCGCGGAAAACCCTGATACGACGGGATGTTTCGGTCTGATCGCAGAAATTGCCGCAACCCGCAGCGACTGCCGCTTCGTTGAGCTGCAGGAACAAACCCTGAAGCTGCCCGGCCTGGGTATCGGACCGATCGCGCCAACCGTTGACGTTGAGTAGGAACCTCACGCTGTCAGCCGGTTCCCACATCGCCGAGAACCGTCCGCGCAGGGAATTCTGTTTCCCCAGCGTTTCATCGCGCGTGTAGTTGACCTGCCAAGGACCGGAATCAGTCAGCGCGCCTGCGAGCCTCAATGACAGCGTATCGGAAACCGGCCCGCTGACGAAAGCCTCAGTTTCGATGGTGTCGAAACGACCAAAGGACGCGCGCATGCCCGCGCTGAAGAAATCGGTCGGCTTTGCCGCGATGTAGTTGATCGCGCCGCCGGTGGAATTCTGACCAAATAGGATCCCCTGCGGCCCCTTGAGGACCTCGACCCTTTCCAGGTCCAGCGTGGCCCCTTGCGTGAAAGCGCCATAAGCCAGCGGCACTTGGTCAACATACACGCTGACAGCAGGACTTGCGCCGAGCGTGTAATCGTTGAAGCCCACGCCGCGCAGCGTATAAAGCGGCGTTCCGTCCTGGCTTTTGGTGAAGGTGAAGCCAGGTGTTACCTTGGCGAGATCGCCCGTGTCGAGCACCCCGAGCGAGCGCAATTCGCTCCCTGTGGCGGCCGTGATCGAAAGCCCGACGTCGTTCACCGATTGCTCGCGCTTGTTTGCGGTCACAATGATTTCGCCCGTTGCCGGCGCGTCAGCCGGTTCGGCGGAATCACCCGCTTGGGCGAACACCGGCGTGGCGTAACTACACCCGGCGACCAGAGCAATCACCGATACACGACGAATGGCAGATGCCTTGAATGACATGAATATCCTCCCCTAGTTCAGCCTCTTCGTTCAGGAGGCTTAAACGAGCGTTGTTTGTGTAGGTCTTGGTCGCGGGGCAAAAGGGCGCTCCGTGACAGGTTGTGGCAATCAGGGCCATGATGTCGCGAATTGCAGCCTACGAACGAGCGATCAGCCGCTGTCCGATGTCGGCCAGACCAGATCGAGCGCGGTCAGTGAGAGGGTCACGCCGGTCACTGCGCTGGCTCTGCCGCCCGGCGTGACCGAAAATTCTGGAATACGCGTCAGCCATTCCCTTAGGAAAATCGCAATTTCCCGCCGCGCCAAAGTCGATCCCGGGCAACTGTGCGGGCCAGCGCCAAAAGCGAGATGCTGTTTCGCCGAACCTCGCGAAAAGTCGACGGTGAGCGGCTCCGCGATGCGGCGATCATCGAGACCAACTAGCAGATTGATCGGCAGGATCGTATCATCGGCGCGCAAGTGCACACCCCCGATGACGCAGTCGCGGGCGACGACACGTCCCGAATTCACAATGCCAAAACGGCGGAACATTTCCTCCATCGCACTCCGAACGAACGACGCGTCGTCGATATTGGTGACCAGTGCGCGGCGGTGTGCGGGGTTTTGTGCAAGGAAGCGCATGATGAAGCCAAGCATCGAAGCGATCGTGTCGAGACCGCCGAACAACAGCAACGTCATATAGGAAACTGCTTCGGCATCGCCGATCCGCTCCCCATCAACGGTCGCATTCACGACCTTGCTGCCAAGGTCCTCGCCCGGATTGACGCGGCGTTCCTGGACTATGCCCGCAAGATACTTGATCAGCGCCTCCTGCGCTTGCTGGCGCGCTTCAATCGAGCCGCTCTTGATAAACTGCTCGACGATCGGCACCAGCGTTTCGCGTTCCGAGCGTGGCAGATCGACCAGATCGAGAAAAATGTTCATCGGCATGATGTTGGCAAATTCGGCCATGAACTCGCATTCGCCGCGCGAACGAAAGCTCTCAATCAAGGATACGACCAGTTCGCGAACGACCGGCTCCATCGCGTCGACGGCCTTGGGGAAAAGCCCCCGGCTGAGCGGTTTGCGCATATCCGTGTGGACCGGCGGATCACTTTCGAGCGGAAGCGTCGCGGGCGCGCTGTCGTCGCGCGGCAGAAATACCCGCCGGCTCGAGAAGGTCCCGAAATCGCGCAAGATTCGTTCGATATCCTCGCCGCGTGTGGCGACCCAGTGACCGCCATTTCGCGGCGTCCAGAAGATATCTGGACTGGATCTCTGGAAGACCGAATAGGCCGCTTGCGCATCGTCCGATCCGCCGGGCACGTCATACATGTCGAAATCGACGATCAGATGATCTGGCACATGCGCCGGCAAGTCCGTCAGGCCATCATCGAGCGTTGCGATATTCATCGGTTCTCTCCCCGTCGTGTCCCCAGCCTGCACCATAGGGTCATATTGAATTGATCTTCAATATAGTTCACAGGCCGGATTGGGACAAATGAGAGCATCCCATGACACCGAGCCGACACGATCCTTCTGCACCGTCCGCAATACCGGTCCCCGCGCCGATCCGGCAGCGGGCCCGGCGGATGGCACGTGCCGATCGCGCGGAGCAGATCGCCGATTGTGCGGTGCGGATATTCGCGCGTGAAGGCATCGGACACGCCAACCATTCGCGGGTCGCACAGGAGGCCGGCGTATCTCTGCCCACGCTTTTCTATCACTACCCCGATCACACGTCGCTGACCCAGGCAGTGCTTGCGAAGGTATCATCGTTTCTGCTGGACACCATCGGCCGCTCGGCGATTGAGGAAGGATGCGGAGGGCTTACAGCGATCGAACGCATCCTTCTGCGTCTCGCTCGTTCGCTCGATGAGCACCATGATCTGGCCGCGATCTGGCTGGATTGGAGTACGGCCCGGTCCAGCGAGACCTGGCCTGGTTACCTTGCCTTCAATGACGATGCCCGCCTTTTGGTAGAACCGCTGATCAGGCAGGCGGTCGAGGACGGGAAGGCGTATGGGATCGCCGATGCTCCCGCTGCGGCGCGGGTCGTGGTCGGCATGGCACACATGGTCGCGCAGATGAACCTCACGGCACGCCCCTATCCCGAAATTGAGGACGCCGTGCGCAGGTTGACGGCCGGCTATTTCCGAGCGCCCGAATGATAAGATGAAGGGCATCGACCGCAATGTGGCCGTTGCCGAGCTGCTGGAAGTCGCGTAACAATCCGAGCCAACCTGTCACATTAAGCCTTGCCACGTGGGCAGAGTGATCGGGAGAGGAACAGTTGTGATCCCATCAACCGCACAGCGTTCCGCGTTGGCTGGCTGGGTTCTTGCCATCGTGAGGGCCATGCAGATCAAGGGTATCGATGCCGATGCCGTGATGGCTGAGATCGGCATGGACACCGCTTTGCTCGAGGGGGGCTACTCGCGGTATTCTCAGGTTCAGCTGACCGAGCTTTGGAAACGCGCGGTCGACCTTTCGGGCGATCCGACCTTCGGGCTCACGGTGGCACAGCAGGTTCGGCCGGCCACGTTCCACGCCGTGGGCTACGCGATGAGTTGTAGTGCGACACTCCACCGCGCGATCAGCCGATTTGCCAAATACACCCGCCTGATTTCCGATTCGGCTACCGCCACGCTTACCGAAAGCGATGGCCGGGTCCTGCTCGATTTCCATTTCGACACCGGCGGAGACCGTCCGATCTACGAAACGGTCGATACCGTCCTTGCCTCTGTCGTTGCCTATTTACGTTGGATTTCAAATACCTCTCTGCAACCGGTCGAGGTGCGGATCGCGCACGAAGCGCCTGCATCTAGCGAAGCCTTTGCCGCATTCTTCGGCTGTCCGGTCATCTACCGAGCACCGCAGACTTGCCTGATTTTCGACAAGGAGCAGCTTTCAGTCCGCATTCTGGCGTCCGACGAGGAACTGGCCTCCCTGCTGGACAGTGCCGCGAGCCGATTTCTTGAACAGCGTATGGCGGGCAGGTTCGCCGTTCGCGTGCGCGATCTGATGATTGCTCAGTTGCCCGACGAAGTTCCCACCAAGAGCCGCACCGCAAGCCTTCTTGGCATGACCGAACGAACGCTGCTCCGACGGCTGAAGGATGAAGGCACCACCTTTGCCGAAGTCCTCAGGCAATTGCGCGAGGAGCTTGCGTTCCAATACCTCCGACGCGGCATGTGCCTCAGCGAAGTGGCCTACCTACTTGGGTTTTCAGACAATGGCACATTCTCTCGCGCATTCAAGGATTGGACTGGCCGCCGCCCCAGCACGGTTACCGAGGCAATGTCCGAAGCGGCCTGATCAGCGCAAAACGCTCTGTAACGTGACGCGGCTTTCCTCTCGTGTTGTGAGCCTGCCGGGAGGCAAGGCTCCATCGATCGAACGCAACGTCGCGCGCGTGAGTTGATCCAGGTTCGCACAGCCCGCCAGAGCGAGGGTGCGTTGTAGTTCGTCGTGCAAGATTGTGAGCGCCCGCCCCACCCCCGGCGCGCCGAACGCGGCGAGACCATAGAGATAAGGCCGCCCGGTCATGCAGGCTGTCGCTCCGAGCGCTATCGCCTTGGCGACATGCGAGCCCCTGCGGATACCTCCATCGCAGATTACGTCAAGCCGGTCGCCGACAGCATCGACAATTTCCGGCAGGCAATCGACCGTCGCCGACGCGCCGTCGAGCTGGCGGCCGCCATGATTGGAGATAATCACCGCGGTCGCTCCGCTCTTACCCGCCAATTCGGCGTCCTCGGCGCTCTGCAACCCTTTGATCGCCAGCGGCCCTCCCCATTCGGCGGCGATGGCCTCGATCATCGACCAGGTAATGTTGGCTTCCATCTTCTGGGCGAAATAGCTGGAAAGCGTCGAGACATTTCCGCCGGACGTGCCATCACCGATGTTCGGAAGCGAGAACTTGTCGCCCAGAAGATAGTCCACACACCAATGAGGACGGCGCGCGAAGCTGGCGATGCTCGACAAGGTGAACTTTGGCGGCACCGTCATCCCGCTGCGCAGGTCACGCTCGCGATTGCCTGCTACGATGCAGTCCACCGTGATGCACAGCGCATCGAAACCCGCCGCGCGGCAACGCTGGATCATGGCGCGGTTGAGACCATGATCGTTAAGCGGATAGAGCTGAAACATCTTGAAGCCATTGCTGGCTGCAGCAATGTCCTCGATGCTCGCGGTTCCCATAGTGGAAAGTGAATAGCCCGCCCCTGCCTTGGCTGCTTCGCGCGCCACGCCGGTCTCGCCATCCTTGTGAAACAGTTTGTTCATGCCAGTCGGGGCAAGAATTAATGGCCAATCGAGGCACCGACCTAAAACCGGCCGCGACAGGTCGACCCGCCTCACATCCCGCAGGTAACTAGGCACCAGTTCATAGCGGTCAAATGCCGACACGTTGCGCCTCAGAGTATATTCGTCATCCGCACCGCCAGCGATGTAATCGTACAAGGGGGAAGGCAAACGGGCCCGCGCGGCCCGTTCGAGATCGCCGATGTTGACGCATTTTTCGGCATTCCCCATCAGCGAGGCCTCGGTTCGAGTGTGTGCATCGCCCAGCTCCGAAAGACTGTCAGGCCGCCTTGTAACGGACAGGAAGGGTGTGCGGGCCGCGCGCAAAATAGGAATCTATCCAGTGCACGTGATCGCCGATCACATCGAGTTCGGCGAAGCGGGTGAAAGCCACCTCGAGCGCAGATCGCGCTTCCATCCGGCTCAGGTAATTGCCCATGCAGAAATGCGGCCCCTGCCCGAAGGACATCAAGGGCACCTTGATGTTACGGTCGATATCGAAGGTATCGGCGTCGTTGAATTTGGACTCGTCCCGGTTGGCCGAGGCAAGGATCGGCATGACGGCCGAACCCTTAGGGATTTTCACGCCGCCAAGTTCGGTATCCTTGGTGGTATGGCGGAAAATGATCTGGACGGAAGGGTTGTAGCGTAACACTTCCTCGATAACGGCGGGTATCAGCGAGTGATCCGCGCGAACGCGATGATAGACCTCGGGGTGACGCTTCAGTTCGACCAGAACCGTTCCCAGCAGGTTGGTGGTCGTCTCGACCCCGCCAATCAGCAATAGCACTGCCATCGACAGAACCTGATTGCGGGACATCCTCACCCCATCCAACTCGGTCTGGATGAAGGTGGACAGGAGATCGTCTCCCAGATTGGCCGAACGCTCGTCATACAGATCTTCGAAAAACTGCCGGGTGTTGATCTTTGCTTCCTCTATCTGAGCGAGCTTTTCAGGTCCGTAAGACCTGCGATTGGCCGCAGACAGGATGAGATCGACCCAAACCTTGAACTCCGCACGGCGCTCCGTGGGCACGCCGAGCACTTCGGCGATTACCGTGACCGGATAGAGCGCAGTGAACTCCCAAGCCCAGTCGAACTCGCCCTGCGTGCCATGCTTGGCGATGATATCGTCAATCAACTCGTTGGCGATCTTGTAGGTGCGATCCTTCAGCATGCCGATTTTCGACGGCACGAACGCCTTGTTCGCCAGCTTGCGCAGCTTGACGTGGTTGGGCGGATCCATCGAAATCATCGGAGGCTCTTCTGGCACAGGGTCATATTCACCCAGCAATTCGGGCCAGAACTGCGCGGAACTGAAAGTGATGCCGTCCTTGAGCAGGGTGTCGATGTCGTCGTAGCGTGCGACGCCGAATGCCTGAAGCGAAGGAAGCCATTTGACCGGCTCGGTGGCGCGCAGCACTTTGTAATAGGGATACGGCTCTTGCTGCACCGCTGGGTCCAAAGGATCGTATTCCAGCTTGGTGATCGTTTCGTCTTGCGAGGCCGTGGCCATAAACTATCCCCTCTCCTGCGGATGACCACCGTATCTGCTTTGCAGATTGCAGCGAAGCGTCAGCCGTTTATGCAAGCGGAATGGGCCAAACGCACCCGTTACCCAATGGCCGGAGGTGCCAGCGACAAGCAAACTGTGCCAATGGCGCAGAGTTGGCACGATTTGCCCGAGCATGGCGCTCTGGGCTGTGGCGTCGCAAGAGCCTAACGTTACGTTGATTCAATATATCCAGGAGCGGGCGCGACAAGCGAACCGTTCTGGCAAATCCATGGGAGCGGATCTGATGCATATTTTATACGCACATCAAGTCACCGAAGAACACATGACCGAGGAGCAGCGCATCTTCTCGCGCCGGAACTTCACCAAAGGTCTCGCCGGTGTCGCGGGCGCGGTCGGCTTGGCAGGATGCGTATCCGCCAATGCGGCGACCCAGCCGGTGAGCGGCACCGGCTCATTCCCCGCCCAGCGCAAATCCTTCCAATCCGCGCAGGATTGGGTGACGGCGTTCTTTGACAAGGGCGCTGAAGAGGTACTCGGTTATTATGCCGACGATTTTGTATGGGAAGACATCGAATTCATGCAGACGATCACCACGAAGGAGGAGCTTTATAAAGCCTTCCTCGTGTTCAACAATTCCGGCCCGGATTCGGAATTCGGCGTACATAAGTTCGAGGTCTTGACCTATGACGGGGGACCCGCGGGTGCCTCAAAGGGTGTGAAACGGCAGGGCGGCCTTCCTGCCGACTGGAAGTCAGAAGGCTTGGAGGGCGATTACAATCGCTTTGCCAATAACATCATGCTTGGTGCCAACCTCGATTACGACGAGTGGGGCTACATGCAGTGGGTGTGGAAGGCGACGCACAACGCGCCCTTCTTTGGTATCAAGGAAGCAGTTGGCAAGACCACGGTGACACGCGGCACCACCACCCAGATGTACAAGGACGGCAAGATCGTCCGCTGCCGCACGCACTGGAACTTCCGCGAATTTGCGATGCAGCTTGGCCTTATTCCTCCGCCCGATGAAGCATGGCGCAGGAACCCGGGGCTGAACGAAAGCTGACACCACGATGCGTTATTCAATCCTCGGACGCAGCGGCCTTCGCGTTTCGCAGGTGGCACTCGGAACAATGACCTTCGGCGACGGGGCCGCTTGGTCGCGCTCCGAGGCCGCGTGCCGCCCGATCTTCGATGCCTATGTCGAGCAGGGTGGCAATTTCATCGATACCGCCAACATGTACACCGGTGGCGAAAGCGAGCGGATGATCGGCCGCTTCATCGCCACAGATCGTGAGCGGTTCGTCGTGGCGACGAAGTATGCCAATGCAGCCCCGGGCCGGAACGACCCGAACGAAGCGGGGATGCACCGCAAGAGTATCGTGCAATCGATTGACAGAAGCCTGTCGCGTCTCGGGGTCGATTACATCGATCTTTATTTCGCGCATTTCTGGGACTTTACCGCTCCGGTCGAGGAGGTTTTGCGAGCCTTTGATGATCTGATCCGTGCCGGCAAGATCCTGCATGTGGGGCTTTCCGATGTGCCTGCATGGGTGGTTTCGCGAGGCCAGGCATTTCATGATCTCCGCGGGCTTCCGCCCATTGCCTGCATGCAACTTGAATATAGCCTGGTGCAGCGGTCCATCGAACGCGAACACATTCCGCTGGCGATCGCCCATGATATCGGCATCATGGCGTGGTCGCCCCTTGCGGGCGGGATCCTTTCAGGCAAATACACCGCAGCGGCCCAGAGCGCGGCAGATCCCGGCAGTGCCCACCGTATGGATTCGATGCAGCTTCAGCCGCTGGACGAGCGCAACCGGGCGATTGCAATAGCGGTCGACGCGATTGCGCGCGAAGTTGGCGTGCGTCCGTCGCAGGTCGCGCTTGCCTGGATCATGTCGCGCGGCATCATCCCGATTGCTGGTGCCACGCGCCCTGAGCAGTTGGTCGAAAATCTGGCGGCGTGCGATCTTGTGCTACCTGACGAGACGCTTCGTACGCTGGATGAGATCAGTGCGTTCGATAAGGGTCATCCCTACTCCATGCTCGACTGGGATTTGCCGATTGCGCTTGGCTATGCCGGGATGCGTGACCGTATCGACATCCGCGGCTTTCCCGGCGGGCGCGGTTAAGGAGCGTATCCATGCCTTGTCTGGTTGTCTGCATCCGGCGCAATCCTGATCTAACGCCCGAACAATTCAGTCATCACTGGAGAGAGGTCCACGCGCCCTTGATCAGAGGATGCCCTCCTTTTGCCAAACATCTGCGGCTTTATTCACAATACCACCCGTCCCTGGACGACGGATCGGCTGAAGGCATGTTCGGCGGGACGGGCGGCTTTGATGGCCTGGCCGTACTTGAGTTTGACACGATCGAGGCGATGAATGCCGCATTTTCCGAGCCCGATTACCTTTCGCAAGTTCAGCCCGACGAAGCCCGTTTCATCGACCTCGACGCTTGCCTATCATTCGTCACCGAACGTTTCGACGTTGTCTCGCATTAATCGCACATGATGGCAGCGGCTCCTGAAGCATGGTTCTCCCGGACGATATTTTGGCTCTGCATCGCAGTTGCGATCCTTGAAGGGTTCGATCTGCAAGTTGCCGGAGTGATCGCCCCCCAGCTGGTCGTAGAGCTTGGGCTCACTTCAGGACAGCTCGGTCTGTTTTTCAGCGCGAGCACCTTTGGCTTGCTGTTCGGGGCACTGGCCGGTGGGCCGGCGGCGGACCGGCTAGGCAGGGTGCCGGTGCTCTCGTTCTCGGTCTTCGCGTTCGGGGCTGCTTCCATTTCAACCGGCTTTGCGACGAGTGCCGAGGAACTAATCCTGACCCGGTTCCTGACCGGGCTGGGCCTGGGCGCAGCGCTGCCCAATCTCATTGCCCTGACTTCGGAAAATGCGGCACCCGGCCGGCAAAAACGCGCCATCGGCTACCTTTATTGCGGCGTTCCAGTTGGCGGAGCTGCGGTGAGTCTGGCCGGCGCAGTGGCCGGCGAGGCTTGGCACCTTTTGTTGTTTGCGGGTGGTATTCTGCCGATCATGCTGGCCGCTGCGCTGTGGTTATCTCGGGACTTAGGGCCGCGCGACAGCGAAGCCGCCGCAGCATCGGCGTTTGGACCTGTACAATGCCTATTCGGAAGCGGCCGGGCCGTCCCCACCGTGCTGCTTTGGATAAGCTTTCTTGCCACGCTCGTAATCCTCTATCTTGTCCTCAACTGGCTCCCGCTCGTTCTTGCCGGAATGGGGCTTTCAGCCAACGAGGCGCTGGTTGCGCAAGTGTCGTTCAATGTGGGTGGGCTGATCGCCTGCCTGCTGACAGCGCCGCTGCTCGATTCCCGGCGCGCATGGCTGGTCGCGCTTGGTGCATTTTGCGCCGTGCCCGTTCTCCTGTACGCGTTGTCGTTCGTGGCCGTTCCCGGCGCAGCTATTTCAATCGCGCTGTTGCTCGGCGGCGCGATACTTGTGACGCAGTCGTTCCTCTATTCGATCGCACCGACCATCTACCCGGTCGGGGCTGGCGGCACCGGGACGGGTGCCGCTGTGGCATGGGGCCGTATGGGTTCGATAATCGGGCCACTTTATGGTGGAACCCTGATAGCGGGCAACGATGGCGCACGTGGTGTGCTCACAGGCACACTTCCTGCGGCCATCATTGCAGGCGGTGCTGCGATCACGCTTGCACTTTACATCCGAGCGCCCCGACACCGCGAAGGTCCTGCCTCGGCGTGAGCGGGAGAGAACCTCCGCAATGCATTCAAGCTCAGTCCACGTGCGATCTCAGCAATCGAGTTTTCAGCACACTCAACCGAAGTCCAGCCAGCAAGCCTGGTGCGGCCACTTATTGACATCCGACATGCAGCTTCGGCCCGTTCGTAGAAAGGGCCAGTCACTCAGCAAGGGGTGCCTCTGCCTTAAAACAGGTCTGTATCGTCGCCGAAAACCGCCATTCGAATGAGGGATCTGGAAGGACTGTTTTGTCCCAGACCCGGTCATTAAGGCCGATTTGCAACCTTGGGTGCTTTCGGTGGATCGTCACGCGAGCCCCGATGGCTAATAGGGTCGCGCGAGGCTGCCGTGAGCTCTGCATAGCAGCCAGCATTAGGACGACCAGCAGACGTCGAAACTAAGTCGGGGCGACCAATGGACTCGCTCCCTGTCATTGCCGAGACCAGCTTGGCAATCTCCTATCGAATGATCCTTACTGGCCCATAGGTCTTGCGCGATCTGGCTGGGCGGATGCGAGCCCAGAATTCCCCAATGTCGTGAAGCTGTTCGGCACTATCATCGACGCTGGAAAGCCAGCTCCTGAGCTCATGTAGCCAGCGCTCTGTCAACCGGGCGCCTTGGCCTCCGCCCATGAGGATGTCGTCCCAGGTGAGGTGCGAAAGAATTTCCGATATTCGAAGGACCTGCGACGGCCTGGCTGAATTTTCAACCGAATAAACATGGACCAGCTCAGCCCCGTCTTCCGACATGCGGAACGACTTCACCAGGTTGTTCGGCTTGCCCATATAGAAGCATCGATGCGAGATATCTTTCGCCTTCCTGATGGTTTTGACCGTCACCGTAGGCCTGCCAAGGAAGGGCTTCAGTCGCGGGTTCTCACACCAATCCGCCTGTAGTTTCCTGGCGCTAATCTTGTCCTCACGCCAAGCGAGAATGTGGACGTGGGGCATTACCACTAGGCCGCCAACACCGCCACGCCAGTTGTTGCAAATGTCGAACTCGATACAACCAATCCAGTGGAATTGCTCCTGCGCCATCAAATCGATGGTAGCCTGCCTGATCTCGCCGAGGCGAATTTCAGTGTCGTTGTGCTGGGTGTGCCAATCAGCGCTGGTCAGCGTGATGAAATACCAATGCAGTGGCCGAGCACGAAGCTTCTCGATGGCGCGTGCGCGAATGGAGGCAGTCTTGACCCTCACTGCCTTGTTCGACGCGATAAGCCCGGCGCAAGGAAAGAAGCCAAGGATTGAGAGAAGCTGGCGCTTGTCATCTGCGTCCAGCGTCCAGTTGTCCGTCGCCTCCCGCTCCTTCGTTCGGCATATTCTGCCGTTAATCCGGGTCAGATCCCGCACATCTTTGGTGTTCCGGCAATGCGCGGTCGATCCGAAGCGTATCCTCCGCTGCCTTTCAGCGTGGGACAGTGCATTCCAGTCTTTCCCGTTCAAGCTCGCGATGTGTGCTTGTTCCTGCTCCCGTTCGTGCCGCTCCTGCTTGTCGCGTGGCCGACCATCATAGATGCACACCCACTTGTGCCCTGCGCCACGGAGTTTGGCCAAGTGCTGGTCGTGCCTCTTTCTATCCCTACGCTGCTTCGCGGAAAATTGTCGGGCCCGACGTCGCTGCTCCCGTTTCCCCGCCAGCATCCCGTTGACCATGTCGATGTCTTGCTGGCTTGTTGAGCCTTCTGCGAAGGCATGTGCGGAAGGGTGCCGTGTGGACTTGGGCTTGGCACGCGTCGATGAATGCTTGTTAGTGGACGGCCTGCGCCGCTTTGGTCTGTTGCTGGATTGCCTGGTCATGATGATGCCTCTGGGTTGACGACCAGCTGGAATTGCATGGTTTGGACATGACGCTCCACGTTGCTGGCTGTATATAACAAGTGGTTGAAAAGCTTGGGTCGGCATGGTGCTGGCCGTGCCGATCCTGCACAGTCGAAATGATGCCAATCGCGGCACCACTGAACCGGTGCCGGGTCTGGCCTTGATCGGAATGGGCCATGAAGCCAGTCGTGGCGCGGCCCAGTTGGCCACGACACGACTGGTTCCAGCATTAGCGAGGGCCTAGAGGGTCACCCGCGGACCTTAGCAACATAGATCCGTTCGATCGCTGTCAGGCCGCCTTCCTGGTAGATGAAGCCAGGCAAAAAGCGGCTAGGCACCTTCTGTTGCAAAGCGTGGTCCAGAGCGTAAGCGCGCTGTCTAATCTTGTTGCGCACTGCCTTCGTCACTGGCCCCATTTGGCTAAAGACGAGGGAGAGGACCCACGCTGATGGGAGTTCGGCAAGCCTCCCTCGTGGTCTGCAATCGGATGGAACGGCATCGCGCAAACGCTTCATGCTCTTGTCGTCAGCGCAGCGCTTGGTCAGCTGGTAGCAACGCTCCAGCAAAGCCCATTGCGCTTGCTCGCTCACGGGCACTGCCTTCGACTTCTTTTGTCGCTTTTCGGCTAGTTCCGCCTGCCGCGCATATCTTCTGGACCGAAGCTTGATTTCCTTGGTGGTGAGCGGGTCAGCCTTACGGCTTGGAGTTTTCGTCATAAATATGGCCTCTAAATTAATGAATTTTCGGTGATTGCTGCACTGCGCATTTACAATGCAGTGGGCAGCACATTTGGATGCCAGCTCAATGGGTTGAGCAGACATTTGCAGCGGTGAGGTCGGATCGATTTCGCTGTCGCGTCGAGCTTGCGCTACAAACGCTATGACGGCTGAAGCTCGATACGACTGCTATGTGGGTAAAAGGAGGAGACGCATCATTCGCCTCCGTCAGCTTGGGCATCGCGGATCAGGGCTTCGATGCTCTCTACTGTGATCAAGGAGCGACGGCCGACCTTAATGAGCCGCAGTCTTCGCTCCTGCGCCAATTTGTAGATTGTTGTCTTGCCCAACGACAGGGCGCGTTTCGTCTCACGTATACTTAGGAGAGGGATTTCCATCGCTTCCACCTTTCACCGGACGGCGGGATTGCCGGCCTGGTGAAAGAGATAATGGTCGGAACGGCGCGTTTTGGCAGGCCACGAACCGGTAGGAATAGGGTATTAACCGGGTACGAACTCCCTATTCAGAGGTATCATCAGGATCTACAAACTTTTTCCAAACTTGGCGGGTCCGCATTTTTATGTTCTCGTCGCTAAATGCACCAATGCCCATCATTTTTCGAATTTCATTTCTCAATTGTTGTTGAGAGGAAAAGTCACCTTTATTTAGTCTTTGTTCCTTTGCTATTTTAATTATGCAATGCCAGTAGTTTGCCCACCGATCCATATCAGAAGGCTTTCCACCACTGTTCTTTGGAACAGGACTGATGGATGCAACTTTTTCTATGTAATTGAGGATGTCGCCCCTGTGAAACTCGACACCTGTCAAGATCGTTATGTCGCCAGGGGTTTCTTTGCTGCGGGTCACGAAGAACCTTCCTTCTGGCCATCGTGAGTTTGAAACGTCGTAGTCCGGATAGCGCGTGCGCCGCCAGACTTTGCGGTCAACGAGAACGTCTATTTCAATTTCCGCAGTGGCCCGGTTATCCCACGCGTCATCGATGTTTTGATCTTCTGACCGCCACATTTCAGCAGCTCGTGCACGAATCAGGCCGTCCCTGAGCTTATCCGCAATCCATGCTTTTGGGTCCGATACATACGTGCTTTCCAAAAGGAGAGCCGCAACTGCCGGGCTTATCCACTCAGAATGATCTTGTTCAGGCTCCAACGTCAACTCCCATCAGCGTCGCGACGATTAAAGCGGCGCGTACAGCAAATTGGAAGCCGGTAGCTGACCTTGGGCCTTCGCCCGAAGCCAATCCAAAAATGGGCACAGAAGTGGGCTTGATGCCCGATATGAATTTCAACCCCTTAAAAAGGTTGAAATTCTGGCGGAGACGGAGGGATTCGAACCCTCGGTACCCGGATAGAGTACGGTTCCTTAGCAGGGAACTGGTTTCAGCCACTCACCCACGTCTCCGGACAGCAGCACGGCTGCGAAGGCGGGCCTATAGTCAGCCTGACGGGCAGCGGCAAGGTGGCTTGGACAAAAAAGCCCGCCGCCGCCTTGTGCGGACTGCTGGCGGGGAGGTGAAAGGCTGGTTCGGCGCGCGTTCAGCCTTTGCCGCGCAGTGGTTAACGGCTCGTCGCAAAACCGATTCGCTCCGGCGACGAGCAGTTGCGTCATGTGCGGGAAGCGATTCTGCTAACTGCGCAATAATCCGGGGCTGACACGTCGCTGCGAAAGGCTGCATGATGAGGATGATGACCGCCCGTTTTCCAGACTTTGGTCGCCGGATCGCGGGGTTGGCGCTTGGCGCCTTGGCTGGGCTGGCGATGACGGCACCGGCAGTCGCGCAAGATCTCGAGACCTTTGATCCGGATGCCGCCTACAGTGCGCAAAATGGCACAAGTGCTGGCGGAATCGATGGCGATCTGGCCGCGCCGGAAGCACAGTCCGCGCCGGTTGATCCGGCTCCGGCTCCGACCGATCCGGCGTTCGACAGCGAGTTTGGCACCTATGCCCCTGCGCCCGCCGATGCGACGGCTCCCGTGTCTGATCAGGGCGTGGCCCCCGTTACCACCGCCGCGCAGGCGAGCGGCGAGACCTATGGCGAAGATGACCTGATTGGCGCAGCGGAAGGCGTGTTCGGCAAGGGCGCAGAAGGCCTCGCCAAGCTGATCGAGGATCTGCTCAAGAAGCAGGGCGAGCCCAATGGCTATATCGTCGGGCGTGAAGCGGGCGGGGCGTTCATCGTCGGCGCGCGGTATGGCTCGGGCACGTTGCACCACAAGGTTGAAGGCACCCAGCAGGTCTATTGGACCGGGCCTTCCATCGGTTTTGATGTCGGCGCCAATGCCGCCAATACCTTCGTGCTGGTCTACAATCTGTATGACACCGAAGACCTCTACACGCGCTTCCCGGCGGGTGAGGGGCAGGCCTATTTCGTCGGCGGCCTCAACGCCAGCTACCTGCGGCGCGGCGATGTCGTGCTGATCCCCATTCGCGTTGGTGCGGGCCTGCGGCTCGGGGTCAATGCGGGCTACATGAAGTTCTCCAAGGAACAGAAGTGGTCGCCTTTCTGATTGCGATGATGCGTGTTGCGCGCCATTGCGCGCAGCATGATGCTTGACCGACTCAGCCCGCAGGCGCCCGACGCCCTTCTCGCCCTGATCCGCCTCCACGCTGCCGACCCGCGTGAGGACAAAATTGACCTTGGCGTTGGTGTGTACCGCACCGAAGCCGGCGCAACCCCGGTGTTTGCCGCGATCAAGGCGGCGGAACAGGTGCTGGTCGATACGCAGGACAGCAAGTCCTACCTCGGCCCTGAAGGCGACATGGGCTTCGTCAATGCGCTGATGCCCTATACCTTCGGCGCTGACCCGACGATGGGCGGACGCATCAGCGGGATGCAGACCCCGGGCGGCACAGGTGCGGTGCGTCTTGCCTTGGCTCTAGCGTTGAAGGCAGGCGTGAAGCGCGTCCACATGGGTGTGCCAAGCTGGCCCAACCACGCGCAGATCCTCGCCGATCTCGGCATGGAGCTCGCGCCCTTCGATCACGCGAGCCCCGATGGCACGGCGAACCTCGATGCGGTGCTCGCTGCGATCAATGGCGCGGGTTCGGATGAGGCGGTGTTGCTGCACGCCTGCTGCCACAACCCCACCGGCATCGATTACACCACCGAACAATGGGCCGCTATCGCCGCAGCCTTTGCGGCCAGCGGCACCTTCCCGATCATCGATTCCGCCTATCAGGGCCTCGGTCACGGGATGGAGGAAGACGCTGCCGGGATGCGCGCCGTGCTCGCTGCCGTGCCGGAAGCCTTCATCGCTTACAGCTGCGACAAGAACTTCGGCCAGTATCGTGACCGCGTGGGCGCGTTCTATGTGATGGCTCAGGATCAGGGCCCGCTCGACACCGCGTTCTCTAACGCCAATGCGCTGGCCCGTGCGGGTTGGTCGATGCCGCCGGATCATGGCGGCGCGGCGGTGCGGATCATCCTGCGCGATCCCGACATGACCGCACAATGGCTGGCCGAGCTTGACGACATGCGCGCCCGGATGCGCGGCGTGCGCGATGCGCTCGCCAAGGCGGGCACGGCGGGCCGGATCGACCTGACGCCGCTGGCGCACCAGAACGGCCTGTTCTCTATGCTCCCTGTCACCAAGGATGAAGTCGCGCAGCTGCGCGAGGAGCACGGCATCTACATGGCCGCATCGGGCCGGATCAACATCGCCGGGCTGACGCAGGACAACCTGCCCAAGTTCATCGCTGCCCTAGCGGCAGTGGCGGCCTGAGGGCGCCGACGTGCTTGACCGTCAGCCGGTGCTCGAAGGCGAGCATGTGTGGCTGCGGCCCTTGCGCGCCGATGATTGGGACGCGCTGTTCGCGGTCGCATCCGACCCGCTGATTTGGGAGCAGCACCCGGCGCACGATCGTTGGCAGGAACCCGTTTTCCGAGCGTTTTTCGATGATGCCTTGGCGAACAAGGGCGCGCTGATCGCGATTGATGCAGCAAGCGGCGCGGTGATCGGTTCCTCGCGCTATCAGGGGCTGGAGGAAGCAGATGGCGGCTCGGTCGAGATCGGCTGGACGTTTCTGGCGCGCTCGGTCTGGGGCGGGGTGCACAACCATGAGATGAAGCGGCTGATGCTGGCCCATGCGCTGGGGAGCGTCGCGAAAGTGCGCTTCCTCGTCGGCGAGAGCAACGCCCGCTCGCGCCGCGCACTGGAAAAGATCGGCGCCCGCCTGACCAACCGCCGCGAGGAACGGATCATGGCAGGGGGCGAGGTGATCCCGCATCTGACCTACGTCGTCACGCGGGAGAGTTTCGCGCAGGGACCGCTGGCACGCAACGTGTAGCGGTGGTCTGGGATTGCGGCGAGCGGGCAAACACGCCGCTATCGCCCGAACCCGCTTTGGCGTACTCTCCCCGCCAACACACGACCGTGGGAGCCTCCAATCGAAAAGCGTATCATCTACCGCTCACAGCCGTTCGGCTTCGATGCCGCCATGCTGGCGGGCATTCTGTCAGCCGCGCGGCGCAACAATCCGCGCCTCGGCATCACCGGGGCGCTGGTCTGCCGGCATGATCTCTATCTCCAGCTAATCGAGGGGCCGGCTGATGCGATCGACGCGCTCTATGCGCAGATTGAGGCGGATGATCGCCATTTCGATGTGCGGCTGCTGCTGTCCGAAGCCATGGGCGAGCGCTTGTTTCCCAACTGGGCGATGCTCGACGATACTGCCCCATCGCAGTTCTGGTCGGCGCAGGATGTGGCCGCAGGCGGGCTTGAGGGGGCGAACCCCGAACAACTGCGCGCGCCGTTTGTGCGCCTTGCCGCTGCCAATCCGGGCTGATTCCTGTCTGTTATTTACCGCGCTGCGGCGAGGCTCTGCATCCGCTTGAGGTAGCGCGCCAGGACATCGATCTCGAGGTTGACCCGGTCGCCCGCGGCCAGCGTGCCGAGCGTTGTCACTGCGGCGGTGTGCGGGATGATGTTGAGCAGGAAATCGCAGGTGCCATCGGGCCGGTCGCGCACGTCGTTGACGGTCAGCGATACGCCGTTGACGGTGATCGAGCCCTTTTCCGCAATGAAGGGCGACATATCGGCCCGCGCCCGGATCGCGATCCGCCAGCTGCCGCCGTCTTGCGAGACCTTCACCACCTCGCCAACCGAATCGACATGGCCGGTCACGATATGGCCACCGAGCTCGTCCCCGAGCCGGAGCGAGGGCTCGAGGTTCAGGAGCGCACCGGCATTCCACATGCCGGGCACGGTGCGGCTGACGGTCTCGCCCGACAGGTCGACATCGAACCAAGCATCGCCCGCGGTGCCACCGCGTTCCACCACCGTCAGACACACACCCGAACAGGCAATCGACGCGCCGATATCGATCCGCGCGGGATCGAGCGGGGCGGTGATCTTGAGGCGCAGATCGCCGCGCTGTTCGGCCGCGGCGATGGTGCCGATGGCGGTGACGATGCCGGTGAACATGCTGGTGTCCTTATGAGTTTCGTGACCGCAGATAGGCGGTGAATTGGTCGCTGCCAAGCTGGCGGCGCTGATGCAGGTGCCAGCGGCCATGCGCGTCGGCGAGGCTTGCCAGCCCCAGCGCGCCAAGGCTGCGGCGGCCATCGCCAATCAGGATCGGCGCGGTGTAGAGGTGCAACTCATCGACCAGATCGGCGGTGAGGAAAGCGGCGGCTGTCTCGGCCCCGCCTTCGACATAGAGGTGGAGCACGCCATCAAGGCCAGCGATGGCTTCGGGCGAGGCAATCGCGGTCACGCCGTCAGGCGCTACCCCTCGCGTCAGCACCATCCTTTGGGGCGAGCGTGCTTCAAGGCCCGGCAGGCGCACATCGAGCCGGGGCCTGTCCGCCCGCCATGTCCCACCGCCGACCAGAATCGCATCATGCCGCGCGCGCTGGGCGTGGACGTGGGCGCGGGCGGTCTCACCGGTGATCCACTGACTCGTCCCGTCGGCGAGCGCGATGCAGCCATCGAGCGATATCGCCAGCTTCAGCGTCACCCACGGGCGGCCCGCGCGCTGGCGGGTGAGGAACCCGGAGAGGCTGGCGGCGGAGGCCGGGTCGCCCAGCAACCGGGTTTCGATCCCTGCTGTCTGCAACCGCGCGATCCCCGCGCCAGAGGTGCGCGGGTCGGGGTCGAGTTGGCCAATCACCACGCACGCAGGCCGCGCGGCAAGGATCAGGTCGGCGCAGGACGGTCCCCGCGCCGATTGATGTGCGCAAGGCTCAAGCGTGACGTAGAGCGTCGCTTCGGCGAGCGCAGCGGGGGCAAGGCCCGCCAATGCCATCGCTTCGGCATGAGGGCGCCCGCCCGCCTGCGTCCAGCCCCGAGCGATGACGCGGCCGTGTTGCACGACCATAGCAGCCACACCAGGATTGGGACGAGCGAGCGGGCGCGCACGAGCAGCCAGCCGCGCGGTGGCGGCCATCCAGTCATGATCGTTCGGGAGCAGGCTCGCAGCTATTGTGCGGCGCTTTCGCTGGCAGGCGTTGGAGCAGGCGCCGGGGAGGCGGCAGCGGCCGCTTCGGCGGCGCGTTCGGCCTCAGCCTTGCGCTCGATTTCCTCGACATCCATGCCCGCGGCAGCGCCAAGCGCCTTGTACATGTTGCGCTTCGCCTCGGCGATCCGCGCTTCCTCGGCGGCGCGAAGATCTCGCACTTCCTGGTTGGCGAGGTTCTCGGCCGCGATTTCCGCATCGGTGCGGGCCGGGTCGAGCGTGGTGATATAAGTCACCTTGGGCCGCTCCGGCTCGCCATAGACCGTGCTGTTCATGCCCCAATAGAACATCCCTGCAACCGGCAGGATCGACAGCGCCAGAATCGGCAGGCGATAGGGCTGCGGGCGCCGGATCTCGTTCCAGAAATCCGCAAAGCCGGATGCGGGATTGAAGCGCGACTTGGAGAAGGACTTGGAGAACATGGCGCGCAATATAGGGGCAGCTGGCGCGAACGCCAAATGCTTCGCGTCAGCCGAAGCTGGCGTAAAGCCCGCGCCCATGTTCCTTCAGCCAGCGGTCGGCGCTGGCGATCTCGCCTTCGAAGATGCGGGCCAGCAGCGCGTGGAAGGCAGGACTGTGGTCGAAGTGGACCAGATGCGCGACTTCGTGCGCAACCACCGAGCGGCGGACGAAATCGGGTGCCTGCACCAGCCGCCAATTGATGCGGATGCGGCTTTTGTCAGAGCATGAGCCCCAGCGGCGCTGGGCGCGGGTGAGGCTCATCGGCACTGGGTCGAGCCCGGCGGCGGCGCAGTAATCGTGCATGTCCGCTTCGGCGAGGCGCAGGGCTTCGGTCTCCAGCCAGCGGCGAATGCGCAGTTCCAATCCTGTCTCCGGCCCGCCGATCCGCAGCGCGTCCTCCTCGACCGCCGGACGACGCGGCACGCGGGCGTCCCACGCTACCTTGAGCGAAGCCCCGCGATAGCGCACCTCGCCGCCTGGCTCGGGCACGGTGCGGGCCGGCAGTTTGGCGAGCTGGTCCGCCAGCCAGCCCTTGCGCGAATGGGCAAAGGCAATCGCCTCGCGCGCCTGCGCCCAGGCGGGCAGGCTGATGCGCACCTCGCTGCCATCCGGCGCCAGCCGCAAGGTCAGCCGCCGCGCATTGTGCAGCCGCTTCAAGACGATCGGCAGGCGCTGGCCGCCTAGGTCGATCGCGGGATCAAGCGTCCGTTCGGTCACGGCGCCGCGCAGCCAGTCGATCATTGGCCCCCCTCCTCGTCGCGGGCAGGCCAATGGCGCGGGGCAGGCCACTCGGTGATGTGATGTTCGAGCGGTCCCGCGTCCACCTCGCTCACTACCCGGCCCACCACTGAAACCCCGGCGCGGCGCACCGCGTCACGGTCCTTTGAAAGGAGATAATGCCAGCCCGGCAGCGGACGACCATCGGCGCGCAGGCGGTACGCGCAGGTGGAGGGCAGCCAGCTCACCTGTTCGACGATCCGCAGCGTCAAGCGCAGGCAATCGGGGACGAAGGCCTTGCGGTTGCGATAATCACTGCATTGCGCGGTTTTGGTGTCGAGCAGGCGGCAGGCGATGTTTGTGTCGAGGATTTCGCCGGTATCCTCGTCCTCGATCTTGTGCAGGCAGCAGCGTCCGCAGCCATCGCACAGCGCTTCCCATTCGGGCCGGGACAGCTCGCCCAGCGGCAGCTCCCAGAAGCGGTCTCTCACTTCACCCATCGGTCCAGTTCCGCCGCAATGGCATCGGCACCCTTGTCGGTCGGCAGAGTGGCCAGCGGTTCGCCATCGGGGCCGAACAGGTAGGTGATGTTGGTGTGATCGACGAGATAGCCGCCGCCTTCGACCGGCTCACCTTTGGCATAGTAAACCTTGAACGCCTTGGCAGTGGCGGCGATCTGTTCGGGCGTACCGGTCAGACCGATGATGTCGGGAGAGAAGGCGGCAGCAAATTCGCCGACCACCTTTTGAGTGTCACGTTCGGGATCGATGGTGATGAAAAGCGGAGTTATCAGCGCCGCCTTGGCCGGATCCTGGCCCTTCAACACCTTCAGCCCTTGGACGACGCGCTGCATATCGGTCGGGCAGACATCGGGGCAGAAGGCATAGCCGAAATAGACGATCCGGTATTTGCCCGCAAAATCGCCCCAGCGCACGGTTTGCCCGGCGCTGTTGGTGAGCGCGAAATCGCCGCCGATGGCAGCGCCGGCCAGCGGCGGCTCTTCGGCTGGCGCAGCGGCGCCGCACCCGGCAAGCGCCAGCGCGCTTGCAATCAGCAGGGCAAGGATGGGGGAAGGCTTGTTGATCTGGTTCATGCTCTGCTAACTGGTCGCTTGCGAAGGGCGCCGATGACAGGCCAACGGGTCTGCCCCGCGCCCGGGCACACACAAGATGTGTGACAGGTAATGCGAAAGGATCAAACCGTGGCCTTCGATGTTTTGCGCAAATTAGGGCCTCGCCGGGGGATTGCCAGTGCTATCCTGCTGCTGCTTGCCGCCGCTGTGACGGTGCCGGCCGCGGCGCAGTTCCAGTCAGAAGGGTACAAGTTCCTCGAAGCGGTCAAGGATCGCAAGGGTGACGAGGCGACCGACATGCTCAGCAAGCCGGGCACCCAGATCGTCAACACCCGCGACATAACCAGCGGCGATACCGGGCTGCATATCGTGGTGGCGCGCAGTGACGCGTTGTGGATCAGATTCCTGCTGCAACGCGGTGCTGATCCGAACATCCGCAACAAGAAGGGCATCACCCCGCTCCAGCTGGCGACTTCGCTCAGCTTTACCGAGGGGGTCGAGGCGCTGATCAAGGGCGGGGCGAGCGTCAATGTCTCCGACCAGACGGGTGAGACGCCGCTGATCTCGGCAGTCCACGCGCGCAATGTCGCGATGGTGCGGCTGCTGCTGGAAAAGGGCGCCGACCCCGATCACAACGACAATTCGGGCCGTTCGGCGCGGGACTATATGGACCTGATGAGCGGCAACTCGCTGCTCAAGCAGGAATTCGCCAATGCCGATGCGAAGCGCGCCGAGACGGGAACCAAAAAGAATTACGGGCCTTCCTTCTGACATGACCCAGACAGTGGATTTTGCCGACCTTACGCTCGACGAGTTGCGCGTGGCGCTGGCGCCCGACATTGCGGCGTCCGCGATTTTTGACGGGTGGAACGAGACCGCGTTGGTCGCCGCGGCCGAAATGGCCGGGTGCGATGTTGATGTGGCGAAGCTCGCCTACCCCGGCAGCAAACCCATGGACATGGTCGAAGCGTGGATCGCCAGCGTTGATCAGGCGATGGAGGCCGAATGGTCGCAGGAACGCCTCGCCACGCTGAAGATCCGCGAACGCATCCGCACACTGGTCGCTTTCCGACTGGAAGCGGTCGCGCATATTGATGAAGCCGTGCGCCGCGCGCTCGCCGTGATGGCGCAGCCACAGAACGCGCGCCGCGCGCTGCGGCTGGGCTGGCGCTCGGCCGATATCATGTGGCGGCTCGCGGGCGATACCGCGACCGATTACAATCACTACACCAAGCGCGCGATCCTTGCGGGGATCTACTCGGCAACGCTCGCCGTGTTCGTGAACGACGACAGCGACGGCAAGGCTGATACCCACGCATTCCTCGAACGGCGGATCGACGGGGTGATGAAGTTCGAGAAGGTCAAGGCGCAGTTCCTGAGCAAAGACCGCGAACTGCCGAGCCTGACGCGGTTCCTCGGGCGTCTGCGCTACCCCGCTCGTTGACGGGGGCGCGGGAAGCACATCCGAACTGGTGATTATCGTTAGGCTGCGGTCGCGCTGGCGGCCCGTCTGGCCTATTGCCCGACTCGGATTCGCAGGCCATCTTGTGCCAGCGGGATCAAGACATTGACGGGAAGGGTATTTCGATGGCGGGTTCGCTCAACAAGGTCATGCTGATCGGCAATCTGGGCGCCG
>VFQO010000613.1_pt1 | contig 35818 bp, 28 predicted proteins | sample 3512331 | NCBI WGS metagenome assembly VFQO01 (sample SAMN10412371, study PRJNA504923) | tailings metagenome | isolation source: Replicate 3 from Balatoc abandoned mine | place: Philippines: Itogon, Benguet | collected 2017-08-28 | reverse complement strand
CGCTGTCGACATCCGCGCCGAGATGGTCACCACCATGCTCGAAATGGGCCTGCCCTGCGACAAGCACCACCACGAAGTCGCCGCTGCCCAGCACGAGTTGGGCCTGACCTTCGGCACGCTGGTGCAGACCGCCGACCGCATGCAGATCTACAAGTATGTCGTGCACCAGGTCGCCCATGCCTATGGCAAGACCGCGACCTTCATGCCCAAGCCGATCAAGGCCGATAACGGCTCGGGGATGCACACCCACATCTCGATCTGGAAGGACGGCAAGCCGATGTTTGCCGGCAACGAATATGCCGGCCTGTCGGAAATGTGCCTCTACTTCATCGGCGGCGTGATCAAGCACGCCAAGGCGCTGAACGCCTTCACCAACCCGACCACCAACAGCTACAAGCGTCTGGTGCCGGGCTTCGAGGCGCCGGTGCTGCTGGCCTATTCGGCCCGCAACCGTTCGGCCTCGTGCCGCATTCCTTACGGTGCGGGCGACAAGGCCAAGCGCGTCGAGTTCCGCTTCCCCGATGCGATGGCCAACCCCTACCTGTGCTACTCGGCGCTGCTGATGGCGGGTCTCGACGGGATCGAGAACAAGATCCACCCGGGCGAGGCGATGGACAAGAACCTCTACGATCTGCCGCCGGCCGAACTCGCCGAGGTGCCGACCGTGTGCGGTTCGCTCCGCGAGGCGCTCGACTCGCTGGCTGCCGACTACGAGTTCCTGCTCAAGGGTGACGTGTTCACCAAGGACCAGATCGACAGCTACTGCGAACTCAAGTGGGAGGAGGTGATCCGCACCGAGACCACCCCCTGCCCGGTCGAGTTCGACATGTATTACTCGATGTAATCCGGCCTTTCCGGCAGCAATGCGAAGGGGCGGGAAGCGCGGTCTTCCCGCCCCTTTTTGCTTGCATTTTCAGCATTTCAGGCCCGCCTGGCTCCGATGCGTCATGCAGTTTCCGCAAGACACCCGGAGGGATCTGGTGCCATTCGGCAACATTGTGAAAATTGAGACAAAATATCACGCAAAGCCAATTGTCATGGCAACTTGTGTTGCTAACCTCCCGCCCCTCTGGCCGCCCCATGGCGAGCCACCCAGTCAAGAGGTTGCCCATGATCCTGTCGAATGTTCTGCGTCACCGTCTCCTGACCGGCAGCGCGATGGCCGCGCTGTCGATGACCGCGCTGGCGAGCCCCGCGCAAGCCGTCATTCCCAATGAAAACCGCACCCCCGCCGATATCGTAGACAACGCCGACGTCTTCCGCGGCGTGGGCGTGATCGTCACCAACCAGGTCGGCGCCGGCGGCGTCGGGATCTGCACCGCCACCCTGATCAATCCGCGCACCGTCCTGTTCGCCGCGCACTGCGTCAACACCCGCCCCGAGACCGCCTATGACGGCACCACGGTGCGCGCGGCGGTGTCGTTCAACGTGAACAGCCTGCCGGGCGTGCAGAACTGGTTCGGCACCTCCCGCAGCAATCCGGCGCTGGCGGTCTACAACGTCAACAGCATCGTGTGGGACGCCCGCTCGCGCCAGAACGCGGCCGCGCTCGGCTTCATCGAGGCTGACATCGCACTCGCCAGCCTCGACACGCCGGCGGCCAATATCCCGACCTGGGCGCTGCTGTTCAGCACCCTGCCCGCGCCGGCCTCGATCGATCCGGTCACAGGCACCGGCTACCACGTCAACATCGTCGGCTACGGCAACACCGGTTCCGCGCTGACCGGCGCGACCGGTGTCGACTGGCGCCGCCGCGCGGCCGAGAACATGCTCGGCGGCTTCATGTCGCTCTCGGACCGCAGCACAGTGATCTTCGGTTCGGGCAGCACGCTGACCCAGAACCTCTACAATATCGACTTCGATTCGCAGCTCCGCCAGTCGCCCTTCGACATCAACGTGCACCGCGACAACGCGCTGCCGAACGAAGGCACGACCGCACCGGGCGATTCGGGCGGTCCGCTGATCCTGACCGGCGGTGGACGCAACCCGATCACCAACCAGAACCTCGTCATCGGCGTGCTCTCGGGCGGCTCGCGCTTCTTCGGCCCGCAGCCGTTCAGCACGCTCGGCACCGCCAGCTTCTACCAGCCGCTGTCGCTGTTCTGGCAGTATATCGTCGAAAACAACCCCTACCGCTATGTCACCGCCAATGCGGGTGACGGCAACTGGGAGGACGCGACCCGCTGGCAGACCACGCTCGACCCGAATTACCGGGCGATCGACAGCACCGGCCGGATCGTCAACGCCCTGCCGACCACCCCCGAGCTCGGCCTTGCCGGCACCGGCGGGGACTGGGGCGCGGTCTGCGTCGAGTTCGAGGCACCGGGTGATTACTGCACCGACACCCGCACCGGCATCCGCACCGACACCAGCCCGGCTCCGGCTCCCGCTCCGGCCACGGACAACATGGCAGGCTTCGCGGTCGTGCCGGGGACCGAGCCGGGCGCGCCTGCGGTGAGCGGCAACGGGCTCAGCGTAGAGAATGTCTCGGCTCCGGGCTTTGCGACCTTCGATCTGGCGGCTGGCGCCAATGGCGGCCTCGGCATGGCCGAGGATGTCGCGATCAACGGCAGCGCGATGATTTCCGAGGAAACGCCGCAGAACGTGCCCGCCACGCTGCCCGCCCCGACCCTGCGGAACGGGCTGGTCGGCGCGACCGGCTTCGTGCCGAACAACGTGAACCCCGTCGTCAGCGCCGATCCGGCGCGGCGTGTGGCGGCCCGCTACTTCGACGTGACCCTCGCCAACGCCGGGACCACGACGCTCAGCAGCAACGTCACCATCGACCGCCTTACCGTGCGCGGCGGTGCCGGCCTGACCGTCGGCTCGGCCGGTTCGCTGCGCTCGCTGATCGACATCAGCCAGTTCGGCGGACGGGTGAACGTCAACGGCGCGTTGAGTTCGGTCGGTGACTTCACCATGTTCTCGGGCATGCTCGAGGGCACCGGCACCGTCACCGCGCCCTTCGTGACCAGCATCGCCGGCTCCTTCTCGCCCGGCACGATGGGCACGACCGGCAACCTGACGATCAACGGCAACCTGGTGATGGCCTCGGGCACGACCTACCTCGTCGATCTCGGCACCGGCACCGCCTCCGACCGCCTCGTGGTCAACGGCCTTGCCAATGTCGGCGGCGTGGTGAGCCTCGGCACCAGCGTCGGGCAGCGCGTCAACGGCAATGGCGAGCGCTACACCATCCTGACCTCGACCGGCGGGGTGACCGGCACCTTCACCGCGCGTTCGCTCTCGGCGCTGCTCTCGCAGAACTTCATCTACCAGACCAACGCGGTCCTGATGGAAGTGCGCGCGGCGAGCTACCGCACGGTGATCGACACCAATGACACGACCCAGTCCGCCTATGCGCAGCTGTTCGACCAGAACCGCTCGAACGCGGCACTGGCCGGTCTCTACGGGCTAGACTTCGCCACCACCGACACCATCCGCAACACCTTCAGCTCGCTGGCCCCGGTCAACGAGCAGGCGGTGCGCTCGGTCGCGGGTCAGACGGTCAACCTGCTCCAGAACTTCAACGCCGCGCGCCTGCGCGAGGCCGACAAGTCGCGGGCAGGCGGCAAGATCGCCATCACGGGCCGTCCGCTCGAGATGGCGCAGATGAGCCTTGCACCGGGCATGCAGCCGATGGCCGGCGGAATGATGGGCATGGCAGAAGGCCAGGGCGAGACTTCGGTTACCGAGGCCAACCTGCCCGACAATGTCTCGCTCTTCGCGGCTGCGGGCCTGGTGTTCGGCGATGTCGCCTCGATGCCCGGCTACACCGCGGGCAGCACCGTGGCAGGCCAGACCGTTACCCGCGACACCGAGGTTGACGGCTTCTACCTGACCAGCGGTCTCGAGTTCTATCCCGACGATGACACCATGATCGGGATCTCGGGCCACTACAGCGCGCTCGATGCCACCGTGCCGCTGGGCCAGCGGGTCGAGACCGACACCTATGCAGCCTCGCTCTATGTGCGCCACGCGATCCAGGATGGTCCTGTGATCGACGGCCAGATCAGCATGGGCAGCATGGGCACCGACACCCTGCGCCGGGTGCAGTTCCTCAATGGCGCGCAGACGCTCACCTCGAGCTCGGACGACCGGCTCGTGTCGGGTGCGCTGGCGATCTCCTATGATCTCAACAGCGGCATCGGGACCTTCTCGCCGGGCATCGAGGCGCGCTTTGCTAGCGTCGATCTGGGCACCACGCGCGAAACCGGCGGGACCCTCGCCCTGCGCACGGACCGCGAGAAGTTCGAGAGCAAGCAGGCGCGCTTCGGCTTCGGCTACGAGAAGCAGGGCAAGAGCCTCACGGTCAATGCCAGCGCCCAGATGGTGTGGGAGTTCGAGGACGGCCCGCAGTTGCTCGGCGCCAACTTCTCGCAGGGCGTCGGCCCCAATGCCGACTTCGTGCTCGACACCGCTGATGTGGCCTGGGGCGAAGTGGGCGTGAACGCGACCTTCGGCAATGGTCCGCTGCAGATGAACGTGGCGCTCGACACCACCATCGGCCGCAGCGACGCCGAGGCACAGGTCATCCGCGCCGGCGCGACCTGGCGGTTCTGATCGCCCTGCCAGGGGCATGAAGAAGGGGCGCTCGCCAGCCGGCGGGCGCCCCTTTCTGCTTGCGGGAGCATGCACGGCGCGCGGCGCGGCGCCTGCATCTCTCCCGTCGACGCGCAGAATCCGTTTTCCTACTCGCACGTTGCGTGCTCAATCGCCCGGCCTCACCTGCCACACGGAGGCCGCCCCATGCCCTACCAGCCCCAGACCCCGCTGCTCACGCTGATGCGGCGCCTTGCCGCCATCCCCGGAGCGGTGCAGCCAGCGCCGCGGCGCGCGGTCGGGCCGGCGGGGATCGCGCTCATCAAGCAGTTCGAGGGCTGCGCGCGGCTGAGGGCTGACGGGCTGATCGAGGCCTATCCCGATCCGGACACCGGAGGCGCGCCCTGGACCATCGGCTGGGGCGCCACCGGGCAAGACCGCTTCAGCGGCAGCATGATCGGACCCGAAACCCGCTGGACCCAGGCCCAGTGCGACGCCCGCCTCGCAGAGGACCTCGTCCGCTATGCCGCCGACGTCGCCGCCGCCATCGGCGCGGCACTCACCACCCAGAGCCAGTTCGATGCGCTGGTGAGCTTCCATTACAACACCGGGGCCATCGCCCGGGCGACGCTGACCCAAAAGCACATCGCGGGCGACCACGCCGGTGCCGCGCGCGAATTCGCCCGCTGGAACCGCGCCGGCGGCAGGGTGATGCAAGGCCTCGTCAGGCGGCGTGCGGCGGAGACGGAGCTATACCAGAGCGGCGCTGCCTGATCCGGCCGCACATCATCAATAGTCCCGCCGGACCTGCACCAGCACCGAGTCGCGCCCGATGGTCGAAACCGTGCCGAGCAGCGCCAGCCAGCTCGTGATGCGGTATTCGACCTGGGTCGCGCTATAGCCGCGCCCGTCGGTCACCAGTTCGACATAGATCTGGCGGGTAATGTTCTTGCCGATGGCGATCCCCGTCTGCCGCCCGGTCAGCGGATCGGCGCTGACGATCCGGAGCTGGTCGAGCCCGATCGAGCGGCGCAGCTTGCCGATTGGATCAAGCCCGCTCCCCCCGCCCTGCAAGGCCGCCACGGCCGCCGCGAGTTGCACCGCATCGGTCGGCGAGAGCGAGGTCACCGAGCCGCCGAACAGCAGGCGCGAGAGAATCTCCTCCTCGGGCAGAGCCGGATCGCTCGAGAAGGCGATCGCGGGCGACTGGGCATTGCCGGTGATCGCGATATCGACATTGGTGCCGTTCTTCGAGGTCTCGGCCAACACATCGAGCCGCGGGTTGATCGGCTCGCCGACGTCGAACAGGATGCGCCCGCGGGTCAGATCGAAGCGGGTGCCGGCGAAGGTGTAATCGCCCCGCACCAGCCGCGCCGTGCCGCCGATGCGCGGGTCGGCGACTGTGCCGCGCAGGGCAATATCGATGCCCCATTCGCTCTCCAGCCCCAGCCCCTCCACGGCCACGCGGCCCGGCGCGGAGGCATTGACGAGATAGCGCCACGCCGCATCGCGCGCGGACACCTGCGCACGGGTGCGCCGGTCCTCGCCATTGATCTCGCGCGTGGCGATGCGCGGCAGGGCATTGTCCTCTGCCGCCCGCCCCAGCGCCCAGCGTGCGCGGTCGATGGTCACGCGCCCGGCAATTGTGCCGCCGAGGCCGCCCGAGACGATCCGCAAGGGCCCGGTGATGGTCGCCTGCAAGCCATTGGCATCGAGCAGCCTTGCATTCTTCACCGCCGCGCGCAGATCGAGCGCCGGCCCGCGCCCGCCGCCCATCTGGGCAAGGTCGACAGTGCCGCTGCCGCTCACCGTGCCGCCACCCGATGTCTGGCCGGCAAAGCTGACCAGTTCGAGCCGCGATCCCGCGAAGCGCCCGTGCGCCTTGACGCCGGTGATGCGCGTCCCGGTGAGCGCGCTCTGCACGACGAGATCATCGCTCGCCACGGTGCCGGTGATGCGCGGGTCGGCGAGTGTGCCGGTGGCGCGCGCGGCGATCCGGACCGGCCCTGAGAGATCGAAAGCCTCGACCGCCGCCAGCCGCCACAGCGTCTCGGCGGCCCCGTCGAAGGCGAGCCGGGCCGACAGCCGCCCGCGTGACAATCGCTCGCCCATAGCCCCGCCGGGCGCAAGGCCGGTGATCGCCAGCGACACATCGCCGCGCCTCTCGTCGCCCTCGAACAGACGGGCCGCGGCGGTCATGCGCTCGGCCCGCAGGTCGATCACGCCGATCACGTTGATCGGCTTGGAGGACAGCACCAGCCCGGCCCGGCTGAAGCGGTCGATCCGTCCGCGCGCGCGCGCCGTGGGCGGCTCGCGGCCTTGCTGGCGGTAATCGATGATCCCGGTCAGCCGTCCGCCCAGCCCGAGATCGGCACCCGCCAGATCGAGCAGGCGGAGCGGCATCTTGGAAAGCTTGAGTTCAAGGCTCGTCGCATCCCCGCCGAAGCTGCCCCGCGCAATCGCGAAGCCGCCGCCAAAGCCGATCTGCGTCGGCGCAAGGCTCCATCCGCCGCCCTCCTGCGCGCTCAGGACGGCCCGGCGCGGCATGGTGATCTCGGCATTGCCATATTGCCCGCGCGCCACGGCAGCGATCTGCGAGGGCGCGATATTGGCGTCGAAATTGAGCGCAAAGCGGTCCGCCCGCCGCCCTGACACCGTGCCCGTAACCTTGCCGCGCCCGCCGTCGATTGCTGCCTTGGCGGTGAGATTGGCGAGATAGAGCCCGCCATATTCGAAGCCCGCCGCCGTGATGTCGGCATCGAGGCTGGTGTTGCCGTCGGCATAGCGTCCGGTCGCGGCGATGTCGGCGCGGGTGACGGTGATCGGGGTTGCCCCGCCGAAGCTCGCATTGCGCGCCGCAAGATCGACCGCAAAGCCGATCGCTCCGCCGCCTTGCGGGCCGAAGGCGAGCGTGCCGTTCACCCCGCCGCCCGCCAGCCTCAGGTCGCCCGCCACGCCCTCGTCGCGCAAGGTCACCTCGCCGGTGACATTGGTGCGGTAGATATCGAGCCGGTTGATCGCGATCCGGGTCGGCGCATTCCCGGGCAGGAAGAGCTCGAGCGCGCCGTCGAATTCCCCGAGCAGCGATTGCCCCTCGACATCGAGGCCGAAGCCCTCCTTGCTCGGCGCTAGCGCGATCCGGACGTCCTTGAGGCCGGCGGCCGGCAGGGGATCGGCCAGCACCAGCACCGCCCGCGGGCCATCGCTGGCGATCTCGGCATCGAAGCGGAACGGGCCGTATTGCGCCTGCCGCCCGCTGCCGGCCAGAACCGTGCGCGTGACGCCGCCACCCGTCACCACCTTGCTGTCGAGCCGCGCAGTGAGGCGCGGCGCGGTGATGGTCGTGTTGCGGAAGATGATCGGCTGGCCCGCCCCCATCCCGAGCTCGCCCTTGAAGCGCACCTGCTCGCCCGCAAGATTGACGATGGTGTCATTGCCGATCCGGCTCAGCACACCCGCCAGATTGGCGCGCAGACTCCACGGCACTGCGGGGCCGAACTTGGCGAGGATCTTGGCATTGGCGGTCACATCGCCCGCGCCCTCCACCTTGAGACCGCGCGCCTCGACCGGTCCGGCAATGGCATAGGCTCCGGCAGGAATGTCGCCCTGGAGCGACAGGGTTGCATCGAGCCCGGGGAAGGCGATCACCGCCCGGTCCGCCGCGAGCCGGTTGCGGGCGAAGTCATAGGTCAGCAGGCCGCTCGCGCGCCCTTTGACAAGGCGCGGATCGGCCTGGGCGATACCGGTCGTCACGCGCCCGGCTGTCAGGGCGAGCGGGATGCTGAGCACCGCCCCCTCCAGCCGCGCGCTGCCCTCCTGCGCCAGTCCGGTCGCGGTCACACCCGCAGCGGCCAGCCGGGCAACCGCGATCTCGTGCCTGATGGCAAGATCGTCGAACGCGCCATTGAGGCTTGCGGCGAGTGTGCCGCCCTCGATCGTGAGGTTCGGCCCGAACAGGGCGGGATCGCGCAACCCGAGGCGCACGCGCGCGCCGTCGACCACCTTGTCGGCGAGGTTCACGCCCCCGCCGGCACGTAGGTCGAGCGCGGCGGAGACCAGCGCGGCGCGACCCTCGATGACGCTGTCCTCCAGCGTGAAGCTCGCCGCGAGGGAAGTCGCCTCGCCGAGCGCGCGGCCGGTGATCGTCGCGTCACCCAGGCCGGCCCGCAACTGGCCGAGCACGCCGTAGCGGCCCGCATCATTGGCGATCCGGAAAGCGGCCACGGGACGCTGCGAAGGCGCGCCGATGCGACGGGCGACGGCGGCTCCGCGCCATTTCGCCCAAGTCCCGTCACCCACGATCCGCGCGCCATAACCTGCCTCGAGGCCCGCGAGGCCCGCCAGCACGCCACCTGCCGGAGCGAGTGCATCGCCCTCAAGCTCGAAGCGGTCGCCGTCCGGCTCGGCATCGAGCAGCAGCGCGAAGCGGTCACGCGCACCAAGCTGCCCCTTGGCATCGACCAGCGCCCGCCCTTCGCGGATATCGACCCGCGCGGACAGGTTCACCCGCTCGTCACGCTGGGTGGCGAGCCCCTTGGCGATGACGAGGTTCTCGACCCTCAGCTTGTCCACGCGGATGTCGAAATCCGGGAGCAGCGGCGCATCGGGATCGCCCGGCAGCAGCTCGGGCAGCCGCATCAACCGTCCGCGCCGCGCCGTGACCTCGCGGATGTCGAGCCCGCTCCACAGCCAGTTGAGCGGCCGCCAGTCGAGCCGCACTTCGGGGATGGTGAGGAACGCGCCCTTGGGGTCGCTGACCGTCACACTCCGCAGCACCGCCTGCCCGTAGATGTCGCCCTCGATCCGCCCGACCGAGAAACGCAGGCCCGAAGCGGGTGCGGCGGCGGCGATCTGGTCGGCGATGAAACGCTTGCCGATCGGCGAGGCGAAGAACAGCGCGGCGAGCAGGAAGGGCGCGAGCAGCAGCCCGAGCGCCCAGCCCGCCCGGCGCGCCCAGCGGCGGCCGCCCGGCGCGGCCGGGGCCGCCGCCGCAGTCGTCACTGCGCTGTCCGCCCCCTCGGCCATCAGAACGCCTGCCCGAGGCTGACATAGACCACGACCGGGCTATCGAATCCGGTCGGGTTGAGCGGCGTGGCGACGTCGACGCGGATCGGGCCGAAGCTGGTCTTGTAGCGGATGCCGATGCCGGCGCCGAAGCGGATCTCGTCGAAGTCGGGCGTCGATCCCCGCGCCACCGAACCGCCGTCAAGAAAGGGCACCACCTCGATCGCCCCGCCGAACAGCGGCGTCGGGATGCGCGCTTCCACGGCGAATTCGACCAGCGATGCCCCGCCGGTTGGATTGCCCAGAACGTCACGCGGGCCGACCCCCTGGAAGCCGTAGCCGCGCACCGAGGCCCCGCCCCCGCCATAGAGCCTGCGCGAAGGCGCAAGGGCGTCGACGTCAGCCCCTTGAATGGTCGCCGCGCGCACCCTTCCTGCCAGCACAAGATCGCCGAGCGAATAGTAGACGCTCGCGTCCGCCTGCGCGCGCAGATAGAAGGTCTCGGCCCCGCCCTGCCGCGAGACTTCTGGAGCTAGGAACAAGGTCGTGCGCCAGCCCTGCGTGGGATCGAGCAGATTGTCGCTCGCATCGAGCGTGACGCTGCCGAACAGTCCGCCGATAAGATAGACCCGCCGCGGCAGAGTCGCGCCGGGGGCGATGCGGACATTGCGGTTGCGCTCGTCGGTGTAGATCAGTTCGCCGCCGACCTGCCAGCTTAGCGGCTTCTGGAACAGGATGTTCGACACCTTCTCGAAGGTCGCCCGCATCCCGCCCCCGCGCGAATCCACCGCCTGGGTGGTGATGTCGCTGCCGAACAGATCGACGGTCAGCACCTGATCGCGCCCGAGGAAATTGTTGCGCCGGACCCCGACGCTGGCGAGCGCCTCGCGCGTGCCGAGAATGCCGCGCAGCCGCAGCGCGCCCTCGGGCGGGAAGAGATTGCGGTGTTCCCAGCGGCCCTCGACCTTGAAGCCGTCCTCGGTCCCGTAACCGATCGCCGCCGCGACGGTGCGGACCGGGGCGCGCTCGAAGGCGACATCGAGCGCGACTTCGCCGGGGGTTCCGTCGGCCGGAGCGCGGGTCTCGCGCGGGGTGATGGTGACGCTGGAGACAAGGCCGGTGGCGATCACCGCGCGGCGCAGGTCTGTCTCGAGGCTCTGCTGGAAGGTATCGCCCGCATCGAAGCGCGCGATCCGTCCGAGGTGCTTGCCGGAGAGGAAGCGGGGATCATTGCTGACCACCTCGCCGAATACATATTTGCCGCCCGGCTCCACCGCGAGCGAGAGGTCGCCCTCCTCGCGGGCATGGTCGATCAGCAGCGAAGGCTCTGCCACCTCGGCGAAGGGATAGCCGCTCTCACCCAGCGCCACGCGCAGTTCAAGCTCGCGCTCGACGATGCGATCCGCATAGAGCGGGTCGCCCGGCTGGATGCCGAAGGCGGCGATCAGGCGGCTCGCGTCCGGCTCGGGCAGAGCGGGCAGCGCGCCGAGATCGATCGTCCCGAAGCGATAGCGCGGCCCGGGGAGAATATCGAAGCGCACGCTCGGCTCGCGTGAGGCGGCTTCGGCAGCGTCTTCGGCCTCGGCCTCGTTGGCCTCGCCCGCGCGGCGGCCGCCCGAAAGCTGGCGCACCGCCTCGCCGCTGTAATAGCCATAGGTTCGCAGGATATCGCCGAGCAGTTCCTCGTCGGCTCGGGCGCGGGCGGCGACCTGCGCGGCCGATTCCTCCCCATCGTCGAGCGCCCGCAAGGTCGAGAGGTCCTTGAAGCGTTCGATGAACTCCTCCTTCTCGGGGAAGGCCGAGGGCGCGGCGGGCAGCGCGAGCACCAGCGTGCTGCTGACCCGGGTTTCGGCCAGTTCGGGCAGCTCGGCGAGCACCGGCGCGGCAATGCTGGCGAGCGCCTCGAGTTCGGGATCGGGGGAAAGCGGTTCGGGCTCGGGTATGGCGAGACCGGCGAGCCCGCCCGCCTCTTCGCCCGCGGCGTCCGGCTGGAGCACGCCCTCGGCGCTCTCGTCCAGCCCGGCGAAGGCAGCGTCAAAAGCAGGGTCGGGCGGACCGGACAGGGGGTCTTGCGTGTCGGCGAGGTCGGGCGTGCCGGCGACCCCGCCTGCGGCCCAGGCTTCGGGATCGGACACGGCCGCCTCGGGGATGAGATCGTCGAGCGCGTCAGGGGCGGGCGCGGGCGGCTGGACGGCGGGGGACTGGGCGGCGGGTGCAGGGGGCGCCTCGCCTGCCTGCGGCTCGGCTGTGCGGCTGGTGTCCTGCGGCGATGGCGCCTGCTGCGCTGCCTGCGCCGCTCCGGCGGCGGCGGCAGGGGCGCAGGCAACGGCAATCAGGGCCAGTGCGCCCCGACCCAATCCTGCGGCAATGGCGAGACCGAGCGCGAGCCTCCGGTCAGGTCGCGGGGAACTTGACAGGCTGGCCATCCTTGCCCCGCGCACCGGCAAGGGTCTCCTCCTGCGGCCGGCGCGGCGCGGTCGCCGTGGCGATCAGACGATGCTGCTCGCCCTCTTCCATCAGTTGCCAGCCTTCGCGTGTCAGCCTCTCGAGCGGGCGGTAGCGGACCTTGTATTGCATGCGCGGCGAGCCCTCCACCCAATATCCCAGATAGACATAGGGCAATGCCTCAGCCGCCGCGCGGCGGATATGATCGAGGATAATATAGTTGCCGAGGCCCGCGCGGGTGGGATGATCGGGATCGTAGAAGGAGTAGATCATCGACAGCCCGTCGCTCTGGCGATCGGTCAGGCAGGCGCCGATCAGGCGGCCGGGCTGGCCGTTCGGGCCGGGCTCGCGATACTCGGTGACGACAGTCGAGACCGGCGTGTGCTCGATCATGTCGGCATAGTCGAGCTCGTCCATCGCCGACATTCCGCCATCGGGGTGGCGCTGGCCGAGATAGCGGGCCAGCAGCTCGAACTGCTCGTCGGTCGCCCAGGGGCGGCACTCGGTGACGATGATGTCGCTGTTGCGCTTCAGATCGCGCTTCTGTGTGCCCGAAGGGCGGAACTTGCCCGCCACCACCCGCACCGAGACACAGGCCTGGCACTCGAGGCAGGAGGGGCGATAGGCGACGGTCTGGCTGCGACGGAAACCGATCCGGCCGAGCGCCTCGTTGAGCTGGTCGGCGTGCGGCCCCTTCAATTCGGTGAACACCTTGCGCTCGCTGCGGCTGGGCAGATAGGGGCACGGCGCGGGGCTGGTCACGAAGAAACGGGGGAAGCGGATCGGTGCCGTCACGGGTGGGGCCTGTCCTTCGTGCGCGTGAGTCGCGGGTGGGCGAAAGTGTTAAGAAAATCTTATGCCCACACCTTCGCTCCGGTAAAAGTCCTTTAACCATGAAAATGACGTGAAAGGTCTGCAAGCACGACCAGGCGGGCGCAAAACCGCGCCGCGATGGAGCAAAGCGGGACAGAAGACCCGCCGCGGCTCAGAAATTATCCTGATAAATCAGCCGAGTTCGACGAGTTGCACCGAATAGCCGTTGGCGCGCAGGCCCTCGACCAGCCGGTCGACCTGCTCGGCGTCGCGCGCCTCGCATTCGATGTCGGTGATCAGGCCCTTGGCCGGCAGCGTGGTGAAGATGCGCTGGTGATAGATCTCGATGATGTTGACGTTGTGCTCGTCAAACAGGCGCATCACCCGGAACAGCGCGCCGGGGCGGTCCTGGAGCGTGATCCGCAGGCGTGCGAGCCGGCCCTGCCGCGCCAGATCGCGTAGCAGCACATTGGCGAGCAGGCGCGTGTCGATATTCCCGCCGCACAGGGCAAGGCCGATGGTCTTGCCGGCAAAGCGCGCCGGATTGCGCAGCACCGCAGCCAGCCCCGCCGCGCCCGCGCCCTCGACCACGGTCTTCTCGATCTGGAGCAGCAGCGCCACCGCCTTCTCGAGCGCCGGTTCATCGACCAGCAGAATATCGTCCACCTTCTCGGCAATCACCTTGGAGGTGAAGTCGCCCGGCACCTTGACCGCGATGCCCTCTGCCAGCGTGTCGCCGCCGCAGGGCAGGTTCGCACCCTTGATGCGGTCGAACATCGAGGGGAACAGCCCGGCCTGCACGCCGACCACCTCGATCGCGGGGTTCATCGCCTTGGCGACGGTCGCCATCCCGGAGATCAGCCCGCCCCCGCCGATCGGGGTGACGATGCAATCGAGATCGGGCTTCACGGCGAGCATTTCGAGCGCGACCGTGCCCGCACCTGCCGCAACATGCGGATCATCGAAGGGGTGGACGAAGGTCAGGCCCAGTTCGCCCTCGAGCCTGCGGGCATGGGCATAGGCCTCGTCGAAGGTCTCGCCCTCGAGCACCACCTTGCCGCCGACGCTCTCGGTCTGCATCACCTTCACCGTCGGCGTGGTGCGCGGCATGACGATGGTGACCGGCACGCCGAGGCGGGTGCCGTGGTAGGACAGGCCCTGCGAATGGTTGCCGGCCGAGGCGGCGATCACGCCGCGGCTGCGCTGTTCCTCGGTGAGCAGCAGCAGCGCATTGAGCGCCCCACGCTCCTTGTAGGCGGCGGTGAACTGGAGGTTCTCGAACTTCAGCCAGATGTCGGCGCCGGTAATCTCCGACAGCGTGATCGAATGCATCATCGGCGTGTTGACCACCGAACCGGCAATCCGCGCGGCAGCGGCGCGGACGTCGTCGAGGGTCAGGTCGGCCGGGTTGGCGGCGGCGCCCTTGGGGTTCAATGAGGCTGCTTGCGTCGACATAATGCCGAGGCGATTAGAGCCTCGGGCGCGCAAGGGCAATGATCCTCGGCGCTTGGCGCGGCAAAGGATTTCCTGTGCGCCTGAAAGTTGGCAAGCCTGCGGCAACAGGATAGCAAGCCTGCCTCACCGCTTTGCCAAGGATAGCCATGCTCCGCTTTGCCTCCGCCGCGCTTGCCGCCGTCTCCGCGCTCGCCCTCTCTGCCCCCGCGCTCGCCGACACGCTGGTCGACAATGTCGACGGGGTGACGATCGATGCCGAGGGCAAGGTCAAGCGCTTCACCGGCCTCGTGTTCGACGAGGAAGGCAAGGTCACGCAGGTCCTCGGCCGCAGCGACAAGCGCCCCGAGGTCGATTACCGGCTCGACGGCGAGGGCCGCGTGATGCTGCCCGGCATGATCGACGCGCATGTGCACGTCATGGACTTGGGCTTTGCAGGGCTGACGCTGGACCTTTCCGGCACCACCTCGCTCGAGGACGCGCTGGGCAAGATCAAGGCCTTTGCCGAGGCCAATCCGGGCCGCCCGTGGATCATCGGGCGCGGCTGGAATCAGGAGAAGTGGGGGCTTGGCCGCTTCCCGACCGCTGCCGAACTCGATGCCGTGGTGAGTGACCGGCCGGTGTGGCTGGAGCGCGCCGACAATCACGCCAACTGGGCCAACAGCATGGCGATGCAGGCCGCCGGGATCACCGCCAGGACCCCCGATCCGGCGGGCGGCAAGATCATCCGCGATGCCAGGGGCAATCCGGCCGGCGTCTTCGTCGACAAGGCCGTGCCGCTGGTGGGCGCGGTCGTCCCCCCGCCCCGCCCCGAGGACCGCGATCTTGCGCTGGCCAAGGCGCAGGAGGTGCTGCTCGCCAGGGGCATCACCGCCGTCGCCGACATGGGCACCAAGCCGGCCGACTGGACCACCTTCCGCCGCGCCGGCGACGAGGGCCGGCTGCTGGTGCGGATCATGTCCTATGCCGATTCCGTCGAGACGCTCGAGCTGATGGCAGGGCCGGAGCCGACTGGCTGGCTCTATGACGACCGGCTGCGGATGGGCGGGATCAAGCTGTTCCTCGACGGCGCGCTGGGGTCGCGCGGGGCGAGCCTGAAGGAGCCCTATGCCGACGATCACGGCACCCGCGGGCTGCCGCTGCTCAGCCCGTCGCAGCTCAGGAACCTGATGAGCCGCGCGGCGATGGATAACTTCCAGCCCGCCGTCCACGCGATCGGCGATGCGGCCAATGCCGAGGTGCTGGCCGCGATCGAGGAGCTTTCGGAAAGCTACAAGGGCGACCGGCGCTGGCGCATCGAGCACACGCAGATCGTCGATCCGGTCGATATCGCCCGGCTCGGCAAGCACGGGGTAATCGCCTCGATGCAGCCGCTCCACCAGACCTCCGACCGGTTGATGGCCGAGGCGCGGCTGGGGCCGGACAGGCTGGAGGGCGCCTATCCGTGGCGAAGTGTGCTGAAGGTCGGGGGGCGGCTCGCCTTCGGGTCGGACTCGCCGGTCGAGCCCGCCGATCCCTGGGCCGGTATGGCCGCTGCGATCAGCCGCACCGATGCGGCAGGCCAACCCTTCGGCGGCTGGTTCCCGCAGGAGACCGTGAGCCGCGAACAGGCATTGGCCGGATTCACCGCCGATGCGGCCTTTGCAGGCTTTGCCGAAGGCCGCTTCGGCCGCCTGCTGCCCGGCGAGCGCGCGGACTTCATCATCGTCGACCGCGACCCGCTCTTCGCCTCGCCCGAGGCGCTGCGCGAGACCAATGTGCTTCAGGTGTGGATCGGCGGGGTGAAGGTGCGCTGATTTCGCGCGTTCGCCGGCGCGAACCGCGGGGCGGGAGGTCGGCGCCAACAAAGGTGGCCGCCAGACAGATGACTACTCCGCCGCAGCCTGCTCCGCCGCGAGTTCCGCCTCGCGCGCGGCCCTGTCGGCGGCGACCGCCTTCTCCTGGAAGCGCATCAGCACCAGCGCGGCCTCGAACAGCAGCCACAGCGGCACGGCCAGCACGATCTGCGAACCGGGATCGGGCGGTGTGACGATCGCGGCGATCACGAAGATCACCACGATCACATAACGCCGCGCCGCCACCATCTGCTCGCGGGTGACGATCCCGGCGCGGTGGAGCAGCAGCAGCAGCACCGGCAGGAGGAAGGTCAGCCCGAAGGCGAGGATGAACTGCATCACGAGGCTGAGATAGTCGCCCGCGCTCGGGAGCGCCTGCACATCCAGCCCTCCGGTCATTCCGCCAAAGCCGAGGAAGAAGGTGAAGGCGACCGGCATGACCACGAAATAGGCGAGCGACGCGCCCGCGATGAACAGCACGGGCGTGGCGAGCAGGAAGGGCAGGAAGGCCCGCTTCTCGCGCGCATAGAGCCCGGGCGCGACAAAGGCCCAGAGCTGGTTGGCGATCACCGGGAAGCTGACCATGAAGCCAGCGAAAAGAGCGACTTTCAGTTCGACGAAGAACACCTCGGGCAGCCGCGTGAAGATCAGCTGGCCCTGCCCTTCGGGAAAGGCGTCCTTGAGCGGCTGCACCAGAAAGCCGAGGATCTCGTCGGCGAAATAGAGGCACACGGCAAAGCCCGCGCCGAGCGCGAGCAGCGCCCGGATCACGCGCGTGCGCAGTTCGATCAGGTGGTCGAGCAGCGGTGCGCGGGTCTCGTCGAGGTCGTCAACCTTGAACATCGGTTTTGCCATCGGGGGTGGGACCAGTGGCCGGGGCCGGTCCGGACGCGGGTGCCTCGACCGGCGCAGGCGTGACGGGCGCGGCATCGGCGGGCGGCGGCCCCGTCATTGCCGGCGGGGGAGCTGCTTCAGCCTGGGTGAGGGCAGCGGAGCGGCGCATGATTTCCTCGTTCTGCGCCTTCCACTTCTTCTCCATTTCCTCCAGCTCGGCCTCGCGCACCATGGTGTCGATGCCGCTGCGGAAATGGGCCGAGATGCGCCGCACCTTGCCGATCCAGCGGCCTGCGGTGAGCATCGCCAGCGGCAGGTCCTTGGGCCCGATCACCACCACGGCGACGATCAGGATGACCAGCAGCTCTCCGGCGCCGATGTCGAACATGACGGATGCGTCCCAGCCGCCGGGATCAGGGGCGGGCGATCAGGCGCCGGTGCTGTCGGACTTTTCGGCCGGAGCCGGCGCCGCCGTTTCGGCGGGCGCAGCCGGCGGCTCGATCCGGGCAGCCTTGGCGGCGGTGTCCTCGGTCTCGTTGAGGCCCTTCTTGAAGCTCGAGATGCCCTTGCCGAAATCGCCCATCATCTCGGCAATGCGGCCGCGTCCGAACAGGATCAGCACGATCAGGAGGACGATGACCCAGTGCCAAATCGACGAAAAACCCATTGTCTCAACTCCTGAACTGCGGCGGGGCTCGAGGGGTGCCGCATGGAAGGGCGCCTGCGCCGCTCCCGGTTGCCGCCCATTTAGGCCAGACTTGCACGAATTGCGAGTCAGTCGCCCAGATTCTCGTCGTCTGCGGTATCGCCTTCGTCGGGCTCTTCGTCTGGCTCCTCTTCGGGCTCGAAGCGCCCCATGCCCTCGAGGCTGGCTTCCATCGCCTCGTCGACCGGATCGAGCAGGCCCGCGGCGCGCAATTCGTCGATGCCGGGCAGGTCGCGGCGGCTGGCGAGGCCGAAATGGTCGAGGAAATCGGGCGTGGTGGCATAGATCACCGGCCGCCCCGGCACCTCGCGGCGTCCGGCGGGCTTCACCCAGCCCGCCTCCATCAGCACATCGAGCGTGCCCGCGCTGGTCTGCACCCCGCGGATCGATTCGATCTCGGCGCGGCTGACAGGCTCGTGATAGGCGATGATCGCCAGCACTTCGGTGGCCGCACGGCTGAGACGGCGCACCTGCTCCTTCTCGCGGCGGAGCAGGTGGGCAAGATCGGGCGCGGTCTCGAAATGCCAGCGCCCGCCCCGCTCCACCAGATGCACGCCGCGCGCGCGGTAGCGGGCCTCAAGCAGGCCGAGCGCATCGCGCACATCGCCATGGGCAAGCCCTCCGAGATGGGCGGCGAGCGCCTCCACCCCCATCGGCTCCTCGGCGGCGAACAGCGTGGCTTCCACCGCGCGTTCGAGCGTGCCCGGCTCCCCGCTCATGTCGCTCATGCGGCCGCGTCCCTCAGGCGCCTGATCCGCAAGGGCGCGAAGGCCCCGTCCTGATCGAGCTCGGCCTTGCCGCGCTTGGTCAGCTCCAGCGCTGCCACGAAGCTCGATGCCAGTGCCGAGCGCCGGAGCGCGGGCGAGGCGTGGGGCGGCAGGAAGTCGCGGATCTCCATCCATTCGAGCGTCACGCCGAGCATCGAGGAGACGCGCTCGAGGGCGGAATCGAGCGTCATCACCGGGCGGTTGGCGACATGGTAGATGCGCGGCGCGGTGCGCGCCTTGACCTGCCCATAGGCCTGGATGAGCGTGAACAGATCGCTGCGCCACACGGTCTTGCGGTCGGTGCGGAGACCTTCCGGTGCGCCCCGCAGGAAGACATCGCGCCCGATCCGGTCGCCCCCCATCAGCCGCGCCGCCGCCTCGCGCATCGCACCGAGGCGTTGCAGGCGCAGTTGCAGCCGCAGCGCGAGTTCCTCCGGCGAAGGGTCCTCCTGCTCGGCCTTGGGCAGCAGCATCGCCGATTTGAGATAGGCAAGCCAGGCGGCCATCACGAGGTAATCGGCGGCCAGTTCCAGCTTCAGCGCCCCGGCGCGCTCGATGTAGTTGAGATACTGGTCGACGAGAGCGAGGATCGAGATCTGGCGCAAGTCGACCTTCTGCCGCCGCGCCAGATCGAGCAGCAGGTCGAGCGGGCCTTCCCAGCCGTCGAGTTCCAGATAGAGCGCGTCCGCGTCCGGCCTTCCGGCCTCGGGCGGGAACATGAAGGGCTGCTGGGGCGCGTTCATGCGGCGAGCGCCAGCAAGGCGTCGCGCTTGGCGAGCAGGGCGGCGGCCTCGGGCGCGATCGCGTCGGCGACCTGTGTGCCCGCCAGCGCCCGGTCGAGCCGCGCCGCGGTGGCATCGGACATGGCCGGGAGCGCCGCGCAGATGCCCTGCATGTCGTCCATCTTCGCCCAGCAGTTGAGGATGATGTCGCAGCCCGCCGCATGGGCGCGCGCGGCGCGTTCGGGGATCGCACCGCCGAGCGCCTCCATGTCGATGTCGTCGGTCAGCAGCAGGCCATCGAAACCGATGCGCCCGCGAATCACCTCGCGGATCACGGTTTCCGACAGGGTCGCGGGGTTCCCGGCGTCCCATGCGGTGAAGACGAGGTGGCCGGTCATGCCGATCAGCGCATGGTTCAGCGTGCGGAACGGGGCGAGATCATCCTCCAGTTCCTCGGCAGAAGCGGTCACGGTGGGCAGTGCCTTGTGGGTGTCGACATCGCTGCGGCCGTGGCCGGGCATATGCTTGATGCAGCCCGCGACGCCCCCTGCGGCCAGCCCTTCGAGCACGGCGCGGCCAAGGGCTGCGACCTGAACCGGATCGCTGCCGAAAGCGCGGTCGCCGATCACGTCGTGGGCGCCGGGCACGCGCAGGTCGAGCGGGGGGTGGTAATCGACCGTGATGCCCATCGCCGAGAGTTCGAGCCCCATCGCCGTGGCATTGGCGCGGGCCGCCTCGATCGCGCTGGCGGGGGCGATTTCGTAGAGCTTCTCGAAGGCCTGGCCTGCCGGATAGCCCGCCCAATGCGGCGGCCTCAGCCGCGCCACGCGCCCGCCTTCCTGATCGATCGAGACCAGCAGGCGGTCACGCCCGTGAATGCTCCGCAGATCGTCGGTCAGAGCGCGCAATTGCGCCGGATCGAGGCAATTGCGGCCGAACAGGATGTAGCCAGCAGGATCGGCCTCGCGGAAGAAGGCGCGCTCGTCCGCGGTGAGGTGCGGGCCGGAAATGCCGAAAATTGCCGGAATCATGTCCGCAAAGTCGCATCCCAAGGGGAGGCAGGCAAGGGCCGGAGGGGGTCAAGGCAGGGTCTGGCCGCGCCAATCCCCACCTATTTCGCCCCTACTTGACCTGACATTCGACCCCGTCGGCCTTGAGCGCGGCGCACAGGCGGGTTGCCTCGGCGCGGCTGCCGGTCACGGCCTGCAAGCGATAGACCGTGCCGATATCGACCTTGCCCTCGACGATCCGGTACTTCACGCCGGACAGCTTGTCGGTGCGGCGCTGCGCATCGACCCAGCCCTGCTCGGCGCGGGCACGGGTGCCATAGGCGGCGAGCTGGACCCCGGTGCCGGGCACGGCGGGTGCGCTCGGGGTGGCAGCAGGAACGGGCTTGGTCGCCCCGGGTGCGGGCGCAGCGGCCGGCTGGCCCGCAGGCGCGGCGGCCTTGCCGGGGGTTCCGCCCGGCAGCGGGGGCATCGGCGCCTCGGCGACCACAGCGGGACGCGAGCCGCCCTCGCCCACCACCGGAGCAACGCTGCCCGTGCCCGCGAAGGTCTTGCCGCCCGGGTCCTCGGGGCGCTGCTTGATCGGCCCCTCGGGCGCGGCGATCACACTGCCATCGGGCACCGCATCGCTGTTGGCGGCGCGGTGCGAGACCCACCACACACCGCCCACCACCACGCCGAGCAGGGCCACGAGGCCGGCTGCAAAGAGCAGGATCTGGCTGGTGTCGATCCCGCCCGCGTCCTCGTCCTCCTCGTCGGATTCGAGCCACGGCAGGCTGTCGGTATCGGCCAGCCCCAGCTCGCCGTCACCGTCATTCAGCTCTTCATATTCGGCATCGACCATCACGAAACCCGCGCCCCTCGAAAGGCCATCCTACATGCTCTCGACCGCCTCGACGCCGAGCACGCCGAGACCGCCGCGGATCACTTGCCCGATCGCGGCCCCAAGGAAAAGCCTTGCCGCGGTCAGCTCTGCATCCTGTTCCACGATGAACCGCTTTTCCGGGCGGTCATTGCCGAGGTTCCAGTAGGAATGGAGATCGGCGGCGAGATCATAGAGATAGAACGCGATCCGGTGCGGCTCGCGCGCGCGCGCCGCCGCCTCGATCTCGCGCGGGAACTGCGCGGCGCGGGCGACCAGCGCCAGCTCCTCGGCCCCGAGCCGATCCAGCGCCGCGTCCGAGGGCGCAAGCCCCATGTCAGCCGCCTTGCGCAGCGTCGAGCGGATCCGCGCATGGGCATATTGCACATAGAAAACCGGATTGTCCTTCGATGCTTCGACCACCTTGTCGAAGTCGAAATCCATCTGCGCGTCAGGCTTGCGGGTGAGCATGGTGAAGCGCACCACATCCTTGCCGACCATCTCGACGACATCGGCGAGAGTGACGAAATTGCCCGCGCGCTTCGACATCTTGAACGGCTGGCCGCCCTTCATCAGCTGCACCATCTGGACGAGCTTGACCTCGAAGGGCTTCGGGCTCGCGCCATCGGCACTGGTCAGCGCGGCAACCGCGGCCTTGATCCGCTTGACCGTGCCGGCGTGGTCCGCGCCCCAGATATCGACCAGCGCATCGGCGCTTTGCGCCTTCTGGAAGTGGTAGGCGAGGTCCGCGCCGAAATAGGTCCATGCCCCGTTCGACTTCCTGATCGGGCGATCCTGATCGTCGCCGAACCGCGTCGAGCGGAACAGCGGGAGCGAGACCGGCTCCCAGTCCTCGGGCGGGGCCTTGCCCTTGGGCGCCTCGAGCACGCCATCATAGACGAGATCATGGTCGCGCAGCCATTGCTCGGCCGCATCGACCTTGCCCGAGGCCTGCAACTCCGCCTCGGAGGAGAACAGGTCGTGGCGGATGCCGAGCGTCGCCAGATCCTCGCGGATCATGTCCATCATCGCCGCGACCGCGCGGGTGCGGAACAGGATCAGCCAGTCACTTTCGGGCGCGGCGACATAGCGGTCCCCGAATTCGGCAGCGAGAGCCTGACCGACCGGAACGAGGTAATCGCCCGGATAGAGCCCCTCGGGGATGGTGATGCTCTGCCCCAGTGCCTCAAGGTAGCGCAAATGCACCGAGCGGGCGAGGACATCGACCTGCGCGCCGGCATCGTTGACGTAATATTCCTTGATGACCTTGTGCCCGGCAAATTCGAGCAGGCCGGCCAGCGCATCGCCCACCACCGCGCCGCGACAGTGGCCCATGTGCATCGGGCCGGTGGGATTGGCCGAGACATATTCGACGTTGACGGTCTTGCCGCCGCCCATCTGCGAGCGGCCGTAATCCGCGCCGAGCGAGGCGATGGCGCGCAGTTCGGCGAGCCACGCTTCGGGCGCAAGGCGCAGGTTGATGAAGCCGGGACCGGCGATCTCAGCGCTGGTGATGCCGGGCTGCGCGGCCAGCTTGCCGGTGATCGCCTCGGCCAGCGCGCGCGGATTGAGGCCGGCAGGCTTGGCCAGCACCATCGCGGCGTTGGTCGCAAGGTCGCCGTGCGAGGCATCGCGCGGCGGCTCGAGCGTGACGTTGGCAAAGGAGGTGCCGGCGGGCAGCGTGCCTTCGGCGACCAGCTCGGTCAGCACGCTTTCGATCAGCGCGGCGTGGGCGGCATAGAGGGTTTTCGTGGCGGTCATCATGGTCTCGTGCGTCTGGCGCGATTGCTCGCGCGTGCAAGATAGGAAGCCGGGTCCCGGGTCAAGCCCGGGACGGAGAGAGGATAGAGCGGGACGCGGTCACAAAGTGACCGCAAGGCCGACCGGCCGCCCGCAGCGACGCGACCTTCAGGTCGCACGAGCGAGGATTTCGCGCGCCGGACGGCGTGCGGAAAACCTATCGCGTCACGTTATACTTCAGCTGGTCCTCGGTCAGCTGGAAGCCGACCAGCATCTCGAAGCGGGTGCGGGCGATCGCCGCCTTCACTTCGGGATCGGCCAGCGGATCGAGCGCGGCCTCGGCATCGCCGGCGCGCCGGCGCTTGGTGATCTTCTCGCGGATGTCCTCGGGCAGGGCGGCATCGGCGCGGTTGACATAGGAGCCCGCCTTGGCGGTGGCGGTGGCGCGCTCCTGCCCGTCGGCGAAGGCCAGGCTGACCGTGCCGATGCGCTTGGTCACGACCGCGCTGCCGCCGCGCAGGACCGTTACGAAATAGGGCAGCTCGACAGTGCGGGCGCCGCGGGTGTCGGTGCGGCGGGCGTTCACGGTGAAGCTCGCGGCGGTGTAGATCTGCTCGCCGCTGTCGTTGCACTCGGCGCGCAGATTGGTCATCGCGGCGCTGACATCGAGGCTCGCCACGGTGGTGTCGGCGGGGTTGCGGAAGGTGGTGACGTCGCCGGTATAGTCGGGGATGCCGACCGCCGGGCACAGCGTCAGGACGCTGGCGATGCCCACGCCCTGATCGATCACCAGCTCGCCCTTCTGCGAGCAGGCGGAGAGCGCCGCCACGGCGGAAAGGGCAAAAAGGGCGCGCGCGCGGAGCATCATCAAAGCCGTCCTCGAATTAAACGATCCCTTGCGCCCTAGCGAGGACGTGCGCCTTGCGCTAGAGGGGGCGACATGAACGCGCCCTTTCCTGCCTCCGATGCGCCCGCCGGCGCGCTTCCGCCCCTCAACCTGCTGATCGCCGCGCCGCGCGGCTTCTGCGCCGGGGTCGACCGCGCGATCGAGATCGTCGAGAAGGCGCTCGAGCGCTACGGCTCGCCGGTCTATGTCCGGCACGAGATCGTCCACAACAAATATGTCGTGGAAGGGCTGCGCGCCAAGGGCGCGGTGTTCGTCGAGGAACTGGACGAGGTGCCCGACGATGCCCCGGTGGTGTTCAGCGCCCACGGCGTGCCCAAGGCGGTTCCGGCCGAGGCCAAGCGCCGCAAGCTGCTCTATGTCGATGCCACCTGCCCGCTGGTGAGCAAGGTCCACCGCCAGGCCGAGCGCCAGATCGAAAAAGGCCGCCACATCATCTTCATCGGCCATGAAGGCCACCCCGAGGTGATCGGCACCATGGGCCAGGTCGAGCCCGGGCAGATGACGCTGGTGGAGACCATCGAGGACGTCGACAAGCTGCCCTTCGATTCCGACGAAGAGCTGGCCTACCTCACCCAGACCACGCTCTCGGTCGACGATACCCGCGAGGTGATCCAGGCGCTCGAGTGGCGCTACCCCAACATCTCCGGCCCGCGTGCCGAAGACATCTGCTATGCCACCTCCAACCGGCAGGCCGCGGTCAAGGAACTGGCGCAGGACTGCGATCTGGTGCTGGTGATCGGCTCGCCCAATTCCTCCAACGCCCTGCGGCTGGTGGAAGTGGCCGAGCGGCTCGGCACCCCCTCTAAGCTGATCCAGCGTGCCTCGGAGATCGACTTTGCCTGGCTCGACGGGGTAGGGACCCTCGGCCTCACCGCCGGCGCCTCGGCGCCCGAGGTGCTGGTGCGCGAGGTGGTGGATGCCATCGCCAGCGTGCGGAGCATCTCGGAAAAGACCATCACTGCCGCCGAGGAGAAGATGGTCTTCAAGCTCCCGCGCCAGCTCACCGAGTAAAGGGGCTTTCAGGGCGCGTGGCGGTCTATACCCATCTGGGGGCGGAGGACCTCGCCCGGCTGATCGGCGAATATGATGTCGGCGAGCTCGTCTCGGCCAAGGGCATCGCCGAGGGCGTCTCCAACTCGAACTGGCTGGTGGAGACCACCGGACAGAGCGGATCGGGCGGATCGGGCGGATCGGGCGCATCGGGAACGCGCTTCATCCTGACGCTCTATGAGCGGCGGATCGACTATGCCGATCTGCCCTATTTTCTCGGCCTGCTCGATCATCTTGCGACCAGGGGCTGCCCGGTGCCGCGCACCATGCACGACCGCAGCGGCGCATCGTGGCGGATGGTGGAGGGCAAGGCGGCGGCGCTTATCGAGTTCCTGCCCGGGGTCTCCCCCACCCGCCCGACGCCCGCGCAGGCGCGCAGCATCGGCGCGGTGCTGGCGAACCTGCACCTCGCCGCGCGCGATTTTCCCCACACCCGCGCCAATGCGATGGACTTCGCCGCCACTGCCGCAATCCTCGATGCCTGCGGCGCGCAGGCGCTGGCGACGATCGACCCCGCGCTGCCCGCGATGCAGGCCCATGCCCGTGCCGCCGCCGCGCTCGATCTCGCCGCGCTCCCGCAGTCGCAGACCCACACCGACCTGTTCCCCGACAATGTCCTGATGCTGGGCGACAAGGTGACGGGCCTGATCGATTTCTACTTCGCCTGCACCGGGCCGATGCTGCTCGACCTCGCCGTCACCCACGCCGCGTGGTGTTTCGATGGCGCGAACGCCTACCGCCCCGATTGCGGCGCGGCGCTGATCGAGGGCTACCAGAGCGTCCGCCGCCTCGAACCCGCAGAACGCGCCCTGTTTGCCGGGGTCGCCAAGGGCGCCTGCCTCAGGTTCGTCGCCAGCCGGGCGGAGGACTGGCTCGACACCCCCGATGATGCGCTCGTCACCCGCAAGGACCCGATGCAGTTCGCGCAGCGCTGGCAGTTTTACCATGACCACGGCGCAGGGCTGCTTGCAGGCTGAGACGGGCCGCGCCAAAGGCGTGCGCGTGAAACAGGTCGACATCTTCACCGACGGTGCCTGCAAGGGCAACCCCGGCCCGGGCGGCTGGGCCGCGATCCTGCGGAGCGGCGGGCACGAGAAGGAACTGGTCGGCGGCGAGCCCCAGACCACCAACAACCGCATGGAGATGACCGCGGTGCTGCGCGGCCTGACGGCGCTCAATACGCCTTGCGCCGTCACCATCCACACCGACAGCCGCTACGTCATCGACGGCATGACCCAGTGGATCTTCGGCTGGCAGAAGCGCGGCTGGGTCAACGCGGCCAAGAAGCCGGTCGCCAATGAGGACCTGTGGCGCGAGCTGATCGACGCCGTGCGCCCGCACAAGGTGGCGTGGCAATGGGTCAAGGGCCATGCGGGCCACCCCGAAAACGAACGCTGCGACGCGCTCGCGAGCGAGGAAGCCGCGCGGCAGGCTGCTTCGCGCTGAACTTCCCTCTCCCCTCCCCGCGGGGAGGGAGCGAGGGTGGGGGCTCTGCCCTGTCGGACGTTGAACCCCCATCCCAACCCTTCCCCACGGGGAAGGGCTCAAGTCATCAGCTGTTGTCTTCAACCGCGGCGTCCGGGCCGTTCTTCTTGATCGAATCGATCGCGTTCTGAGCGCTGGCCTTGCTCGAATAGCCCTGCGTCGAGAACATCACTTCCGAATTGTACTTGAAGCGCACCCGGAACTCGCCGGCGTTGTCCTTGTAGATTTCGAACGTGTGAGCCATCTTTCACCCTCTCCTGATTGATTAACCCAGATTGGGAAGGTGCCAGAAGCGGGGGGCTTTGCCTAGGCCGATTGCGGCGCGCCTGCGAAACGCGCCGGCGCATAGGCGGCCGGATCGATCGCGGCCGTCATGGCATCGGCTTCGCGCCCCAGCAGCATTTGCGCGGCCAGCCGCGCGGCGGCGGGCGCGGTCTGGATGCCGAAGCCGCCCTGCCCTGCAAACCAGAAGAAGCTCTCGACCTCGGGGTCGCGGCCATAGACCGGCAGGCGATCGGGCGCGAAGCTTCTGAGGCCCGCCCAGCTATGCTCGACCGCCTCGATCCGCCAGTCGGTGACCGACTGGAAGCGGTCGATGGCAAGGGCGATGTCCAGCTCCTCGGGTGCGGCGTCGCAAGGGATGCTGGGGATTTCGTCGTGCGGGGAGAGCCACAGGCGGCCATTGTCGGGCTTGAAGTAGAAGCCGCCGCCAACATCGATCACCAGCGGCAGATCGGCAGGGGCGGCAGGCGCGACGCGCAGCACGGCGACAGTGCGGCGGAAGGGGGCGATGCCGACCGGATGGACCCCGGCGGCCTGCGCCAACTGGTCGGCCCAGGCTCCGGCAGCATTGACAATGGTGGCCGCACGCCATGTTTGCCCGCGCGCGGTGGTGATGGTCCAGCATCCGCCCGCGCGCGCCAGTCCTGTCACAGCCGCGCGGCAGACGATCTCGGCCCCGTGCCGCCGCGCTAGGCCGAGGTAATGCTGGTGCAGCCCCGCCACGTCGATGTCGGCGCAGGCCGGCTGGAACAGCGCCTCGCTCCACTCGGCGCGGATATGCGGCACCTTTGCGCCAAGCGCGGCCGGCGCGAGGGGGGCGATGGTGACGCCGGTCCCGTCATAGCTGGCGCGGAAGGCCGCCATCGCCTCGCGGTCCTGCCCCCGCCCGATATAGAGCGCGCCGCGCGGGGTGAGGAAGCCGTGTTCGCCAAGATAGTCGCCCGAGGCGCGGGTCAGCGGGACCACTCCGGGGCCGCCATAGCACTCCTCCCAGAACGCCGCCGAGCGCCCGGTGGCGTGATAGCCCGGCGCATCCTCCCCCTCGAGCAGCAGCACGCGGGCGTGGGGGGCAAGCTCGGCGGCAAGGCTCGCGCCTGCCATGCCGGCGCCGATCACGGCGAAATCGTGGATCATCGGACCGCTGACTCGGGGGGCGCGGTGCGGTCGAGGAAGTCCGCGATCCGCGCCATGATCGGCCCGCGCACCGCATCGACCTCGCGCAGCACCTCGTGATGCGCCTCGGCGCCCAGCGCCATGATCTCGCCCCCGGGCAAGCGGCGCGCGGCGGCGAGGTTGGCCGGGTGGCTCACCAGCTTGTCCGAGGCGGTCGAGACGATCAGCACCGGCACCGTCACGCGCTCGAGCGCGCCGGGTGCCTCGAGCTTCAGCCACGAGGCATAGGCCCGCTCGACCCAGCGCCAGCTCGCCGGCCCCATGACGAGCTGCGGGCGATGCTCGCGCCACCACACCTCGTCGGCGTAGCGTTCGGCATCGTGGGTAAGCAGGCTGGCGCGGCCGGCGGGGAGCTGGCCGGGCTTCTCGCTCCACTTCCACGCCTGTCGCAGCGGATCGCCGATCACGCACATCGCCTGCGCGACGCGGTGGAGCAGGCCGAGCGGGAGCGGCGGGCCGTTCATGCCGGTCATCGGCGCGCTCAGCACCACGGCATCGGGACGAACGCCCCCCTCCACCAGAGCGCGCAGGACGATATGCCCGCCCATCGAATGCGCGGCGAGCACGTGCGGGCCGGGGGTTTCGGCCACCCAGCGCTCCCACAAGAGGGCCAGATCATCAACCCAGATGCCGAAATCGGCGATGTGGCCTGTGACCGCGTCCTTGCCGAGCCGCCCGGAGCCTGCCTGCCCGCGCCAGTCCGAGGCGGTCACCCGCCAGCCGGCGCGGTGCCATTCCTCGAGGGTTTCGAGATATTTCTCGTAGAAGTCGCCGCGCCCGGGGAGGAACAGGATCGAGCCGCGCCGCCCGGCGCCCCCGCCCTGCGCGGCGCCGGGCCAGTCGATCCGGCGGATCGCATGGCCGTCAGCCGCCTGCCAGGTGCTCTCCTGCGCACGGGCGGGAATGGCCCTGCGGTCGATTGCCGCCTCGGTCACGATGGTGCTCATCCCGGCCTCCTGCCACACGCCGGCCCCGCGCCGCAGAACGTGGTTACTATTTGGTAAGTCATAGCCTGTAGCAGGTGTCCCATTGAAGGACGGCCGGCGCATGTGGCGCGGCCTTGCCCGGGGGCATGACGTCGATGAATACCATTTCCTACGGTCTGCTGGCCGCCTTGGCAATTGCGCTGCTGGTGGCCGCTTTCACCGACCTGCGCCGCCGCCAGATCGACAACTGGCTGAACGCCGCCATCGCGCTCGGGGCGCCTGCCTTCTGGTGGGCGAGCGGGCTGGAACTGTGGCCGGGCGTCGCGATCCAGCTTGGTGTGGCGGTGGGAGCCTTCGCGATCCTTGCCGGGCTGTTCGCGCTCAGGGTGATGGGCGGCGGCGATGTGAAGCTGCTTACCGCGCTCGCGCTGTGGATCCCGTTCCAGGAATATATGCAACTGCTGCTGATCATGGCGGTCGCCGGCGGGGTGCTGACGGTGCTGCTGGTGTTCTGGCACGTCGCCCGCCGCCAGCGCGACCGGATCGCGGTGCCTTACGGCGTGGCGATCGCCTTTGGCGGCCTGTGGGTGCTGGCGATCAATTACCTGCCCGACGGAGCGATCGCGTCAGTTACCGCATAACCCGATTTTAACCAGTCGCGTCTTACGCACTGTAACCATCCTGCCCGCCAACCGGTCTGCGGGCGATTACTAGGGGGCTGATTGAGCCATGGATAGGAAGAAACTTGTTCTGCTGCTCGGTGCGCTGATCATCGCGATCGGGACCGCTTTTGCCGCGCGCAGCATGTTCGCCGGAGGCACCGCCCCCGAAGCCCAGGCCGCCGCCGTGCCGACCGGCCCGCGCGTGCTGGTCGCCAAGCGGGCGCTGACCGCCGGCACCATCATCACCGCCGACGCGCTGGTGTTCCAGCCGTGGCCCAAGGAGCTGGTGCAGGACGCCTATTTCATCGACGGCGAGGCCGACATGAACAAGCTGCTCGGCACCGTGGTGCGCTTTCCGGTGACGGCGGGCGAGCCGGTGACCCAGGGCTCGCTGGTGAGCCCGGGCGACCGCGGCTTCCTGGCAGCGGCACTCGGCCCGGGCATGCGCGCCGTGACGGTGCCGGTCTCGGCCAAGACGGCCGTGGGCGGCTTCGTCTTCCCGGGTGACCGCGTCGACCTCGTCATGAGCGCCGAAATCGCCGGCGAGGGTTCCGAGCAGAAGCTCCACACCGCCGAGACCGTGCTGCGCAACCTGCGCGTGCTCGCCACCGACCAGGCGACCGAGACCACCACCGACGAAAAGGGCAAGACGGTCGTCAAGGAATTCCAGACCGTCACGCTCGAAGTCACGCCCAAGATGGCCGAGAAGATCGCCGTCGCCCAGACCGTGGGGACGCTGAGCCTCTCGCTGCGCTCGCTGGCCGACACCGAATCGGAGCTCGAGCGGGCCGTCGCCAAGGGCGATGTCAGCATCCCGGCCAATGCCACTCCCGAACAGGAGGAGGCGCTGCTGCGGACCGCCATGTCGCGTCCGATCGACAAGGGGGCAAGCGCGGTGACCGGCGGCGATATCTCGCGGTTCCAGCGTTCGTCCATGCCCAGCCGTGCCCCGGCGGCACAGCCGGCCGCCGCACCGCAGGGCTTTGCCGCCCCGCAGCCCGGCAACGCGGCACCGGCCGCAGCCCCGGTCTATCGCGGCCCGAGCGTCCGTGTGACCCGCGGCAAGGAAACCACCGAAACGCCCGTCAGCGCGAAGATCAAGTGAGAGGGCCCATGACCAAGTCGATCAAGCCCGAGGGGGGGAAACCCATGACACGCAAGTTCAAGCTCAAGCTGCTGGTGGCCGCGATGGCCGCGGTGCCGATGGCGGCAATGCCGGCCACGACCGCGATCGCCCAGCAGGTCGCCCGCCCCTCGCAGGAAATCGTCCTGTCGATCGGCAAGGGCGAACTGGTGACCCTGCCCGGCACGATGGCCGATGTCTTCGTCGCCAATGACGAGGTCGCCGACGTCCAGGTCAAGTCGCAGCGCCAGCTCTATGTCTTCGGCAAGTCCGGCGGCGAGACCACGATCTACGCCAGCAACGAACGCGGCGATGTGATCTTCTCGGCCAATATCCGGGTCGGCTCGAACATCGGCAGCATCGACCAGATGCTTGCGATGGCGATGCCCGATGCCAAGGTGAGCATCTCGACAATGGGCGCCAACACCGTGCTGCTGACCGGCACCGTGGGCGCGCCGGAAGACGCCGCCGAGGCCGAGCGCCTCGTGCGGGCCTTCCTCGGCAAGGACGCCAATGTCATCAGCCGCCTGCGCACCGCGACGCCCTTGCAGGTCAACCTGCATGTCAAGATCGCCGAGGTGAACCGCAGCCTGCTGCGCAGCATCGGCGGCAATCTCCAGACCTTCGACACCACCGGCGGCTTCCGCTTCGGGATGGGCACGGGCACCCGCCCGATCGTCAACGGCCAGTTCGGCAGCGCCGGTCCCTTCGCGGTCGGCAACGGAATCCAGAACCCGGTCCGCAGGGTGCCGGTGATCGGCCCCAACGGCCTGCCGCTGTTCGACGAGACGGGCAAGCCGATCACCGAGGAACTGCTCGGCACGGCGGTCAACAGCAACAACGGGACCACCCTTTCGGGCCTTGGCCGCCTGTTCGGCATGGACATGCTGGGCGCGCTCGACCTGTCGGAACGCCTCGGCCTCGTGACCACCATCACCGAGCCCAACCTCACCGCGCTGTCGGGCGAGACCGCCACCTTCCTGGCGGGCGGCGAGTTCCCGATCCCGCTGGCACAGGGCCTCGGCCAGGTGACGGTGCAGTTCCGCCAGTTCGGCGTGAGCCTCGCCTATACCCCGACGGTGCTCTCGAACGGCCGCATCTCGATGCGCGTGCGTCCGGAAGTCTCCGAGCTGTCGACCAATGGCGCGATCACGCTCAACGGCTTCCAGGTCCCCGCGATCACCACCCGCCGCACCGAGACGACGGTCGAGCTGGGATCGGGCCAGAGCTTCATGATCGCCGGTCTGATGAGCGCCAACGCGCAGAACCTGCTAGACAAGGCGCCCGGCGTGGGTGACGTGCCGATCCTCGGCAACCTGTTCCGCAGCCGCGAGTTCCGCAAGGGCGAGACCGAGCTGGTGATCATCGTCACCCCCTATCTGGTCAAGCCGGTGGACGCCAAGGACATCAAGCTGCCGACCGACGGCTATCACTCGGCCGGCGAACTCGGCCAGCTGCTCGGCTACCAGGACAATGCCGGTGTCTCGGGCGAAACGCGCCCGATGCCGAGCGCCGCCCAGCCCGAGGCGCCCGCGCCCAAGGTGAGCGGGCTCGATCCGGCCGCAATCGTCCCGACCGCGCCCGAACAGCCGCGCAGCGCCGAGAAAAAGGCCCGCCGCCCCGAACGCGCCGCCAAGGCCGATGCCGACGCTGCCACCCCGGGCTTCAGCCTCTAATCCGAGAAAGGTGCCTCTTATGCCGAATGCACGATCGAACCGGCTGGCCCGCGTGCCTGCCTCCGCTGGCAAGCTCGCTCTCGCGCTGGGTCTGGGCCTTGCCCTTGCCGGCTGCGGCGGAATGCCGACCAACACCTCGCTCTACAGCGTCAAGCAGCCGGTGGTGGAGCGCACCAACATGGTGCTCGACGTCAACACCAGCCCCTCGGGCCTGCCGATCTCCGAACAGCAGCGTCTCAATGGCTGGTTCGAGACGATGGACCTGCGCTACGGCGACCGCATCGCGATCGAGAACCCCGGGCAGAACCCGGCGGTGACCGGCGCGATCCGCGATCTGGCAGCGCGCTACGGGCTGATGCTCAGCGACACCGCGCCTGTCACGCCCGGCTATCTCCAGCCCGGCCAGGCGCGCGTCGTCATCACCCGCTCGAGCGCCCGCGTGCCGGGCTGCCCGGACTGGTCGGCGACCTCCGACATGAACTACACCAACGGCACCAGCCCCAATTTCGGCTGCGCGGTGAACAGCAATCTGGCCGCGATGGTCGCCGATCCGCAGGACCTGCTGGAAGGCAAGAAGGGTTCGGGCGAGACCGTGATCGCCACCTCGAACAAGGCGATCTCGACCTATCGTGACATGGAGCCCACCGGGAAGGCCGGGCTGATGGAGGCTGGCCCTGCCGGCGGCGGCGGCGGCGAAGGAGGTAACTAAGCCATGAATGCTCCCTGGAAAACCGGCGTCCCCGGCAATCGCGACCCCTTCTCGGCCTATATCTGCGACGACAACGCGCTCGATGTGCTGCGTCCGGTGGTCATCGAACTCGGCTGGCAGCCGGAAAAGTGCAACAAGGGCGGCCTGCGCAACGCGGTGCAATCGCTCTCGGTCAGCGCCTCGCCGGCGATCCTCGTGGTCGACCTGTCGGAAAGCGGCGATCCGCTCAACGACATCAACGCGCTCGCCGAAGTGTGCGAGCCGGGCACGGTGGTGATCGCCATCGGCCAGGTCAACGACGTGCGCCTCTATCGCGACCTGCTCGCGAGCGGGATCCACGACTACCTCCTGAAGCCGCTCTCGCCGCAGCAGGTGCATGACGCCCTGAACCAGGCGCTGGCGGTGTTCATGAGCCCCAAGGCGGGCGATGCCGACATGGCCAAGCGCCACATCTCGACCGCCGTCGTCGGCACCCGCGGCGGCGTAGGCGCATCGACGCTGGCGACCTCGCTCGCCTGGCTGTTCAGCGACCAGCACAAGTCGCCCACCGCCCTGCTCGATCTCGACGTCCACTTCGGGACCGGCGCGCTCGCGCTCGATCTCGAGCCGGGCCGCGGCCTGACCGACGCGATCGAGAACCCGAGCCGCATCGACCCGCTGTTCATCGAGCGGGCCATGGTGCGCGCCAGCGACAACCTGTCGATCCTCTCGGCCGAGGCCCCGATCAACCAGCCGCTGATGACCGATGGCTCGGCCTTCGTGCAGCTGGAGGACGAGTTCCGCCAGGCCTTCGAGATGACGGTCATCGACCTGCCGCGCAACATGCTCATCAACTTCCCGCAGCTCCTTGCGGATGTGAACCTGGTGCTGCTGACCTGCGAGCTGACCCTCGCCTCGGCGCGCGACACCATCCGGCTGCTGTCGTGGCTCAAGAGCAATGCCAGCCACGCCCATCCGATGATCGTCGCCAACAAGGTGCAGGCGAACCTCGGCGAGATCAGCCGGGCCGATTTCGAGGCGTCGATCGAGCGCAAGATCGATTTCGTGGTGCCCTACGACATCAAGGCCGCCTCGAACGCGGCCAAGCTTGGCCAGGTCTTCGTCGATGCCAACCGCTCGAGCAAGGCGACCGCGGCGATCCGCCAGATCGCCGAGCGCGTGGTCGGCGTGAGCAACGATGTCGGGTCGGAATCCGGCCCCGAGAAGAAGTCGCTGCTCGGCAGCTTCGATCTGAAGTCGCTGCTCGCCAAGAAGGCAAAGGGCGAGCCGCAGTCGGCGGAATAGGGGTTAGCAGGCCGGAGGCGGGACAGCTCCCCCTCCGGCCCGCTCCCGGTGCAGGGCGTCCGTCCGCCAGACGGCGGCGCCGAGGAACGAGGCAGGAAACGACAGCATGGACTTCTTCCAAACCCTGCTGATCACGCTGGTGATCTTCGCCGTGCTGGTCATGGGCTATGCTCTCATGGCCGGTTCTGGCGTGACCAAGGCCCAGAAGCGCCGGATGGAATCCCTGCGCCTGCGCCATTCCGAAAGCCTCGATGCCAAGGTCGACGCCCAGTTCAAGCGCGCGCTCGCGGCGCGCAAGCCCAAGGCCTACAAGGTCGCCGGCTCGGGCTCGCGTCTCGAGGCGCTGGCGATGCGGCTCAACCGCACCGGCAAGAACTGGACGGTGACGCAATATGCCTATTCCTCGATCGGCCTCGGCCTCGCCATCGCGGTGGTGGTCTTCATCTTCAGCCGCGCGCCGTTGCTGTCGCTGGCGGTCGGCCTGTTCATCGGTGCGGGCCTGCCGCACATGGTGGTCGGCCACCTCATCAACAAGCGCACCAATGCCTTCGTCACCAAGTTCCCCGACGGGATCGAGCTGCTGGTGCGCGGCCTGCGCTCGGGTCTGCCCGTGACCGAGACCCTCGGCATCGTCGCAAGCGAGGTGCCCGGCCCGGTCGGCTCCGAATTCAAGTCGGTGATCGATCGCATCAAGGTCGGCAAGACCATGGAGGACGCGCTTCAGGACACCGGCGACAAGCTCGGCATCCCCGAGTTCAACTTCTTCACCATCACGCTGGCGATCCAGCGCGAGACCGGGGGCAACCTCGCCGAGACGCTGTCGAACCTGGCCGACGTGCTGCGCAAGCGCGCCCAGATGAAGCTCAAGATCAAGGCGATGAGCTCGGAATCGAAGGCCTCGGCCTATATCGTCGGCTCGCTGCCCTTCCTCGTGTTCTTCGCGATCCTCTACATCAACCCCGACTACATGACGACCTTCTTCACCGATGACCGCCTGATCGTCGCCGGTCTGGGCGGGGGCGTGTGGATGGGCATCGGCGTGTTCATCATGGCCAAGATGGTCAATTTCGAGATCTGACGGGCGGGGAGACAGGACCATGATCGATCAACCCGCTGGCCCCACCCTGCTCGGCTTCGACGTCATGTTCGTCGGGACGGTGCTGGTCGGCCTTGCCGCCTTCGCCTCGATGCTGGCGGTCTATGCCGCCGTCACGATCCGCGATCCCATGTCCAAGCGCGTGAAGGCGCTGGAGGCGCGGCGCGAACAGCTCAAGGCGGGGATCGTCACCTCCTCCTCGAAGAAGCGCACCAGCCTGGTGCGCCGCACCGACACGACCGACAGGGTCAAGGAGAGCCTCAACAAGCTCAACGTCCTCCAGGAAAGCCAGATCAAGATCATCCAGCAGAAGCTGGCGCACGCGGGCTACCGCAACAAGGAACTGGCGGTCCTCATCATCGGCGCGCGCGCGATCCTGCCGCTGGTGGTGGGCGGGATCATGGGCCTGCTCATCTATGTCGTCGAATTCTGGCCCGACTGGGGCCCGATGATGCGATTGTTCGTTTTCGCGATGACGGTGTTCCTGTGCTACAAGGGCCCGGAACTCTACCTCACCAACACCGCGACCAAGCGCACCAAGGAAATCCAGAAAGGCCTTCCCGACGCGCTCGACCTGCTGGTGATCTGCGCCGAGGCCGGTCTCACGGTCGATGCCGCCTTCAACCGCGTCGCCAAGGAACTGGGGCGCGCCTATCCCGAACTGGGCGATGAATTCGCGCTCACTGCGATCGAGCTTTCGTTCCTAAACGAGCGGC
>VFQO010000611.1_pt1 | contig 35845 bp, 26 predicted proteins | sample 3512331 | NCBI WGS metagenome assembly VFQO01 (sample SAMN10412371, study PRJNA504923) | tailings metagenome | isolation source: Replicate 3 from Balatoc abandoned mine | place: Philippines: Itogon, Benguet | collected 2017-08-28 | reverse complement strand
AGTAACACAGGAATTCATACTTTGTTAGCGACCTATCTCACTGATACTCATGATTGTTTGCCTACTTGTGCTGAAATTTCTTGCGATTAAGGCAATTTTCCTTCTGTAGTTATTCTATTACCAACATAGTCATTTTCCTGCTGAGCTGGTGGTATTACCCCCTTCAAGAGCAAAGCAATTAACCTTAACGTTCAAAACCTTTAGATCTGGATATAGGCATAGAACCTAATATAGTTTATGTAAAACCTCAAGCTCTTCCTTAGCAGTGTAATAATCTTGTGATATTGTTTTCTTCTCTTGCTACAGCTGATAATTTCCAATATTATTTATTCCTAGCGAGTGTATCTAGAACCTTCAGTGTTGCTTTGTGATTGATTATGCTCGCTACCTGTTTTGTCATTTATCTTATTGCTCAATTCCTGTTTGACTTGTAACGCCGTCTCTATTCTATATTTACATAGGTAATTCTAATGAGTTCAACAATGGTAATTTTAATATTTGTTCCATTTTAATTTCATCATCAATATAGTTAAAGCAAAAATCAGTGTTATAACTTCAGTTATTATTAAAGGGGTTGAATTAAGCAAAATACCATATACTAACCATAGTACAGTACCAACCGAATAAAGTGAGTACATAATAACAGAAACAGCTTGAGCTGCACGCTCCCTGTATAATTTAATTATTTGTGGTAAAAGCGATATTGTACTAAAAAATGCAGCAAGATAGCCTATTATATCGTAGTGAAATTTTGCTGTCATAGCTTCTACTATTAAAATATATAATTTGTCAACCATACATGATTATGTCGTTTTTTATTGATTCTCAAATATACTAATGTAATAACAAATGGAACTTAGTATTACCTTTTTTAGTTTTTAGAACTGATTGAATTTATGAATTTCATCAAATACTACTCTCGGTTTTGTTTCGGAAACAGTCGATATTATTCCTTAATCTCATACCATATTTCTAAATTCATCATTTTTTATCTGATTTATTGTTTCTCTTAATTTTCTTTCTTTAACTAGTTTTTTATAATTTTCTAATTCTGTATCAGGATTATTATAAACACTCTTTGTTTAATTTTATACTCATAATTGATATTCCAACTTTTTTTCTCAACTTTAACTGACTTAAAATTATTTTTTACCGCACTTTTAATTATTTGTATTATTACCCTTACTCTTTTCACTTTTTTGTCTCCTTAAATATAATCCTTCATTAATTGCTTTTGCTATATTAGGCAATTTTTTTCTTAAGCTATCTAGAATTCTACTTGATATCTCATATTTGGATTGTAGTGCTTTAATTCCTGCCTTTTGGGAAGCAATTTGCTTGATCTTTTTTAACTCTTTTTCACTAAAATTACTAAATCTATCCAATTCTTTATATAACTGCTCATTTTGTAATCTGTGTCTCATTGATTGGCCTTTTTTAATCGCCTCATCTAATTTAGCGTCTGTCTTTCTTAAACTCAAAAGTTGATTCTCCTTGAGACAAAATTTTCTTTCAGCTTCAGTAATACTCTTTTGTGATATGATATTAGTTATTTCTTCTAATTCTTTCTTTGTAAATTTATAATCATCTTTTTTATTCATATAGAAACCTCCAATCTTGTTAATCCAATATAAACGTCTACTTCATTACCTAAATCTAAAGACTTAGCTATATCTGGTTTGATTATTATAATCATTAAAAGAGATGCTATCTAGAAAAAATATAAACTTTTATTTTCAAGTGCTAGCACATAAAATAAGCATTAAGTAGTACCTGCTTTAAGTTCTCAATGTTGAGTATATACCTTACTGTTTTTCCTTGCTGATTAATAATGTATATATCGCCTTCTAAATAATCTCTGCAAATAAAGACATTTCTTTACATAATTCTATGTGGTGATTTTAGGGATTAAATTAGCAAAAATTTACACCGTTTAGTTCGAACTCGTTTATGCTAATGAATCAATTTGCTTTTTATACAATACTGACTAAAAGATAAAGATAGATTTCTCTATGTTGATTCACAGGAGGAAATCTTAAATTACTTTTATCTACAAAGCAAAATTACCATTTTCTTACACCCTTCCTACTCTTCAAGCTGGTAATGAGAAAACCGCAAGTTATGCTCAAATCTAACTTATTAGCTCCTGTTATTAAATTCTTGCGACATTTTGCTGATCTTTTATACCTACCAAGAACCTTTCTAATTTTCACTTTTGAATATGGACTATTAATTGCAAATATCTGATTGCTGATTCTTACAGCTAGCGGTATTATCGCGTCAACTTCAAAACAGCTCGGATAATGTTGCTGCAATTGCTCTAAGATTTCTCTATAATCCTCGTCGCTAAATGAAATACTTACCCAATGGTTCTTTCAACATCTTTTTCCTTCTTCTTCCTATCTACTAACTTGTACCTTCTTTGAACCTTTTCCTCTAGCCAAATACCTAATTTTCATTGTAAAACTGATAAAATTATGCAAGAATAGCAATACTCTCAAGATATTAGTAGTAATTGTCTACCTCCTTACTGCACCATGATTTCCTCTTGCTACTATATCTTGGGAGCACATACTTTGTATAATATTTTTTTGCTGACTATGTTACTAGCAAATGCTGCTAATCGTTATTGAATTTACATGATTGTATTTTAAATTTAAGTGGTTTGAAAAACACTAGTCTTTGTTGCAATTATACTTTTATTAGTTTGAAAGTATAGAGGTAAAAACTGTTTTATAGCAAACTACTTAATATGTATAAAGTATGAAGTTGATTTTGGAATATCCTAGATATTTCAACAATAAAAACTGATTTGATATTTTTCTACCTAAAACAAAAAATAACTTTTAACTTCATATATTAAAAAAAGTAGTTGCAAATTATTTACTAATAATGCTCAATTATATTTAGATACTAGCATGAGAAGCTTATATGAAACTTTATCTGAAAACCAAACTTAATAAAGAGCAAAAAGAAGCTATAGGTCTACTTTCTGTAGGGACATTTCTTGAGTATTTTGATCTTATGTTATATGTCCACATGGCAGTAGTTCTCAATGAATTGTTTTTTCCTAAGACAGATCCATTTACTGCTTCTTTAATTACAGCATTTTCTTTTTGTTCCATTTTTGTTTTTAGACCATTTGGAGCCTTAATATTTGGTTATATCGGTGATAATGTAGGACGTAAAGTTACAGTGGTAATTACAACTTTCTTAATGTCTATATCATGTGTAATAATGGCGACTTTACCTACTTATGCTCAAATAGGTATAACTGCATCATGGATAATTACTATTTGTCGTATAGTACAAGGTATGTCTTCTATGGGAGAAATAGTTGGAGCAGAAATATATTTAACTGAAACTGTAAAACCTCCTCTACAGTATCCAGTTGTTATGATAATTGCTATTGCCTCAATTTTAGGTGGTGTGTTTGCTTTAGCACTTGCTTCTCTTTTTAGTAGTTATGGATTTAATTGGCGATATGCTTTTTGGATAGGAGCTGTAATAGCTCTAGTGGGAGCGATAGCAAGAACAACTTTAAGAGAGGCTGTAGATTTTGCTGATGCTAAACGTAGAGTGCAAATTACTTTAAATAATGAGTTAACAAAAGAAGCATTAGCAAATAATTATCTCTACAATAAGAAAAATAATAAAATAACTTTACTTTCCTTGTTTTTTATTCAATGCGGATGGCCTATTTGCTTTTATTTTACATATATTTATTGTGGTAACTTTTTAAAACAAAATTTGGGTTTTACTTCTGATCAAGTAATACATCAGAATTTTATTATATCAATTATTGCTTTAATTGGTTATATTATTATAACTTTGTTATCTTATAGGGTACACCCTCTAAAAATACTACAATTTAAATTATGGGTATTTTGTCCATTTGCGTTCATTACTCCTTACTTGTTAAGCAATATAGATAATTATTTACAACTATTTTTTATTCAGACTTTTTTTGTTCTGTTTGTTCTTAGTACTAATCCTGCAACCCCAGTATTTTATAACCATATCTCTATTTTTAAGCGATTTACTTCTGGTAGTTTTATATATGCACTTTCAAGAGCTATAATGCACATAACAACATCTTTTGGACTTGTTTATTTAGAAAAATATTTTGGTTATTGGGGTATTGTAGTAATATTTGTTCCTATGTGTATGGGGTTTGCTTTTGGATTATTTCATTTTAAGAAATTAGAAATTGAAGCGGGGAACTACTATCATTAAAAGAAAATGTTGATTTTATTTCAAAAGTTTTTCCATTTTCTTTGTATTTATAAAACATGCACTTTTGTAATAAGTCTTTTTCCGTATCTAGTAATCCAAGATACATTGAACTAATTATAAAATTCTTTAGAGTTTCCATAACAGTTTCCTCTATTTTCTTAGCGCTCATACTTTCTATAGTATATATATTATGAACTCTATCAATTAATTTAATTAGTACTACTTCTTGGTCTTCGTGTTTATAAGCATTGTTTAAAATTTCTTGTACACTTAATTTATTTCCATCAGGTCTATCACGGGTAAGCCTATCTACCATTTTTGCTATTCTATACCCAAAATCATTACTAATCATTTCAACAGTAACTTCTGTATCTTCAACAATATCGTGTAATATACTAGCTACTATTACATCGGTATTTAGACTATAATCTGATACCATATAAGCCACCTCTAACGGATGCGTATAAAACGCTTCTCCACTTTTTCTAAACTGTTTATCATGATATTTTTTAGCCCAATAAATAGCTTTATTTATCATATCAAAATCTAGTGACTCCTGTTCATCCATAGATTTTAATTTGCTGATTAACCTTATTGAGTGCTCACAATCTATTAAAGTATTTTTCATTAACTGTTAATTAACTTATTTATATTAAACTACTACAAAACTTAATTATGAGTTTAAATAGTAAAATGCTTGGATTTATTAGATATCCATAGCCTACTTGGATTATATACTAAACAACCGCAATATGGAACAATTTTCAATTAGAACAATATTTATTTCTGCAGTATCTCAAGGTGAAGTAGAATATCGTTTCCATGATAGTTTTGTAGCTCTTTATAAAGAGCGAATATTATTTGCTAAAGTAAATGTTGCAATTTTAGTTTTGTTATCAAAAACATCTGAGGTGGATAGTACATTTTTTATTGATTAATTAGTAAAATTTTGATTTAGTTATGGCTCACACTTTCTTTAGAATAAAATAAGACATGAAACAAGCAAAAAACATGGTGATAAATCTAGATAATAGTGACATTAAATTGCATATCTTAGAACTAGTTTTAAGTCATTTTGATGATTTATCTATTGATATAGCAGAAGATTTATTAATAGCAGAATTGTTGCGTTTTAAATTAGCAGATATTCTTAAATTAGAAAAAGTTAAAGTAAAAAATTTTGATTACTTAGCAAATGAAATTGATTCTGTTTTAGACAAATATAAATCTAAAATTATATTAGAAATTGATCAAATAATAAAAAACTCTAGTATTCAAGATGTTCTTACTATTGAAACTAACTTATCAACTTAACTAAAAGATAATGTTTTACTTTTGCCTTTAGTTTTTCTTTGAATTTTTTAATAGTAATAAAGGTAATGATATTTATCAGTAAACTTTAAATGTCCGTCATATGTAAGGATCAGTTTTAGATTTTCATATAAATTGTTAGTACTAAAAATATAAGGAGAAAAAATTATAGTGGCTAAAATGAATCCTAAATAAAAATTTTTATTAAGCATAAATATTATCTCCATTCATTTAATGATTTATGTCATAATATTGTTATACATGATTATAGTACAATATTCAAGATAAATCTAGGTAATGAAAATATAAATATGAACAAAGTTTTTACTTACATTATTGATATGGACCAATATCATGACAGTTTGTTGTTGTTTTGGGAATATTTGTCAATTAATGAACAAGAACAAGCAAAAAAATACTATGATAAAGTACTTGCTGATCGTTATATAATTTCTCATGGAATTCTGAGAAGCATTTTAACTTATTATATCGATCAATCTCCTTCCGGCTTAGAATTAATAAATAATACTCATGGCAAACCATTTTTAAAGAATAGTACTATTGAATTTAATATGTCTCATTCACGTAATATGGTTTGTTACGTTATAGCTTTTAATAATAAAGTAGGGGTAGATATAGAGTTTTATAATACTACTATTGATGTAATAGGAATGTTAGAACTTGTGTTTACTAAAAAAGAAGTAGAGTTAATTAAGTCTTTAGATATTGATGAGCAGTATAATACTTTTTATAAGCTCTGGACTAAAAAAGAAGCTTTGGTAAAAGCTGTCGGTAAGGGGCTATCTTATCCTATTAATACCATTGAAGTTATAAAATTATTATCAGGCCAAAATATTTTACTTACTGATAAAAATAATGAGTTACAGCAAGAATGGTATTGTTATGAATTAAAAACTCCTAAAGATTATTTCGGAGCTATCGGAATACAGAATAAGATAGATGAATTAGTTTATTTAGAAACATCAATCCTTAACCTAAAATAGTGCAATAGGCGTCGTTAAATAAAAAATAATAGGAACAAGACTTAGCTTTACTTTCCTTAATTAATAAACGTTTGAAAATTGAAAATTCTGTTCAAAATATTCTTTCTAAAATTGGTACATATAAAATCCTTTTTGTATATTATGGTACAAGAGATTCAATAATCAACATACTACTGTCAGAGCACCAAGTAGTTGATGTGGCAAAAATACTTCATAATCAAATATTTGATAACTAATAGTTTTCGTAGGATAAGAAAGTATCAAAATAAGTTGCATGATTTGGCGTTTTAAGTAGATAGTTCAAAGAGATAATGGTTTATAATGATAAACTTCTAGATACTTTATGTTAATTTTATTATATTAGATGAGTTAGACAATCAAATACTAAATGATGAACAAGCTAAATTCTATAAGTCTATTAATGCTATTGCTAATAGACTTACTTTGCTCAATTGCAACAGCAGATCAGGTTTCGTTTATGCGATTCATCTCTGGTGATAAGGATCCGAATATTTTAGATTCCGAATATAAAAATCTTTATAATTTGTTTCTTTGTAATCTTAAGTCTAGCAATAGTCCAGAAATTATAATTTTATCTGGGACACCTGGTGCTGGTAAATCTACTTTTCGTAAGAAATATTTGGGCACAATTAAAAATTTTTATTTACATGATCCAGATGAAGTAACTCTCAATCTTAAAGGTTATGAAATAGATGCTAAAAAATATTCAGGAACAGGTGCTTTTGATAAATGGTGGCCAATCGTACATAAAGTAGTTAATCAACTTACTCAATATGCTTTTAAACAGAATTTCAATATTATATATGACCGTGCTTTGTGTACTCAGAAATCATTTGATAATTTACAGTATGCAATTTTGCAAAAAAATTATAAAGCAAAAATGTACGCTTTTCATGTAACAGAAGCAATAGCTCTAGATAGAGTAAAAAAACGAGCACTAAAAGACAACAGAGCTGATATCCCCAAAATTGTAAAACAATGCGGACGACACTTTAGTACAATGTTCACAGAGTATATAAAGATTCTACCTGTGGTAATACTTTATTGCAATGGAAAAGTATGCTTTAAAAAAGAAAATGGTGTGATTGATATAATTGATGCTGAGGCCTATAAAGAGTTTTTAGATTATGGAGGGCAACTACAAAATTAGTCTCTCAGCAACATAAGCGTTTGGTATAAGCCAATTTAATTATATAACATAGTGAAATTTATCTTAGTTTAAGTAATTCATTACACAGATGAATTTATATAGCAGAATATTGCTGGTATTTTCCTGTAGTTATTCATATAATACAACTATTATACTAAAACTATCATGAGGTATCCAAATTGATTAATTTTGTAAGAAATCATACTGCTCTTGTTATTGCTTTAACTGTGGTTATAGTTGCTGGGATGAGCACAGTTCTCTATAAAAAAATTCAGCAAAAAATTAGTCGTCAAATTGAACATACAATTAGCAGTAAACTCGAAAATATTAAAACTATATCAAATACAGCAATCGAAAATTTTATCAATAACAAAACGGAATCAGAAAAATTGTTTAGTGAAGGGGCTGCTTCTGCTATAAATGAGCTCCTTTTTCGAGTAGATAGCATGACTAGACAGAATGATTTCTTGATTCAATCAATTGATCGGGAAATTGCTAACAGCTCAGATAACACAGAGAAAGTAAGTAGATTAAGTGAATTATGCCATATACAGATTGAAGAAGCTTACGATTCTTCAAGATTTGCTCAAGGGTATCACTGTCTTGCCAACTCTTATTTAAAAATTGCTGAAAGAGATAATATTAATCTGTTTAAGTCTATACAAAATATTTCTTTTGCTTTAGAAACTGAGTACAAGAGTGATTATGCTGAAGTTCTATACCAAGCTATTATATACGATCAAGAAGATATGATTCCTAAAGAATTGTTTGGGCAGAAAAAATCTTCAATTGTAGAAAACTCATCTGAGGAAATTAAATATTTAAACCAACTAATTTCCTTAAATATTCCAGGAGTAACTAACAGAGCACAGTATAGATTAAGTTATATATACCAAAACGGTAGGTCTTCTGCGATTGAATCTGTTGAAAATATTAATTATTTTGAAGCTCTAAAGAATAGAAATTTAGCTATAAAAGCAATAGATATAAAAAGAACTAATAACATTGATATAGCTTTGATATTTGATAATTACTATGCACCTCATTCAGCTACAACTATTGCTTCGGTATTATTAAACTCAGAACCAGATACTTATCACAGATTTTATATTATAGAAGATCCTAAGAACTCTCTTTCACAAGAAACAAGGGATAAACTTTCGTCTCTTCAATATATAAAGGAATACTCCATAAATTTCATTAAGTTTCCAGATGAGTTAATAAAGGACTTTAAAACAGAACAATATACTAGCATAGATTTTCCTAAAGTTACTGTGTATAGAATTTTTTTGAGCAAATTTTTAAATTTGTCTAGAATATTATACCTCGATGGAGATTTGGTTGTTACTAGAGACTTAGTGCGTTTATTTAATGTAAAAGATATGAGTAATTCTTTTTTTGCAGCTGCACTAGAGGGATCTGCATTCGAGCTCTCAAAACTTCGTCCTAATTGCTATCAAAGTATTTCTAGTATTAATAGTGGTGTGTTGTTACTGAATCTTGAAGAAATGAGAAAGTATGATTTGTTAGATATGATAACAAGCATGCTTAATAAATCTAAATGTCCATGTCATTATATGGATCAAGATTTTATTAATCTTACTTTTTCAAATAAAATTAAACTAATTTCTTCAAAGTGGAATAACGGGCGTAATGATAATAAGTTTCAAGGTATGTTTATACAACATTATAATTCTCGTTTAAAACCGTGGAGATGGCCAGGTGAAGCAAAATCTGATGAGAAAATTTCTTTGGAAATGTGGAAAAAGAAACCTGAATCTTTTCCGCTTCATTTTAAGCTTTACTGGTATTATCGGGATCTTACTCCATGGACTACAAAGCCAGATGAATTACAGAAAGCTATATAAAATTATGCAGTTGAATTTTTTTACCATAGTACACAATGGCTAGACTTATAAAAATAGTTGTTTCAATTTCTATATTATTCTTATTGAGTAGTTTTAAAGTTGTTGATAATAACAATAATTGTAATTCTGAAGTAGGAAAAGTGTTATTAATAATTGGCCCACAATCAAGTGGTAAAACTGCTTTTGTAACTAAGATATTAGAAAGTTCTAATCAATACAAAACTATCGATAGACAAAAGATTATATATGAGATAATGCAGGAGTGCTACGCTGATTTATTTGCAGAAGTTGAACTTATAACAGGCATAAAAATAAAAAGCTTGTTACACTACAACAGCATTGTCCTTGATTCATTAAATCCAGATGTAAGAAATAAATTTATTCAATTGAAGGAAAAATATCGTAATGTAATAAATGAGCGATTAAAAGAATTTTTCAAAAAAGTTTTTATAAGATATAATGAATCAATTAGATTAAACACTTCTAATGGTTATATTACTATACTTGACGAAAGTATGATACGTTCGAATGATGATTTTGATCTTTTTCTATCATGTTGTAAAGGTATAGAGGTAAAAAGAGTTTTATTATTTAATACGTTAGAAGAAATCTTAGAAAAATGTATGACAAGAAATAGAAAATTTCTTAAATTTTTTGATCCAAATAAAGATATTAAAAACGCTATAACGCAAATGGAAAATGAAGCAATTAAAACTGGTGGTAGCCAAGAGAGCTATAGATTACCTCATAATATAATTAGAGATTATAAAGAGGCGTATAAATTTACAACTTCAGAAAATTCAAATAACGTTGTTTTGTCTACTCTTACAAAAGAAAAAGCGAAGAAAGTATTAACAAGAATCAACAACGAGCAATTAAAGTTACTAAATATATTAGGAAACAATATAGCTTCTACAACGATAAATTCTAATTTTGTAGAAAACGAATTACAACAAATTTTTCGCTCTGCAAATACTGTAAATATTACTAGTAAAATTAAATTTGATTATGTTATTAAAGCATCTGAAATTAGTAATTTGTCCAACACCAAAAATTTAAAAAAACATTTAGAAAAAATATTAGAGTTGTTTTCTACTTCTAAATGTCGATAAAAACTTATTATGCAATCATTTAAATAAGATTTAATTATAAGATTTAATTATAAGATTTAGAGGTGCTATCCTTAATTTTCTTTAAAAAATTACTGATGATTAAACTATTTAGTAGATTCCAAACTAACAAATTGGTTATTAATGCACATAGTAACATAATAATTCCAAAAAATATAAAAGACTCAATATAAAAAAGTCCAGAAATAACTCCGATAATAGATGCCACAATAAATTGTCCTCCTCTAATAAGAGCTGTTATATAACCTTTTTTATTTAAACCTATATTCATTGCTAATACTAATCCAATAGAAAAGATTGGTGCGCAACCAAAGTAATAAATTCCCATACAAATTGCAAAAGCTATAGGAGTATGGTACGAACATACAATAAGAGATAGAATAGATATAATCCCAATTAATAAAACTCCTCCACCTATTTTTAATACTAAAGAGATTTCTAGAAAATCAATTGTACGATTTACAAAAATATTACCTAAAATTAGCCCTGATGCTGAAATAATTGGATATATACCATACTCTAGAGGAGATACAGCAAATTGTTGAATAAACATAAAAGGAGCAGTTGTATTGTATATCCAAAGTCCAGAAAATGGAAGGCACATAACACACATTAATTTTATAAATAAGGAATTTTTAAAGGTGTTGACATAAACATTTATTTGTTCTTTAAAAGAATAAGGATGATATATAGAAAGGGTTTCTGGAAAAACAAAATAGAGTAATATTAAAAAACATACTCCCACAAAAAATTGAGCAAAGAAAATAAACTTCCAACTGATATATTGCACAATAAACCCGCCAATGAGTGGAGAAAGATGAACACTTAGAGGTACAAATATTCCAAAAAATGAAATTAATTGTATAGACTTTTTGCCATGATAAACATCACCGATAACAGCGGAAGTAATACTGCTAACACCTATACCACAGCCTTGTACAATCTGTGAAGCTATCAACAATTGTAAATTATTTACAAAGTAGCTCATCAAGGCTCCCATAGAAAATAATGATATACCTATTAAAAAGATTAAACGTCTTCCAAAAGATTCAGATATACCTCCATAAATAATTCCAGAAATAGCAATACTAGCTAAATTTAAATTCATCACTTGCTTTACAGAATAAATATTTGAATCAAAACTACTTTCTATCAAAGGTAATGCTGGTGTTAAAATTGCTGTTGACATTGGTCCAAGGATTGAAGCTATCAACATTAATATTGGGGTACAGGAATAATTTTTAACACCATAAATTTTATTAAACATTGCCTACCAAAATATTTTTTGCATACTATAAGACTACTTTTAATTATTACTTCCAAGATTTGGTTCTACTACCTGCTAAACCTTTTTATTAGACGTATCAAGTACATAATATCGCGGTTGTTTTTAACAACAGACTTAGAAGTTCAATTAGTACTACAAACAGCTTCTCTCTCCAGGTTTATTTCTCAATTTTTCTCTAAAATCATCCCCCCCCTACCAAAAGACCATAAGTAGACTTTGAATGAAGATTAGTTAAAAAGCAAACCAAGGATGTAATATAATTTTAGTTTTTAAATAATACTTTTATATTTGACCGTTTTTAACAAGTAGCTTATTACGTGCCTTTTCTAGGTATTCTCCGTACTTAATCGGCCTCCTGATTGCAGATTGCAATGAGCCATAAGGCAAAAATGGCTCAATTTTGGCTTCGTAATCCAAATCTACAAAAAACGGTAAACAGAGTCTTTCTGCGTTCACAAACCTCACTCTATGATCCACGGCAGGAAAATAATCATAGGTAATATGTGACATGTATGATCCACAATGCACCAATAAATATTCATCAGATGCAGGAATATCAAAATATTCACCATTTACTTTTACTTGAACATTAGCAATTGGAGTTTGAAATGCAATACTAATAAGAGAAACATCCTTATGTTCTCCAAAACATATTTTGGTTCCATTTTTATCCTTCTGAACCTCTGGATACTTCTCCATAAAAGGTCGCTTTATAAAAGCAATTGCTGACAAATTATCTTTAGCTGTTAGGTACTGATCAAAAAATTGCTGGTTTTTGCCTAAAGATAAAGCAAAAGCATGCAGTAATTTAGATGCAAGATTGAACATATCCCAATAATAATGCTCACAAAAACTACGAAATTTTTTAAGTTTTCGACTATCTGGCCATATATTGACTTCTCTCATCCCACTAATCACCAATGGATGATCATTTGTAAAATTTGGATTGGAATATACAAATCTTTCCGCTAGTTTTTTATCCGGTATGGGCAAATAGTATCCAAGATGTTTATGTGTACTATTTTTATTATATGCATTAACCGCAATTTTAAACTTTTCGTCATCAGTTACAGTATCAAAAAAATTATAAACCACGCTTTGTAATTTATATATATCTATTCCATGATTTGATATATAAAAAAAACCAATGCCTCTACAAGCAGCACTTATTTGGTCCGCTACCATATTTTTAGCATTAAACTCGCCGTCAATTAGCAGCGGAGAAATGTCTATGACAGGTACATCGACAAACTTTTCCATTATAGCCTCCTACACATATTATAAGGTATTGTAATACTATAAATTAAGTATTACAACTCAAATTTAACTCACTCTTGACAAATTACAGAACATATATGACTAATTTGATTTTTATCATTAACCCAAGAAGTATGACTGTGTTGCATTGTAAAAGTGGCAAAAGGTTTATTCTTCAAAATAAGGTCTAAGTAATTAAAACCTGTTTTGTCAACATAATGTTGATTTATCTCATAATAATAATCAATAAAACGACCAAATATTACGCTGTTACTCAGTCTATTATAATCATTTTTTTTCTCTAATTTATTAGCTTTAAAAAGAAATACATTAACGTTTTGCCAAAGCATAAGTTCCTTATTCTTTATTAAAGGACAATATCTGTAATTTATATCTGATTGCTTGTCAATTGTGATATCAATATCAGATTTCGTCATAGCAGTCTGAAAACTAAAGTAAGAATCAAGAATAGTTAAGTTTTTTACAACATCACCTTGCTTAATTAATTGTCTTGTAATTTCAAACGCTAGTACTCCACCAAAACTCCAACCAAATAAATTATATGGTCCATTATTTTGTACAGATTTAATGTAACAAATATAATCCAAGGCTAACTTCTCATAAGTATAGTATTTTTCAAAATTAGAATTCATCATGTAACGCATGAAGTTATTAAAAATTACCAATTTTTTACTTTGTAATTCCGGAACTATATTATTTAAATAACTTTCTGCACCTCCTTCTCCTGGGGGCATAATGAAAACTGTATCATTACTAAGAGCTGACTTTTTGTTACAAATAATATATGGCTGAAAATCAGGGTAATCGCTCATAGTATTTTTAACAAAACTCTGTCTTACCAAGTGATTAACGATATCTTCTAAATTTTTCTTAAAATTATTTACCAAGCTATCATGTAATCTAGGTTCTAGTTTACTTTTGATGCTAAACTCTAAGGTTGTTGATATTATTGCACCGTTGATCTCTATAATATTTTTACTATCATTTTTATCACTTATAGATAAACCACTAGACTCACCAACAATCTTCCAGTAATTCTCTTTATCTTCCAGTGTATTAGGAATATTTGCTATTTCATCATTTTGAAAAAACTGACCCAAATAATTAAAACTTATTTTTGGAAGAGTTTCTAGGTTATAACCAATCGAACTGCCAAAACCTATTCCTTTATTTGGAATTTGCCTCAAAGTTTCTTTAATGTACCTTATTACTTCACCTATCTTATTGCTCCTAACATCGAGCCTTACTGGGTACATAGTTGTAAACCATCCCATAGTTCTTGATATATCAAGCCTCCCCTCACCTATACCCTCCTCCCTACCATGTCCTTCTAAAGTAATATAATTGGTTCTATTTTCCAAAGTTTCATTGAGTGTTAATGCAAGTGCTGCAAGAAGTAAGTCATTTATTTCAGTATTATATGCTTTAGAGCTATCTTTCAACAATTTGTGAGTTATATCATCAGAAAAAACAATTGTTGAAGATGTAGCAGAAGCTACGCTAATATATTCTAAATTTTTATTTTTCTCTTGAATTCCTGAAATTATGTTATCCCAATAGTTCGTTTCTTCGTTGAAATTGTTTCTATAAGAATTAACTACATTTACCCACTGCCTATAGCTACTACCTTTCGTCTCAAGATAAGATAAAGAATTATATTGTTTTTTCTTTATTTTATAGTATATGTCTTTTAAATCTTCAGATAAAATTCTCCAGCTTACTGTATCAATTATCAAATGATGAAAAGCAAAGAAAATTCTAGCACTTCCATCATCGTAACCATGAAGATAACATATAGAATAAAGGGGACCATGTTGCAAATCAAAACTACTTTGCCATAATGTAAAAACAGAAGGAAATTGGTCAGCTGAAGACAAAGTATTTATGTTTAGAATTTTAATCTTTTCTGATTCAAGTGTATTATCATAATACTGTGAATTTGTATTAGTATATTTAAATCTAAAAGCATCATGGTAATTTACCAACATCTCTATACTTTCTTGCAGTACATCCAAGTCAAGTTCTGGGGTTTTTATAATAAATGATTGATTCCAATGATACGGAACAGCAAATTTATTGTCAAAAAACCACTGTTGTATTGGTAATAATGGACAATCTCCAGAAAGAATACCTTGTTCTGAAATAACTTGTTTTTTACTACTATTATCTATTATATCTTTAATGGCTTTATCATAGAGGTTTCCTATAGTTCTACAGTCAAATATATCTCTGACACTCAAAGTGTTAAGATTGAGTTCTTGCCGTAATCTGGTAGTTAGTTGTATACTGGCTATACTATCTCCACCAATTCTAAAAAAATCATCCTGAATACTAAGGTTATTAGAATTAATGCCTAGTAATTCTGCAAAAATATCACGCATTTTTGTCTCTAATACACTTCTCGGAGCTAAGTAAGTACTAGGAGGAATTTTCATCTCCAAGGTAGTCAAGAACTTTATATCAACCTTGCCGCTTGTTGTAAGTTTAAATTTATCCAAAAATACAATAGCTTTTGGTACCATTAAAGCAGGTAATTTACTACTCAAATAAGTAAACAACTCATCTTCATTAAACGGCTTACCAGAACTAGTAGTATAGTATGCTACTATATGATCTCTTTCTACTATTTTGTTTGTATTCTTCTGAACAAGAACAACACACTGATTAATATCAGAAGCACATGTTATAAAAACATTTTCAATCTCTTTTAACTCTATTCTATGACCTCTTATTTTTACTTGAGTATCATTACGCCCTATATACTCTAACTCCCCTGTAGGAAGCCATCTCACAAGATCTCCTGTTCTATAAAGTCTTGAGTTACGTCCATTTGGGCCAAAGTACTTGTCTTTGAACTCCTCTTCAGTTTGAAATATATTAGGAATAAAATAATTTTTGGTTAGTTCTGAATTATTAAGATAACCCCTTGCAATACCTACTCCTCCTATGTATAGCTCTCCAATAGCACCAACAGGCAGAGGAATACAATTGGAGGAAAGTACATAACATGTGACATTAGGAAGAGGAGAACCTATATTAGATGGTATATCGTTTTTATTATAACAATGTAAACTAGAACATACAGTAACCTCAGTAGGACCATATGCATTTATTACCTTGTTATTACTTCTTTGTAAATAATGATATGTTTTGTTACTTATACTTTCTCCAGCAACTACAATAGTTTTTAATCTTGGAAAATGCGTTTTCTGAGTCAGTAGAGCTGGAGGAATTGTCGCTATATCAATGTTATTATCATTTATATAACGATCTAAATTCTCTAGATTGAAACGTTCGTTATCGCTTAAAATATGAATCGTATTGCCACTTAAAATACCAGTAAAGATTTCCGAAACACTTGCATCAAATACATAATTCGCATAGCACAAGCAATTTTTAATCTTACTATTCATATCAACATTATTTATACTACTAAGCCCAAACTTTTTACCTTGCATTAATGCTAAATTTACTACGCTTTTATGCTCAATCATTACACCTTTAGGCTTACCCGTAGTACCTGAAGTATAAATTACATAAGCAAGGTTAGCACTGGTCGTATTAGGGATATCTAAATTTGTGCTTTTATAAGACTTCAATACTATTTGTAGTTCTTTGCTATCTATACTAATTATGTTTATATTTAGGTTTAGTGCTTTTATCCTATTCTCATATATTTGATTTACTATAATCACCTTAGCATCAGTATCTTTTAATATATAAAGAATTCTCTCATCTGGAAAAGCAGGATCTATAGGAACATAGGCCTTACCAGCTTTTAACGTCGATAAAATTGATATTACTACTTTTTCACTTCTGTCTAAAAAAAGTGCTACTAGATTATTAGGCTCATACTTAAATTTTTTTATTAAATAATTAGCCAATTTATTCGCTTCTTTATTCAATTTTTTATAAGAAATAGTTGTGTTTTTATAGACTACTGCTCTGTTGTATGGAGTTTTAGTTGCCTGTTCTTCAAATAGTTCGTGGATCGTTTTATTATGAGGGTATGATCCATAAGTATTATTCCACTCGTTTATGATCAGGTGATAATCTTTATCATTTAAATACTTTATGTCTTCTACTTTTATCTTGGCTAACTCTTTTTCTTCTACTTGACTAAATTCTCCAATTTGATTCAGTATTTTTATGTAAGTAGATATAAAACATTTTATAGTTTCTTCCTTATACAAATTTACTCTATAATTAAAGCTTCCCTTTAAAATATCATCACTATCATCTATAAATGTTTCTATATCAAATTTTGCTACATTGTAATATTTATCGCAATCCAAGTGCGTCAGTATTTCATCATTAACATGTTTAAACCCTTGTACTCCAAACATCACTTGAAAAATAGGATGTCTACTTTTATCTTTTTCTATATTTAATTCTTCTACCAACTTCTCAAAAGGTAGGTCTTGATTAAGTTGACTTTCTATTATTTCGCTACTTACATATTTTATAAACTCTAATAAATCAGATTTGTCATTTATTTTTATTCTAATTGCTAAAATATTGACGAAAAAACCTATCAGATTTTCTATTTGAGGATAATGCCTATTAGCTACAGGAGTCCCAACCACTATGTCATCCTGATTGGTATAAGCTCTTAACATTAAAAAATATGCAGATAGGAGTAAGCTATACAAACTTACATGCAACTCTTTTGCTACCTGCCTCAATTCAAGTGATAGTTTTTTGTCTATTGAAAATGATATTTTACTTCCTCTGTAATCTATTTCTAAAGGTCTTGTATAATCAGTAATAAGATTTATATTCTGGTAATCATCTAACTTGTTCTTCCAATATAAAGTTTGCTTATCCAATATATCTCCTGCTAAATAATTTCGTTGCCATAGAGCAAAATCGATATACTGCACACTGAGATCAGGTAGATTACTCTGATTATTATTCACCAAAGAATTATCTTGATTTGTATAATATCTATAATATTCTCTTAACTCTTGCAGAAATATAACAGCACTCCACCCATCAAAAGCTATATGATGGATAACTACACTTAGCCATTTCTTAGAACTATCGAGTATATAAATCTTTGCTTTGATTGGGTATTCGTTGGTTAAATCATATACATAATTTACATCTTCTTTTAGCTTCTTATGAAGTTCATTTGTATCTTTAATTTTAACCTCTGTTAGGTAATCAGCACTAAAATCAGAAACCACTTGATAGCTACCACCCGTACTATCTTCCTTTATACATGTTTTTAACACATCATGTCTTTTTACAATGCTATTTATACTCTTTTTCAACAAATCCAAAGAAACAGTATCAGCTATTTCAGCTACTATGGGAACATTGTAAGCATTTGTTCCATTTTCGTACTTCTCAATAAACCACAATCTTTCTTGAGAAAAAGATAATTTCTGATATTTTGGATCCTTCACATGCATCTTAATTGGAGTATTTATTTCAGATTTTGTACAAAAACAAGACAATATCTTTATTATTGTCCTGTTTTGAAAAATAGAGGCAATATTTAAGTTCTGATTAAAATTTTTATTGATACGACTTACCAAACGTATTGCACTTATACTATTTCCTCCAAGCCTAAAGAAATCATCTTCAATTCCTACTATCTCATTTGAAAGCCCAAGAATTTCAGCCCAAATTTTTACAATTTCTTTTTCTAATTCATTTCTTGGAGCTACATAGGATTTACTGTTTGTAAATGTTGGATTAGGAAGAGATTTTCTATCCACTTTTCCATTTACTGTCAATGGAAGATGTGCTAAATATACTAACGCTTTAGGAATCATATATTCTGGAAGTTTCTTCTGCAAGAAAGAAAGTATCTTCTTTTCATTGAGTGATGTGTCTGAAACGTAATAGCCAACCAGATATTTAGAAGCAGCCTCTTCATCTGAAGAATTAACCGGTTCCTTTGCTAAAACAATAGCATGCTTCACTCCTTCGTATTCTGATATGGCACTCTCAATTTCTCCTAGCTCAATTCTGTATCCATTGATCTTAATCTGTTCGTCTTTTCTTCCTAAAATTTCTATATAGCCCTCCTTATTCCATCTTCCTATATCTCCTGTTTTATACAATCTTTTAAAATCATTGTGGATAATGAAGCTCTTCTCGGTTCTTTCTGGATCTTGCCAATAATCTAAAGCGATACCCATACCTCCAATATGAATCTCTCCTACTGCCCCTATAGGACAAATTTCATCGTAAGAGTTAAGGATATATAGGCTTTGGTTAGGCATCGGCATGCCGTAAGGTATACTACTCCAGTGTTTTTTTATTAAGTCTATTTTATACCAAACCGACCATATACTCGCTTCTGTAGCACCGCCCAGGCTTATAACTTCAGCCATATGGCAACTATCTTTTATACTGTCCGATAAATTTATGGGAATCCAATCCCCGCTTAGCAGGAATAACCTCACTGACTTTACCATGTACTGCTTATTCTGAAGCTCTTCTACAAACAAACCTGCTAATTGTGGAACAGAATTCCATATAGTAATGTTGTATTTACTAAACAAATAAGCCCAATGTGTAGGATTTTTTACTTCGTTTTGGGCTGGCAATACAACTGTTCCTCCCTCAATTAGAAGTCCGAATATATCATATACAGATAAATCGAAACTGAGTTCAGAAAGAGCAAGGACCTTATCCTGAGAAGTCACATCGAATTTTTGATTTATAGCATAAATAGTATTCAACGCTCCACTATGACTGATAGTAACTCCCTTAGGGGTACCTGTAGATCCTGAAGTAAATATCACGTAGGCAATATCTGATGCACTCACCTTCGGCAATACAACATCTTTTAGAGGATTTTGCAATAAGTTATTTCTAGCAGATGCTATTAGAACTTCTTCTATGATAAATACTTGATAATTACTGTCTAGAAGATTCTTAACATCTTTTTTATTATAAAAGTATTTAGATATTAATAAAGTTTTAACCTTAGCGCTATTTAATATTTCATTTATTCTTGAAACAGGCCACTCACCATTGAGAGGTAAATAACCGCGACCACTCTTAAGAGTTGATAAAACTGATACAACCTGTTTATAACCTTTCTCACTTAATATACCTATTAGCCTGTTATCTACCTGAATTCTATTACTATTTGAGTCTGTATTTTGATAATTCAAGATGTACTTAGCAAAAAAATCACTGTCATTTTTTAAAGTTTTATATGTATATTCTTTTGCAAAAGAGCCTTCTATAATCGCTATATTAAGAGGTGCTTCATTGGCTTGTGCGTCAAATAATTCATGGATAGTTTTATTTTGTTGATATTCACATGTAGTATTATTCCATAAATGTACAATCTGGTTATAATCCTCTTCAGTAGTATACCTTAACTCTTTCTCAGATGCATATATGTTACTAATTATTTGATCAATAAGGCAATTAACCGTCTGCAACAATTTTTCTATCATAACCTCATCAAACAGCTCACCTGCATACCTCAAATTAAAGATTAACTTTGTCCTTTCTTCATAAATAATTATTGCCAAAGGGTAATCTAGCTTCTCTATAGAACCCTTGAACGTTAGTCTAAGACGATTAATTTGATTTTCTTTGATTGTATTTGGATAATTCTCATATACAAATAAGCAATCGAACAGTCTTTCACCTCCCTTTTGTATATATGCTAGACTCGCACTACTTTTCGAATTTATTTCATTTATGTTCTTTGATATTTCCTTAATAGCATCTAGGATTATTCTATCTTGATTCTTCACATTGGAATGGTTTACTGTCAACGGTAAGGTATTGATATATAAACCTACCGAGTACTCTATATCATTAATTGGCATAGTCCTGCCAGATATCGTTATTCCTACCGTTGTGTAATTTGTATTACCATATATACTCAGTGCCTTATGCCAAACGTATTGTAATATCGCATTTATTGTTATACTGTTTTCTCGAGAAAGTGTTTTTAAGTTTTCATAGTCACTATCCTTAATTTCAAGCGTTTTTTCCTTTTCATTTATAATATACTTATAATCTCTAAGTTTTACTTTTTGCTTATCAAGCTTTAAAAGTGAATTTAAATTCTCCTTCTCTTCTACCATAAACATATAATTCTGCCAATAAGCTTCCTCCTCAACACGCCTATTCTCTTGTATATATTTTTGTGATGCTCCATAACTACTATCAACTTCCAATAAAAAGGGAATTTTATCTTCTAATTTTAAATATGTTTCATGAACATACCCTATCAGTATAGAATTACTCCACCCATCCAATATGGCATGATGATTACTTAGAATGCACGTATATAGACTCTCTTTTTGTTTTATAAGAATAATTCTAAATAAACTACCATCTTCCAAATTGTATACTTTTTCTCTATCTTTTTTCTGTATTTGCTCTAGGAGCGTCTCAATATCTTTCTCATTACTTAAATCAATATAACTCCAATCTAGCCTTCCTATCTTGTCTATTATTTGTACTAATTCTTCTTTCCATCCGAATCGAAGTCTTAAACTATCATACTTTTTCTGAGCATGTTCCCATGCTATCTTTAAATTATAAGGATTTATTACGGTTTGATATTGCCAAATAAGCTGCACTCTGTATGCATCATCTTTGTCTCCCTGAGCTAAGTTATGATAAATAAACCCTTGTTGTAGGCTATTTGCCTTATAAACTCCATCAATTTCTTTGTTCTTCTGAATTTCATCAAGATAGCTTTGACTGACTATATTTTGTACATCACTAGCAGTCAAAAAAGATCTAGTATTCTTTATAGTATGAGAAATTATATTCTCAAGGGCTAGCTTAAATTGATTTGAGAGCTTATTCGCAATTTCTTGATTTAATTTATTAACTATTTTAAATTCTAAACACTCATCTATAACAAGACCTGTAACATTGATTATATTATAGTCATCATTTCTCTTATTTATCCACTCACCTGCATTTTCTCCTGAAATACTCCACAAGCTAGCTTGTTGCTTTCTTTCCTCTTGCTGTTCAAATTGCCCTAAATAATTAAAACAAATTCTAGGCAATTTTGAATTTTGGTACCCATATATTGCCCCATATCCTATTCCTTTATTGGGGATTTTTCTCAAATTTTCTTTAGTACTTATTATGCTAGATTTTAAGGTATCCTTCATTTCTAATTTTACAGGATACATTGTTGTAAACCATCCAAGCGTTTTTGTAATATCAATGCTAGCTGATATCTCTTCTCTGCCGTGACCTTCTAAAACTATATAGTTTATTTTGCTACCTGTAATTTCTTGCAGAGCATATCCAAATGCTGTCAGTAAGATGTCATTTATCTGAGTATGATATGTTCGATTACTTTCTTGTAATAACAGCTTTGTTTGCTCTTTATTAAGCTTAAATTTCATACAATGGCTTACTTTCTCATACTGGATTTTTTCACCTTCATAATCACGTATAACCTCATTCCAGTACTTTTTTTCTGCCAAATTATCTTCGGCATATTTCATTACAGCTTTTGTCCATTGTCGGTAACTACTTCCCTTTTGTTCCAGGCTTTTTCCGTCATATAACTGTATGAGATCTTCTGTAATAATACGCCAGCTTACAGTATCAATTATCAAATGATGGAAAGCAAAGAAAATTCTGGCACTTCCATCATCATAACCATAAAGGTAACCAATAGATGCTATCGGACCTTTCTCAAGGTTAAAGCTACTTTGCCAATTGCTTAATATGCTATGAATATTGTGCTCTCTTGTTTTTTTACTCCACTTACTTACATCTAGTAATTTTATTTCTGGCACTTTTACATCTATGTCGTAAAATTGCACGTATTCACCTGAGGTATCTTGCTTCTTATATCGCAATCTAAATGCATCATGATGTTCAACAAGCTTAGTTATACTTTCCTTTAAACGATTCATTTCCAGAATAGGAGTTTTAATAATAAAAGCTTGGTTCCAATAATTGTTATCTATAAAATTACTATCAAAAAACCATTTCTGAATAGGAAGTAAAGGTACCGCTCCGCTCAATATTCCCTGTTCGGTCTCCACTTCAACTGCTATCTTATTTTGGATCTCAGACAATGCAATATCACACAGCATTTTTATTGTCTTATAAATAAAAATATCTTTTACAGACACTCTCAGGCCCAGTCTTTGTCTCAAGCGACTCACTATTTGAATGCTGATTATACTATCTCCTCCAAGTCTGAAAAAATCATCTTCGATTCCTACCACCTCTTTTGAAAGCCCAAGAATTTCAGCCCAAATTTTTACAATTTCTTTTTCTAATTCATTTCTTGGAGCTACATAGGATTTACTGTCAGTAAAGATTGGATCAGGTAGTGCTTTTCTATCCAACTTGCCATTTAGAGTCAGTGGAAGATGTGCCAAATATACTAATGCACTAGGAACCATATAATCAGGAAGCTTTTCCTCTAAGTAAGAAAGCATTTTTTCTTCATTCAGAGGTATTCCTGAAACATAATAACCCACCAAATATTTAGAAGCAACCTCTCCATCTGAAGAATTAGTTCGCTCCTTAACTAAAACAATAGCATATTTTACTCCTTCGTATTCTGATATGGCACTTTCAATTTCTCCTAACTCAATTCTGTAGCCACGTATCTTGACTTGAAAATCATTTCTCTCTATGTATTCTAAATTACCATTTGCTAACCAACGTACCAAATCCCCAGTTTTATAAATTCGTGAGTTACGCCCATCCAACCCAAAGCTCTTATCTTTTTTTTCCTCTTCAGTCTGGAATGGATTTTTTATAAATCTCTCTGCAGTTAAGATAGGCTGATTTAAATAACCTCGAGCCACACCATCTCCTCCTATATAAAGCTCACCTGTAGTTCCAATTGGTATAATTTCAAGACTTTCTCCTAATACATAAACCTTATTGTTCGCTATTGGCATGCCTATATAATTCTTCATAAGAGAATTAACTCTATAGTATGTTGCATCGACTGTACATTCTGTAGGACCGTAAGAATTAAAAATTGTTATATTGTTATTTATAAAATAAGCAAAGGACTTTAAATTAAGTTTGGTACCACCCGAAATAATCTTTTTTAGCTTTAAATCTTTTGAAATATAAGGACCTAAAGCTTGTGCCGTTTCTGAGTTTATATTAGCTATAGATATATTATTTTCTTTGAGTATATCAAAAAACTTCTTTAAATCCTTTAAACCCTCTGGACAAATATTTAGTCTTGCTCCACTTACAAGAGGTAATAATGTTTCTTCTATAACCCCATCGAATGCATAGGAGCGATAAAATATAAAATTATCCTCTTTGCCAACATTTATAATGTCTTGAACTGCTAAGATAAGATTTACTAGACTTCTGTGCTCAATCATCACACCTTTTGGCTTTCCTGTAGTGCCTGAAGTATAAATAATATAAGCTAAGTGCTTACTTGTTGTTTGTATATTGAGTCTAGTTATCGCTTGAGAATCTAATTTGGCTTGAGTGTTTAAGGCATCAAGAGCTAATATTTCTTGCGTCCATTCGCTTTTTTGCTCGTTTTTAAATTCTGTAATAATCTCCTCTAATCTTTGCTTATGAGTAGTATTTGTCAGTATTAGTGCTGGATTCACATCCTTTAGAATATATTTTATCCTATCTATTGGATATTCAGGGTCTATCGGCACATATGCACCCCCAGCTTTCAAAACTCCTAAGATAGCTATTAACACATGTTCATTTCGGTCTAAACACAAGGCTATTGGCTTATCAGGTTTTATATCGCTGTTTTCTTTGATATAATGAGCTAATTTATTTGCTTTCTCATCGAGTTCTTTGTATGTAAGATGAATTTCTTCGCATGTAACAGCAATAGTATTGGGTGATTTATCCACCTGCTCTTCAAACAATTGCTGAAGTGTTTTATCTTGTGGATAGTCCTTCTCGGTTTTGTTCCACTCATCAAATATTTCAAACTTTTTTTGTGAAACGCAAAAAGATTTTTTGTTTTTTATTTTAGTCACGTCTTTTTATCCTCAATACTTATAGAACTCTTTTGTATTTTAAATACCCAAATAATAAAATTTTGTATCCGATTAAACCATAAGCTGTTAAACTGATCAATAATTTAATTAGTTTTTTCATTAACGAGCTACATATTTTAATAAAAAAACATGTCTATAGAGCATAATTGGCCAATTACATTGACACTGGTAAAATTATAACTTAAGTAAATCATTGCTTTACAGATGAAGCCAGGGAAGCTTTTAGATCAAAAGAGCACAATAATAAAATGTATCAAATTAAAAAAACAAAGTGATAGATTTGTTAAGGTAAAGAAAGCTGAAAACAATATTAAGGATACTATTTTAGAAAAATTACATTTAACATAATTATAATAATCTTTACTTCTTCTACTAATTTACCTAATTGTTTATAATAAAAAATATTTTTTGACTTGTGGTTAGATTTAGAATAGGTTACAGTTTTGCTTTTAGGTTAGGAGAGATCGATAGATATCTGCAATTTAAAACGATAATTGATTGAAGATAATTGATTGAAGTTTCTGAATAATAAAAATTTCTAACTGTCTCAAAAAATGTGTTTTATGCGATTTTTACTATCAAATATTGAATGCAACTTGAATTAATAGGAATAATGTATATCTGATTATGGCTATTTATAAAGATTATTTAAAACTTATTGGTAAAACTCCAATTGTAAAAATTAACTATTTACCCTACAAAAATTTTTCCAATGTTTATTTAAAATTAGAGTGTTTTAATGCTGGAGGCAGTATAAAAGACAGAGCCGCATTAAAAATGATTGAAGATTTTGAAACAAATGGCCTCCTTAAACCAGGAATGACTATTGTAGAATCGTCTTCTGGAAATACGGCAATAGGTTTGGCAATTATTTGCGCCATTAAAGGATATAAATTAATAGTAATTTGTGATCATAATTTGCCTAATGCAAAAAAAGATAAATTGCGTGCATATGGCGTGGATATAGTGTTTGTTCCTTTTCCTTCTGATGGAAGCGATACAGTTGATATTAGGATTAGACTTGCTAAAGAAATATCTAATTCCTTACCAAATGCAATTAGTACTATGCAGTACGAAAATTCTTCTAATCCCGAAGCTCATTATCTTTATACTGGACAAGAAATATGGGAGGATTTCGAAGATAATTTAAATGCTTGTGTTATTGCTGTAGGTACATGTGGTTCAATTTCAGGAATTGGTAGAGCTTTAAAAGAAAAAAATAAAGAAATTATGATTTATGGAGTTGAATCATATGGATCTGTTATTTTTGGAGGAGAATACAGTCGTTATCACATACAAGGAGGTGGTTTATCATTTATTCCGCCAATTTTAGATAGAAGTGTTATTGATAAAGGATTTAAAGTAACAGATGAAGATGCAATTAAAACAGCCAAGATTTTAGCAGAAAAAGAAGGAATACTGGTAGGAGGTACAGGTGCACTTGTAGTATACACATGCTATAACTTAGCAAGAGAAATGGGATTAGGAAAAAATATTGTTGGAGTGATTCCAGACTCTGGAGATAGATATCTAGACACCATTTATAGTAATAGTTGGCAATTATCACACAATTTTAACTTAAGTATATCTAAACCAATTGATGATTATGATATGATTCTAGAAAAAATTATTTTAAGGGAAGGCTGTACAATAAACGAATATTGAGGTGCTGTAAGTAACGAAGTAAATAAAGCATGACAGTGAAATATTAGAGCTGATGCCAAATGGTCAGCATAGTAGTCCGTAAATTTTATTGTTAATTGAAAAAATACAAGACTTAAGAAATAGTTTTACGATAAGTGCGCCCGTCGGAATCTCATCTGATCTTACTATAGTTTCTTCACTTAAGCCAATAGTTTTTCTTTAATCACTCATTATATTCTAAGCGAAAGTACTTGTAATTGATGAGGTAAAGATAATGAGAAAAATCCCCTATTACACTTCACTAGTCATATGAAGAGTTTAGTTTAAAGGACACCTAAAGAAGAAGTTTTTTTTACACACTTTAGCTACCACTTGTTTGCATCAATTCATTAGTTAATATTGATTTTCAGTTGTAGATGAATATTGGATTTAATTAAGACGATTTAGAAAAAGATTTAATTGAGTTCTTTAACAAACACTAATTAAACAACAACAACCACATGAAAACAAATAAGGAGGATATACGATGCTGAAACTTTTGTAGACATGTTTGCTCAGAGCTTGCAAGAACTAATTGCCTCAGGTCAACCTGTCAAAATAGAACAGATATGACTAGATTGATTCTATCCCAGAAAGAAACATTGCAAAGTGGTTATTCTCATGAAGTGATATCAATCTTCTTATGGATAAGTGTTATTCGTGGCTTAAAGACAAAACTGCCTGGAAGCAATTAGAAAATTGGGTAAATACAAAAGAAGTATGCTTAGAAAACTCAATAGCATAAGCATTTATCAATTATAATAAACGAAACGTTTCTAGTAATATACTTGATGCATTAAATAACTACGACATAAAACCAGTCTTATGGAGTCATAAAGAAGATATTAAACCAGAGTTGATAAATTGAATGAATACTAATTTGACAAAGATACTAAAAATGGCCAGCAGTTTATCAAAAGCTGAGTTAATTGCTTTAATCCAAGATACCATCAATACAGAGATATCTCAATCGGCCTCTCAATTCAACAAGGGAGACATTGTATCTTTTGCCGATAACAACAATATACGAAGATACGGCTTCATAGCAAAAAGAAATCAGAAAACATTCCAAGTGCTCACTCCCAAACTCTACTCCATTAACGTACCCGGCTACTTACCTAAGACACGAACCAAAACCACCCACTAAACTCGTTAAATTCAAAAAATAACTACTAATCACCAACGAGGATAAAGTAGAAGAATTTGAAGATTTTATTAAACATCTACGAGACCAAAAGCCAGAACAATAGAATGATAGTAATTATTCTATAAATATGCTACTATACCTCTATAGTTTTAGAGTAACAAATTAATATTTAAATTAGTCTTATGACAGAGAGAATTTCCCCTGGAATAGATGTGGCGTTCAAGAAAATCTTTGGTGTTAAAGAGAATAAAGATTTACTTATTGAACTCAATAAATTTACCAAAATTCAGATAACGACTTAAACTCTTTAGTTGCTAAGATAAAAGATGCACTGGATATCTGGATTGCACTTTTAACTAGGAACGATCTTTTAGACCCGTGTAACTTGCCTAAAGCATCAGATACTCCAGGTCTTAAAAAAGCATCGACTGTTCTGGAAGTGATGAACTTTAGTCCAATAGAAAGAGGAGCTTACGAACAACACCTAAAGTGGTTTGTATAAAGGCTAATACACTCAAAAAAGCAGAAGCAAAGGCGAAAGAAGAAACAAAAGCAGAGGGTGAAGAAAACAAGGCTATCCAAATGGCCAAGGAAAAGCTTCAGGATGGCGAATCAATTGAAAAAGTCTTCAAATATACAAAGCTTTCGAAAGAACAAATAGAAAAGTTAAAATCATCATGAGCGATTCTAAAGAAAATACTACCTACTCTACATATTGAATACCGCTATTAAAATGCCCAAAGATAATATCGATCGTACGCTTATTTCTTCGGTCACTGATTTTTCAGAAGACAAATTTCTAACACTTAAAAACGAGATTTAATATTGCTCCCTAGTATTTTATTGAAGGTAAGCTTTTATTCAATATAGCATATGATTTTTGTGAGGAAAAAATACTTCTTTTTTCAATAAGAATTTTGAAACTTGTAAATTTGTTTGCATAGTTCCCAAAATATAATGATCTAAAAAGCTTATCAATATCACAAGCCGCTGAGTTCCAATTTACTAAACTTTGTTTTATGTGCTGTAAGTTCTGGTTTTTCTAATTTTTCCACTAATAATTTAAATGATTCAACTGTTTGAGTCGAACACTTGAAATTTAATATCAAGGCAGTATCACTATCATCTATTGGAATTATTGCTTGTTCAATAACATCACCTTCATATACGAAAGCACTCATAATATGCCAAGTAATACCGTGGGTTTTTTCATTATTTAGAATAGCCCAAGAATTAGAATAAACGCCAGCGTACTTAAGCAAAGGCACATCATGATAATTAATAGCATAACAACGTGGATATTTTAAAGTTTCTGGAGAAAGTATATAACAATTAACTACACTAAAAAATAACCAAATGTTTTTAAAGGATTTATCGATTGAAACTCTTTGATAGTCAAGAAATTATTTATATCATTTTCTTGACACCATTTTATAACATCTTTATTTCTGGAAATAATACCCAGTATCCTATAACCTCGAATTTTTAAAACCTGAGCACAATGAATAACCAAGACTGATTCAGTAATTATGTATGATTCGAATATATTATTATTTTCCATTTAGACTAACCTAATTGACAGTAAACAAATAAATAACTTAAAAATTATAAAATAAAAACTGGCTTTGCAGCTAATCTTAAACAAGAGCTTAGAGTAATTTAGTTGATATATTTACTAATAACACCGCTCCTTATATTACAGTTAGAATTTTACTATTGTATTTGAGAACTCTTAATTACTTAAATAGTTAATAAAAATTAATTTACTATTGAATCACTTAAATTTTTGCTAGAATAAAAACAACTTACTCAATATTATTTTGTATAATGAAAGCAAAAACTTTTATTTTTTTGATAAATCTTTAAATTTAGATCCAGTAATACTAACATAGAATCGCGAAAAGAAACTAAAAATGATGTTCATGCTAAAATCTACAAAAATTGTCTTACTATTATTTATTTTGTTCTCGTTTACTTCTAGCAATGCCAAAGCTATAAAAAACAAAAATCAATCACTCAAAACAAAATCTTTCTCAACTATCTCTCCAATATCAAAACCATCTGAGCTAATAGCAGATATGGAAACTGGTATAATACTTCATGCTGTTAATGAAGAAGAATTAATTTATCCAGCTTCTCTAGCAAAACTGATGACTGCTTATGTCGTATTCGAAATGTTAGAATCTAAGAAATTATCGATCAATGATGAAATCATTGTTTCAAAAAAGGCATCAATACAAAAACCCTCTAAATTAGGGCTAAGAATAGGGGAAAAAATAAAAACAAAGGACGCTGTTTACGCCCTTGTCATAAAATCTGCAAACGATGCGGCTATTGCTTTAGCTGAGAAAATATCCGGTACTGAAGAAAATTTTGTTAAACTCATGAACCAAAAAGCTAATATTTTAGGTATGAAACACACTGTATTCCGTAGAGCTTCAGGATGGCATCATCCTAAGCAATATTCCACAGCTATAGACTTGGCAAAACTATCTATAGCTTTAAAACAAGATTTTCCTAAATATTATTCTATGTTTAGTATCGCAAGTTTTACGTTTAAGAACCGTATAATAAAAGGACATAATATAGTCACAGAGAAATACAAAGGAGCCACTGGTTTAAAAACAGGTTTTACTAGACCTTCAGGTTTTAACTTAATTACTACGGCTACTAAGAATGGCAAATCTTTAATTGGAATTGTCACAGGTAGTAAAACGGCTCAAAGTAGAAATAAGAAAATGATATCGCTATTAGACAAGCACTTTAACATGAAAACTAACTTTGTTTTATCTTCTAGAAAAAACAAAGTATCAGTACTACCAAATAAAATAAAAAAATAGTAATTATTCAGTTCAGTTGATTGCAAAAAATTATTATCATTACTATAGCACTTTACTACAGATCCAGATATAATTCGTGAGCAACATCTTCTATATCTAAATATAAAACCTTCATCCCTCTTTAAAAATTCATCTTTAGGTAAATTATCAAATGAACCTAAAATATACGAATTCAGTTTCTTTTATCCTATTTTTAGTATCTTATATTTTTTCATAGTTAACCTTCTTTATTTTATTAAAATAGATAATCAGCACAAAGTAACAGGGAATTTATGAATCGAGAGTTGTGGTAACGTACAGTCTAAGTTAGTGTCAATAGACAAAAGTTTAGAAGCTTTTTTGACATTAATTTTTCCCACTTGTAAAGTCAACAATGTATCTTTTAAAGATTTGTATTTCTCTGCACTAAATCTACTACCTTCAGATACACCTGAATTATATTTTCCAGTTAATATACCAGAGGCTAATGGAAACCATGTTGGTATACCATATTTATATTCCGAAAATAACAGTAAATACTCATTTTCAATTTTTTTCCTATAAAACATATTATACTGATGTTGTTCCATAACTGGAGGTATTAAATTAAGATTTTTTGCTAGTCCTATAGCTCGTATAATTTGCTCTGCTGCTCATTCAGATGTTCCCCCATAAAGAATTTTCCCTGATTAATTAAATTATTCATCGCCCAGATTGCTTCTTCAAGAGGAGTAGTAAACTCTGGGCGATGACAAAGATACAAATCTATATAATCAACTTGTAATCTTTTTAGACTTTTGTGACATGCATCTCTTATATGCTTAGCATTAAGCCCGTAGTATTGTGTAGGCGATTCTCATCCCAAAAAAATTTACTAGACAAGAGGGTACCTATCTCTAGGTAAGTTTAGCTTCTTAAATGCTTTTTACTCATTATAACTTCAGAAATACCATATTCATAAACTTCAGCATTATCAAAAAAATTTATTCCATTTTCATAAAAATGAGCAATACGCTTTATAGCCTCATCTTCATTTATCTTGGTACCACGATTAATCCATGACCCAAAAAATAAAATACTCAGCTTTTTAAACAATTGTTTTGGCTTTTTATTCGTGCTACGCTAGTTATTAAATAACACAATAATGTTAAATTAATTAAAATAAAACTGCTATTATGGATAGTGATAAGACCTTGGTAAGTTTTGATTATAGCCTACCGATAAGGGCAAAATTTATAATAAGTGATTGGTAAACTATATAAATAATTTGAATTTATGACATATATTGATCTATTGTTCGTGCTTGGAGCATTTTTAAATGCCTCACTTTTTGTACCACAAATAGCTTTACTTTATAAAACCAAGAAAACAACAGGTTTATCCTTACCGATGTTTCTAGGATTCAACATGATACAATTTGTAACAGCATTACATGGATACATGGAAAAAGACCATATATTAATGTGGGGATATATGCTAAGTTTTTTTACTTGTGGTTGGGTAGTAATACTAATTATAATTTACAGAAAAAATTAAATGGAAACATTATTATACACAGCAAAATTTGTTAATCTTAACTCTCATGATTTAAGCAACAAGTTGGGTAGCTGTATACTGACAATCAGTGTTGGCCAAAACGTACATGAAGGAGAGAAATTTAAAGCAACTTTAAGTTTAATAAATAAGCATTTTAAAAAATGTACAATAGGCGTTTGCGATACATTACAAAGACATTCTATAGCAATATTAGCTAGTTTAGAGGGAGATGTATTACATGAAATTGCAAAGAAGGATGGTGATCAGTGGATAGACAGAAATACTGAATATTGTAAGAAACATCTTACAATTCCTTTTGAAATAATACGATGGGATAGTTGGCTTCAAAATAAAAAATATACATCATATAGAGAACAAGTAAATTCTTTATATAATAATGATAAAGTGTTTGTCAGTATTATTCAAAAACTAGCTATTGAGTTTAATAATAGACTTAAAAAAAGAAATTATAATTTAAATGAAGAGAAAGGACTAAAGCTCAGTATAGAATATTTACTAGAAGAATGCGCTGTAATGTCTATTTGGTATGAGGAAGGTTATAGTGTGGATGTATATCCTTCTATAAGAAATGAAGCAATAGAGTATTGTTTCAGTGTTATAATGTCTCAGCATTACAATCATTTGTTGCTCCCTGCTGGAGTTAATTTTAAAAAAAATAACAAACAAGACTCTTTAGTTTCTGAACTTGCAATGCAAAAAATCTTAGACATAATGCCTGGCGATATATATTGGAAAGATATAAATGGTAAATTTTTAGGATGTAATAAAAGACAAGCAGAAAATTATGGATTTAAAAATGTACATAGCCTTATAGGCAAAGAAGATAAAGATTTCTTAAAAGAAGGCTTAGCAAAAGAAATTAAAGCCAATGATAAAAAAATAATTACTACCAGAACAGAACAATTAATGGAAGAACAAACCTATGTTATTACTAATAAAAAATGGGTCAAAAAATGGATGCTTAGCCATAAATCACCATTAATAGGAGAATCTAATGAAGTTATTGGATTAGTTGGCATATCTATTGATATATCAAAACAAAAAAAACTAGAACAAATTTTATTAAGTAAGACAGAAGAATTATCATTATCTTTAGAATATAAAACAAATTTTCTAAACATGTTAAGTCATGAAATCAGAACTCCTTTGCACATAATAAGCTCTATTGTAGAAGAGATGAAGCAAAATATTTCTTCTTTTTCTAAAAAAGAAATTGATAATATTCTTGAAATATTATCTGACAATAATAAAAGACTTATTAAACTTTTAACACATTTGCTAAATTCTGCTAATAATGCTAAGGGCCAAACTACTTATAATCTTACAAACGGAAATATCGTAGATACTTGCATTGGATGCATTAAAGAATTTTCATGTTTAGCAAATATTTCATTTAATTTAGGTGAAGTTAAGAATATTAATTTATCCTATGATGAGATAAAAATAGCCCAAGTTATAAGAAATATATTAGATAATGCAATTAAATATGGAAAAAGTGATATTATCAAAATAAAACTTGAGGAATTAAAAGAACCTAAAGCGATTGTGATTAAAATAGAAAATACTGGAGATAATTTTCCAGAAGATGAAAAAGAAAAAATATTTGACAATTTTTTTCAGGGAGGAAATGCTAAGAATCAACAAAATGGCATTGGTTTAGGGTTGTCAATTTGTAAAGAAATAATAAGTATGCATAAAGGAAAGATATGGGTAGATAATATCGATCCTCAGACTGTGAGTGTAAATTTTTCTATTCCATATATTTGAGTAATAAGTTGTGTTTAAAATACTATTTGTAGATGATGAAATACCAATATTAGAAGTAACTAAATTATTATTAAGTTCATTGGGGTTTCAAGCATACCTCGTAAGTTCTGGTAAGATAGCTACAGAAATATTATCTGATAAAGCTAAACAACAGGAAATCAAAATAATATTTTTAGATTTAACTATGCCTAAAATGAGTGGCTTAGAATTATTAGAGTGGATTAATAAAAATAATATTAAGATACCAACAATATTACAAACTGGAATTCAAAACAAAAAAGAGATAGAAAAAGCAAAGAAATTAGGTATAAAAGATTACATAATCAAACCTTATACTAAAGAACAATTAAATCAATTAATTCTAAAGTATACTGACGAATAACGGAAGTGATAGCCTCATTCATATAAAATATATTGTTTTAGTAATTAATTTTGTTAGATATAGTTTTCTCTAAAGTTGATATGTATCCAGGTGTTGTACTTTTTATTTTTAACTTTTTCATGTGCATCTATTAAAATCTGCTGATTTAGACATAATTATTTTGTGGATATTACATATTATTCTTAAGTAGTCAATACAACAAATCTTTTAAGATTAAAATAGATAACTTGATGAAGACAATAAAATATTGATTATTTCACCCATATCTAGCTCTTCAAAACGTTTAAATGAGAAACTGGAGCTTTTTTTCACTTACCCATATTCGTGGTTAAGGTTTACTTAAGCGAATAGAATCTCTTGCTGATCTTGCTAATCAAATGATAATAGTAAATTCAGCGGCTTACAGGAGGTACCAGACATAAAAGGTCTGTAACTAAACCTATATTATTTAGCTACTATAGTATGGCTGCTTAAATATAGATTAGAAGTATTCTGTTAGAGCAAAATTGTAAAACCATTTCGCTGATCTACTGCCGTCACTCAAATATCTTTCAAACTCTCTATCATTTAAATCTTCCATAAATTGTAATGTCATACTTAAACAATTTACTAACCTCAAATCCTTTTTAATTAGCTGTAAGTTTTACATAAATTAGTGAGAGAGAAAAGAATAAAAGTTATGAAATTTCGTTGTTATGGTTTCTGCCATTAATATACAACTTGTCAATCATAATTATACATACTATTTTCTTTCTAGATATCCATTTTGATTGTTATAATTACTAAAAAAGATGTTATCTATAAAAAATCGAGATTTTTATTTATAGGTATTGGCATATAAATAAGCGTTAAGTAATGCTGGCTTTAAGTTCTCAATATTAGCTGTATACTTTACTGTTTTTCCTTGTTGATTGATAATGTATATATTGTCTTCTACAATCTCCGCAAATAAGGTTTTTTCTTTATATAATTCTATTTTTGCATCACTAAATCTATATTCTACCTGACCAATAGAAGAAAGTGACTGTAATATACTTTTTACGCTAAAACTTAACATATGTTACCTTAATATCTTTGACTATAAACTTATCTAGGTATCAATATAACAAAAAGATATTAATTATGTGTTAATACAATGGATAATATTACGCTTTTTCTATATTATAGAAACTCATAGAACAGGTTCTTTAAAAAAATTATGACTATTATTCGCTTTAGACATGACA
>VFQO010000610.1_pt1 | contig 35870 bp, 36 predicted proteins | sample 3512331 | NCBI WGS metagenome assembly VFQO01 (sample SAMN10412371, study PRJNA504923) | tailings metagenome | isolation source: Replicate 3 from Balatoc abandoned mine | place: Philippines: Itogon, Benguet | collected 2017-08-28 | reverse complement strand
ACTGCCGGACTTCGCAGAGGAACTCAACTACGGAGTCGATCTATCAACCATCTGAGGGTGGTATCAGATTGATGGGGTGAAGGTGCCCCATCAACCATTAAATCCGTATACCCAAAGTTAAATGAGAAATGAATGACATTAGCTGAAATTTAATATTGTTTTTAAGTATGTACCGCTAACCAAACGCATGAGACCGTCAATCGGAGGACTCAATTCCAAAAAATATTAAACATTTTTGATTAATATTTTTAGACAGTTCAGCGTTGCTATCTCGCGAGTGATAAGCCTAAACGCAGTTGCACATCTTCATATTGATTGTAATCAATCAAGGTTTCCCCATAGCCTTCAAACAATTGCAGGTGTACAAAAGTACCGGTGCGCCCAAACAACTTATCGCTGACCGGATAGGATAAATCAAGTTGTGTGGCCGAATGACCGCCGGTTCCATGACGATACAGCGCGGTAATCATTGCGCCGTCCTCACGCCCAAATCTTGCCTGCCAATCCACATAGCCACGATAACGATGAATGTCTGAATTATCGGACTTTTCCAGATAATGATAAAACTTAGGCGAAAGCGTTAGTCGCCGACTGTTGGCAAAATCAAAATGCCAAGTCGGTTTGATGAATGCAATGTTCAAGGAACGTGAATCTGTACCATCACGGCCGTTGGACTCATGTTCAACCCCGGTGCGCCACTCAGATGGCGCTGCCCAACCATTGATAATAAAGACTTGGTCTGTAACTGGTATCTTTAAACGGACTGGAATCGGCACCGATATCCCATAAACTGGTTTGGGTATAGGCAAAATACAGATTACTGAGTGCAGGAAAATATTGCGCGACTCTGGCACCCGGGTCAAACGGGCGATACTTAAAACTCAGCTGAAACCTTGAATCAAGCCCACGCTCGTTATCTGAACCCAAGACAAAATACATGGGCTCATTCACTGACAGCGGCGGCTCATCTTCAGGCTTTGCCAGCACCACGACCGGCTGCTCCAGATTGGCTGGCTTCTCGGTCAAGTTAGGGTTGTTGCTATTGGCAGCATTGCTCGCCGCGACTGCCAGCGGTGTAACATCATCGACACTGGCAGCTAACAGCAGCACTCGATTAGAGTTTAGCGCACTTAACTCAGCGCGAATCACTCCCAGTAATTTTGCCTTGGATACACCACGATAAATACGACGCCCCGCATTCATATTCTCTTGCGTCAGCAGCAGGATCACTGCCTCGGTTACGCCGCCTGCATTTAGTTTCAGTTCTAGCTGCTGCGGCCAATCCTGCACTTGCTCGGGTTTAATCACCTCAACATCAAAGCTTTGTCCGCTGGCAATCGACTCAGTTTGCGGTGCCAGCAGCCAGTTTTGCTGAGCTAGGGTTTGCTTAGCCTGGATAGCGGGCGAAAAAAAATATAAACAGCACACGAAAATGCAGTAGCGTAATGTCATGTGGCATCCTTATGCATGAAACGCGATGAGTCATCTCGAACCGCGAAAAGCGGCCAGAATTGAATAGAAACTATTGAGATTGCCTTGCCAGCATTGCGGCGCTTAACATCGCGGCGCCAAGCATGCCGGCTGTATCACCGACATGCGACAGACGTATCTGAAGCTTGTCGCGCAACACCGGAATCAAGTCTTCACTTAACTGCCGGTCAAAGGCCGGCTTTAACAGTGGCCAGGCAGCGCTCATGCCACCGCCGATGACAATATCAGTGACATCTATCACCTTGAGAATGTGCGCCAAGGCCTGCGCCAGTGATTGACCAGCCAATGCATAAGCAGCAATCGCGGCGGTATCGCCGGCACTGGCGCGGCGGGCAACTTCGTCAGATGTACACAAAACACCTGTCGCTTCCTGATAGCTTAAAACAACGCCGCTGGCTGAGGCATAACGTTCCATACAGTCGTGATTGCCACAGCCGCACAAACGTCCATTCGGCTGAGTAATGATGTGCCCTGCTTCCATAGCGACACCATTTTGCCCTTGAAATGGCTGCTGGTTTAAAATCAAACCGCCACCGACGCCGGTGCCTAATCCCAAATAAATCAAATGCTGACACTTTGCTTCCAGTGTCATAAATTCGCCATAAGCTGCGGCCAGTGCATCGTTTTCAGTGACTACAGGCAAACCCACTAGGCTGCTCAAATCTTGGCTTAAATCAACATTACACAAACCGGGCAGATTGGGAGACTGGGCAATTTTTTGCGTATGCGGGTCAATAAAGCCCGGGAAACCGACACCGACTGCAGAAATATCTGGAGACTCGGTGCGCATGGATTGAATTGCATGACTCAGCACTTGCAGAATTTGCTGCCAAGCCTGTTGGGCTGGCTGGCTTTTGCATAAGCCGGAAAAATCTGCATGCACGCGCCGTTCCTGCAGCAGACGCGGTTTGGCATTGAGCCCATCGCACTCCACCAGTCCCAAGCGCAGATTTGTGCCGCCAACATCTATTCCAATTAACCGTGTCATATGAACAGCGCCGTCATTTTTAGTTATACACTTCTTAGTGATGCACTTCGCTGGGTTTGTTTTATTAGGGCAGCAAAAAAATCTTTTTGTGATTGTTTAAGCTGCTGCCAGTTAAAACGCCAATGCCAATTGCCGCTGGCTGTGCCCGGAGTATTCATGCGATGAGTGCCGTCCAATGCCAGCAAGTCCTGCATCGGGATAATGGCAAGATAGGCTTTTGATTCAAGCGCCATACTCATCAGCTGTTGCAGCACTTCTTCCTGCTGTGGATTTTCCACATCTAAATGGCTGTAAACTTGCTCACGTTGATGCGCATCTAGGCTGTGATGCCAACCCATGGTGGTATCGTTATCGTGGGTACCGGTGTAGACCACGCTATTCTCATCAATATTATTTGGCAGATAAGGATTATCCTGCTCACCGCTGAACGCAAACTGCAATATTTTCATACCGGGTAGTTGATATTTCAGGCGCAGCGCATCAACTTCAGGCGTGATAATCCCCAAATCTTCCGCAACCAGCTTTAGGTTTGGCAAAGCTTGCTTGATTGCAGCGAGCAGCGCGTCACCAGGCGCAGGCGCCCATTGACCATTAATCGCGGTTTCTTCTGTAGCGGGAATTTCCCAAGCGGCTTCCAGACCGCGGAAATGGTCGATACGCACAATATCAAACAGCTCACTTTGCGTAGTCATGCGGGAAATCCACCAACGGTAGCAATCTGCAGCCATGTTTTTCCAGTTGTAATGCGGATTGCCCCAGCGCTGACCGGTAGCTGAAAAATAATCCGGCGGCACCCCTGCCACCACAGTCATATTTTGTGTGGAATCCAGCTTAAACAATTTAGGATGCGCCCAGACATCGGCACTGTCATAAGCCACAAAAATCGGAATGTCGCCAAATAATTCGATATTTTTCTGATTCGCATATTGCTTTAAAGCATGCCACTGCGTGAAAAACACATATTGCGTGAATTTAATCACAGCGATTTCTCGAGCCAGCTCTTCACGCGCTTTTCTTAAAGTAGGAATATGACGCTTCCTGAGCTTTTCCGGCCATTGATTCCATCCGGCCTGATTGAATCGATTGCGCAAAGCAAGAAACAGCGCAAACTCATGCAGCCATTCCACCTGCCTATCGCAAAAATTCATGAAATCCTGATAAGCTTGCGCATCCGGATTTTCCACAAAAGTTAAATAAGCTTTGGTGAGCAATCCAGATTTATCAGTGATGAATCCACTTAAATCATCTTTAGTCAGCAAGCCTTGTGCTTGGAGCGCTTCCAGACTAATGAAGTCAGGATTCCCGGCGTGCGCTGAGAGACATTGATAGGGGGAATTGTCCGCATGCGGCATGTTGATGGGAAGCGTCTGCCAGACACTCACGCCTGTTTCATGCAGGAAATCCACAAAGCGATAGGCTTCAACGCCCAAATCCCCAGTGTAATATGCACTGGGTAAAGAACTGATATGTAACAGCACACCTGCTTTACGATGATGTTGAGATGAAGCCTGTGCGTGTGTTGTCATAAATCTCTTTTAAGTTAAATAGTAGTGTTAAGCCTGGCCTCTACGCATGGTTCCTGCATTTTCAGCATTACCGCCACCTTCACTGATTTTCTTGTGCAAGACTTCCGGTACAGGCTGTCCCAACAGGGTATACAGATTCATCAGATTACGCCGGTAAAGCTGATCAAAACTCGCCACACTGTCTGAGGCGTTGTAATCCCCAAACCACCAGAACCAATCAGACCCTTCGCAAATCGCCAGCTGCCGCTCACAAGCCTTTGCCTGATCTGGACTTAACTGCTGCTGCGACATGACGCGGTCATAGGTTTTTTTTGCACGGCAAAGCAAATCCCAAGCCTGATTCTTATCCTTGCTGCCTATCCAAGTACTGAATGTACCGTATACCCAGCTACCAGCTGCGACCTGCGGCAAAACCGGTGCGGATAATCCCTGATTTGCTGGCGTAGCTGCTTGATACATATCAACAATATCACTGAATGTTGTCATTTTAATGTCAGGATGGGTAGTCAGCGCCGCATACAGCTCATTCAGGAAATAAAAGCCGTTGTAGGGAAAGTACTCCCAAGCATTTTCCCCATCCAGAATGACACTGACAATCCGCGGATGTTCCGTATCATTACTTTGCTGAATATTTTCCAAACTGGAAACAAAATCTGCAACAGCATCATTTGAATGTATTTTGGCGTATTCAAAGCCAATTTTGTCAGACAGCACATCGTCTCTGAAAAAGCACAAAATATCGTGCTCACCGTTGGTCACCCGGTATGGCTGATACAAATAGTCATCCTTATTCAGATTGCTCATGTGCGACTTGTGCAGACTATTGAACAGCACAGCCTGACCGGTGGCTGCCCATTGCACACCCTGCTCTGCCATCAGCGATAAACCAGCATGTGAAACACCGCCTTCTGCAGGCCACATACCGCGTGGCTTAGCACCAAAATACGCCTCATGCGCTTTATTGGCCGACACTACATGAGAAACAGCTCGCGCCCTGCCCCCAACGTAACTTGGACTCTGTGGTAAAGGTGCATCCGGCATCGCATCCAGTGTTGATTTGAAATCCAGCAATAACGGCAAAATCGGGTGATAGTAAGGCGTGCTAGAAAGCTCGATTTGCCCTTTCTGCATCAGTGCTTTATAGCGTGGTATCAAACCCGAAATTGTCTCTACAATCACTTCAAACAGGGCTTTTCTTTCTTCCCATGTAAACAGCACACCTTTGGTCATCAGCGCCTGCACCACTTTATTCTCGCGACGCAAGCTTTCCCCGCACCATGCCAGGTGGTACCAGACCAGCAAATCAGCTTTATATTGAGCCGATAAATAATGAAATTGGTCGTGCTCAGATTCTGTGTGCAGATGCATCATAGGTTCAACGAGTTGATGTATGTGCAGCAGGCGCTGATAATGCGGGAATGGACTTAGCATTTTTTCGTGATGGCTTTTAAAACAGCTTTCACAAATCAAGGTGCATTCCTGCTGGCTGATATTGGCCAGATCTTCACGAATCAGCAGCGCCAAAAGCGGATCCCGCAATTGCTTGGTTTTGAATTGGTCCGTGTAATCCTGCAACTGCTCCAGCAAAATCGGCACAAAATTAAATGTCACCCGCGCAGCAGAATTAGCTTCAAGATGATAAGCCATGTCGCTGTAATCTTTGATGGCATGCAGATATGTCCATGGCAGCACATATTGATTGCTCACCAGATCACGATAATCTGGCTGATGCATATGCCAATAAAGATTGAGATATAACTGGGGTCTGGCAGTACTCACTTTAAAACCTTAAGCTAAATGATGAAAATGGAAAAACAGCGCGCGGCAACCCAGCAGGATTGCCGCTTTAAGAAATGTCAAACTACGCGATATAAATCTTGTCCCAGCATGTCTGGCGTTACCAGCACGACACCCTTTTCAGACACATAAAAACGCTTGGCATCAAGCTTCAAATCCACACCAATCTGCATGCCTTCAGGAATGATGCAGCCGCGGTCTACCACCACATTTTTAAGTACCACATTACGATTGACGGTGACTTTAGGCAAAATGACCGAACCTTCAATATCACAATAGCTGTGCACGCGAACATCGGAGAACAGCACCGAGCTGGTCACGCATGAGCCACTAATCAAACAACCGCCGGAAACCAGAGAATCCGTAGCCTTACCAGTACGGCCTTCATCATTAAATACGAACTTGGCTGGCGGCAACTGCTCTTGATAAGTCCAGATTGGCCATTCACGATCATAAAGATTGAGCTCGGGAATTACCTTGGTCAGCTCCATATTGGCTTCCCAATAAGCATCAATTGTGCCGACATCACGCCAGTAGAAGTTATCATTCTTCGCACCCACGCAGCTATCCGTGAAACGGTGCGCCTGTACTTTATATTTTTTAATAATGTAAGGAATAATGTCACCGCCAAAGTCGTGCTTGGACTTGGAATCATCGGCGTCGCGAATCAACTGCTCATACAGGAACTTGGCGTTAAACACATAAATACCCATACTGGCAAATGCTTTAGTCGGGTCATCCGGCATTGGTTTAGGGTTGACTGGCTTTTCAGCAAATTCCACTACGCGGTCGGTATCATCCACTGCCAGCACGCCAAAGCCCTTAGCATCTTCCAGCGGTACATTAATACAAGCGACAGTCATGTCAGCATTGTTACGCACATGAGTGGCCAGCATTTTGCCGTAGTCCATTTTATAAATATGATCGCCCGCCAGAATCAGGATATATTCACCACCGTTTTCAAGCAGCAAATCTATGTTTTGATATACAGCGTCAGCAGTCCCTTTGTACCACTCTTCAGAGATGCGCTGCTGCGCTGGGATAATGTTGACGTACTCATTAAACTCACCGCGCAGAAAACCCCAGCCGCGCTGAATATGCTGAATCAGGCTCTGCGCTTTATATTGAGTGGCCACGTTGATGCGACGGATGCCGGAGTTGACGCAGTTGGACAATGGAAAGTCGATAATACGAAATTTACCACCGAACTGTACCGCCGGTTTAGCACGCCAATCAGTCAGGCTTTTTAAGCGACTGCCGCGTCCACCTGCCAAAATAATTGCCACGGTGTTTTTGGTTAAGGTACTAATAAAACGATCTGATTGCTGGTCCGTTTGCCGAGTGGTCGACATGATGCCCTCCTGAAGTTTATCTAGTTACTTAATTTGCCAGCTGGGCCAACCGGCATTTAAAAAATACACTGCGATTGATTACATTATAATCAGCTTAAAGCACTATAATCTAGCTTAATTGATTAAAATTCGATAAATAATTTTCATCATAAATTTCAGTGAATCCGAGGGCCAACATTTTGGTAAATTCCAAAGCAATATCGGCAATAACAAAAGCAATTCAGCATGCAAGGCAGCTGATTTTACAAGCACGCCATCACGACCCTTTCAGCTTTCTGGGATTACACAGCAACCCTGAAATGGCAGATACACGCATTTACCGTGTATTTTTACCAAACGCCAGTGACATTTCTATTAAACACGGTTCAAACTGGCTTAAATTAGAAAAAATACATCGTGATGGCCTGTTCGAATTAAATACTGCTGAGAAGCTAGCAACACCATGCTTGCTCAAGGTAAACGCTGGCGAACACAGCTACGAAATTTATGATCCCTACAGTTTTGGCAGCAGCCTCACGCAGGATGAGCTTTATCTGTTTGGCGAAGGCCGCTTAAAACAAGCCTATAAAACACTAGGCGCACAAATGATGACACTGAATGGTATTGCCGGCGTGCGCTTTGCGGTCTGGGCACCGAATGCTGAGCGCGTGAGTGTCATTGGCAATTTCAACAACTGGGATGGCCGCGTCCATAGCATGCGCACGCATGGATCCAGTGGTGTCTGGGATATTTTCATCCCGCATCTCACCACCAGTGATACATATAAATTCGAAATTCGCAATCGTCACACTGGCAACGTGCTGGTCAAAACCGACCCTTATGGTTTTGAATTCGAACCACGTCCCGGAACAGCCGCAAAAATCAGCACTAGCCATCACCAATGGGAAGACAAACAATGGCTGGAATCACGCAAACAGCGTGATTGGCTGCATGCACCGTTCAACTGCTATGAAGTGCATTTAGGCTCATGGCAGCGCAACGCCAAAGGGCACTTCCTCACTTATCGTGAACTTGCTAAATCGTTAGTGCCGCATGTGGCTGCAATGGGTTACACGCATGTAGAACTGCTGCCAATTACCGAGCACCCGCTTAACGAATCTTGGGGCTACCAAACGACTGGCTATTTTGGCGTGACCAACCGTTTCGGTTCACCTGACGACCTGCGCTATTTAATTGATGCATTTCACCAAGCCAACATCGGTGTAATTCTGGATTGGGTTCCGGGTCATTTCCCCAAAGATGATTGGGCACTGGCACGCTTTGATGGCACTGCACTATATGAACATGAAGACCCACGCTTGGGCGAACATCAAGATTGGGGCACTTATATTTTCAATTATGGCCGTAATGAGGTGCGTAACTTCCTGATTGCCAACGCTTATTTTTGGTTGCAGGAATTCCACATCGATGGTCTGCGTGTCGATGCCGTCGCTTCCATGCTCTATCTGGATTACTCACGCAAAGCGGGTGAATGGCTGCCCAACAAGTTTGGCGGGCGTGAAAATCTGGATGTCATTGATTTCCTGAAACAGCTCAATTTAATGGTCGGTGAAGATTTCCCCGGTGTACTCACTATTGCTGAAGAATCTACCGCATGGCCTATGGTGTCACGGCCGGTATATCTGGGTGGCCTAGGCTTCAGCATGAAATGGAATATGGGCTGGATGAATGATACCCTGAGCTACATGGAAAACGACCCGGTACACCGCCGCTATCATCATGAAAAGCTTACTTTTGGTCAGCTTTATGCTTATTCGGAAAATTTTGTGCTGCCGTTTTCACACGATGAAGTGGTGCACGGTAAAAAATCTCTGCTCGACAAGATGCCAGGAGATACCTGGCAGAAGTTTGCCAATTTGCGTCTTTTGACGACATACCAGATGACCACGCCCGGTAAAAAACTTAACTTTATGGGCAACGAGTTTGGGCAAGGCCGGGAATGGAACGTGAATACCAGTCTAGACTGGCATTTATTAAACGAGGAATATCCCGGTCATCACTGGCATCAAGGCGTTCAGAAACTTCATGGCGATTTGAACCGTCTATACAAAGAGCTTAAAGCGCTTAACAGCCTGGACTTTGAAGTACAAGGCTTTGAATGGATAGACTGTCACGACACAGAACAGTCAATAATCAGCTATCTAAGACGCGGTTTGGACAATAGTTTTGTTATAATGGTGCTTAACTTTACACCTGTTTTACGTAATGCTTACCGCATTGGTGTTCCACAAGCTGGCAACTACCATGAAATTTTTAACAGCGATGCAAGCTGTTATGGCGGCAGCAACCAAGGCAACGGCGCCGGGTTGAGTACTGAAAATGTGGCATGGATGCATCATCCACAATCTCTTGTCATCACACTGCCACCATTAGCTGGCATTGTGCTACAACTTAAATAACTCATTGAATTAACAATACGATTATAAATGGCGACACTTCACAAACTTCCGGTATGGCAAAAACTCAGCCAACATCAACAAGCAATTTCATCTACTCACATGCGCGACCTGTTTGCGCAAGATGCAAAACGCTTTGATAAATTCAGCCTTAAATTTGCAGACATCCTGTTTGACTACTCAAAACACCGCATTACAGAAGAAACACTAGCCTTGCTATTTCAGCTGGCACGCGAAGCCGGCATTGAAAGCTGGCGTGAGAAAATGTTTTCCGGTGAAAAAATCAATATCACTGAAAATCGTGCTGTGTTACACACTGCATTGCGCAACCGCAGCAACAAACCTGTATTAGTGGATGGCCATGATGTAATGCCCGACGTAAATGCTGTGCTGGCGCAAATGCGCGAATTTTCAAATAAAGTGCGTAGTGGCAGCTGGGTTGGCTTCACAGGTAAGCGCATCACCAATATCGTCAACATTGGTATTGGTGGTTCGGATCTAGGTCCGGTCATGGTATGTGATGCACTTAAACCTTATGCAAGTCCTGAACTGAACGTCCATTTTGTGTCCAATATTGATGGTGCGCATTTAATGCGTGCACTCGATCAGTGCAACCCGGAAACAACCTTGTTCATCGTAGCTTCAAAAACCTTTACCACACAAGAAACTATGACTAATGCCCGTTCTGCGCGCGCCTGGTTTCTGAACGCGGCTAAAGATAACGCACATGTAGCCAAGCACTTTGTGGCCCTGTCTACCAATGCCCAAGCGGTGCAGGATTTCGGTATTGATACCGCCAACATGTTTGCATTCTGGGATTGGGTTGGTGGCCGTTATTCATTGTGGTCAGCCATTGGCTTGTCTATTGCGCTGTATGTAGGCATGGATCATTTTGAAGCCCTGCTCACTGGCGCATTTGAAATGGATGAGCATTTCAAAACTGCACCGCTGGAGCAGAATATGCCGGTGATTATGGCGTTGATTGGCATCTGGTATAACAATTTCTTCCATATCGACACTCAAGCCATTCTGCCTTACGACCAAGGTTTATCCCGCTTCCCTGCCTATCTGCAGCAGGCTGATATGGAAAGTAACGGCAAATTTATCTGCCGCGATGGTACACGCGTGCCCTACAAAACCGGCCCAGTCGTATGGGGTGAAGCTGGTACCAACGGTCAACATGCGTTTTATCAGCTGATTCATCAAGGCACACAAATCGTGCCTGCTGATTTTCTGATGCCGGTTCATAGTCACTACAAAGTGGGCGAGAACGGTAACACACACCATAAGATTCTGCTGGCTAACTTTCTGGCACAGACACAGTCGCTGATGTTGGGTAAAACCAAAGAGCAAGCTCGCGCCGAACTTGAGCAGCAAGGCTTGAGCGGTAAAACACTGGAAGATTTGCTGCCGCACAAAGTATTCGAGGGCAATCGTCCCACTACTTCTATTTTGTTTGACCAGCTGACACCTAATACACTGGGCAAACTGATTGCTTTGTACGAACACAAGATTTTTGTACAAGGCATCATCTGGGACATTAACAGCTATGACCAATGGGGTGTTGAGTATGGCAAACAAATTGCCCAGCAAATTCTGCCGCAACTCATCAGCGATGAAGTCGTGAGCAATTATGACAGCTCAACCAACGGCTTGATTAACTACAGCAAGTCACTCAAAATCGACTAAATCATGCTTGAACTTTTGAGTGAAATTTAAAAAAAGCCCGATATTGCAAGGTATCGGGCTTTTTTATTTTAATTTGTGCCTATCCAATATTATTTAACTTGTGAGCATCACGATGAAATATTTTGATAAATATCGCGTTAACCCCAAAAAATTCTCACTCGAAGATTATGACCCGCGTGACAAAACCGAGCGTCGCGGCAGTAAAGAAGATAACATCAAAGACTTAGCCGAACTGGCTGCAGAAATAGATGCCTTGCAGGAAATTTTATACGCTGAAGGCAAGCGCAAAGTACTGTTGATATTGCAGGGCATGGATGCCAGCGGCAAAGATGGCACGATTCGCCATGTATTCAGCGAATGCAATCCACAAGGCATACGTCTAGCCAGTTTTAAAGCGCCATCGGCTGAAGAGCTGGCACACGACTATTTATGGCGCATTCACCAGCAAGTACCTAAAGCCGGTGAATTAGTGATTTTTAACCGCAGCCATTATGAAGATGTGCTGATTGTAAAAGTGCATGACTGGATAGATGATGCAGAATGTAAGCGCCGCTACCAGCAGATTAACGATTTTGAACGTATGCTTGCGGAAACCGGTACCACGATTATCAAATGCTTTTTACATATTTCCAAAGATGAACAGAAAAAGCGCATGCAGGAGCGCTTGGACGACCCGACAAAATCGTGGAAATTTAATACAGGCGATTTAGATGAACGTGCACATTGGCCTAAATATATGAAAGCATATGAAAACGCACTCAAAGCTACTTCTAGCGATAAAGCGCCTTGGTATGTAGTTCCAGCAGATTCTAAAACCAATCGTAACCTGCTGATTTCTAGATTACTGCTGGCGACACTCAAGCAAATGGATTTGAAATTCCCGGCTACACCAGAAACTTACAAATCCATTGTAATTAAAGACTAAGGTAGTTTTGCATTAAGCCTTAACGTAATTTAACTTCACCAGAATTCACCAGCTGCTTGGCCAACACCTCGCCGATTGCCGCACTCACCCCCGCACCAATTCGCTTGGCAATGCGACTCGCGAAATCGTCTTGATACGTGAAGTCTACAATATCTTCCTGTTTAATCACTTCACGCGCCACATAATCGGCGCTGCCCAACGCGTCAGCCAAACCTAGTTTGATACTTTGTTCGCCGCTCCAGAACAAACCGCTGAACACCTCTGGTGTTTCTTTCAAACGGCTGCCACGCCCTTGTCTTACCACGGTTTTGAACTGCTCGTGCACTTCGTTAAGCATCGCTTGCGCCAATTGCTGATGCTTAGGATTGACAGGAGAAAAAGGATCCAACATCGCCTTATTTTCACCCGCGGTCATCAAGCGGCGCTCAACACCTACTTTTTTCATGACTTCAGTAAATCCGTAACCATCCATCAATACACCAATTGAACCAACAATGCTCGCTTTATCCACATAAATCTTATCAGCCGCAGCAGCAATATAATATCCACCAGATGCGCATATATCTTCAACCACTGCATACACCGGAATAGTCGGATGCAGCTTGCGCAGGCGCTTAATCTCATCATTGATAATGCCAGCCTGCACTGGACTGCCACCCGGACTATTAATACGCAAGATAATCCCTTTGGTTGCCTTGCTGTCATAAGCGTCGCGCAAACTGCTCAGCACGGCATCCGCATTCACCTCGCCACCAGCTTCAATCACACCGGAAATATCAATCAGTGCAGTATGTGCCTCATAGGTTTTCTTCCCATTACTGACAATACCTAAAGCCATCAGAATTAAAATCAAAAAATAAATGAACGCCAAGCCTTTAAACAAAGTGCTCCAGCGACGTGCTGTTTTTTGCTCGTTAATGGCAGCAAAGGCAAGTTTTTCAATGACATCACGCTGCCATTTAGCGTCATTCGGGGATTGCTGTGAATTTTGTTCTGACATAATCTAATTTTCCAAAAATAACCAAATATTTATGCAATTTGAACGGATGCTATGTTGATAATAATTTCACCATTTTGTTCAATGAGTGCAATCGGTTTTAAACTTTTTCCCTTACATGGCCCCATCACGCAGAAGCCATTGTCAGGTCGATAATGCGCACCATGCGTAGAACAAATCAGATAGTCCTGTTGCGCGGTGAAAAAATCGCCTTCGTTCCAATCCAACTCCACCGAAACATGTGCACATTGATTAACATAGGCATATGCATGGTCATGAAACCTGACGGCAAAACCGGTGACATGCTGACCCAATGCCGGCAGTGGGAAACGCACGCCCTTGCCGCCATTTTCCAGCGCTGCGCTCGGAATTACAACTTCATTTTCAGAAATTTTCATCATGATAAAAAGTTACGCCTTTTCTATAATTAGGCGTTTTCTAATAGCCACTGGCTCAAACTAGCAAAATCGTCAAACTGCTGAATCGGTGCAAATTCCTGCCAGACATCGGCAGACTGCGCGCCAAATGTCACGCCAATCGCAGGCACGCCGGCATTTCTCGCCATTTGCAAATCATAACTGGTATCACCAATCATTAAGGTACGTTCCGGCAAAGCCACCAAATCATCCATCAGCTCATCCAGCATCTGTGGATGCGGCTTGGAAAAACATTCATCTACGGTACGTGTGGCATGAAAATACTGTCGCAACTGTGTGTGCTCTAACGCTAAATTTAAGCCACGTCTGCTTTTGCCTGTAGCCACTGCCAGCTTATGCCCACGACGATTCAATGTTTTAATCGTCTCTGCTGCACCGTTGAACAATAAAATTTCACTCTCGCCGGCAAAATAATTCAGGTTGTAATTGGTGGCCAATGCGCGCGCTTGTTCATCCGTAATATCAGGATACAGGCTCTGAATCGACTCCCTCAAACCCAACCCGATAATACTACTCGCCTGTTCCGGTGTCAGCGGTGCCAAACCTGCCTGCTCTGCTGCTTTTACAATTGCTCGGGTAATCATGCCTGTGGAATCAGCTAGTGTGCCATCCCAATCCCACACGATTAAATCAAACTGCTTTGCCATACTTTCTATACTGCTTTCTCTAGATTTTTTAAAAAATTAGCTAATTCTGATGGCATTTCTGCCACGAGTTCTAGCTTTTCCTGCGTAAGTGGATGCCTGATTTTTGTGACGGATGAATGTAAAAACATACGTTTCAAACCATGCTTCACCAGCTGCTTATTCAAGGCAAAATCACCGTATTTGTCATCACCCACTATCGGAAACCCCAAATGCGATAACTGCACACGCAGCTGATGCGTGCGACCGGTCACCAATTGCGCCTCAAGCAAACTTAACGTGCCAATCACAGGGTGATGATAATGTTTCAGCAAACGATATAAGGTTTCAGAATGCTGACGCTCACCCAATTTATCTTTTGACGCATCGGTGACCACATTGACGCGACGCTCACCATTCGGCAGCACATATTTCTGTAAATCGAGTACCACACGTTTTTTGGCTTCTTGCCACTCACCCTGCACCAGCATCAAATAGCGCTTATCCGTGTGGTTATTGCGAATTGCTTCATGCAATGCCACTAGCGCACTGCGTTTTTTTGCCAGCATCAGCACGCCAGAAGTTTCGCGATCCAACCGATGCACTAGCTCTAGAAATTTCGCTTTGGGGCGCTCTAAGCGCAGTTGTTCGATTACACCTTTGCTTACGCCACTGCCGCCATGCACGGCAAACCCTGCGGCTTTATTAATGACCAACATGGCGTCATCTTCATAAATAATCGCATTTTCAAACTTGGAAACAGCAGGCACTGCTCCTTGTGGCTTTTCAGTTACAGTGGCACGCGTTGGCGGCACACGCACCACATCACCCAAACTCAAGCGAAAATCTGCATTCACACGCTTTTTGTTCACGCGCACTTCACCGCTGCGCAAAATACGGTAAACATGACTTTTGGGCACACCTTTCAGCGTCTTGGTCAGGAAGTTGTCAACGCGCTGTCCCTCGCTGGCTTCATCGACACTAAGAAAAGCCGCCGCGGATTCACTCACCTTTTCTGGTTTAAAAGATGCAGTATCGCCATTATTTTTTTGAATTAAATTGTTCATGCTTTGCTTAAATAGTTGATGTAGCTTATACTGCGATGGTTCTTGTAATTTAGCCATTAAATTTGTGGCTTAAATTATTGATAAGAATACAAATAATCCTAGTAAATACAGCGCTTACAAGCATTCAACTGCAATCGCTAGTATTGAAAAAAATTACTTGGTTAACGCCGCTCGCCATATTATAAAGTAGCGGTAAGTAAAAAATTAGCGCTCAAGCCGCCGCAGATAAATAAAGATAAAGCGCGACTTAAAGTGATCGTCAAATTTGGAATATGTAAGTTAACGCGCATACGCGTTTAACTGATTACCCATTTGAATTTTACTAAAAGATAGAATTTTAACGAATTTAAGTGATAGCTGGCTAATTACAAGCCGCATTGAAACACAAATTTAACAAGCAACCTGCTTTAACGTAAAAAATATATTGTTTCACGCCCTATATGCGCCACTGAAACATAAACCTAGATTGAGATCGAAACGCCGTCCTCTGACGCATTGCATCTACAATCAAACGTGCCCGGATAACTCTCCGAATGCCACGTTAACACGTTAAATGGCAAGCTTGTTACATACCCTCGTTAACATTCAACAAGCAGTTTTCAATTCAAATAAACTGTTTCTCAAGTAGTTCAGCCAACATTTGACGGTTTCACCTTAAACGTTCTCATTCTGAGCTTAAATTAAGCCGGTTTACTGCTCGCCTACGCTTGCGCAGGAGCAAATAATGAAACGCATGTTATTTAATGCAACGCAATCAGAAGAATTGCGCGTTGCGATTGTTGATGGTCAAAAACTCATCGATTTGGATATTGAACACGCTGGCAAAGAACAGCGCAAAAGCAATATCTACAAGGGTGTTATTACCCGCATTGAGCCCTCGCTCGAAGCAGCTTTTGTGGATTACGGCCAAGACCGCCACGGCTTTTTACCATTCAAGGAAGTTGCACGCAGCTACTACAAAGAAGGTGCTGATGGCCGCGCACGCATTCAAGATGCACTGAAAGAAGGCCAGGAAATCATCGTCCAGGTAGACAAAGACGAGCGCGGCAACAAAGGCGCTGCACTCACTACCTTTATCTCATTGGCCGGCCGCTATTTGGTGTTAATGCCTAATAACCCTCGTGGTGGTGGTGTATCACGCCGCATCGAAGGCGAAGACCGCGACGAATTGCGCGATACACTAGCGCAGCTGGAAGTGCCGAAAGGCATGAGCATTATTGCCCGTACCGCTGGTATTGGCCGCACCGTGGAAGAGCTGCAATGGGACTTAAACTATCTCACACAATTGTGGGCTGCCATTGACGGTGCTTCAGCCATGCAGCCAGGCGCATACCTGATTTATCAGGAAGGCAGTTTGGTGATTCGTGCCATTCGCGATTATTTCAGCTCCGATATCGGTGAGATTCTGATCGACACCCCTGACATTCACGAACAAGCCGTACAGTTCATGAACCATGTGATGCCGGGCAATGTGGCACGCGTAAAACTGTATCAAGATGAAATTCCACTTTTCACACGTTTCCAGATTGAACATCAAATCGAATCTGCATTCTCGCGTGAAGTACGTTTGCCATCAGGTGGCGCAATTGTGATTGACCACACCGAAGCACTGGTATCTGTAGACGTCAACTCAGGCCGTGCCACACGTGGCAGCGACATTGAACAAACCGCACTCAATACCAACCTGGAAGCAGCAGAAGAAGTTGCACGTCAATTACGCTTGCGTGACTTAGGCGGTCTGGTAGTGATTGATTTTATTGATATGGAAAGCCAACGCAACCAGCGTGAAGTTGAAAATGCATTACGCGTAGCGCTGCATCTCGACCGCGCCCGCGTACAGACCGGAAAAATTTCACGCTTTGGGCTGCTGGAGTTATCACGTCAGCGCTTGCGTCCAAGCTTGGGTGAATCCAATCATATTCCATGCCCGCGCTGCCATGGCACCGGTCATATTCGCGGTATTGAATCTACTGCGTTGCATATTCTGCGCATCACGCAAGAAGATGCCATGAAAGAAAACAGCGCGATTATTCAAGTGCAGTTGCCAGTTGAAGTGGCAACCTTCCTGCTTAATGAAAAACGCGCCGATATTCACAAAATTGAACAACGCATGGGCGTTGAGGTGGTGCTGATTCCGAACATTCATCTGGAAACGCCAAACTATAACATCGTGCGTATCAAACATGATGACGTGAACCAAGAAACTAATCGCGCCAGCTACAAAATGGTAGAGCTGCCGGCTGAAACCAGCTATCTGCCAAACCCGGCTGAAGAAGCAAAAGCGGTAAAAGCTGTAGCCGCAGTTAAAGGCATTACACCTGCAGCACCTGCGCCTATTGTGGCTGAAAAAGCTGAAGCTAAAGTATCTATCTTCACAAAAATCAAAGCACTTTTCGCAGGGTTAGGCAGCAAAGCCAACACCGAGAAAGCCGGTGAAAAATCTGCCGACTCGCGCCGTGAAGGTGGCCGTAATCGCAACCGCAATCGTAACCGCAACCGTGGTGAACGCAACGACAAAGGTCAGCAGCAAGAGCGCGGTAACCGCAGCCCTGAAGCTAAAGCGCAAGATGCGCGCCAGCATGACCAAAAGGGTCAAGACAACAGAAATCAAGAGCAGCGTCAGCAGAAGCCACAACAGCAAAATCGTAATGATGCGCCACACAGCCAAACTGCCAATGCAGCAACAGAGGCGGTTGCCAACGAGACAGGTGAGCAACGTTCTGAGCGCAGTAGCCGTCGCAACCGTAACAACCGCCGTGGTCGCCGCGACCGCGATGAAAATGGTGTGCGTGACAATAACCGCCCTTTCGTGCCTAACGAAGAGCTGCAAACAAGTTCTGCACCAGCTGAAACTTCCGCCTCGGAATCCGCTGTAATTGTTCCTGTTGCAAGCCCAGAAATTGCAGCACCAGCGATGGTTAAAACCAGCGCACCAGTTCATGCGGCACAAAACGAAAGCGTGGTATCCGCTGCTGAGTCTACAGTTTCACAAACTGCTACTGCGCAAACCGCTAGTGAACCTGCTGCTGAAGTTAAGAAAGTCAAAGCGGCTAAAGGTAGCAGCAAGAAACAAGCTGTGAGCGAAACTGTTCAAGAGGTAACTGAACCAGCAACTTCATCTGAGCCAGCTGAGGTTGCAGCAGACAAAGAACCGCAAGCAGAAAAGGCAGATAAAAAACGCCCTGCTCGCGGCCGTAAACCAAAAGCAGAAGCTAAACCAGTTGATTTGGCGGCGGCAGGTTTGCAATTAGTTGAAACCAAAGCTGACGCCGTTGTAGTTTCAGCACCGGTTGAAGCTGAAAAGCCAGCTAAACCGCGTAGAGCTGCCTCATGGCAAAAAAACAAAACAGCTGAAACTACTTCAGAACCGTTAGTGATGGTTGAAACGCAAAATAAATAATGTTGTTTAAATTTTAAGTTCTAAATAAAAAGCCCGATTTAAAATCGGGCTTTTTATTTGTTTTTGTCTGATGGGAGTATCTTTCATCAGCATATTAGCGCTATGATTTGTATGTACATCTAATGAATTTCCGGAACTCACGTCAGGAGCATATTATGTCAGCCCATACTTACAAAATTATTGAGCTTGTAGGCTCATCAACCATCAGTTCAGACGATGCCATTCAATCTGCCATCGCGAAGGCATCCAAAACTGTGCATCATTTAAACTGGTTTGAAGTGGTTGAGACACGCGGCCATATTGTAGATGGCAAAGTTGCACACTTTCAGGTCACCCTTAAAGTCGGCTTCAGAATCGAAGAATAATTCTGCGCCAGCTGCATAAGCAGTTAGCCATATCCAGTTTTACTATCGCTAGGTATTTTCAGTGCTAGCCATCTGTGCTTGACGTTGCGGTGACAGTCGCATTTTTAATTACGTTGCGCAAATGCATTAAATCACTGGTGATATATTCAAAAGTCGATGATAGCGAGCTTGAATGCAGCACCGCATTTCTCAATGCTGCATCCACAATCGCAAAATTCTTTTGCTGCAATGCTTCATTCATATGATTCATCGATTTCTGCAGGCACTGCAAATCAAATATAAAGCGCATCTGCCATGATGTATTGTAATCATTGTGCAAATCATCGTAATCATTTTGTATAGATGAGCTTTCGTTTATGCCTGCGGCTTTAATGCGGTTGCTGAAAGATTTTTTAGCAACCTGAAAAAAGAAAAAATCAGACGTAGATGCTATAAAGACAGGGATGAAGCCAGAGCAGATATCTTTAATTACATTGAGATGTTTTACAATCCTAAACGTCGGCATACTCACAATGGCAGAAAGTCGCCTAATGAAACTGACAAACTTTACTTTGAGAGTCTGAAAAGTGTTTAGGAAACTCAGGCCGTACCACTCCTCGCTTTCCAAAAAATAGAAGGTGATAAAGAACTTGCAATTCATCATGAGCTTAATGGCCCAATCAAAGATTTTGGAGCCAAATTCTGGGATACCATAACTGCATCTCACACCAGTACAAGTGAAATACTGGGTAACTATCTGAATGATTTTAAGCATGATGAACTTCTCAGTTGTTAAATGATTGTTTAAATATTAACTTAAGAAATAATGATAACGAAAATAAGCAAACACTTATCACTTAAAATATTTAGTATTATTTTGCATGAATAAATTTTTAGGATTTGAAATTGAAAAACTACTTAATTCCTATTTTTTTGATAACTGCCTTATCCGCATGTGCTAGCGCCGAATTTAAAACAGTGGATAAAGACACATACCAATTAAGCAAGATGAGTGATGCTTGCGCGATTGGCTCACCAACTTCATTGTTAAATCATTTAAAAATGGAAGCTGAAAAATTCTGTGCAGGCAGAAAAGAAAGCGTTGAAGTGATTGAATCGTCCACTAAAATGGGAATACCTGCAATCAGATGCACCTCTGGAATATTGAAATTTAAATGCGTGGCTCAAAAGGAATAACACTTAAACAAATAACAAAGGCGCATATAGCGCCTTTAATTTTGTTGTTAAGTTGTTGTTGATAACTTAAATTGTTATTTAAGTCATTGATTTGTAATAACTAATGGCGGAAGAGGCGGGATTCGAACCTACACAAGCCCGCTACGGCTGTAGGTTTGCAAAAAAAACTGGCATAAAGCTGGCAATGCACTGACACCAGTGCAGGAAGTTAACGCTTAAAACCAAAGGGGCTTCGGCCCCTTTAGTATTTAATCAAGTCGCATCAAAAAGTCCACCCATATTGGCCATATCATAATTGGTGATCACAAGCTCACCAGACGTCTGTGGTGCACCATCTTTTTGCAAGCTGTACTGAATATCTAATTCAAGAAATGATGTCCAGCAAATGCTTTTCTGATGTCCGGGTGATCATTAATACTTACCATCATCTTTCCCTTAATCTCACGCATTACTCTGGCCATACGCTCATAGTTTTCAAACTCGAACGGAACGCCATATCCTTCAGTTTGCCAATATGGCGGATCACAATAAAAGAATGATGCTGATCGATCGTATCGAGTAATGCACTCATGCCATGGCAGGTTTTCAACATTCGTGCCGGCAAGCCGCAAGTGTGCAGCTGATAAGTTTTCCTCGATACGACAGAGGTTGATTGGATTTCCAGTCGCAGCAGTACCATAATTCTGACCTTGAACCTTACCGCCAAAGGCATGCTGCTGCAGATAATAGAATCTGGCCGCACGCTGGATATCAGTAAGCGTCTCTGGCCGCGTCATCTTCAACCATTCAAACACCTGGCGTGATGATATAGCCCATTTGAATTGACGCACAAACTCTTCAAGGTGATGCTGCAGCACGCGATAAAGTGAGATGAGATCTCCGTTGATGTCATTAAGCACTTCGACATCCGACTGCACAGGCTTTAAGAAATAAAGTGCAGCACCGCCACAGAAAACTTCAACGTAGCATTGATGCTTGGGGAATAGAGGAATAAGACGATCAGCAAGACGACGTTTGCCACCTATCCACGGGATGACGGGTAAAGCTTGCATAGTGTGAGCCTTTCACAATTAAAGAAAGTTTGCTAAGCTTGCCCCGCCGCGTCGACGTGGTGGGGAGGCCTTGGCTTTGCTCACATGCTTGTTTCATGTGGGTGAAGTGGCTTGCCGATGTTGACGCATCGGCTTGTCGCCTCTTCTTTTTACTGACTACAAACGCACCTTAAGGGCTGCGAACTGCATAAACATCATTGATAGCCGCACATCGATCATATAGCGAGTTGTAATCTGCTGTAGTGATTGCGCATGCATGCTCTAATCGGAAAATGTACTCGGCGTCAGTTTGTCCAGTATCGATTGGGTTGCCGTCTGCCCCGATTTGGGCAAGTCGGATAAGTCCACCTGAATCTTTGGACAATCTTGCGGCGGCGGTGTAGGCCTCAAGTTCCTGCCGCAGCTTGTCACGCATAGCATGAGCACTGCGCACAGCATGAGTTTGGTCTTTAAATTTTGCATTGTACGAACTCCTTAATAGATCAAGCTCACCGGCATGCTGCTTCTTAATGCCAGATACTTGAGATTGATAGGCTTGTTCTTTCCTCGCGTTTTCTGCCTTGCGCGCTTCTGCCGCCTCTTTATCTTGCGCAAGATGCACCTTGTAACTGTAGGCGATTGCATCGCGATCTGCTTTTACATTCAGATAGTGGTTATAAAAAAGCAACACACACACAGCACCAAGAATCGCTAAAGTGATTCGCCAGTTTTCAATGGCAAATTTAATAAACGCTAAAGCTTTGCCGAATACGAGTTTCAATAAATCGAATATCATCCTATGCTCCTAAACAGAGTTGATGCTCCTGCTGCCTTCTAATCTGAAGTCCACGCAGCTTTTTACCACCTGCATAAACCCAACGCAGAAGTTCGTCACAGGCACCTTTGGAATCACCGGCATTGAATTTCTTAACCAAAGTTGAGCTGCAGAAAGCACCCTCGCCTACGTTGAAAGTAAAGCTAACAAATGCGTCATATTGGTTTTGCGTCATTTCTGCTTTGACGCAGCGCGAAACAGCTTTGCCGGCGACCGTAGTATTCAGATGAAGCTGATTCAAATGATCCGGAACCGTCTTGTTTTTACCTACGTTATGGGTGTTACCAAAACCGTCAGTAGGAATGCCAACAGAGTCCTTATAAGGTGTTGGAGAATACCCTTCTAAAATAGCAATCAGGATCAGCCCACTAGCAGAAAGCCCACCGATGGCATATCTATTCACTCTTGATACCCCTTTCTAATAAGCGATGCGCCTTTTCCTTGTAATACCAATTGACAGCAAAACCAAGAATCGCCACCAACAGACCAAGTGCCGCTGCGTTCTGATTAAGAAATGACATGAGACTAGCAAAACCTGCCCCTCCGTATTGAACCTTTGTGGCCACATCAGCCACTTGTTGTGCTGTCTCTAGTTTCATTTTTATTTTTTCTCCACTTTCACGTTGTCGAATTGATACTTAATAGCTACCACTCCACCGCTTCTACTTCTGCGGCACTCACTGCAGCATCAATTAGCGCCTTCTTCTCACGTGCAGTTTGGTGAATTTGATCAGCATTCATGGCCAAGGCAACCGGCATACCAATCATTGCTGCAGCATCTAGCGTCAGCACACTGTTGTCTTGGCATTTCCAGTCAATAGAAAACGTTTGGCCAGCTGCGATAGCTGCCTGAGCGGCCTGAACTGCGACCGTGATTCTTTGAACACTGACAGCATTTGAATCAATCATCTGGTTCATATATGGAAATCCAGACTGCTCAAGCGTATCTCGTTTGGAATTGATCTGCTGGCGCTTATCAGCCTTTATCTCATCAAGCGTTCTTTCTGGCGCAATTCCTGCAGCCTTCCAGCTCTGCACGTATTTGTAAAAGAGTTTGTCAAATTTAGCTTTACCAAGACCCATGTTTGGTTTTGAAGCGTTTACAAATTCAACATGTCCAGTATTCGAGCCTGTATCAAACTGGACGGCATGCACTGTCTCATCGATATCTGACAAATCAACTGCCCTAAAAACACCGTTAACACCAACCAATGAATCAGCCGTTATGATTGTTATCTTCATTTTCACTCCTTAATAACTGTTGCGAATTAGCCGCTGCCACTTGCATCAAAGCGCCGGCAATCTGCTGACCAGTTGTTACGTTTTCGTTTCTCAGGCTTTCAATAGCAGCGCCTGTTTCACGGTTAATCTTGCTGTTTTCAATCATCAGCACAGGTGTCCAAGCCATGGCACAATCATGGTGATCGGTTTCAACCCCGGTCTGAGGATCTTTACCAATAACACGAATCCAGAAGCGACATGCCACTAACTCGTTGTTGCGAATCGCACCATCCTTAACGCATTCTTCACCACCCATCATTGGGCATATAATTTTTTTATCAGCCATTAGTTTTTACTCGCAATAATGAAATCGTTGTATTTGATGTTGGTTGTAATCGAGTGATTATGAGATCCGCCACCGCCAGAATTTAAAACATAATTTGTAGTAATACCGCCAAAATTGCTTAAAACTTGAGCGTTTGATACTTTTGCTGTGCTTGCTAAGGCAATAGTAGACCCAGAAGAATTGGAGGCATTACGCAACTCGTGGCTATGAGCTGGCATCTGGCTTTCCGCTAACGTTGTAGCCCCAACTGATGTCTGTCCATTAAACGTACTAAATGCAGTTGAGCCACCATTAGCTACCGTTCCAGTTACAATGCGCATGATGCTATCGTTTAGCGCTGCAGTCGTATCCTTTGTCCAGCCGGTTGGCGCTGATGATTGGTTAAATGACATTCTGGTACCAGTAACAAAACCACCACCTGCAGCTTGCCAAGATGGCGCAGCACCAGCACCATTTGATGTCAGAACAAAGCCGGCAGTACCTGCAGACAACTTTGTTAACGTGCCTGAAGCGCTGGCGTACAAAATATCGCCAATCGTGTAAGTCGTTTGGCCAGTCCCCCCTTTGTTAGCAGGCACTGTAGGCAACTTAGCTGCTGGCAATAAGTTAGAACCGTCTGCCTTAATGGGACCATTAGCAGTATCAAGCGAGTCTTTTATTAAGTTCACATTGTCTGCAGTCTGCTTGATTTGAGCGCGCGCCTGACTTGGATCATCCCCAGCGGCATCCATTTGAGTTGTAATGATTGTGACGGTTGGCCATGCCATGGTTATGCCCCTCTAATTAATGCGTCAATGGTTGCATCTGCAAGTGCGTTGCTTGCGTTATATATCTTCACGCGCGGCCCCACTGTGTTGTCTTTGTCTATCAGTTCATAGCTCCAGCCCGGCCCCACGTTTTGAAGAGTAAGCTGGACTTGAGAAATCAACTGATAGGATTTAGCAATCGGCAATCTGATATCCCCAACGCCAATCCGGTAAGGCCCGGACAATGTTGAGGTATCCAGATCAGCCACATCTTCGCTTAGCGAATCGGCTAGAATTTTGATGTTTGCGCTATTGATAATAGGGATTGCACCACCACTTGATTCAATTTTGATTTTGACGTATCTCGCAACAATCAAACTTCCTGCAGGGGCGTAGGCACTATAAGTCACGTTGTCATTAGAGTGGCTCTCTGTCACTGTCGCTGTGCCGGCACAAATAACATCCGCTTGCGGAATAAATGCCAGCACACCCCCCACGTCAATCACGGGATGATCATATGTAATCAAAGCCTCCGGAACTGAGTTCCAGCGCACCCAGCTGTTCCATACAGTTTTATTCGTCCAGGTTTGGGTATCATTTGCCACAAGCGCTGTATCTTCAATATGACATTTTGTTTTAGTGCCAGGCCATCCTTGTGTATGCGGCAGCACGCTAATCAACACTCCGGCCAATCTCTGATCACCAAGATCTGCAATAATGAAGCAAGCATTAATGGATTCAATTTTTGAGTCGTCGATTGCTTTTATTGCAAACGTGTAATTGCCGGCATCTAATTGGTTGGTTTCCCATGGGCTAGAAGTCAGCAAGCCTTCGTGCAGCGGTGATAAATCATTCCATCCCCATGCCACATTATTGCCAACACGATATCTAATTTGGTAGCCAGCGAGATCTGGCGGTGGATCACCGGGAAGCGCCCAGTTAAATTGGCGTGTGCCATCGCTTTGTCTAGTCACCAGCAAAGTTGAAACATCAGGCGGAGCTGCTAAGAATGGGTTGCCTACATATTCAACCCAATCACCACGAGCCAGTCCAATCGCAGCAACACGCAAGTTTAATGTGCCGCGTCGAACAGGAAATGCACACTGGCTCAAGGTAGGCTCGGCCATCGTGAGCCAGGTGCTGCCAGCGTCATATGAGACTTGAACAATATAATTAAATGCGCCACCAGCTGCCGGCCATGAAACAGAGAGCAGCGGTGCGGTTGCGGTGCCAGAAAGGTTAACGCTCAGATCAGTCACCACTGGCCTGCGGATAACAGCCGGCAAGTTCCATTGATTTGAAACAGGCGGAACCTCTCCGGTATCGGCAAGGTGCACTGCAGGATCTTCATTAATGGTTTGGATTTCTACCTTATTCAAACCACGTGGACGTATTCCAGTAATTAAAGCTAGGCGTCCATGTTCATCACCGTTACCAAAGCTGTAAGATGTCCTCTCTCGGCTTGTATCGAGTGACGGAACAAAATCCAAAGTATCATCAAGCACCGCATGAAAGTCATCAACGCCAGGCAAAGCGGAATATGGTCCGTTGTAACTGCCATCCTGTTTGCGAAACCTGAAGTAGTGCGTGCCAGGGCCGCTAAAATCTAAGCGCTCTGTAGTGCGTATAATTTTTGTGACAGGATCATACTCAACCAAATCACCACTCTGCCCCCAGCTTGCTCGATCATGCGCAAGCGAAACAAGGTTCCCATAAGTGGGAATAAAGCCTTCCATTTCAGTCATGAAGGTTGCAGGGCTTTTACGATAACGATTCTGAGCAACCATGAACATGCCTTCACGCCATGCTTGCGCTCGGTTTGTAACCCCAAATAAACTCACTTTTACCGGATTATCAGCGTTGCTATCAGGCAAAGCACAAAGAACCGTTTGTTCACTCCAAGTGGTTTCATCTAAATAGGTAATCTCAACAGCATCTGCACTACCTGTATCTGGCAACAAGAATTGTGTTTTCATGGAGCCGCGCACAATATTGCGCATATTAAACATCGCTGTCGGCAATGTTTGAGGCTCATCTCTCCAGCAGTACCATATGCCACCCTGCTGATATACCTTTGCTCGACCAGCCCTGGCTACCACATTTACTGCCTCAAACAAAACCTGCTGACTGTCAAAGAGCCCATCGAATTTATCGCCTCGCGCATCCCATGTATCAGCACGCTGCAGAAACCCGGCAAGATCAATACGTGAGTCTGGGACACCACCAGAATAGTCAGCACGCAAAATATTCACCGCTGCCCATGCCGGATTACGTGTGACGGTAGGTGCACTCCATGAGCTACCATTCCATATAGGCAGCTTGCGTGTTTTAATCAGATTTATTTCGCGACTTGATTGCGCACTTAAATTGTTGGTTGCTCGTGCACGCATGTTCATGATGGTCACGCCACCGTAACTTAAAAGTGCAGAAGAGTAACCACGTAACGCTGCCCAGACTATTTCATGGCCTGCACGCGCATTAGTGTTTTTAACATCCAGCCTGGTAACTCTGACTTCATATCTCAGCTCAGACACACTGTATCGATAGCTCTTACGAATAGGCGTACTATCTGCAGCACTGATAGTTTCAGTGCCTAATACAGTCCACGTACCAGCACCAACCGGTGCTCCGGAATTATCAATTTGACGGCACTCAATTTTAAATGTCGTGCTCATTGAATTTAAACCACCATTGTCGTTTGCATAAAACAAACCACGCGGACAAACCATATCAACAGCAATGGCATTGATCGTATTACCAGACACACATGCAGGGAAAGGCCCTAATGGCGTGTTATAAGTTGCCTCTTGCCCAGATACTTCGCCATTAGTTTCAACGATATTAGGGAAAAGGTACCCACGGGTATTAGGCTGAACAATTTCAATTTCAATCTCTGGGAAATTCTCAATCGGAGTGTCGCCGATTCTGATTTCTTCAATTTCATACTCACCTTGGCCAAGACAGAATTGTTGATACAGATACTGCTCATTCCCTGCATATTCAGTATATGGATCAGCGGCGAAATCAGGATAATGAATATGGCGGCCATAGCAATCAGGAATTGGCTCTCCTGGACGTATACGGTTCCCCTGGGCAGATAGATTGTAAGTTGGCGATGCAGCGACAGCTTCCTGCTGCCTGATTGAAGTAGGCTTGTTATTTGGAGCTAGCGCAACGTTAATTAAGGCATTGCCGGCAAAACCGATTGCACCGGACACTAAAGATCCCAGGGTGGTCAATCCACCAAGTGTAGTGGTAGCTGCCACATCACCTAATATTCCAATTGCCAATCCTTTGGTAGACACAGCCAAACCAATACTCAACACAACTTTTAAAGGATTAGATCCACCACCGCCTCCACCCTGCGGATATGTTTTAAATACAGCAACATCGCCATCTTTTAAGGTATATCGATATTCATCTTTAAACAATGGCCTGCCATTTAATATGCATACACATGGCAGGTTTGTTTTAGGCGCAATCTTATCCAGCCGTCTTGGTCGCAGGTAGCGATCCACTTTTTTATCGGCATGCGGATTGAATGGATTGGTGACGGTAATGACGATTGCTTGCATCAGCCGACAAACCTCCAATATTCGAGGTGTTGCCCAATCAATTTTTTGGTAGCCTGCACGCTCACAATGACAACACCACTGCCAAATACAGACTGCAGTATGCGACCACCGTCAACATTGATATAAATGCCTACATGCTCAGGTTTGTCTGGAGCGGATTTTGTGATGACACAATCACCTTCAACCGGAACATCAACTTTCTGAAACTGGGAATAGGATTTTTTATTTCTAAATTCAGCCATGACCGCTTGAGGATTTAAAGCGTCTGCATTGATTAAAGGCAAATCGCGACCGAATACTTCTTTTTGAACGCAACGCACCAGCCCCCAGCAATCAAATGCGTCTGGACCTTGCGCACCATTGACCCATGGCTTGCCAAAGTATTTCATAGCCCAGTGCTGATTTTTATTTTCAATCATCGCTGCATCCCTGGGAAACGGGCGGAATTATAAGTTTCACGAGGCACCAATATATTGGCTGCATTGCCATAGCTGGCGCGTGCAGACACCCTAAAGTCATCAGCCTCAGCTGAGGTTAACTGCAAAGTCAAAGGCGGATCCATTTGAGGCTGGGTTAAATCACTTTCCAGATAAGGCCTGTAAGTAACCTCAGTTGCATAGGGTGATGCTGCAGCCACACGCAAATTGTCTTCAATATCACGAACGACGTTATCAATTGAAATGCCCATTTCAGGTACAGCAATGTTTTCGATATTTGGCAAATCAAGATCAAACGCAATTGGCACAAATGTTACAAATGCACCAGGATCCAAAGGCGCAGTGTCTTCAAGTTTTGCGGTCAGTGGTTTATAACCAAGCACTACTCTGATTGCAGTTGGCACGTTAAAGTCATCCACAAAATTTGGGTGTCTGAATTCCAAGGTATGGATAATCACTTCACCACCAACACTGGCATATGCTTCTTTGATAGCCTGTTGTAATCTGTCAGTCATCAGATCTCACTCACTTCCAACTTAAAACTTACTTGCCAATTCATGCCTGGTAATGCCTGATGTTGATACAATCCGCCGATGATTCGCACGTCATATTCCATAAAGCCGTCACCGATATTTAAAGTCATCAAAAACCAATCATTTCCATACTTAATATCCGTCTTCCAGAAGGCTTTAAAAATCTCCATTTCTGCAGCTTTAAATTTAAAGCTTAGGCTTAAGTTTTCTGGAGACTCTCCATATCTCAATCTTTGACGCGCACCACCTGCATCAAAGTCAGTACGTAATACATTCGCACCGGATTCACCCTGATATCCAGATAGCAGCGGAAGTGGTAATGTTTCTGGCCATGCTGCCATTACATTGCTCCTGCAGCACGGTTAAGCCCATACTGATTTTGCAAACCTTGGGCAAATGGACCTTCACTTCTGATGTCTTTTACAAGCGCAGATTTGATACCATCAAGGAAAACATCAAGACTTATATTGCCATTGCCGTCATCGCGACTTCTAACCTCAGCATTTTTTGGAGCGTTAAATATATTGAGGGTAACGCTGGTTTTACCGCTTGATACACCCTCGGCACTCACACCAAGCTTGCCATCTTTACCGCGCTTCAATGGGAAAATACCTTCAGCTCCAGCCTCTCCCATCAGGCCGGTGCCTTTTGCAAATGGAAAAAGTGTTGGGCTGGTTACAACAGAACCAGAATATGCAGATATGCCAGGGCCAGAATAGACATTGCCTTTAGCGTTAGCGGTGAAAATACCACTGAAAATGCTGCCAAAATCAAAGCCATCTAACAGTCCAGTAATCCCTTTTTCTAGAGGTTCTGTAACAGTGCGCCTTACTAAGATTCTTAAAATATCCTGTTCAATACCCTTAAATATTTCACTGAGTTTTTTACCTTCAACAATGGCATCTTCAAAAGCAGATTTAAAAGTAAGGCCAATATCTCTAGCTATGTTTTTTCCGGTATTAAGCTGTGCATTCAGTTTTTGAATTTCACCGTATTTTTCACGCAGCGCGATAATTTCTTCTTCACTTAAACCCAGCCCTTGGTCTGCCAATTCGTTCAAGGTTTTTTGTAATGCAATCTCAACATTACGCGCTGCTATTTTTTCTTGCTGAGCCTGCTGTGATAATCCCTGAATTGATAGTTGAAATTGAAGCTCTTCAGTTTCGAGTGAGATGCTTTCCAAAACTTTGTCATAGGCATCGGCAGCCAACTGCTGCTGCTCCAACGCCTTAGCTTCAGCATCCAGTTTTTCGTTTTCAAGCTCAATTAAAGTCTCGATTGCAAGAATTTCACCGTCTTCAAACACCTTAATATCGGCAAGCATCTTCACTTGGTTAGCAAGCCCGGCCAGCTGCTCTTGTTGCCATGGTAATAAATCTGCAAACTTACCAGCTTGAATATCTGCGAGAGTCTGTTCAGCAACAGTTAAATCTTTAGTACCATCTATAACCTTAATGAACTCGCCATAGAGCTTTGCATACTGAGAGGCAGCCTCGATAGCTACTTCGGCTGAATTTGACTTTGAATTTTTATCGCCACCCAAGAAGTCTTTGATTACCTTCTTGCTTGGCTTCTTATCTTTTGATTCAGGCTTGTTGCCTGACGCTTTTAATGCATCAATCTTTTTCTGGATAGATGCAATTTTTTCAGACTCAGCACCTAGACTTCTTAATCTATCAATCTGTACTTCATAACGTTTAATTTTGTCTTCATTGCTATTTAGCGCTTTATCAGACAATGGCACAGTGCCTACATCATCAAAGAATTCAGGCAACAACCCGCCGGCTGCTGCACCGCCAGCAATCACCCATGGATTTTTACCAATCAATGGCAGCATCGATGCAGCTTTGGCACCAGCCAAGCTACCAGCAATATTCCCCGCTGTACCCGCCTCGTTGAGGCCAGCTAAAATTGTCTTAAATACACCAGCCTCTTCAGAGGCAACTTGCATACGGCCAATTATTTTATTAAGTTCAGGCAACATTTCTTGGGCAAAAGATATGCCCACACTTTTTGCACGCCTGCTGATAATGTCTAGTTGATCATTGAATTCACCGGCTTGCTTAACAGCCTCATCAGTCACCCCACCGTATTTTTGACCACGCTCTATTAATTCGCGTAGTTGATCACTGCCTCTTAATAGCAGAGGTAATAACTCTTGGTAGCTCTTACCCAAAAACTTGTTGGCTACTGCTGCGCGTTGCTGGGGATCATCAATCCCGCTAATGACATCAGATAATTGAATAAGCGCTTCGGTAGGATCTTTAGCTGTAATGCCGAGTTTGGCAGCAGCTTTTGAGTTTTCAGCAAGGTAAACAGAAAGCTTGTTTATCCCTTTGCCCAAAGCCTCAAGTGAAGTATCAGAAAGGTCAGCGGCTAGTTGTAAGCCAGACAAGGTGGATGCAGCTACGCCGGTACGCTCACTTAAGTCGCCCAGCATATCTAAAGTATCAATGCCACCCCTAAGAATTCCTGCAAACGTGGCCGCTCCGAGAAATGGAGCAAGCCTTAACATCACTCCATTAAGCGTGTTGCCGGCACCCTGAATCTGAGTCATGCCAGACTTAACAGAATTAAAGGCTGCGCGGGTATTATCAACCGCACTTATAATAATTTTTGTGTTGTTGTCAGCCATTATTAATTACTTCAAGTGCAGCATCCTGCATGGCAATAATGTCGGTTAACATTTCTTTTCGATCTGTCACACCAAACATTTCCATCACCACCCCTAACGCTAGTTTGTCGATTGATCTGTATTTACCTTGAGGTGTAAGTTTCCAGTCATCACTGCATGCACAAAAAACTTGCATTGATAAAAGGTTCTCTTCCCATAACTCAAAATACGCTTGCGTTTCAATATCCGGAGACAACCCAAAAGCCATCAAGGCATCAACGGTTTCCTGATCTTCATCTTGGCCGCCGTTCGCCCACCAGCGAGCGGCGGCCTCTAGTTTTTTCTTCTAGCGCCTACAAGCTCTCGTAAATAAGCTTGAGTGATTTCATCACCAGCACTGTGATATGCGATTAATAATTTTTTCAGATTTTCTGGAGAATAAGGCACTGGCTGATCATCTTCAGAAAAAACGCCATCCCAGGCATTTATCACTTCTTCAAGACCCTCGTTGATTGGTCTTTTTGCAAATGTTTTTTGCCAATCAATTACCTTTTCACGATCTAAAAAATTAAAAGTGATATTGATTTTCCCAGGCTCAATTTCGCCTGGGACATGCAAATTAACCTGACAAACAAATGTTTTTTTAGGCGCGATTTTCAACATAACTTAAAGGCTCACAATTCTTAATTCATCGTTACCAGATACTGGCAGACAGCGGATGTCATAGCCAATCAAACGCTTGCCATTCACTTCTTGTTTGCTTGGGTTGATCATTTGGAATGAAGGTGCAAACAACAACACCTTATAGCCGGCAGCAGAGCCATGCAGCAAACTCAATGTGTCAAGAGTGTTGGCTTTCACTGCAGCCATAAAAGTAACTTCCTGAGCAGCTGTAAGATCGAGCTGGAATGAACCGCCAATATCTCGCTGAGAGAGATCTACAGTTTCACCGCCAAGCATTGGAGTAAAGTTAACTGCATTGGCAACATTAAGACTCAAGCCACGTGATGGCCATGAAGTGCCGCCGGTAATTGCACCTGCAGCATATGAGCCACCAAAAACAAGATCTCCAGTATTTGCATCGTTGATGACTTTTGGCTGCTTCCATCCTGTCAAGGTCAGAGATGGATTCGCTGCGGAGCTAATGCCACCATCTAGCAAGATAAATTTAAATTTAAAAACTGGACGCTCGCCTACACCTGCAGCAATCTCTACGCTACCTCGGCCTCCTAGACCTTTATGTAAGACGCCATCGTCGTACCAGTAAATAGTTACACTTTCTAAGTTATCACTGACCGGAGTGTATTCAACACGGTTACCAGCTGTAATAGTTTCAGCAAAACCACATGCGCGCAGCGCAGCACCCCATGCTGGTGCTACACCCAACGCGCCAGAGCCTTGCATCTCCACATCAAATCCCATTTCAACAAATGAGGTACCTACCAACTCTTCGCTGGATCCAAGATAAGTTCTGATAAGCTCACGATCTACATTCTGAGCATTCAATGGATTAATGCTTAAATTGGAAACTAATTGCGCGTTGGCAGCACCGGTTGGCACAGCATCAACACCATAAGCAGTTTCAACCCTAAGCAGAATTGCAGTTTTGCGAATCAGACGGTTTGCCATGATTTATTCCTTTGATATATCTTCTGTAGCATTATCTACAGAAGGTGTTTTTTGTGAGTCAGCCGGATTCTCAACCAGAGTTCCATCTTCATTACGAATGTAAGAACCGCCAGCAGGTGGCAACTGATCTTCAGTCTTATCTAACTTCTTAGCTTCCTTTGCCATTCCTAATCTCCTTAAAGCTCATTTGTAGGCAATTGATATGTCACAATAAATTCGAGGTCAATCGCTACCAAATCAGTATCTCTAGCAGACCAGTCAGGTTGTTTGTTCCCAACAAGAATGTCATCAGAAAGGCCACCAAGATTTGTATCAACCATTACCCTTTTAACAACCTCATGAACGATCGGGTCAGCAAGCTGATCTGGAACATCGCCTCTTGCGTAAATCTCAACCAACACTGCAGCTTGCCTTGAATAGTTGCCTATAGTCGTTGACTCATTGATTCTTAAATCTCGACCCTGCCTTACAACAATCGCAAAATTTGAACCTGTAGGAATCGGGCGCAGCCTCGATCTCCATACATTCCCATCCACCAGTTCAGGCTCGTCTTTTAACAGAGCCAGAATTGCCTCAGTGATAAATTCCGCGCGCGTGTTCATGCTTTTTTAAGAATCAATGTCGTCACACCATAATTGTCAGGTTCAATAGCAGCGACCTTGTAATTAACAGACGCCACTACAACTGCATGACCATCGCCTACATTACCAACTTTAGAACTCAAGCAATGAATCGCCGGAGCTGATGCTGAAAATCCTGTAAACCCAGTATCAGCAAGTTCGTAGTCATCATCAAAAATCACGTCAATGTCTACCGAGTCGATAGTTGCAACAGCGTCTGCCAACTTGGCAAACACTGTTGTATTAACGCGAGTTCTGAGGGCTGCAAACATTAAGCAGTCAACGTACCTGGCACACCAGTGAACTTAACCCACGCAGTGGTCTCACCATTGGCGCCCGCTTTAAATGCAACTGCAGCCGCACCAGTGATGTCACCAGAAGCGGGAACAGCAGCATTGTCATCAAACTTGCCAGCCGATACGTCCCAGGTTAAAGACTCACCCTGCGCAAACACTGCAGCGGCTGCTTTGGGCACTTCAAATACCCCATCAATTTGCACAGCACCAGTTGCACCATTAGCAATGTCTGTAAGTGCAATACCAAGAATCTGGCCAATTTTTACAACTGAACCACTAGCGATATCAGCGCTAGCTGTGTAATCAATCACCTTGCCAGGTTGAATTGCTTTGGTTGTCATAACGTTCTCCTAAAATATTTTTTCAAAATAAACCCACAGGTAAGTGGGCTTATTTAGCTAAACCACTAATTAAGCGCCTGCGTTTTTAGAAAGCCCTTTCCAAGACAGAGCTTTCACACCAGCATCCATACGAACCTTGAAATCAACGCCATCAATACTCCAGCCGTTTTGCTGCTCAAGCACTGGTGATTGATTGCCATCAAGATATTGAACTTCAACTGTATCGGTCACTGCTGAATTAGCAGCACCGTAGTAACCAGTAGAACTTGCAGCATCAAGACGCGCATCGCTAATTACTTCAAATGTGCCGCGCACACTATTTGGTGTTGTTGCATCACGAGTAGCGCTGATTTCAAATTCTGAATCACGGATGGTTTTAGCAAGACCTTCAAGGGCAACCGGCACAAGCAAATTAGCCAACTTAATGTTTAATGTTGCATTGCCATCTTTTTGTAACGCCATTTTTACGCGCAAGGCATCAACTGAAGCTGTACTTAAAGCTGCGGCTGTCGCAATGTTTGCATGGTCTGCATGGAAAAGAGTTTTGCCGTCATACATGGTATGTGCGCCGGTAAGGACTGCATAAACCAAATCACCAACTGTACGGATTGCTGCACGACCCATTCGTTGTGGAATTTTGGTGAAGGCATCCAAATCATCATTGATAATTGCTTGACGGGTGATACTGAACAGCTTGCCATAAGTGGCCAGTTGCACAGTTTCACCGCGATCGCCTACGGTTGCATATTTGTACTCAGCGCCTTCAGCAACTTTGTCTAAAGATGGGAAAGCATTTAGATCAACACGTTTTGTTGATTTAAAGTCAGGCAGATTGCCGATGCTAGTCCAAAGCTGGAATGTTTCTTCAGCCTCTTCATAACCTTTCATCATTGATTTATTAGCAATGTTAGCCAACAAAGCAGTGAAATCCGATGTGCTGTGTGTGAACGCAGCTGCAACCAATTCCATTTTTCCTAAGCCGTTAGTTTTAAAACCTGCTTGCTCCAAAGACGCACGTGCCATTTCATAAAGCGTATAACCGCGGAACTGGTTATTACCTTCAGCTTTAACTAAACCAGCGCGCGCCAAAACTGCCTGAGTGATACCAGCACGAACTTTATCGCGAGCATCTTCAATTACTACGGCATAACCTCCAGCAGCAGAGGCACTGTTTTCTCCAAGCTTAGCAAGCAACTTGTCATTAGCAGCTTGTACTGAGCACGCTACATCAGCTTGGCAAGCAGCCAATAACTCTGTCACTCCAGGTGTTGCAGTAAACTTTGCAAAAGTCTGCGCAATTTCATTGCGGCGTTGCGTATCCTGCGCAAGTGCTTCAGCACGAATTTCATCTTCAGTTTTAACAGCGGCAATTGGTTTTGCTGCCGCCACTGGTTCTTCTTTAGGCATTTCTTTCTCC
>VFQO010000609.1_pt1 | contig 35872 bp, 32 predicted proteins | sample 3512331 | NCBI WGS metagenome assembly VFQO01 (sample SAMN10412371, study PRJNA504923) | tailings metagenome | isolation source: Replicate 3 from Balatoc abandoned mine | place: Philippines: Itogon, Benguet | collected 2017-08-28 | reverse complement strand
AACGGGTTTTCAGCGCGAAGCGCACCAATCTGCACGAAAAGTACGACTACCCCAGATTGAACCACCAGGGCGCGGCCAGCCCGACAAGGGCCAGTGCCAGCAGCAGGTGACGAAGCGGTGCGCTGTCGATCTTGGTCATGGCGGCAGGCTATGCACCGGGCGCTGCAGCGTCTAGGAAAAATCCGCCACGGGGGTCGGCCGCGACGCGCTGCACGCTCGCTGCAGAGGCCTGCCCGGTCCGAACCTCCGCCTGGCCGGAGAACATCGGATTGACCGTGCGCCCGGGCGCGTACAGACTGCCCTGGGGGCGTCGGTGCCGGGGCCGGGTCGTGAGGCAGCGCCGCCGGCGCCGGCGGCGTCGGCGGCATCAGGACCGCAGCGACACCCCGGAGAAGACCGCATGTCCCGCGTCTACACCGCCACCGATGCCCAGGGCCGCGAGGTCCGCTACCGAGACCGCAAGCGCTGGGCATGGCTGTTGTCCGTCGTCTGGCCGCTCTTGCCCTTCACCGGCTTGTGGGCGCACCACGCCAGCGGGCACGAGATCGCGCTTGCACTGCCCTTGCTCATCAGCTACGGCCTGATGCCGCTCCTCGACGCGCTCATTGGCGAGGACGAGAGCAACCCGCCAGACGCGGTGATGGGGCAGCTCGACGCCGACCGCTACTACCGCTGGCTCACCTGGCTCACGGTGCCGCTGCACTTCGTGGCGCTGATCGGCTGCGCATGGTGGGCGGCCACGCAGGCGTTGTCGTGGTGGGCCTTCGTGCTGCTCGCCTATGCGGCCGGTGCCGACTCGGGTCTCGGCCTCAACACCGCGCACGAACTCGGCCACAAGCACAACCGGCTCGAGCAGTGGCTGGCGCGCATGGCGCTGGCGGTGCCTGCCTACGGCCACTTCACGGTGGAACACGGGCGCGGCCACCACCGCTGGGTGGCCACGCCCGAGGACTGCGCCAGCGCGCGCATGGGCGAGTCGATCTACCGCTTTGCGCTGCGCGAGCTGCCGGGCGGCATCCGGCGCGCCTGGGCGCTGGAGCGCGAGCGTCTCGCCGCGCTCGGCTCGGGGCCCTGGTCGTGGCGCAACACGATGCTGCAGTCGTATGCGGTCACGCTCGCGCTGCAAGGGGTCTCGTCGCCGCCTTCGGCTGGGCGATGCTGCCGTTCCTGGCCATCCACAACCTCGTCGCCTGGTGGCAGCTGACCTCCGCCAACTACGTGGAGCACTACGGCCTGCTGCGCCGCAAGCTGCCCAGTGGCGCCTACGAGGCGCCGCAGCCGCACCACTCGTGGAACACCAACCACCTGGTCACCAACCTCGCCACCTTCCACCTGCAGCGGCACAGTGACCACCACGCGCACCCGTCGCGGCGCTACCAGTGCCTGCGTCACTTCCCCGACCTGCCGCAGTTGCCCAGCGGCTACTTCGGCATGTTCACGCTCGCCTACATCCCGCGGCTGTGGTTCCGCGTCATGGACCGGCGCCTGCTGGCGCTGCCCCAGGTGCAAGGCGACCTCGCCCGCGTCAACATCGACCCGCGGGCGCAGGCGGCGCTGCTGGCCCGCCATGGCCGCAACGCAACGGCCTGACAACGGCCCGACAAGAGAGGCCCGCCGCACCGGGCGCCCACCCGTGCGCCCGCGGTTCGCCGTCAGCGATCCGCGCCCCGTTCCCTGCGCACCGCGACCTCGAACAGCGAGGTGGTGTCGCTGACCTCGTTGGCCACCGCGACGAAGGTGCGGCCGCCAACTGCAAACGCCACCAGCCCTTCGGGCGACGCGTCGCCATCGCTGACGATCATGTCGATGTACTGCACCGCATGCGGATCGGTCACATCGAACACCGCGAAGGCGGACTTCGAGTTCACGCCGCTGGCCTGCCCCTTGCCCCGCTCCAGCCCGACGAACGCCAGGACGCGCCCCTTGACCTTCAGCAGCGCCAGCCCCTCGGGTTCCATGCCCTTGTTGTCGCTGCGGCCGTCGTCGTAGAGCGTGTTGGCGATCGACTGGGGGTCGGCACCGGGCACCAGGCCGAGCCGGATCGCCTCGCGGTCGAGCAGGCTGCCGCTTTCGTAGACGATCTTGCCAGCGGCATCGCGGATCGAGATCGAACGGCCGCCGAACATCACCAACTTGTCGGCCGACGAGTCGATGCTCGACAGCGTCGCGCGCGCGTAGCGCGGGTCGCTGCTGTAGAGCGAGGCACGCACCTCGTCCTCGCTGTCGCCGCTGCCGTTGTCTCGCGAGTCGCCTTCGTTGGCCATGACCAGGTAGGTGCGGCCGCGGTAGGCGTAGGTCGCGATCGTGTCCGGCTGGTACAGGCCGAAGAGCGGCAGGCCGCTCTGCAGCTTGATGATGCCGGTGCCAGACCCGCCACCATCGCGGTCGGTGGCGTCCAGCTCGTTGCCTGGCAGGGAGAAGTCCTTCAGTCCCAGACTGAAGATGCGCTCGAACTTGAGGCTCCGCAGGTTCAGGACGGCGATGCCATTGGCCTCCTGCAGGCCGACGTAGGCCGTGCGGCCGGTGCGGTCGACCGCGATGTACTCGGGCTCGGGGTCGTAGCCTGCGAGCGCGCCCTCGAACAGGCGCAGAGAGCCGTAGCCGGGAATCTCCGGGGTGATCGGCACGGTGACGACGGCGCGGCTCGCCACGTCGATGACGCTGACGCTGCCAACCGGGTCGGTCGAGCTCAGCCCGGCGGGTGTGGGCCGCTGGTTCGGCGTGCCTTCGTTGGCGACCAGCACGCGGCTGCCGTCGGGCGTGAACGTCAGCATGTCGGGCAGCGCGCCGACCGCGACCGCCGGACCGGACTGCAGACGGGTCGCGGTGTCGTAGAAGACAACCACGCCGGGCACGGTGCGGTCGGGTGTGCTCTCGATGGCCAGCGCGGCCAGGCCGTTCTTCACAGCCACGCTGTTGACGGCGCCGAACTGGCCGACCGCGATGTGCGCAACGCGTTGCCCCGAAACGCGCGAGAGCACGTCGACGCCGGTCACGCCGGCGATCCACAAGGTGTCGGTGGCATCGTCGTAGGCAACGATCTCGGCCTTCGGGCCATCGGCCACCTGCTTGTGCGCGTAGGTCCACACGCGCTCGACGGTGACTTCGGTCGCAGCAGCGGCGAGCGGGGTCAACGCGGCCACGGAAGTGGCCACGGTGGCGGCCAGGACGATGGGGCGGAGGCGAGGGAGCAAACGGCGCATGGTGGGGTGATGACGAACGAAAGGTGCTTCGAGCGTCACCGCCGCAGATGACGGCGTCGTGACAGGCGGATGGCGCGCCCCGCGCCTGCGGGGCGCGGTCACCGCGTTGTCACCGGACCGGAATACGGTTCGAAGGCTGCATCCATCCGAGGTGAATCTCATGAGCCGATCGTCCCGCCCATCCGACCGTGCCCTTCGATGGGCGACCTGGGTCGGGCTCGCCTTGCTGGTGCAGGCCCCGGTGCATGCGCAGACCATCAGCGTCAACGGCAGCACGCTCACCGTGAAGGAACTCGCCGGCGTCGGCCGCCTGCCGGCGAACCAGCGCGACCACTTCGGCGAGACCTTCGGCTCCATCTCGGGCCTGGTGGCCGATGTTTCCAGCTGGCGGCGCCGCGGCGACGGCAGCTACACCGGCACGTTCTACGCGGCACCCGACCGGGGCTACAACGTTTCCGGCACCATCGACTACACGGCGCGCCTGAACCGGCTCGACATCCGCTTCAAGCCGGCACCGGCCGGGAGCAGCGGCCTCCCGCAGGACCAGGTCACCCTGAAGCTGACGAACTCCACCCGGCTGTTCGAGACGCTGAACGGCCGGCGACAGCCCCTGAGCGGCTTGGACCCCGTGCCCGGCGGCGTGGCCACGGGCGGCGCACGCGAGGTGCCCGGTTGGCCCGAATTGCCGCAGGCCTTCAACGGCAAGCTGTCGCTCGACGCCGAAGGCATCGTGATCCTGCGCGACGGCACGCGCCTGGTCAGCGACGAATACGGCCCTTCGATCTACCGCTTCGAACGCAGTGGGCGGCTGATCGGTGCCCTGCCCGTGGCGGCGTCGGTGCGGCCGATCCGGAACGGCGTGACCGACTACAGCTCGAACAACCCCACCGCGGGCCAGCCGGCGCCCGTGCCGGGCAACCCCAGCCATGGTCGCAGCAACAACCAGGGTTTCGAGGGCCTGAGCCTGTCGCCCGACGGGCTGACGCTGTTCGTCGCGCTGCAAAGCGCGACGCGCCAGGACGGCGCCTCGACGGGTGCAGCCTTCCGTGACCACACGCGGCTGTTCACCTACGACCTGTCCGACCTGGACAACATCGCGCTGACGGGCGAGTACGTGGTGCGCCTGCCCAAGTTCGTCCAGGGCACGGCAACGCTGGTGGCTGCGCAGAGCGAAATCCTCGCTCTGAACCAGACGCAGCTGCTCATCCTTCCGCGAGACAGCAACGGCTTCGGCGTGGGCACGCAGCAGTCCTTGCTGCGGCGCGTCGACCTCATCGACATCCGTCATGCCACCAACATCCTCGGCCTGGAGGTCGAGGACCAGGTCGCACCGGGTGGCGTGCTCAGCGCGGGCATCATGCCGGCGCTCTACACACCTTGGCTGGACATCAACGACAACACGCAGCTGACCCGGTTCGGCCTCGTCAACGGCGTCGTCAGCGGCTTCGACAACCTGTCGGAGAAGTGGGAGGGCCTGGCGCTGCTGCCGGCTCTGGACCCGGCGCACCCGGACGACCACTTCCTGTTCATCGCCAACGACAACGATTTCGCCACCACGGACGGCTTCCATGCCGGCCAGGCCTACGACGCGGGCCTGGACATTGCGACCACCTTCCTGGTGTGGCGGGTCACCGTCCGGCAGACGCCGTAGACAGGGTTAGCTTGCGGGCGGACCGCAGGAGCAGTCCCAGCCGGGCCGGCGTGCGGAGTGTCTGCAGGCGGGTCGACATGGCGCTGCAGTGGCGTGGTCCATGGAACAGGTTCATGACTGCGACCAATGAAGTGCAAACAGCAGCGCGGCCAACACAGGACAAGCGTCGGCGACCCGGGAGTCCGCCAGCAAGGGACGACGGGCGAGACGCCGAAGCATCCAACCCGTCGCTCTGGAACGCGATTGCTCAGGCGCGCCGTCCGCGTTCGAACCCTCGACCCCTCAGTTCGCCGCCTCGCGGTCGACCGCCTGCTGCACCGCGCGGTAGAAGTCCTCGCGCGCCGCGTTCGCGGTGCGGTCGGACGCGCCGCCGGCCCAGTTCGCGCTGGTGGCGATGACGAGCTTGCGCTGCGGGTCGATGAACAGGCCCTGGCCGAAGATGCCGCGCGCGGCGAAGCTGCCGTCGGCGTTGGTCCACCACTGGTAGCCGTAGCCGCGCCCCGGGCGGCCGATGCCGGTGCGTTCGGTCGTGGCTTCGGCCAGCCAGCCGTCGGGCACGACGGGCTGGCCACCGGCGCGGGCGCCGTCCAGGATGAATTGCCCGAAGCGCAGCATGTCGCGCGGCGCGGCCTGGATGCAGCAGCCGCTGATCTCGCGCCCGCTGCGGCTGAGGATCCACGTGGCGGGCTGCTCCATGCCGGCGGGCTGCCAGATCTTCTCCGACAGGTACGTGGCCAGCGGCTTGCCCGTGGCCGCGCTGACGAGCACGCCGACCAGGTTGGTCTCGCCGGTGCTGTAGTGCCAGCGCGTGCCGGCGGGCACTTCGCGCGGCAGCCGGCGCAGGTAGCTCACGAGCGCGTCGACGCCGTCTTCGGGCTCGTGCTTGTTGAAGCGCGCCACGTCGGACTCGGGGTCGGCGTAGTCCTCGTTCCAGCGCACGCCCGAGGTCATCGTCAGCAGCTGCCGGATGCTGACGGCGTCGTAGGCCGAGCCGCGCATCGCCGGGATGTAGTCGCTGACCTTGTCGTCCATGCTCTTGATGTGGCCGTCGCGCAGCGCGGCGCCGACCAGCGTGGCGGTGACGGACTTGGCGACCGAGAAGCTCGTCCAGCGCCCTTCGGTGTCGAAGCCCAGGCCGTAGCGTTCCAGGCGCAGCCGGCCGTCGTGCAGCACCAGCAGCGCGGCGCTGCGCTGGCCGGCCATGAAGGCGTCGACGTCCAGCGCCAGCGGCAGTGGCGCGCCGGGCGGCAGCGGCCGCGGCGTGCTGCCGGCAGCAACCGTGCGCGACTTCGCCAGCACGGGCAGGCGGTCCAGCGCACGAAAGCCGGCATCGCGCTGGGCCTGGTTCCAGAACAGCACGTTGGCGTTGGTGGGCAGCGTGGTCAGCAGGCCGCGGGTCTCGCGGTCCAGGCTGAACCAGCCGGCGGTGCCGGCCACGGCCAGCGCGGCCAGTGCGCCCAGCGCGATCTTCTTGAGGTTCAACGGGGGCTCCCGCGGGAGATGGTCACGGCTCAGGTGCCGCAGAAGGTCTGGTAGCCGGCACTCGTGCCGGCCGGCGCCGGCTCGGCGTAGCGCGCGTGTGCAGGCACCACGTCGAAGGGCTGGCGCAGTGCTGCCAGCAAGGCGTCGAAGGGCGCCAGGTCGCCGCCGGTGGCGGCAGCCAGCGCTTCTTCGACGCGGTGGTTGCGCGGGATGAGCCACGGGCTGGCGCGGCGCATGCGCGCCGCCCGCGTGGTGGCGTCGGGCCCGCCGGCGGCGGTGTCGTGGTCGAGCCGCGCCCGCCAGCGCATGAGCCAGGCGTCGAGCGCGGCCGGGTCCACGCACTGGTCGCGCAGCGGGGCATCACGGCCTTCGGCGGCGTCGGCGAGCCCGCGCCAGGCCTGCGTGAAGTCGAGCGCCTGCGTGTGCAGCAGCGCGAGGAAGGACTCGGCCAGCGCGGTGTCGCCGGCATCGTCGGCCGGCGTCGCGGCGCCGATGCCCAGCTTGGCGCGCTGGCCTTGCAGCAGTGCCGCGGCGTACCAGTCCGGGAAGGCGTCGATGACCTCGGTGGCCTGCGCCACCGCGCGCTGCACCGCGGCTTCGTCGTCTGACGCAGCCAGCAGCGGCAGCAGCGTCTCGGCCAGCCGCGCCAGGTTCCAGCGCGCGATGTGCGGCTGGTTGCCGTAGGCGTAGCGGCCGCCGTGGTCGATGCTGCTGAACACCGTGGCGGGGTCGTACTGCTCCAGGAAGGCGCAGGGGCCGTAGTCGATGGTCTCGCCCGACAGCGTCATGTTGTCGGTGTTCATCACGCCGTGGATGAAGCCCACGTTCATCCACTGCGCCACCAGCGCCGCCTGGCGCTGCGCCACCGCGCGCAGCAGGGCCATCGGGCGCTCGGGCGCTGCATGGGTGTCGACCAGCGCCGGGTCGTGGCGGGCCACCGTGTAGTCGGCCAGTTGCTGCAGCAGCGCCAGGTCGCCCTGGGTCAGCGCGTACTGGAAGCTGCCGACCCGCAGGTGGCTGGCAGCCACGCGCGTGAGCACGGCACCCGGCAGCGGTGTCTCGCGCAGCACGGTGTCGCCGGTGGCGGCCACCGCCAGCGCGCGCGTGGTGGGAATGCCCAGCGCGTGCATGGCCTCGCCGATCAGCACCTCGCGCAGCATCGGGCCCACGGCGGCCTTGCCGTCGCCGCCGCGCGAGAACGGCGTGCGGCCCGAGCCCTTGAAGGCGATGTCGCGGCGCCGTCCGTGGCGGTCGAGCACCTCGCCCAGCAGCAGCGCGCGCCCGTCGCCGAGCCGGGGCGAGAAGCCGCCGAACTGGTGGCCGGCGTAGGCCTGCGCCACCGGCTGGGCGCCCGCGGGCACGTGGTTGCCGGCGAACAGCGCCGTGCCCTCGGGGCTGCGCAACGCGGTGGCGTCCAGGCCGAGCTCGGCCGCCAGCGCGTCGTTCAGGAACAGCAGCTGCGGTGCCGGCGCCGTGGCCGGCCGCCAGGCGACGGCCATGCCCGGCAGCGCGCGCGCGAAGCTGTTGTCGAAGGCAATCGGCGGCAGCGGGCCTGCCGGGGCGGACGCCGTCACCGGGCGTCAGCCGCGCAGGCGCAGATAGGGTTTCAGCGCGTCCATGCCTTCGCGGACGCTGAAGCCGTTGCGCTGCAGCTTCTTGGCATAGCCGTCGGCCAGCACCTTGAGTTCTTCGACGCGGCGTTCTTCGATGGCGGCGTTCACGCGGGCCAGTTCCGCCTGCAGGGCGGCCAGGTCCGGGCCTTGGGCGGAGGGGGCGGAATCAGAAGTGGCCATGGTGGGCGGGGGCAAGCGTGCAATGCGGAAGCCGCGATTGTCGCGCCAGCAGGGCCGCCGCGTGCGGCGGGCTGGACGGCCCTGCCGTTTCAACCGCCGCTGAGCGCCAGCACCACGGCCACGAAGTCGCCGGCCTGCAGCGGGTGGCGCAGGTCGCGCACGCCCAGGCCGTTGACGAACAGCCGCATGTTGGGCCGCAGCTGCCGCTGTTCGTCGACGACCCGGAAGCGCAGCCCGGGGTGGCGGTGGTCGAGCGCGTCGAACAGCGTGCCGAGCGTCGCGCACCCGAGGTCGGCTTCGGCGCCGACCTCGATCTCGAAATCGGCCTGGCGGGTGTACGAACGCAGCGCGCCGGGGATCAGCACCCGCACGGGGGTCGTGGCCATGCTCAGGCCAGGGCCGCCACTTCCACGGCGTAGATCTCGGGCAGGTGGCGCGCGATGTTGGTCCAGCGCGCGCCCTCGGCATGGCCGATCCACAGCTCGCCGCTGGTGGTGCCCAGGTACAGCGCAGGCACCGGCTGGGAGTCAGCCGTCATCGCCTGGCGCTTCACGGTCCACCAGGCCTGGCCGGCGGGCAGGCCCTGGTCGAGCCGCTGCCAGGTGCGGCCGGCGTTGCGCGTGACGTAGGCCGCCGGCTGCCCGCCCGGGCTGGTGCGCGGCCACACCGTGGTGCCGTCCATCGGGAACACCCAGGCCGTGTCGGCGTCGTGCGGGTGCACCACCATCGGGAAGCCGATGTCGCCCACGCGCTTGGGCATCTTGCGGCCGATGCGCTGCCAGGTGTCCGTGGCCGGGTCGGCCCCGCGGTCGAGGCGGTAGATGCCGCAGTGGTTCTGCTGGTACAGGCGGTCGGGGTTGCTCGGGCACAGGCGCACGCAGTGCGGGTCGTGGAAGGTCACGGTGTTGGGGTCGAACCCTTCGACCACCTCCATGCCGCGCACCAGCGGGTGCCAGCTGCGGCCGGCGTCGCGCGATTCGTGCACGCCGCCGCCCGACATGGCGAACAGCAGGTGGGCGGGGTCGCGCGGGTCGACGATGATGGAGTGCAGCTTGGGGCCGTCGGGCGTGCCGTCCTGCACCGTGCCCATCCACTCGCGGAACTGCGGGTCGTCGTTGACGGCCGGCAGCGGCGTCCAGCGCACGCCGCCGTCGTCGGAGCGGAACAGGCCCTGCGGCGAGGTGCCCGCGTACCAGCTGCCGGGTTCGCTGGCATGGCCGGGTGTCAGCCAGAACGTGTGGTCCACCGACCGCGCCGGCGGGCCGCCGGCCGGGTTGGCGAAGGCGGGCGGCTGCGCCGCTTCCTTCCAGCGCCGGCCGAGGTCGGTGGAGCGGAAGACGGTGGGGCCCAGGTGCCCGGTCTTGGCCGCGGCCAGCAGCGTGCGGCCGTCGCGCGGGTCGAGCAGCAGGTGGCTGATGGTGTGGCCCAGGAAGTGGGGGCCGTCGGCGCGCCAGGTCTTGCGCTTGCTGTCGCCGTGGAAGATCCACGCGCCCTTGCGGGTGGCAACGAGGACGACGAGGCGGGTCGGCGCGGCAGCGGGGGTGCGGGGCATGGCGGCTCCTGGGGCGGGGTGGACGAAACGAGGCTTGCGTCCACCACGACGGACGAGCATGCCGCGTTTCGACACCTGCTGTCCACGGCCGGCGCGGGCCGCAGCCGGTGCCTGTTCAGCCGGTCTGCCGGTCAGCGCTTGCTGCCGCGCGGCGCCCGGCCGGGGCGCGGTGGCCTGTCGGCGGCGGGCATGCTGCCGGCGTTGGCCTGCTCCAGCCAGAGCAGGGTCTCGGCGTGCGCCAGCAGGTGCTGCAGGTAGGCCGGTGCGGTGTCCTGCATGCGCTGCAGCGCGCGCAGCACCAGGCGGTGCGAGTTGAGCGGGCCGGAGTTGTCGGGCACCCGGGCGCGCGAACGCGCGAGCTGCTGGTCGGTGCGCAGACGGGCCCAGGTGCTGCGGTGGCGCTGCACGGTCTTCAGTTCGTCGGCGCGTGGTGCCGTGTTCGGCTCTCCGCCAGGCTCTGCTGCCTGCGGCGCGGTCGTTTGCGACAGCGTCTGCAGGTGCTGCAACAGGGCCGCCAGCGGGGACTGCGTGTCAGAGGCCCCGGCCGCCAGTGGCGTGGCGGTGGCTGCATCGCAGCGCGCGTCCAGCGTGTCCAGGGCCTGCGCCAGGCGCTGGTCCAGCCACTGCCGCGTGGCGCCGGCGTGGCCCGCTGCGCGCCGCGCCAGCGCCTGCGCGTAGGCCCAGCCCACCGGGTCGGCCTGCGCCGCGCCCCGCGCCTGCAGCGCGGCGATGCGGGCCGCGGCCGCGTCACCGTGCGGCGGCACTGGCGGCGGCAGCGGGTGCGGTGTGGGCGGCATCGGCAGTTTTCGGCACCGGGGCCATCTCGACGCGGCGGTTGCGGGCGCGGCCTTCGGCGTCGGCGTTCGAGGCCACCGGCTGCTCGGCGCCGAAGGCGGCGGCGAACACCTGCGACGCAGGCAGGCCGGCGTCGATCAGCGCCCGCGTCACGGTCAGCGCGCGCTGGGCCGAGAGCTCCAGGTTGTCTTCGAAGGCGCGGCTGCCGCCGCGCACGGCGCGGTCGTCGGTGAAGCCGCTGACCATCAGCATCTCGGCGCGCGCGCCCAGGTAGGCCTTCAGCGGCGGCGCCAGGCTCTGCAACAGCTGGCGGCCTTCGGGCTGCAGCTGGTCGGAGCCGAGCGCAAACAGCACGCTGCCGCTGATGCCGATGCGGCCGTTGCGCAGCGTCACGCGGCCGCTGGCCAGTGGCACGGCCAGCGCCTGCTCGAGCGCCGTGCGCCGCTGCTCCTCGGCCTGGCGCTTCTTCACCTCGGACTCCAGCGTGCTGACCAGTTCAAGCTGCACGCCCAGCACCAGCACGAGCAGGATCACGAAGGCGCCGAGCAGCCCCGCCATCAGGTCGCCGAACACGGCCCACACGGGCGTGCTCGGGTCCAGGCCGCTGTCGCCGGCGTCCATCAGGCCACCGCGTCGGCCAGCGGCGCCGGGCGCCGCGCGATCTGCTGCAGGTCGTCGACGATCTGCTTCTGCGACGAGATGCTGAGCTCGATGATCTCGCGCGCCTGCGCCACGTAGTACGCAAGCTGCTCGTCGCTGCGCGCGCCCGACTTGTCGAGCGCGGCCTCGATGCGCTGCAGCTGCGCGGTGAGCGCCTGGCTCGTGCTGCCGAACTGCTGCACTGCGGCGCCGAAGGCGTCGCCCAGGCTCGCCATGTCGACAGCGCTGCCGGTCAGCTGCGCGGCAGCGGCGGCCATCGTCGTGGTCTCGGCGGCGATGGCGCCGGTGAAGCGGTCGCCGGCCTGCTGCAGCAGCGTGGCCGAGCCGGCCACCAGCGTGTCGATCGCCGCGCGCTGCTCGCGGGCGCCGTGGTTCACGGCGTCCAGCAACGTCGACAAGGTCTCCAGCAGCCGCGCGCGTTCGTCGAGCAGCGCGGTGTCGCGCACCATGCTGTCCGACAGCTGCTGGCGCAGCTGCCCCACCACCTCGGCCGCGGCGCGGGGCGCTTCGGAGGCGGCGTCGATCAGGCGCGCCATCTCGGCGATGGTGCTGCGTGCATGCGCCTCGGCGCCGGCCTGCACGGCCTGCGCGGTCTGCTCCAGCGTGCTGCAGATCTGCTGCTGCTGCGCCAGCTGTTGCGCACCGGCCTGCTGCCAGCCCTGCTGCAGCGTGGCCGCGACGGTGTCGAGCGACTGCGTCCAGGCGGCCAGGCGTTGCTGTTCCGCGGCGGCGGCCTCGGCCAGCCGCTGTTGTTCGAGCGCGGCGGTGTCGGCCAGCCGCTGGCGTTCGGCGGCGGCGTTGTCGGCCGCGCGCTGGCGCTCGGCAGCGGCCACCTCGGCCAGCAGCGCCGCCTGGCTGCGGTCCACCGACTGCACCAGCGCTGCGGCCTGCGCCTCGATGCGCTGCACCACGGCCGCGAGGGCTGCCTGCAGCGTCTGCGCCTGGTCACGGCCCTGGGCCTGCTGCGCGGCCAGGGTGTCGCGCCAGCCGCCGGCCACGGCCGCCACGGCGCCGTCCAGGCGCGCGGTCACGGCGTCGAGCTGCGCCTGCACGCTGTCGGCCAGGCGCTGCTGGAACTGCGCCGTCTCCTGCGCGATGCCGGCCATCGCCGCCTGCACGGCGGGCTGCAGCACCGCGCCGGCCGTGCGCGCGCTGTCGTTCAGGCTGCGCTGCAAGGTCTGGTCGACCGAAGCCGCCAGCGCCTCGAAGGCCGTCTGCGCGCCGTGGTGGAAGCGGTCCTGGCCGGCGAGCAGCTGCGTGTGCAGCGCCTGGCTGTGGCGTTCCATCTGCGCCGCCACGGCCTGCAGCGTCTGGGCCACCGCGGGCAGCGCCTGCGCCTGCTGCTGCAGCGTGTGCAGCGTCAGCGCACGCTGGTGCGCGCTGGTGAAGCCGTGCAGGTGGCTGGCGATGGTGCCGTCCAGCAGCTGCCCGGCCTGCAGGCGCTCGCGCCGGCACAGCGCCGACACCAGTCCCAGCATGCCTGATGCCGCCACGCCCGCCACCGAAGTGCCGAAGGCCAGCCCCAGGCCCTTCACCGGCGCTGCGAGCGCGGCGCGGATGGTGGCCAGGTCGGCCGTGCTCTCCAGCGCCTGCACCGCGCCGTGCAGCGTGACCACCATGCCGACGAAGGTGCCCAGCATGCCCAGCAGCACCAGCAGGCCCACCAGGTACGGCGTCATCGCGGGGCCGGGCAGGCCCTGGCGCTCGCCTTCCACGCGCAGGCGCACGGCGCTGCGCAGCGGCGCCGGCACGCTGGCCAGCCAGGCCGACAGGTCGGGCGGTGCGGCCGTCAGGCTCTGCAGGGCCTGCTGCAGGCCCGTGGTGGCCTGGTGGAAGCGGCGCAGTTCCAGGCCGCCGAGCAGGTAGACGACGCCGATGGCCAGCGTCATCGCCAACGCCAGCAGGTTGTTGCCGGCGTAGCCGCTGGCCACCCAGCCGACGGCGGCGGCGCCCAGCGCAAACGCGGCGATGCCGAGGTGCTTGTTCATGGCGTGGGTTGCCCGGTGGGCGGGGCTGCGGTCCGCAGCGCGCTGTGCAGCGTCTGCAGCAGGCCTTCGATCGGTTGCATGCGGGTGTCCAGTTCGGCCAGCAAGGCGGTGTGTCGGGTGGTGGCGGCGTGCCGTTCCAGCCAGCCCGGCACGGTGCCGAGCAGGTGGCGTTCGCGCGCGGCCAGCGCACGTTCGAGCACCGCGTCCAGCGCCGCCAGCTGCGCCATGCCAGGCGACAGTGCGGCCAGCGCCGTGCGCAGCTCGGCACGCAGCGGCACCAGGCGCGCGTCCATCGTGCGCTGCAGCGCCTGGTGCTGCCGGCGGCGCTCGGCGGGGCTGGCGTCGGCGTCTTCGGTGCGGGCGCTATCCAGTGCCGCGGCCAGTTCGGCACGTACGCGTTCGGCAGCAGCCACGGCGGCCTGCGCCCGCCGCTGCGCCGCGGGGCTGGCGTCGACAAGCGTGTTCGGCAGGCCCGACAGTGCGCCCGACAGCGCGATCGCATCCGTCCAGTCCAGCCACTGCGCCAGCCGCTCGGGCACGGTCTGCGCTGCTTCGCTGCCGCCCACGCCCAGACCGGCCAGACACCGGACAAGCTGCGAACTGTTGAATCGCGTGCGGGACACCACGGGGATCAGGTGCCGTCGATGACAATCTCGGGCAAAGCCCATGAGTTTACGCCAGCGCCACTGCGCGCCGGCTGCCCCCCCGCCGATGCACGCCCTGCTCCACGCCATCGCGTCGATGGCCCTGCCCACCGACGCCACGCGTGTGTTCCACGGCCGCGGCGGCACCTTCGCCGGCTGCGAGCACTGGACGCTCGATGCCTACCCGCCGGTGTGGGTGCTGACGAGTTTCCAGCCGGTGGACGACGCCTCGCTGGCCACGGTGGGTGAGGCGCTCGCGGCACGCTGGCAGCAGCTGGCGCCCGGGCAGCCGCTGCAGTGGGTGTTCCAGTGCCGCCATGGCGGCCAGGCCAGCACGCAGTCCATGGGTGCCGGCGTGCCCGAACCGCACGTGGTGACGGAGGACGACGCGCGCTACCTGGTGCGCGTGCTGCGCGGCCAGAACCACGGGCTGTTCCTCGACATGGCCGAGGGCCGCCGCTGGCTGCGCCGCCAGGTGGCGCAGCGCCCCGGGCAGACCGTGCTGAACCTGTTCGCCTACACCTGCGCGTTCTCGGTGGTGGCGCTGCAGGCCGGCGCGCGCCAGGTGGTGAACCTGGACATGAGCCGCGGCGCGCTGGCCATCGGGCAGGCCAACCACCGGCTGAACCAGTGCACGGCCGGCGCCAGCTTCCTGGCGCACGACCTCTTCCATTCCTGGGGCAAGGTCGGGCGCGGCGGGCCCTATGACATCGTGGTCGCCGACCCGCCCAGCCACCAGAAGGGCAGCTTCGTCGCGACCAAGGACTACGCCCGCGTGCTGCGCCGCCTGCCCGACCTGCTGGTGCCCGGCGGCCACGCGCTGCTGTGCCTGAACGCGCCGGAGCTCGGCGAGGCCTTCCTGCGCGAACAGCTGCAGCAGCAGGCCCCGGGCCTGGAGGTCGTGGAACGCCTGCCCAACCCGGTGACCTTCCCCGACGTGTCGGCCGACCGGGCGCTGAAGGTGCTGGTCGTGCGCGCGCCGGGGCCGTAGGCCGGGTCAGGCGTGGACGGCATCACGGCATCACGACCTCACTGCCGCGCGCCTTCCGCAAGGCGCCGGCCCAGCGACACGCCATAGGGCGCGGCGCGCGCGGCCAGCATCGGATCGGCCGAAGGCTCGACGCCGCGCGGCAGCACCATCGGGTTGTAGGTGATGCCGACGCACGCGCCGGTGGCGTCGGCTGCGACCGAGCGGATGGTCAGCCGCCCCAGCGTGACCTTGGGCCGATCGGCGGGCAGCGGCGTCACGGCGCTGTCGAGCCGGTCGCCGGGCTGGGCCAGCTGCAGGTTGAAGTCGAAGGCCACGTTGCCGGCGGCGACGCGCTGGCGCAGGTCGTCGATCAGGAAGTCGCTGCCGCGTGCCTTGGCTTCGTCGTCCGACAGGCTCTGCACGCCCCCCACGGGCTCGAAGATCCACTTGCCGAACTGCTTCTTGCCGCTGGCGTCGACGAAGCCGAAGGCGTGCACGCCCCAGTAGTTGACGCTGCCGTAGCTGGCCGGCACCGGCTGGCCGGCGAAGTACTTGCCCTGCAGCAGCACCTCGGGGTTGGCGTCGGCGAAGGCCTTGACCTTCTCGGGGTTGGGCTTCTTCGTCTCGGGGTCGGGCAGCATCGACTCCAGCCGGCCCAGGAACTGCTCGGGCGTGGCGGCGCCAAACACCGGCGCCGAGATGTTGCCCATCTGCCAGACCTCGCCGCCGGGCAGGTTGAATTGCAGCGCCATGTTGCGCTGGCTGCGGGCGTTGTCGGGCGCCTTCGGGTTGCCGCCGCCGACCGAGAACCGCGCCAGCACCGGCACCGGTTGGCCGCTGAACGCCGACGCCGCCGACAGCGCCCGGCCCTGGGCACTGCCGACGAACTCGCCGACGGCGCAGACGCCCTTGGCGCCGGAGCGGCGGAAGCCCTCGAACTTGCCGCCGACGCGCTCGAAGGTGTCGACCATGCGGTTCGGGTCGACCTGGGCGGCAGCGGGCGTGCCCAGGCTGGCGGCGGCCAGGGCCAGTGCGCTGGCCAGGAAGGTCCGGGGGGAGAAGGTGGTGTGCATGGGGGTGTCCGTGGTGGAAGCCGTGGAAAGGGTTGGGGTGACGCTGCAGCGACCTGTGTGCGTCGCGGTGGCCCGCCACTTCCTTACGAAGTGGGTCGCGGCATGGATGCAAGGGCTTGCCCGGTGGCGTGGGTTCCTGGGTGGCGGGCCAGACTTCGCCCCAGGCTTCCATACAGCGCTGCATGGCATCATCCCCAGCCCATGGCCACCCGCACCGCCCGCGCTGCCCGCCCCGCAGCTGCATCCGCCGGCTCCGACGCCGAGCCGCGCACCACGCTCACGCCCGAACACTGGATCGCAGCGGCCACCGACGTGCTGGTCGACCAGGGCATCGACCGCGTGCGCGTGGACCTGCTGGCGGCCCAGCTGTCGGTGACGCGCGGCAGCTTCTACTGGCACTTCCGCGACCGCGACGACCTGCTGCGCCGCGTGCTGCAGGCCTGGCGCGACAGCGCCACCGTGCAGCTGACGCAGCGGCTGGCCGGTGCCGGCAGCGACCCCCGCCGGCAGCTGCAGGACGTGATCTCGCTGCCCTTCCGCGGCCGCGCCGCGGTGCGGGCGGCGCGCATCGAGCTGGCGATCCGGGCCTGGGCGCGGCGCGACGAAATGGCGCGGCGCGCGGTCGACGAAGCGGACGACAGCCGCATCGCCTACCACGCGCAGATCTTCGAGGCCCTGGGCTTCACCGCCGACGAAGCGCGCTTGCGTGCCTTCGTGCTGTACAGCTACGAGGTGGCCGAGTCGTTGCTGAACCGCCAGGGCACCCAGGCGCAGAAGCTGCAGCGCAGTCTGTTCGTCGAGCGGCTGATGCTGCAGCCCTTGCCGGACATCGCTGCGATGCCCGCTGCGCCTTAAGTCGCGATATACGCAAGAGCGAACGCCCATCCATCGCAGCGGCTTTCAAGCGACGTAGCTACTATCAGTTGCGTATATCGCGAGATAAGCTTCGGGAATGACCATACCCGCACCGTCCGTCTCGCCCGCCCTGCCCGACTCCGAAGCGCACGCCGAGCGCCTGGCCTGGCAGCAGCAGCCACGCGAGGCCTTCCGCCAGTGGCTGTGCAGCCAGCCCGGGCCCGGCTACGCGCCGCACTCGGTGGCGCAGTACGTGGCGATGGTCGGCGCGGTCGCCGACTGGCTGCACGACAACGGGCGGGGCACCCTGCTCAGCGCGCAGGCCCAGGACCTGTCCGACTTCCTATCGGCACGCGGCGGTCGCGGCAGCCAGGGTGCAGCCGCCACCACGGTGCGCCGCTACCTGGTGCGCCTGGATGCCCTGTTCACCGACCTCGCGGCACGTGGCCTGCGCGACGGCAACCCAGCCGCACAGCTGCTGCGCCAGCACGGCAGTGCCGGCACCGAACGTCCGCTGCCTCCGGCGCTGACGCTGGCGCAGTCCGAGGCCTACATCCAGCACGTGCTGGCGCAGCCGCAGCGGCACTGGGTGGACCTGCGCGACCGCGCGCTGCAGGCCATCTTCCTGGCCACCGGCCTCACGGTCGACGAAGTGCAGCGCCTGCGCCTGCCGGCGCTGCGACTCGACGGTCCCGTGCCGGTGGTCGACGTGCAGGCCCACGGGCCCGTGCCGCGCCGCCAGGTACCGGTGCCGCCCTGGGCGCAGCCCGTGCTGGCCGCGTGGCGCCAGCGGCGCGCCGGCTTCGACTTCGGCGCGCAACCCGGCACCGACACCGTGTTCGTGACGCGGCGGCGGGCGCCGGTGGTGTCGACGGAGATCGACGACCCCGTACCCGACGGGCTGAGCGACAGCGAGATCTACCAGATCGTGCGCGACGCCGTGCAGGCCTGCGGCAACCGCCACGACCAGCTCGGACCCCAGACCTTGCGCAACACCTACGCCTTGCGCCAGATGCAGGCAGGCGCCAGCGACGCCCAGCTGCAGCGCTGGCTCGGGCTGCGCACCGCCTTCACGCTGCAGGCCCTGCGGCGGCTGCAGCCGGTGGCTCAGCCCAGCACGTCCCCCGGCTTGAGCCCGGCCACGGCGTTGTAGGCCGCAGCTGCCGCCTTCGGCGTGTGGATGGGCACGGCCAAGCCGCGCACGTAGGTCTCGATCTGGTCCCCCAGATCACGGTTGGAGAGCACCACGCGGCTCTGGGCCACCGCCGCCACACTGGCACGCACCGCCGGTGCCCCAGCGCCGGACGCCGAGGCGGGCGCTGTGGGCACAGCGGCTGCCGGTGCGACAGCCGCCGGCCTGGCGAGGGGCAGCGACGCTTCCATGCTCACATTGTCCGGCTGCACCGCGCGCCGTGCGCAACGGCACGCGCCCAGGCCGGGACGATGTCACGGGCGCCGCTGACACCGGCCATCAGGACTGCCGGCACGCCCGCACGGCAGCAAGGCAGCCCATCACTCCTCGGCAGCCGCTCCGAACGCCAGCTCCCAGGCGTCCACGAACTGCGGCGAGCCGGTCAGGGTCAGCGTCACGGTGTGCCAGCCGCCGGCCTCCACGTGGCATTGCAGGTCGTGGTCCCAGTCGTGGCCGTCGTCCAGCGGGCCGGGGCCTTGCGGAAAGTACGCGCGCGCCCAGTCCAGCACCTGCTGCACCTCGGCCAGCACCGCACCGTGCTGCGCGGCGGTCGTGGAAGCCATCGCTTCCAGCGTGGTCGTGCCGTCGCTGCCTTCGCTGCGGCTGAACAGGAGATAGCGCATGGCCGCAGCGGGTCAGGGTGGGCTGGGGAGGTTCCAGCACTCTAGCGCGCCGGGGGCTTGACCTTGCCACGGGGGCAAGGTCCACACTGCCTGCCTGTCCACTGATTTGTCCGGCCTCCCCATGACCAGCTTCACCGTCCCCGACATGACCTGCGGCCACTGCGTCGCCACCATCACCCGCGCCCTGCAGGCCGCCGATCCGGCCGCGCAGGTGCGCATCGACCTGCCCAGCCACCGCGTGCAGGTGGACGCCAGCACGCTGCAGCCGCAAGCGCTGCAGGCCGTGATCACCGAGGCCGGCTACACGCCGCAGCCCGCCGCCTGACCCGGGCCCGGCGCGGCGCCACAGCGCAGCGCTGCGGCACTTAAGGCTGCGTTCATCGCGGGTCCGCAGCATCCGTCCTCAGCAACCGGCAGCCGCTTCGGCAGGCCGTGAGGATCCTGGATGTTGGCCTGTCTCCCCGCTCCCCCCGATGTCGTGCATGCCGCCGCGCCTGCAGCGCCCGGCACGCCTCCGGCGGCCGCTGCGCTGCGCACCTACGGACCCGGTGCGCCGCAGCGCGCCGAGGTCGAGGACTTCATCCGCCGCGTCTACCGCTCGCGCTACGGCGCCGACGTGACCACGTTCGCGCCGGTGCTGGTGGGCCTGCACGACACCGACGGCACGCTGCTGGCGGCCGCCGGCTACCGCAGCGCTGCCACCGGCGCGTTGTTCCTCGAACGCTATCTCGACGCGCCCATCGAACGCTGCCTGGCGACCGACGGTGCAGCGACGCCTGCCCGCGAGCGCATCGTCGAGGTCGGCCACCTGGCTGGCGACCGCGCCGGCGCCGGGCGCCGCCTCGTGCTGCTGCTGGCGCCGCACCTGGCCGCTGCCGGTCACCAGTGGGTCGTGAGCACGCTGACGCAGGAACTGCGGCATCTCTTCGTGCGCCTGGGCATTGCCCCGCTGGCGCTGGGCGTGGCCGACCCGGCCCTGCTGGGCGACGACGCCGCGCGCTGGGGCACCTACTACGACCACCGCCCGGTGGTGCTCGCCGGGCAGCTGGAGCCGGCACTGCAGGCGCTGGCGCGCCGCCACCGCCTGGAGCCCGCAGCATGAGTCTGCCCCGCCCTGCCCTGTTCGACGGCGACCGCGACTGGTCCGCGGCCGAACTCGACGTCGCCGTGCAGGCTGCGCAGCAGCTGCTGTTGCAGACCGGCACCCGCGTGCTCGCCACGGTGCTCGACAACGGCCCGGCCTTCGTGGCGCTGGACGAAGCCACGCGCGCAGCTGGCTGCGTGCACGTGCCGCTGCCGCCGTTCTTCACCCCGGCGCAGATGCTGGGCGCGCTGCAGGCCGCCGGTGCCGACACGCTGCTGCTGGAGCCGGCACTGGCGGCCGTCGTGGCGCAGGCCGCGCCCGCAGGGCCGCTGGCCTGGACCCCGGTGCAGGTGGCCGGCCGCAGCCTGCTGCTGGCGCGCACCGGCCTGCCCGCGCAGCCGCTGCCCGCGGGCACGGCCACCATCACCTTCACCTCGGGCACCACCGGCGCGCCCAAGGGCGTGTGCCTGGGCGCACAGGCACTGCAGCAGGTCGCCGGCGGCCTCGTGCAGGCACTGGGCGCGCTGGGCGTGGAACGCCATCTCAACGCCTTGCCGTTTGCGGTGCTGCTGGAGAACATCGCCGGCCTGATGGCGCCGCGCCGCCACGGAGCCACGCTGCTGACGCCGCCACTGCACACGCTGGGCCTGCGCGGCTCGTCGCAGTTCGATGCCGCCACCTTCGCGGCGGCGGTGCAGGCGCGGCAGCCGCACAGCGTCATCCTGCTGCCGCAGATGCTGCGGGCCTGGTGCGCCCACCTGGCGGCCACCGGCACGCGGGCACCGGCGTCGCTGCGGCTCGTGGCGGTGGGCGGCGCGGCCGTCGGCGCCGGCCTGGTGCAGGCGGCGCAGGCGCTGGGCATCCCGGCCTGCGAGGGCTACGGCCTGTCCGAAGCCGGCTCGGTGCAGACGCTGAACCTGCCCGGCGCGCAACGCCCGGGCAGCGTCGGCCGCCTGCTGCCGCACGCCCGCATGCGCGTGGCCGACGACGGCGAACTGCTGGTCGCCGGCAGCCTGTTCAGCGGCTACCTCGGCGACCCCACGCCGGTGCCCGCGTGGTGGCCCAGCGGCGATTTCGGCCGCATCGACAGCGACGGCTACGTGCACGTGCTGGGCCGCAAGAAGCACGTGCTGATCACCGCCTTCGGCCGCAACGTCTCGCCGGAGTGGGTGGAGACGGCGCTGTGCCAGTCGCCCGCGGTGCTGCAGGCCGTGGTGCTGGGCGACGGCCTGCCGGCGCTGTGCGCCGTGCTGTGGCCCACGCATCCCGGCGTGGACGACGCGGCGCTGCAGGCCGCCGTCGACCAGGCCAACGCCGGCCTGCCCGACTACGCCCGCATCGGCCGCTGGACCCGCGGCCGCGCTCCGTTCGACGCTGCCAGCGGCCTGGCCACCGCCAACGGCCGGCCGCAGCGCGCGGCCATCGCCCGGCTGCACGCCGACCTGCTGCAGCACCCCGACACCGTCCCCGCCTGAGGAACCCCATCATGTCCCTGCAACCCTCCTTCCACGCCCGGCTGCTCGCCGACACCGCCGCCGCACGCCAGGGCCTGCTGGCCACGCCCATCATCCAGGGCGCGCTGCGCGGCGAGGTCTCGCTGCCCAGCTACGTCGCCTTCCTGCGCGAGGCCTACCACCACGTGCGCCACACGGTGCCGCTGCTGCAGGCGATGCGCGCCGCGCTGCCGGCCCACCAGGCCCGGCTGCAGCCGGCGCTGGACGAGTACATCGCCGAGGAAGCCGGCCACGACGAATGGATCCTGAACGACATCGCCGCCTGCGGCGCCGATGCCGAGGCCGTGCGCCACGGCGCGCCGGGCCACGCCACCGAGGTGATGGTGGCCTACGCCTACGACACCATCGCCCGCGGCAACCCGCTGGGCTTCTTCGGCATGGTGCACGTGCTCGAGGGCACCAGCGTCTCGCTGGCGCTGCTGGCCGCCGACGCGATCCAGAAGCCGCTGCACCTGCCCGACGCGGCCTTCAGCTACCTGCGCTCGCACGGCACGCTGGACCAGGAACACACGGCGCACTTCGAGCTGCTGATGGACCAGATCGAGGACCCGCAGAACCAGGCCGCCATCGTGCATGCCGCGCGTGCGTTCTTCCGGCTGTACGGCGAGGTCTTCCGCAGCCTGCCGCTGCCGGTGGTCGCATCGGTGGCTCCTGCTCCGGCAGTGGCCGAGGCGGTGGCGGCATGAAGCTCGACCAGGCGCGCGTGCTGCTCACCGGTGCCGGCGGCGGCATCGGCCAGGCCATGGCCGACGCGCTGCGTGCACGCGGTGCCGCCGTGCTGGGCACCGGCCGCCGCGCCGCGCCGCAGCCCGGGCAGGACTGGGTGCAGGCCGACCTGACGACGGCCGCCGGCATCGCCGCGGTGGCTGCGGCCGCAGGCTCGTGGCGCGCCAACGTCGTGGTCCACGCGGCCGGCGTGCCGGCCTTCGGCCCGCTGTCGGCGCTGCCGCCGGCGCAGCTGCAGGCCACGCTGCACGCCAACCTGCTGGCGCCGATGCTGCTGACGCAGGCGCTGCTGCCGCACCTGCTGCGTCTGCCGCGGGCGCAGCTGGTGTTCGTGGGCTCGGCGCTGGGCCGCATCGGCGTGCCGGGCTTCAGCGTCTACGGCGCCGGCAAGGCCGGCGTGCACGGCTTCGCCGAGGCACTTCGGCGCGAGCTGGGCGACAGCCACGTACGCGTGCAGATCCTCGCACCGCGCAGCACACGCACCGCCTTCAACGGCGCCGCCGCCGAAGCCTTCAACCGCGCCACCGGCACCGCGATGGACACCCCGGACGTCGTCGCGCAGGCGCTGCTGCAGTTGATCGAACACGAGGCCGCGGAGCGCTTCATCGGCTTTCCCGAACGCCTGGCCGTGCGCCTGAACGGCCTGCTCGGCCCGCTGCTCGACGGCAGCTTCGTACGCCACCGTCGCCAGTTGCAGGCCCTGCCGCTGCAATCCGATCCCCAAGGAACCACACCATGAACACCCTGTCCACCCGCATGCCTTCCCGCCTGTCCCTGCTCGCCCTGGCCACTGCGGCCGTCTCGGCCCTGCTGCCGCCCCTGGCCCACGCCGCCCCTGTGGACGACGCCGTCGCCGAACTGCAGCGCGACTGGGAGGTCGTGCGCTACCAGACCCCGGCGGCCGAGCGCGAGAAGCGCTTCGAGTCGCTGGTGGCCAAGGCGCACCAGACCAGCATCAGCTTCGCCGGCCGCGCCGAGCCGCTGGTGTGGGAAGGCATCATCGTCAGCTCGCTGGCCGGCGAGAAAGGCGGCCTGGGCGCGCTCGGCCTGGCCAAGCAGGCCAAGGCGCTGTACGAGCAGGCCATGCAGATCGACGCCCGCGCGCTGGACGGCTCGGCGCTGAACAGCCTGGGCGTGCTGTACTACAAGGTGCCGGGCTGGCCGCTGGCCTTCGGCGACAAGGCCAAGGCCGCGACGCTGCTGCAGCAGGCGCTGGCGATCAACCCGCAAGGCATCGACCCCAACTACTTCTACGGCGAGTACCTGGTCGAAACCGACCACGCCGACCAGGCCGTGCCCTACCTGGAGCGTGCGCTGCAGGCACCGCCGCGGCCGGGCCGCCAGATCGCCGACACCGGCCGGCGCGAGGAAGTGCGCGCGCTGCTGGCCAAGCTCAAGCGCTGATGTGATGACGCGCTGCGGCGCGTGGCCTCAGGCCGCACTGGCGGTCGTGTGGTCGCCGCGGCCGAGCGCGGCGACCACCCCGCTGCCGTCGCTGCCGCTGCGGTGCTGCAGCACCAGGCCGTGCAGCGCCGCGATGCGCTGGGCGATCGACACCCCCAGCCCGCTGCCGCTTTCGGCCTGGCCATCGGCACGATGGAAGCGCTCGCCCAGACGGGCCAGGGCCTGGGGCTCCAGTGCCGGGCCGGCGTTGTGCACCTCCAGGCCGTCGGCCTCGAAGCGCAGCGTCACGGCGCTGCCTTCGGGCGCATAGCGCACAGCGTTGTCGACCAGGTTGCGCAGCAGCAGGGCCAGCAGGTCGGCGTCACCCTGCAGCGGAAACGCTGGCTGCGGCGGCACCGGCCAGTCGCAGCCGAGTGCGATGCGGCGCCGTTCGGCCAGCGGCAGCACGTCGCTGAAGACCTGCACCACGACGGCCTGCCAGTCCACCGGCGCCGGGTGTTGCGGGCGCTCGGTGGCTTCCAGCCGCGACAGGGCCAGCAGCTGCCCGACCAGGCGGTCCATGCGGTCGAGACCGGCCACCAGCTTGGCGGCGGCCTGCGCGCGCTGCGGGGCGTCGGTTGCACGGTCGAACACGTTCCATTGCGCGCGCAGCACCGCCAGCGGCGTGCGCAGCTCGTGCGCGGCGTCGGCGGTGAAGCGGCGCTCGCGCGCCAGCGTGGTGTCGATGCGCGTGAACAAGCCGTTCATCGCCTGCAGCAGCGGCTGCAGCTCGGCTGGCGTGTCGGCCAGCGGCACCGGTTGCAGGTCGTCGGCGCCGCGGCGCTGCACGTCGGCCGTCAGCGTGCGCACCGGTGCCAGCGCCTGGCGCACGGCCCAGGCCATCGCCAGCAGCAGCACCGGCAGCACCAGCAGCCAGGGCAGCAGCTGGCTGCCCACGAGATCGCGCACGAGCTCGTGGCGTTCGTGCATGCGCTGCCCGGCAGCCACCAGCGTGCGGCCGTCGGCCGACTGCAGGTAGTAGGCGCGCCAGGCCGCGCCCGAGAGCTGCAGGTCGACGAAGCCGACCGCGTCGGCCCGGTGCGGCAGCGCCTCGCCCTCGCGGTCGACCAGCAGCGTGCGGCCCTGGGCGTCCCAGACGGCGATGGCCATGTCGTGCAGGTCGGCTTCGCCTTCGGCCGCGGCGGGGTGGGCCAGACGCTGCACCGCAGTGGGCGAGCGCAAGGCGCCCGCTGTGGCCTGCACCTGGCGCGCCAGCCGGATGAGTTCGGTGTCGAAGAGTTCGTTGACCTCGACCCGTGCGCGGTCGGCCGACACCAGCAATGCCACGCCCCAGACCAGCGGTGCGCACGCCAGCAGGTACAGCAGCAGCCGGCGTTGCAGGCTCAAGCGGACGGCCCTGCCGCACCGAGGGCGTAGCCGACGCCGCGCACGGTGCGCACGACGTCGGGGTGGATCTTGCGACGCAGGTGGTACACATGCACCTCCAGCGCGTTGCTTTCCGGTTCGCTGCCGCTCCAGTCGTACAGCTGTTCCTGCAGCTGTGCCTTCGACAGCACGCGCTGCGGGTGCTTCAGCAGGGCCTCGAGCAGCGCCATTTCACGGCCGGTCAGTTCCACCGGCCGGTCCTGCCAGTGCACCTGCTTGGTGGCAGGGTCGTAGCGCAGCGCGCCGTGGGTCCACTCGGCCTGCGCGCGGCCGGTGGCGCGGCGCAGCATCGCCCGCAGCCGGGCGGCCAGCTCGTCGATGGCGATGGGCTTGATGAGGTAGTCGTCGGCGCCGGCGTCCAGGCCTTCCACACGCTGCGGCAGGCCGTCGCGCGCGGTCAGGATCAGCACCGGCAGCGTCAGCCCGCGCTGGCGCCAGCGGCGCAGCCAGACCATGCCGTCCTGGCCAGGCAGCCCGAGGTCGAGCACCAGCGCGTCGTAGGGCGCCGCGCCGATCGCGGCGTCGGCCTGCGCGCCGTCGCGGAACCAGTCCACTGCGTGCCCGGCCTGGCGCAGCCCGGTGGCCAGCGCGTCGCCGAGCTGGGCGTCGTCTTCGAGGATCAGCAGGCGCATGGGGGCATCGTAGTGCAGGCGGGGGTGGTTCGCTGTCCGGGAGGCGGGCTGTCTTGCATTGCAGGTGCCAGGATCAGATCTGGCGCTTCTCGTGCACGAAGCGCCGTGCAGCGGGCATGCCCCGCCACGTCAGTCGTCCAGCCCCAGTTCGCGCGCGTTGTCGGCCATGCGCTCCAGGGCGGCTTCCTGGCGCTCGCGCATCTTGCGGGCGTCGGCGAGGAGATCTTCGATGGCGACGCGCCGGTGTGTGCCGACCATGCGGTGCGGCAATCGCCCTGCCTCGATCTCCTCGATCACGAACGGGCGGGAGACGACGAGGAAGTGAGCCGCCTCGACGGTGCTGAACTCCTGGCTGGAAGGGAGGACCGTGACCGGACGTCCTTCGCTCAGGGCGCCCAGCAGCTGGCCGATGAGCTTTGGCGCAGCCGGCGGGACGTCGACGCTCGGGTCCTCGCCGGTGTCGGTGGTGAGCGTGATCGTTGCAGCACGAGAGTGATCGAGCGTCCATGAAGCAGCGCTGGGCGACACGGGCCATCTCGATGTCCTTCGCCGAAGTGAGGGGTGGCGCGACTTGTCGGGCCTTCTCGAGTGTGCGCATGGCGGTTGTCCTGCAAGTTGCTGTGGCGAACGCCGCGCTGGTCTTGTCGGGCGTCGTTTCGGATGGTCAGCATCGTCCGGTTCAAACCCAGTAAATGCAGCAGCTGCCTTGACTGCTCGATTCTCCCGAGAGGAGTTCCCTCACGGCGCTGCACAAGCGCCCTCCTTCCCGCAACAGGGTGTCCGCAGCTTGCGACTGTGGCGCGCTGTTGGGCAGACACAAGACAACTGAGCCCGTACTTTTGTATTGATAAGTATTGTTATCATGAGTTTGGAATCAGCCTGTCATCGTCGCCCGCGGCGCGATGGGCACACGCAAGTCCTTGTCGGAGAACGCGTTTACCGATGGCACAACCCCTGTCCCGATCGCACTTCCAGTTCCTGCGGGCCTGGGTCGAGGGCCTGGACCTGCGCGACGCCTGGGAGCGTTACCTGCCCGTGCAAGGCGCGCCGGACCTGCGGCGCATCCGCAGCGCCCTGCGCGCGATGCGCGACAGCCTGCAAGCCGTGGCGCGGCGCCATGGCAGCCCGGCCACTGCCGCACTGCTGCGGCGCGACCCGCAGCGCATCCAGGCGCCGGCGGTCGACGCTCCACCGACGCTGGAGGACTTTGCGGCAGAGTTCCCGGAGGGCTTCCACAGCCAGGCCGAGTTGCTGGCGCTGTGGCAGCAGCGCTTCGGCGCCACCGCCCTGCCCTCGCCCGCCCGGCGTGCGCAGCAGCGCCGGGCGCGGCTGGTGCAGCGGCAACTGGACGCCTTGCGTGACCTCGAACGCCTGGCCGCCACCACACCGCAGCCGCAGGACCCGACGACGGCCTGGCTGGCCCCAGAGACCGCGCAGCGGCTCGCCGCCGTGGGCGTGCACACGCTGGCAGAGCTGGTCGGCTTCGTCGGGCGGCACGGCCACCGCTGGCACCGCAAGGTGCCCCGCATCGGACCCCAGGGCGCGGCGCGGCTGCTGGCCTGGCTGGACGCGCAGGCCGCGACGCTGGGCACCCTGCCCCTGGCGACACGGGTGCCGCGCGCACAGCTCGACCTGCGGCTGGCCACGCCCGCACGGGCCACTGGCATCGTGCCGATCGAGCGGCTGGTGGTGCCGACGGGACTGTCCGGCGCCGACGGCAGCAACCGCGCACCGGCCGCGCGCTGCCGCATCGCGGCCGGCCACGACCACGCGGCGTTGCAGGCGTGGCTGGCGCTGCGCACGCCGGGCAGCCACACCTGGCGCGCCTACCGCCGCGAGGCCGAGCGCTTCCTGCTGTGGTCGGTGCTGGTGGCCCGCCGGGCCCCGTCGTCGCTGACTGCCAGCGACTGCGTGGCCTACCGGCGCTTCCTGCAGGCGCCCGACGCCGACTGGATCGGCCTGCGCAGCACGCAGCGCTGGAGCCCGGCCTGGCGCCCCTTCGAGGGCGCACTCTCGGCCCGCTCGGCGCAGACGGCGGAGACCATCCTCAAGAGCCTGTTCCACTGGCTGGTGGAAGTGCGCTACCTGGACAGCAACCCCTGGGTGGCCGTGCCGCGGCCCGACCGTGCCCCCGTGCGGCCCGACCTGCGCGCCCTGTCCGATCACCAATGGGGGCATGTGGAACGCTGGCTGGCACGCCAGCCGCCGTCGCCTGCCCAGCAACGGCTGGCGCTGCTGCTGCCGTTTGCACTGGCCACCGGCCTGCGCGAAAGCGAGCTCGCGGCGGCGCGGGTGGAGTGGCTGGCGCGCGGGCAGGACGACGAGGGACATGCGGCCTGGTCGCTGCACGTGCTGGGCAAGGGCGCGAAGTGGCGCGAGATCCCCCTGCCCCGCCGCCTGGTCGTCGCCCTGTGCGCCAGCTTCCTGGCCAAGGGGCTGGATCCGGACCTGCTGCACAACCCGCCCGAGGTGCCGCTGTTCTCGCATCTGGCCGACGCCTGGCAGCCGTTGACGCCGGTGCGGCTGTACCAGCTGATGAAGCAGGCCTTCACCGCCTGCGCGGCCGAGCTCGAGCGCGAAGATCCGCTGGCCGCCGAGCGCCTGCGCCAGGCGTCACCGCACTGGATGCGCCACACGCATGGCCGCAAGGCGGCCGACGCCGGCGTGGAGATGCACATCCTGCAGCAGCAGCTGGGCCACGCCAGCCTGGCCACCACGACCGTCTACACCCGCGGTGACCTGGCAAGGCGGCGCCAGGAAATCGACCGCGTCTTCGGCTGACGCCGCCAGCCCCGGCGACCTCGTGGCTGATCGATCTGTCGGTCGTGGAGAGTTTTCGGGAGTCTCTTGACGAAGTTGCCGCCGATCGACGGAATCCGTCAAGGCAGCCTGCAGTGCAGACGCCGAGCCTGCCGGCAGCGCGGCATCAGGACCCGGCGCGGAGACTGTTCGGGGCCTACGGCAGCAGCGAAAGCGCCGAACGTCTCAGGGCCGCGCGAGCAACTGTTCCACCAGGGCGACCAGATCGGCCTCGGCAGCAGCGCTCAGCGCACCGGCATCGAACTGGACCAGCACGCGGCCACGGGCATCGCGCCGGACCAGGGCCTGGCGGCCATCTGCAGAACGGATCCGCTGCGGCGCCAGTGTTGAACCGTTCAACACCCGGTCGACCGCCACGGCCGGGGCGCCGCCCTCCCCTGCCCCGCCCACCAGCCAGGCCAGCACCTGCGCTGCCGTGCGCGGCGCGGGCGCCTGGCGGATCTGGGCGGCCCGGGCCAGCAAGCCGTCCGGGTCTTTCTGCAGTGCCTCGCCCAAGGGTTGGGCCCAGCGGAACTGGATGTCCAGCGGGCTGGGAAAGGCCTGCACCACCGCGTCGGGCAGACGCGCCAGCGTCAGGCTCTTGGACACCAGTGCCACGTCGACACCCAGCGCGTCCGCCAGGCGCCGCTGTGAGGGGTAGAGCCCCTCGTCCAGCGCGCGGCGGTACATCGTGCCCTGTTCCCAGGCGCTCAGGTTCTTGCGGGCGCGGTTCTCGCGCTCCATCGCCTCGAACAAAGCCTGGTCGCTGAGCTCCACCACCATCGCCTGCACCGGCAAACCCAACTCCAGGCAGGCACGGTGGCGGCGGTGGCCGAACACCAGCTCGAACGCTGGGCTCGCCGGCGCTGTTGAACCGTTCAACAACCCGGCCGCCGACCCGACGGATGGCCCCCCCGACCCCGCGGCGATCGGCCGCACCGCCACTGGCTGCACATTGGTGCCGGCCGCGGCGATGTCGGCCTTCAGCTCGGCAAACGCCTGGTCGTTGAACGAATCGGCGTGCCGGTTGGCCCAGCGCGACGGCCGCACCTGGGTTGGGTCGAGCGCACGCACCGGCTTGGCGCCGTCGAAGGCCCGCACGCGTTCGCGCAACTCTTCGGCTTCCTTCACGGCGGACGACTGCGTGGCCATGAAGTGCGCCATCGAGCCAGGCGCCGTCTTCGTGCGCACCTCACCCTCGGAACGCTGCCCCGCCGCCGGACCCGGCGCCGGCCCGGGCGCCGATACCGGCGGCAACTGGATCAGGCTGGCCTTGGCCGCAAGTTTCTTGCTCATCGCTTCGCTCCCTGCCCGATGGTGCCGCTGGGTGTTGAACCGTTCAACACCCCCACTTGACGCTCCCACACCCGGCGGATGGACCCCTCGACATGCCCGACGAAGCTATCGTACGCATCGCGCGCGCGCTTGAAGGTCTTGGCGCTGCCGTCGTAGCGCGACACGTCGTACACGGTACCGAACTCGGCACTGGTCACGCCGGTCACCGCCGTTTTCGGGATCTCCACAGGCAACACCTTCTCGGCATAGGTCTGGCCGATCCATTGCCGCACGACATTGCTGGCGGCGTCGGCCGAGTCGACCCGCGCCAACAGCACGTGGATGAAGTCGAACTCCTTGCTCAGGCCCCGCTTCGTGAGCAGTTCGGTCGCGAGGTCGGAGAACAGGTTCCAGAACTGCGAGGCCGACGCGAAGTCCAGCGCGTTGGGCGGCAACGGCATGATGATGCCGTCCGACGCCATGAAGGCGTTGATCGTCGTGTACGACAGGGCAGGGGGCGTGTCGATGACGATGACGTCGTAGTCGCCCCGCACGTCGTCGATGCCCAGGTCCAGCACGCGCCAGAACTCGAAGCCAGGCTCCTGCGTCTGGCGCGCCGGCAACGCGAACTCAGCTCCGAACAGCACGGGCGCCGCACCAACGAGGTCGATGCCGTCCCAGTAGGTCGGGCGGATGGCATAGCGGATCGAGGTCTCGCTGCCCATCGCCAACGGCAGGATGGTGTCCTGCTCATCCACCTCGGTGTCGGGCAGGATGCCGAACAGGGTGGTCAGCGACCCTTGGGGATCGGTGTCGATCACCAGCACCCGGTGGCCCAGCAGCGACAGCCCCTGCGCCAGGGTCACTGCCGTCGTGGTCTTCGAGACCCCGCCCTTGAAGTTGCCGATGCTGATCGTCACCGCCTCGGCACCGGACGGCCGCAGGTTCTCCTTGCGCAACTCGCGCACCCAGCTGCGCGCTTCCTGCAGGCTGAACTCGCGCCGGCTGCCCGCTGGATTCAGCCGACCCACCGGCAAATCGCCCTTGGACATGCGGTGGTTGAACGAGCCCTTCTCCATGCCGCACATGGCCGCCACTTGGCTCAGGTTGAAGACCGGCGCAGACTTGCGTGCGCTGGGTGCCAGCATGGCACTGCGGATCTGCTCCATCATCGCAACGGCGCGCTCGGCCTGTTGCGCGATGTCCTGCAGGTTGATCCGCCGCTGCGGTCTGAGGGTGAAGCCGTCCACGAAATCTCCTTTCGGCACCGGCGGTGACAACTCGACAGATTTCTGTCCAGCCGACGCGCAAGCGTCTAGCACGGTGGAATACGCAAAGATTATCGTCGACCGGCAGCGCTGCCCGGCATCTGCCGGCCCCTCTCCTGTCGTCGTCAGCTCCCGAGCGCCTTTGGGTTGTTTTCAGTCCTTCCAACCCTTCTAACTCTTTACGGAGCGAAAACTCCTTTATCGACAGGCACTTGCGTCGTTTCCGCGGAGTGGATGCAGGACGTCGTGGAGAGTTTTCGGGAGCCTGCGTGTGTGAACACGGGAGCCTCCAGCGCTCGGGCAGGAGGTCAGGTGTGTGGACACGGGATCCCCCGCCAGCAGAAGCACGCCCTCCCGATGCGCCCCTGCTGCCACGCCTGTTCCGCCGTCCGGAGGCCGCGTCGCGACCGCCGCCCGGCGGGCATCCGCCACGCCATCTGCCAGCTTGGGCGCCTGCGCCGCTGCCGAGGTGAGAGTTTTCGGGAGGCCGAGCCGCCGTGTCGCCCGCGGCGCCGCGCATCTCACGTGAGACTTTTCGGGAGATCAGCCGGTGGCACTGCACGGCTTCCGCCGGGTCGCCAGACGTGCAGAGCACCTCTCACCTTCCGCTACAGTCCGGCCATGACCGTCGATGACCCGGCCGAGACCCCACCGCGGCGCCGCAAGCGCGCGGTGGTGGCGCTGGCGTCGCCGACGGCCCGCGACCCCGACCCGGGGCTGGACCTGCTGCGCAAGGCCGTCAACACGCTGGCCATCGTGCCCAAGTCGGCCCGCATCACCACGCTCGGCCGCAAGAGCTACAACGTGCTGCTGTACCAGGCGCAAGAACAGGGGCTGGAGCGCGACATCTTCCGCGCCCCGCTCGACGCCGTGATCCGCGGCCTGGACTTCGACAGCCACGACCACGCGCTGATCAAGAAACATCTGCGCGCGATGGTGTCGACCACCGTGGAGTGGCAGTCGCCGACCACGGGCGAGGGCAGCAGCTGGAACGTCAGCGGCCTGCTCGCGCACGCCAAGCTCAGCAAGATCGGCGGCCAGGTCTGGGTCGAGTGGTCGTACGCCGTCAACCTGAAGCAGGAACTGCTGCAGCCCACCGTGTTCGCGCGGCTGCGGCTGGAGATCATCAGTCAGCTGCGCTCGCACGCGAGCGTGGCGCTCTACGAGATCTGCACCCGCTACAAGGACGTGGGCCGCACCGCGCGCCAGCCCTGGCGCTGGTGGTACCCGGTGCTCAGCGGCAACCCGCCCAGCGACAAGAGCGCGCGGCTGGAGTACCGGATCTTCAAGCGCGACACGCTCAAGCCGGCCATCGCCGAGATCAACGCCATCACCGACATCGACGTCGAGCTGGTCGAACACCGCCAGGGCCGACTCATCGACGAGATCCAGTTCCGCATCGCGCCGAAGAAGCAGGCCTCGCTGGCACTGGCACAGCCGCCGGCGCCGGTGGACCTGGGGCTCATCGCACGCGCGCAGCGCCTGGGCATCACCGACACGCTGGCGGAGAGCCTGGTGCAGGACCACGGCGAAGAAGCGCTGCGGACGGGCCTCGACGCGCTCGAACGCCGGCTGGCGTCGAGCTTTCCGGAGCCGCTGCGCGACCCGGCGCGCTACCTGCGGGCGCTGATGCCGGCCGAGGCCGCACGCGCCGCCCGGCGCACCGAGGAAGCGGCGGCCGAGCAGGCCGCGCGCGCCGACCCGCACAGTGCCGCTGCCCGCGACCAGCAGGCCAAGCGCCAGGCACGCTGGCTGGCCGAGTGGGTGCGGCGCCGCCACGAACGCTGCGCCGACGACATCCGCGCGCTGGGCGCCGAGCAGCAGGCGGCGCTGGTGGAAGGGCTGCGCGCGCACCTGCAGGCGCGCGGCGTGCACCCGTCGGTCGTCAAGCGCCTGGCGGCCAGCGGCTGGCAGCACCCGATGGTGCTGCACGAGATGCTGCGCTACTTCGCCGCCGCCACCTACGGCGAGGGCTGGGACAAGCCCAGTGCCGCGCAGCTGCTGGAGATCGCCGCCGAAATGGGCGAGGGGCCCGAGCCGCGGCGCTGACGCGCCCACGAACCGGCGCTGGCGCGGGGCAGTGCAAGGGCAGGGCAGGGCGAGCGCGCAGAGGCCTCGGGTACAGTCGTTTGCATGCCAGCACCCGGTCTGCTCGTCCTGCATGGCAACCGCCTCGAACAGCTGGCCGAGGCCACGCTGGCCTGGCTGGCAGCGCACCCGCTGGCGCCGCTGGACGACGAGGTGCTGCTGGTGCAGAGCAACGGCATGGCCGAGTGGCTGAAGATGGCGCTGGCCACCGCCCACGGCGTCAGTGCCAGCACACGCGTCGAGCTGCCGTCGCGCTTCGTCTGGCGGGTCTACCGCGCGCTGCTCGGCCGCGGCGCCGTGCCGCCGGTGTCGGCGCTGGACAAGCTGCCGCTCACCTGGCGCCTGATGCACCTGCTGCCGCAGCTGGCGGCCTTGCCGGAGTTCGCGCCCGTGGCGGGCTTCCTCGGGCCTGGCGGGACCAGCGGCGACGCCGCACGCCGGCTGCAGCTGGCGCAGCGCCTGGCCGACCTGTTCGACCAGTACCAGGTCTACCGCAGCGACTGGCTGCAGGACTGGGCCGCCGGCCACGACGTGCTGCGCCCGGCGCTGGCCACCACGCCGCAGGGCGCGCCGCCCGTGCCGGCCGACCAGCGCTGGCAGCCCGCGCTGTGGCGTGCCGCGCTGGCAGCGCTCGACCCCGTGCAGCAGCAGGCCACGCGTGCGCTGCTGCACCAGCAGTTCCTGCAGACGCTGCGCGCTGGGCCGGGCGTGCAGGCGGCGGCCGCGCTGCCGCGGCGCGTGGTGCTGTTCGGCACCACCCACATCCCGCACCAGACGCTGGAGGCGGTCGCGGCACTGTCGGCCCACACGCAGGTGCTGATCGCCGTGCCCAACCCCTGCCGCTTCCACTGGGCCGACACCATCGAGGGCCGCGAGCTGCTGCGCGCGCAGCGCCGGCGCCAGCCGCAACGCGGCGCCACCGACCTGCAGGCCGTGCCGCTGCAGCAGATGCACGTGCACGGCCACCCGCTGCTGGCGGCCTGGGGGCGCCAGAGCCGCGACTTCGTGCGCCAGCTCGACGCCTTCGACGACGTGCAGCGCGCACGCGCGCAGTTCGAGCTGCCGCGCGTGGACCTCTTCGACGACGGACCGGGGCAGACGTTGCTGCAGCACCTGCAGGCCGCCGTGCGCGACCTCGTGCCGCTGCACGAGCAGCGCGCCGCGCCGCCGGCTGCGCTGGCAGCTGACGACGGCTCGGTCGTCTTCCACGTCGCGCACAGCGCGCAGCGCGAGGTCGAGATCCTGCACGACCAGCTGCTGCACCTGCTGGCGCACCCGCCCCGTGGTGAACCGCTGCAGCCGCGCGACATCGTCGTGATGGTGCCCGACATCGACAGCTTCGCGCCGGCCATCCGCAGCGTCTTCGGCCAGCACGGCCGCCAGCATGCGCGCCACATCCCCTGGGGCATCGCCGACCAGCGCGACCGCGGCCACGCGCCGCTGCTGGTGGCGCTGGAGTGGCTGCTGCGCGCGCCGCAGCAGCGCTTTGCCTTCAGCGAACTGCGCGACCTGCTCGACGTGCCCGCCGTGGCGCGCCGCTTCGGCCTGGCCGCGGACGATCTGCCCACGCTGGCGGCCTGGGCCGAAGGCGCGGGCGTGCGCTGGGGCCTGCATGCGGCGCAGCGTGCGCAGCTGGGGCTGGACAGCTGCGGCGACGCCAACAGCTGGCACGCCGGGCTGCAACGCATGCTGCTGGGATGGGCCGCCGGCGAGCTCGACGCAGGCTGGCAGGGCATCGAGCCCTACACCGAAGTGGCCGGCCTGTCGGCGGGACTGGCCGGTGCGCTGGCCGAACTGCTCGAAGCGCTGCAGGCCTGGTGGACCGATGCCCAGACCGACCGCACGCCGCAAGACTGGGGCCTGCGCCTGCGTGCGCTGCTGGCCGCCCTATTTGCTGCCGACACCGGCGCCGACACCGAGGCCGACCGCGCACTGCTGGCCGCGCTGGACGAGGCCTTGTCGGCCTGGCTGCAGGCCTGCGAGCTCGCCGGCTTCGATGCCCCGGTGGCACTGGCCGTGGTGCGCGAGGCCTGGCTGCAGGCGGTGGACGAACCCGGCGTCGCGCGCCGCTTCCGCGCCGGCGGCGTCACCTTCTGCACGCTGCTGCCGATGCGGGCCATCCCGTTCGAGGTCGTGTGCCTGCTGGGCATGAACGACGGCGACTACCCGCGGCGCAGCGCGCGCAGCGACTTCGACCTGATGGCGCTGCCGGGGCAGGCGCGGCCCGGCGACCGCTCGCGCCGCGACGACGACCGCCAGCTGATGCTCGACGCGCTGCTGTCGGCGCGTCGCGTGCTCTACATCAGCTGGGCCGGTCGCAGCCAGCGCGACAACCAGGAACAGCCGCCCTCGGTGCTGGTGGCGCAGCTGCGCGACCACATCGCGGCGCTGTGGGGCACGCAGGCCGTGCAGGCCCGCACCACCGAACACCCGCTGCAGCCGTTCAGCCGCCGCTACTTCGAGCCCGCCGCGGAGGCGGCTTCCACGACCGGGCTGCTGACCTACGCCGCCGAGTGGCGCGCCGCCCATGCCACGCCAGCGGCTGGCGCACGGCCGCCGCTGGCCCCACCGGTGCCGCCCGCAGCGCCCGGCAGCGGCCCGCTGCCGGTCGACGTGGACGGCCTGGCCGCGTTCGTGCGCAATCCGGTGCAGGCCTTCTTTCGCCAGCGGCTGCAGGTGCGCTTCGACGAGCGCCCGGCTGCGGCGCAGGACGACGAGGCCTTCGCCAGCGTCGGACTCGACCGCTGGTCGCTGCTCGACGAGGTGCTGGCCGCCGCGCGCCGGCAGGTCGAGACCGGCGCAGCGGTGCAGCCGCAGGCGCTGGTGCAGGCCCAGGTGGCGCGGCTGCAGCGCGCCGGCCGGCTGCCGATGGCGGGGCCGGGCCGGCGCGTGCAGGCCGAACTCGAACGGACGCTGCAGCCGATGCTGGCGCAGTGGCTGGCGCTGCGCGCGGCGCACCCCCGGCAGCACGCCAAGCTGCACCTGGCGCTGCCCCTCGCAGGCACGGACGCCATGGATGCAACGGACACCACGGTCATCCCCGGCCTCGACGACTGGCTCGTCGGCCTGCGCTCCGCAGACGCCGACGGCGCCGAGCCGGTGTGGATCACGCTGCGCGCCGGCAAGCTGGCCGACGCCCGGCTGCAGCACGCGCGGGTCGAGCCGCTGCTGCCGGC